>Ga0179593_1720818_pt1 | contig 12177 bp, 13 predicted proteins | sample CZODoug2_1_08_16_FD_185931 | JGI IMG/M metagenome (GOLD analysis project Ga0179593, IMG submission 185931) | Vadose zone soil fungal communities from Angelo Coast Range Reserve, California, USA - CZODoug2_1_08_16fungal (PacBio error correction) | ecosystem: Environmental > Terrestrial > Soil >... | reverse complement strand
CAGTTTTCCAACCCGTATCATTTAACCTTTTTACATTTCCCGTGGCACCATGGAGCTCATCCTCACTTTTCCGCGGGAGCTTTCCCTTTCGGCAAATAAGGACTGCATCCCCCCCTTCTTTTTTCGCCTTCCCCCCTGCATTCCGCGAAAACTGACAGCTGGTAGTATTGAAGTTCAGCCCACCCTTCCACACCTTTTGGCGCAGGAGGAGAAGAAAGAAGGATGACGTCTTTGATGTTCTCTAGGGCATGGGCAATAGAAGGCGGGTTGTCTTGCTTCCCTCCCTCCTTTGTGTTGTTGGTAGATGCAAAGCGAAGCAGCCACCCTTCTCCTAGCTTCCCTCAGCTTCCCCCTTTTTGTGCGGGCGTGCGCCTACAGGGCCGGTATTCGCCCCTCCCCGAACGTCCAAATACTTACCGTCGGCTCTTTCCTCTTCCCTGGACCGCGCCTGGTGGAAGAGATGTCTTCCCGATGGTGAAGACGCAGCCGGCTTTTCCAGCGATTATGGGAAACTTTAAGCCCTCTGGTAAAAGGTTAAATGATACGGTTTCTCCAACAGTTAGTCCAAGGAGGAAGTTTTCGAGAGCCCCGAACGACGGTCGCAGTTTTTCCCCTTTTGACCGCATTGCAGAGAGACCGCTTAGAAAGGGGAGTTTCGAGATATTTTTTTTTCCCCCCCCTCCCGAAAAAGCGCCCGCCCCTTCCCCTTTCCTCTTCCGGTGCGCCGCAGGGACCGGCTGGCAAGAACAAAGACGCAGCCTTTCCATAGACGCATCTTTAAAACGAAGATAATCCACTTTCCCTTTGTCGGCTCAGATTAGAGAAATGACAGTTAGTCCGACAAGGAAAGAATGGAAGTCCAAGCCACCCTCCCTTCCCCATAGCCTCTCATGCAGCGTGATTAGAGGGAGAGTGCCTTTCATGCTAATAAAAACCCCCCCTCCCTGAGACTTAGTAAACCGGCAGGTGGAAGATGAGACGCTTTTTCCCCCCCAGAGGGTAGCCCCCAAACCCCCCCCACCCCCCCCCCAAAAAAAAAACCCCCAAAATCCCCCCCCCCCTCAATACCGAGACAGATTGGATTCGCAGAAGTACAGATTAGTAGAAGAGGAAAGCGGGGACTTTCGAGATTATTATAGAATTTTCTTTCCTCTTCCGGGCATAAAGTAAGGGATCACGCTTCCGTTCTCCCCTCTTCCCCCCCCCGTGCGCTGACAAATGCTTCAGAAACCTTCCCAATCGGAGGAGCCTTCTATGTTCCCCTCTCAACCTCCCGGCGCTTCAAATAAGTCAGACGACACTAGAGAGGGGGGGGAAGGGGTTCCACGAGAGTGCGAATCATCAGGGGACGAGTGCTGGCTCTTGCCACCGTGGAGCAATCCGTCATTTCGAAAGAACATGGCCCTCTTTCTTCCCCGTAGTTTTACCGTTGGGTGCTGGATTTTTATGGTTGCCACAACTTTCTTTAAATCAAATATATTCGTTCCTCCCTTCCCGGAGAGATGGGATGTCCTCTAGGCCACGGCGGTGCAACCAGCGTTTCCCCCCCCCCCCACGGTTTTCCCCAATACGGACCCGGCAAGCGCTACCCAAGTTCTTCGAATCTCGGCCGTAAGAAGGGGGCGGAACACTGCGAAAACCTCCCTCTTCTCTTTCAAGAGAGGAAAAGGGTGCCAAAAGGAAAAAACCCTTCTCTCTCTCCTTAGGTGAAAAAGATAGGAGGATAGAACGGGTATCAAGCGTTTTTGTTGAGGGAAGAAGGAATACTATTTGCAGCGAAAGGCTTTCCCCCTAGTTTAAAAGGAAGCGTCCTATTGACCGATAGATCGTAGCCCCCTCTTTCCTAGCACAGATATGGGATAGTAATGACTCTTCCCGGACGAGGAGGCTGAAATCTTCCCCCCTCCTCCCTGGCTTTCGCTGGCCAGATTTACTCGTCTCCGCTTCCTCCGGGGACGAAGGAATTGGCTCAGGCTTTTTGATGCTGCAAGTAGACGCGAAGCACCTGCAGGAGATACTTGCCTCTCCTCCCCAGAAACTCCTTTCCAGCGTAGTTTAGTGTAGCTTCCTTCATTGCGAGAAAGATGGGAGACGACCCTTTGTCGATGGTGGTTCACAATGCGCGATGACCGGCCCCTTTCAGCGTCTTTGTTCGGGACGGCCCTCTTTTCTGAGTACCTCTCTCCTCGGATCCTCTTTTCTGGGAAGGGAGGGCCATCCTGTATGGAAACGAATCTCCGTCCTTCTTCCTCCGGCGCTTTTTTTAGTAGGCCGAATCGGGACGCCCTGGTTCTTTTTTCCCCCTTGGACCTGCGGGGAAAGGGGGCGGGCTCTTCTTCCTTGGGACGAAATTTAAAAGGGGCTGTGCCTGTCCTCAATCCATAAGGGGATTATCTGGAGCTCAGAAGAGGCATTTTTCCCCTTCTTCAGGTGCGGTCGTCACCAGCGGCACCCTCCCCATCTCGGCCCCAGGCGCTTTTTTTTGCTTTCAACCGGACGGAGTATGTGCCTTCCCGGGGAAATTACAGGGCCCGTCTTTTTCCTTTTTTGTCGATTATATAGGGAATGGGCCTTTCTGATGAGATTGGAAATCTATTTTTTTCCCCCTGTGGTTCTTTTCTTTTTGACAAAGAGCAGCCGAACATTCTTTTCTTCCTCAGCCTTTCCTCCGGAGGGCGGGCGCATGAAGGAGCCAGGTATTCCGCTTTCCTTACTAACGTCGGCGCGTTCCTTTTTGATTCCCCAGCGCCTGGTGGCGTCTTTGACCGATGGTGAAGACGAGCCGCTCTTCTTCCGGCCAGAGGGGCCAAGGAAGCAATGATAATATACGGGGTTTTGCAAGGACAAACCCGTTTTCGGTGGCTCCCCCTGCGAGGAGAAGACCCGCCGCGTCAATGGTCCCCCCTCCCCGCCGTTGGAAAACGGAATGACCCGCTTCTTCCGCCTTGCCCTTCCGGAGAATTTAGGGGCCAAAACAAAGTTCCGCCCCCCCTCCCTCTTTTCAGCGATAGAAATGCAAGCCTTCAGGAGGTAAGAAGAGTTCTCTCCCCTGCCCCCACATAAGAGAAGTGGCCTATGATGTGAAGTCATCTTTTTCAACCTTCCCACAGCAATAAGGCTGCGAGTCACCCCCTCGGTTGACGGCTCAGCTTTTGCTCTATATCAACTGAAAACCGTCCCAGCAAAAACAGGTGCTTTTTTCAGGTTTCCGGTGCTTAGCGGAGAGTGCTCGCTCTCCCAAAAAACACTCCTTATACCGGTGACGATTGAAAGGCGGCCGCGAAAGCTCTTTTTTCCGCGCGAGATTGCAGCCGACTTTCCTTTCTTCTTTTCTTTCGCTTTCCATTTTTTTCAGATCGGCGACGATCTCTTTCTCCGCTTCCGGGTAGAAGAGGCGCAATAAGACATTCTCCCCCCTCTAGAGGTCTCCGAGGCCAGAAACCCCGCGGCGGCTCTAACAGGGAGATAAGCCCCTTTTTTCTATTTACACCTAGATGAGGATATCTAGGGGTAATAGGAAACATTGGGTCCCCCTTTAGCCTGCATGGGCAAAAACAGGATCTATCACCTTAATTTCGACCCCGATTCAGGTAATGTTAAGGAGGGGATTGTAGAGGAGTACAAGGGCGGTGTGTTCTTTGCCCATGACCCTGCCCAAAAAGATTATTGGCTCTCCAGCAAGGAAATGAAACCCCCCCACCGTTGGGGTTCCTCGTGGAGGCGAAGGAGTGGGCTGGAAAAAAGGCAGGTGGGGGTTCCCCCCCCCCCCAACAGCCTGCGACACAATAAGGACCCTTAATCCTTTTCAACCGACCCCGAAAAGAAGGTGATCGCCGACCTGGGGTTGAAAATGACCGGCAAATCGACCCTGCCTCCTTGAGGATTGCGGGCAAAATTTTTAAAAAAAACCCCCCTAGACGTTCGAAGCCCCTAGTTTCCGCAGTTTAGTGATGGAGTTCCTTTTTTCTGGGCTCCCCCCCCGGTTTCGAAGAATTGAAGCGCCTTCCCCTCGTGGATATGCGCGCTCGCCCCCTTTCTGCCTGCGCTGAGAAGAAATTCGTTAGTCCTCGTCGTCATGAAGAAGAGGGTGTCTCCTCTTTTTTTTTCTCAAAATGCGCGGACAGAGTGAGGCTTCCCCGATTTCTCGTCTCGACGGCCACCCTTTCTTTCCCTTTCTAAGACTTTTGTTTTTTAGGTAGAAGGGAGGCCTAGAGAGGCCCTCCTTCGGAACAGGAACGGCGTTCCCCCAGCACGGGACAGTGAGGAAGCCACGGCATGGCGGGAAGGCGCAAAGTAGTCTCGCTTCTAAAGGGAAGCGGAGAGAATCCCAAAGGAGAGGCGGGACAGAGAAGAAGATACTGTGTCTTGGTATTTTTTAAAAAATGTACGGAGAGAACTCTGGAAGGGGAAGGGAGAAATGAGGTTTTCTCCTCTTTTCCGTGAAGGAAATGCCACCCCAGGAAGCGAAAGCACCCCCGAAGGCAAGGAGACCAGAAGGCAGAATGCATTATGGAAGGGAAGATGTGTTACTTTTTTAAGGCGCAAAGACCCCTCAACCCACGGTATGCAGGGGGGAAGGTCTTGAAGGAAGGGGGAAAAAGGCGTTTTCCAAACTCCAATCGAGAAAGGCGGGAGTGGTTTAAAATAAAAGGAAGACGGGGACCTTTCCCCACCCCAGTACTAATTCCCATTACGTGGAGTAAGTGGACCCCGAGCCGAGCAGGTCTCTTTCTCTCAAAATAGGAAATACTTCAACTTGGTTCTAACGAGCATGCCAGAGCAAATTAGGTAGGTTACCCGCCCGGCTGAAGTCTTTCGGGAGCGCTGGCGTCTTTTCAGGGAGGTTGCTTGGATGCGCTTTGGAGTTCCTCAAGGCCGCAGAAAAAGGCCGCGAGGCCCATGCCTCCCCCGCAAAGACGTAAGCAGGGAGGGCGGGCTCCCCCTTTCGTGTACTACTACCGGTAGGAGAGGTCAGTGCGCGGTCATGCTCTTTAAGACTTTCTTACCTTCTGTATGTGCCGTGGGTGACGAGAATCCTTTAGATTAAAGGCAGCGGATGAGTGCCTGTCCCAATGATACTGGGGTTTTGACAGGCACTCTTCCAAGGCGGCAGTTTATGTTACCCTCATGTCACAAAGAAGGTTTCCCTTTTGACAACGGCATGCCCGATTGAGCACTCATTGCTATTGTGAAGGAAGAATTTGGACCACCAGCGCCCGCCAGGCACAGAAAGCACAGACGTTGCGCACTTTTGTTCTTGACGAGGATATTGCCGGCACAAAGACCGAAGCAAGTGGCCCCCCCCCCCCTTTTGTTATCGAAAAAGCATCTCGAAATCCCCCTCTGCTCAAGAGCAGTGAGGCCTATTCTCCCTTGTCTTCCCCCTCCCAAAAAAAAGGTGATCTCTCATCCTGCGATAGGAGGGCATCCCCTTTGAGCCTCCAAAAAAACAATAACCTTCCCCTGCCGGTGGCCGAGGAGACGAGGGGACCCTTTAAGCCACGCGCGGTTTTCAGAATAATAGCCTTTTCCTTGACGAAGCCATCGGGGCTTGAGGGAGAGATTCTTACTCCCTTTCCAACCGATTTCCGGTAGAGAGGAGAAATATGTGAAGAAGAAACAACCTTCTTTGATCGAGGCAAGAAAAATAGGCCCCTAAAAGGGAGAGAAGACATAACTTTTAGACTGAATTAGCAGAGAGAGGGTAATAGGAAAACTTTTTGAACCGTTTAATTTGCAGGAATTGGGGTCCCCCCCCTGAGGAAAAAGTCTTTAGTCAGAAAAAGGGATTTTTAAATGGAAGCAGTGTTTTTCCAGGTGCTGGAGGAACCATAGACCCCCTTGGCGAACAATGAAAGTCTCTTTGAATGAATGAAGAAGCGGGTATGTTCCCCTCGCCGCGGGTATGTGAAAACGGTCTTCAACAAGAGTTTAAATTTTTCGCGCATGCCAGGTGAAAAAGCTCTCGAATTCGTTGGCCTCCTGGGGGTGTCACAATCGGACTGATCGGGCTTCGCTTTACCCCTTAACCCACCCTCTATCCGTTTTGTCCGTCGACGTAGGTGAACACACTCTTCATTTATAAAGGTGTGTATCATCTCGAGAGGGGGTCGGGATCGGAAATCCAGCAGGTGAAGCGCCCCCAAGATATGCGCGCTCGACCTTCCCGTACGTGGATGCACGATCGATAGTCGCGAGTCCACTATCATTTTTTTTCGTCATGTAGAAGTTTGACTTGTGAAGGAAATACTCGGGAAATAGGGCTGCCGCTGGCCCGCATTTCCTCGTATCCGCTTTACCTTCGGAAGGGGAGAAGGATAGGAGCAGGATGCTAGAGAGGGAACCATGTAGGCCCTGCCGCCTTAGAGGAAACTTCAGGAAATTTCTTCTTGGGGGATGGCGAACGGGACAAGAGGGCCTTTGAGGAAAGAGCATACGTTTCTTTGAGATCTCCCGACAACAGGAGAGGGGTAAAGAATGATGGGAGGGGCGTTCCAACAATGCTCCTGAACGGAAAAGAGGAATTCCCCAAAGGAGGATCTTTCATCCCGCCTTAAAAGAGGGAGTACCTAAGCATAAGGGAGAGCAGTTTGGGTCGGGCCGAGTGTGAGGCCGGAGGAAGTGGGTTCCTTTGTTGTTTTATAATTATCCCGCTGTAGAGGGGTCCTAGTTGTCATCGGGCATCCTTAAACCATTGGACCTTGCGACGGCGCGGTTCACACGAAAATGCTGAAGCCTGGTGAAAAAAACCCCTGTAAAATCTTAACCTTTTTCCACCCCTCCTCTGAATTGTAAATCTTTTCCACGGAGTAAGAGCGGCTGCTTTCATATCCCCCCCGGCGCTTTTGAGCTCTCCCAGCAGCAGCGCAACTTCTCAGTTCCCACGCCGCGGGAAATAAATTTTCCGCCCGCCCGGCTGAAAGTGTGTCTTTCGTATTATATAGGGAATGGGACTAGAAACCGTTGCTGCTGAGATTTGGCAGCTCCAGAGAGCTGAAAAAAGCAGAAGCAGCAACTTCCCATGCAAGAGAGACTCCCCCCTACGTGACCTGCGCCAGGTATGTAAAGCCTGCACGTCAATACTAACAGCGGCGCGGTCATCAGCGCCTGGTGGACGTTCGTAGGGGGAAGCTGGGCCCTTCGATGTACCCAAGGCCAGGATCCCATTGCCACGTAACGAAGGTCTGATTACGGGGTTTTTGCCATTTCCGGGAAGTTCGTCACAAGGCGGCCTGTTTCCCCTCCACTGCACCCCGGGCGATGAAGTGGCCAAACAGACTCTCCTTCTCATACGAACGAAGTGGGGAAATCTTTACAGATATGATCTACGACCGACTCAGGGGCCGTGGAAGGAGAAGGCATTCCCAAACTCCTAAAAAGAGGCAAAGAAAGGAAAAAGATAACAACAACACTAAAAACTCCTACAACCCACCCCCCCCTATCTAAACCTCCCCCTACAACACAAAAAAAAAAACAACCCCCCCCCAAAAAACCACCCCCCACAAAACCCCCCCCCTTCTTAAACGCCCAACAACCACAAAAAATCCCCCCCCAACAAAACATTAAAAAAAACCCCCCTTCCCCCCCAAAAACCAACGAAAGAGCGGCCCTTTCCGCCCCCGCTACAAGGATTCCTCAGCGGAAGAAGGCATTAGTCCCAGAAGAAGAAGTGGATCAAGGAACGACTGCTTTCAACTTGTGAAAAAGCCCTCATAAAAAGAAAATACGTCACCCTTTTTCCGGTTTTCGGAGCAGCTCAATCAGTGAGGGCTCTTGCTAACGCCCCGATGGAAACCCCACCCCACCGGAGGATGAAGTGCTTTTTTCTCCTGAGTTGCCTCGCGAGAGAATGATCATCCCATAACCGCCTAGAAATCCCTTTTGATCATTTTTTCCTCTCAAGCGTAGCAGAGAAAGATGTTCGTGTAGGTAAGGCAGCCTCCTTTCTTGAGGGAGGAGTTCTACTTTCCATAGAGCGTGAATAACGTCTGTCTCTGGCGGCGCAATATCCCATACCCAGTGTGGAGCTTGCCCCTTTCCACCCGGATTGAAGAGGACCGCATAGACTTCGCGCCACCTGTGATATCCGACATAACAACCTCTACGTTCGACGACAACTATTCTTCGATACTTCTTGTTTTCATGACGGAAACCTTGTTTTGTCGAAAAAAGAAAGTCGCGCTATCTTTCAACACAAGGAGGAAAAGGTAGGAGATCCTCCCGAAAAGGTGAGAGATTTCCGGTGTACTTGGCCTTTGGTGATGGATTCCTTCACCCCCTCCCTCCCTTGGGAGAAAAGAATTCTCTCACTACTAGACAACTAGTGGTTTCCCTTTTCTTTTAGGGTGCCACTTCTTAAGGGGCGACAATAGGGAGTCTTGGGGGGGGAAACCTTTTTTTCCCCAGGTGTAAGACCGAAACCCTTTCTTAACAACCTTCCTTTGACAAAGGAGCAGTCCGTTTTTTTCTTCGAAAGGAAGGCTTTTTCCACCCTCTTGGTGTCGTGAACAAAGAGCCCTCTCGGGGAGTACGCCTCACATTACCCCCCTCCGAAGATGATTTTACGTTAGGTTGAAAACTCTTCTTTTCGGATTTTCTTCTTCATAGAATTTTTTCTCTGGTCTGACGTTTTCTTTCTCCCCCCCCTCTTCCAGGGTCCCTTCGTGGGATATTGCGAAGATCTTTTGGTTGTTCCTCTCTGAAGAAAATTTCTTCCCCCCCTTTTCCCTCCCGCTGGATAGTAAGGAAGAAGGGACCCTATTTTCTCTCGGATAGGAGTGCCCTGGAGAGAGAAAGAGGGAGGATTTCCTCCGGATACCACTTTCCGGGGGAAAGAATTTCCCCTTCCGTTTTATGGTTTTCTTTGGAGGTAGCAAGGTGATAGCCTTCTCTCTCCCCCTGCAGTAGCTCCTCTGTTTTTCCCCTCCCTGTTTTTTCTTTTCCGTTAAAGGAGTGAATTGTAGTTATCTCCAAATCCAACTTTTTCCCCCCCGACCAAAAGGATGATGGGTGGAAGTTTTTTTCTTTTTGGATGATCTGTCCCTGACCTACATTAAAAGATTAATTCCACTGCGGAGTCATTTGGCCCCTCAGTAAAGACTGTCCTTTCCCCCTCTCATCAGGGTTTGAGCTCTTTGGAGTCTGGGTCTTGCAGCTTTGAGGAGGGATTGGCACTTTCGAAAATCACACGGCCTTTTTTTTCCCGGTGAGTCTGCTCAGCGGGCATTTTTCGTCGTGCCTTCTTACCTGCAGGACCGCGGTTTTTTTGTTAAATACAACCTTCCTTTCCTGAAAGATTCTTGGCAAAAAATTAATCCCCCACCTTTGTTAAAATGAAAGGGTTCCTTCTCTAGCTTTCTTCCAATAGGATAAACTCTCCTTTCTCGCGGGGAAGTAGTCCCTCCAATCTTCCCCCCTTGCTCTTTTGAGACGTTTTCTCTCAGGAAGCGCCCCCCCCTCCCTCCCCCTTCAGCACACGACGATCCCCTTCGACGGAGGCGAAGACCAGCCCTTCTTCCAGCTTTTTTCTTTCCCCTTTCGAAGGGACTGTTTTTTTCTCTTCCGATACCCTTTGAGCTCTCCCCTTTCTTCCCCCAGGCCGTCGAGTCTTTCTTTTTTTTTTCTCCCTACCGCGTCCACGAAAAAGATTCCCTGTTCTCTTTTCTTTTTCTAGAAAGTCAATACCCTTCCCCTTCTTTGCGAGGAATGCCTTTTATCTGACACCTTTCCCCCTTTCCTTCTCTCAGGGAAGATGGTGACGACTCCCCTTTTTTCCCCTTTCCCTTTGCAGAGGGAAAAGGAAAGAGGATCCCTTCTGAAACCCATCTCGGATTTCCCTGAGAAGGGGGTTTGCCTTCCTGAAGTTCTCCCCTCTTTTCTTTTTGTGAAAAAGAGATCCTCCTCCCCTTTTTTCGCCCGCGTAAAATAGAGTTCCCTTTTCGTTGCCCCTTTCCCTCTTTTCTAAGAATTAAGGCCCCCTCTCTTTTTTCCTCTTTTTTCAGGAGAATTAGTGTCCCCCCACACCCCTCCCTACCCCTTCTCAAAGAAGTCCCCCCTCCTTCCCTTTAGCACTAGATCCTTCTCTCGGAGACCTCCCTTTTTCGGTGAGAGGGCACGTCCCTCCCCCAAAGGAAGACGATGTTTCAAGGAATCTTCTTTCCTCCGAAGGGGGAACCCTCCTCCGAAAAAGAACTTCTTTTCATTCTTTTCGGATAAGATTCTCTCCCCCTCCTTCTTTGGGAGAATGAGATGGCCTCTCCCCCCTCCCCAAGCTTCCCAAAACAAACCTTTTATTCTTTCTCTTCAGATAGGCGGCATCCTCTTGCGTGCATTTCTTTTCCTTCCCCCCATAACGCCGAGCCACACTCCCTTCTTTCTTTTCCCATGCGGGCAGCGAAAGAGTCTCCCCTCCTTTCGCTCCTTTCTTTTTTTTCGGCAAGATTTAGTATGACGTCTCCTCCTTTTCCTTTTTTTCTGAATTTCTTCAGATCGGCCTCCTTCCCCCCCTTTTTTCCCCGGGATCCCCCTCTTTCTTTTCCTTCTATCCACGAGGTGACTCCTTCTTTTTCCCATGCTTCAGAAAACGTATTCCGAGTCTAGGTAGCTCTCCTCCCTGGAGAGAAGAATCCGCCCCCTTTCCAAGAAGTTCCCCTAGTTTTCCTTTTTTTTGAGGGGTAATATCCCTTCGAGCGTGAGCCCCCCTCCCTTTTTTCGATTTCCTTCCCTTAAAAACCCGTACCTTTCGGAGATAAAATTAATTTCGTATCCCATTGTGTCCTCTCCCCCCTTTTCCTTGAAGGTAGCGGCCGAACACCTCTAGGGTGGCCGCTGTTCCCCTTCACGTTCTTTTCTAGATGTGTGAAAAAGCGGCTCCCCCTCCTTTGAAGAACATTGTCGACCCTAAGCTCCAACCCCCTCCCCCCTAAAGAAGAAGGGTGGGGGGCGAGTGAGAAGAGAATTTCCCGAGGAGGAAGAAAAGGCCTCCCTTCCTGGGGCGGGGATACAAAAAACCCCCCCCAAAAAAAAACCCCCCCCCCCCCCAACAACCCCCCCCCCCCCCCCCCAGAGGGGAAGAAGCAACACCTTAGCCTAAGAGAAAATATTCTGTAATTTTCTTTGAAAAGAGAGCAATGTTTCTCAGGAAGGTTGTCTCTCCCCCTTTTGGGTGAAAAATGCCGGCCCTCCTTCTTGGAGTGGTTTAGTCCCTGCGAACAAGGTATTTCTTAAAAAAAAGTTATCCTCTCTTTAGACGGAGGGTGAAAAAGAGCTTCTTTTTATCCAGGGTATAATTACATCGTGCGGGAATCGGGAATCCTTTTTTCTTTCTATTTGCAGCGCACTTTTTTCCCCCTCGTGGATTATTGCGCGTCTCCCTTTCCCGTACGTGATGAAAGCTCTATCGTCTCCTCTTTCCATTAGACCCGATCTCGCCCTCACTCCCCTCTTCCGAAGCGGGAAATGAGGCCGGGGAGCGTGTGAAAAGCGCGCGCCTCTTTCCTGAGGCTACTCCTTTCGCGTGCCTGGGAAAAAAGGCCGGGGTCAGGCGGTGATGTTATGGTTGTTGAGGAGCAGGCGGCCGCGAACCCCTGCCCTGAGATCCAATGCCTCCTTCATGCCTTCTTCAGGATTTCGGGAAGTTCCAGCGTGCCTTTCCTCTCTTATCCAGAGCCTCCCCTCATCTGAGCAGGAAACCGGCTATTTCTATCATTATGAGGTGGATTTCCTGGCGTTAACCAACCGCGCAAAGCTTCATTGTATCACTGCGGGGTCTTTGTCTTTTTTTCTTACCGCATGAGTTACAGACAGTACGCATCCTTTTTAGCTCAGTGCTGCTAACATTGACGCCCTTTTTCCTGGCGGGAAGCCTTTTCGGCTACTTGGTCTTTCCTTTTCCCCCAATACGAAAAATCCCTTGGCCGTAGTATGCTCATCGGTCTTTCCCAACGGCGGCTAGTGAATCGACCCCTCTTCTGGCGGGATATCGCGGGTTACCTCCAAAAATTGCCTCTTTTTTTTCCCGAAAAGGGGATGTTGAATGTCTTCCCCCAGGAGAATTAACCATTAAAAATAAGTGGAGTAATTTTCCTTCTCCTCGGCATTGGTAAATTTTCAAAGAGAGTAAGAGATGAACTAGTGAGTAAAAATCCCTCCCCCCTACGGCATAAATATAGGACCCCT
>Ga0179593_1503759_pt1 | contig 12177 bp, 18 predicted proteins | sample CZODoug2_1_08_16_FD_185931 | JGI IMG/M metagenome (GOLD analysis project Ga0179593, IMG submission 185931) | Vadose zone soil fungal communities from Angelo Coast Range Reserve, California, USA - CZODoug2_1_08_16fungal (PacBio error correction) | ecosystem: Environmental > Terrestrial > Soil >... | reverse complement strand
TGCCTAATTCGATTGGAGTCCGTGCTTCCTCCCCTCTCTACCTTTCTTTTTTCTTCGAGCGTCTGTTTTACCTTCTCCGCTCTTTCGTTTTGGAAGTTATACGGCCTTCAGGTTAGCGTTTTTTTAGTCCTACGGACCTTTTCCCCAATCGTGGGTGATAGCGCCCGTCTTCTTCACCCCAGCCGGTGCGGTGCTTGCCAACTTGAAGTCCCCTCTTTCGGTGGTCCTTTCCCCTCAATTTTTATTCCTCGTACTCCTCTTTTGTATTCGGTCCGTTCCTGGTTCCGCACTTCCTCTAACCTCGACTAAAAGCATACCCCGGAGAGGCTGGTAAGGATCTCCGATCCACCTCTCCCATGCAAGGTATCTTTCAATGCTGCTGGGTGGTTTTTCTCTGATTTGGCATAGAGGCACTTGTATCGTTGTCCTGCTTTATTAACTCAATTCGTCCTCCTTTCCCTTGTCATCTCCCCTTGCGTAAACGACACCGGTAGAGCGGGACCGTTGGCGGGGGCGTTCTATTTGCTTTCGCGGACCCTCCCTCCGATCCTATTGCGCTGGCACATACTTCTTGTTTCTGTCCGTGGTTTGGCACCCGATATATCTCTACTGTTCACGAGGACGTCTTTTTTAGATGTTTTTTTTGCAATTCGCCCCGAGCCCTGTTGGTTTTTTTTTTTCTTCCCGCTCGGCCTTCTCTTTTAAAAGGCTATCTTTTTTCGCCGTGAAACCTTTACTGTAGCCATTGCCTTCTTTTGGTTGATCATGCCACAGGCAGAGCCATCTAAAATAGACTTCCGGTCGTGTGCACGGTTTTCCTTTTTCCATTGGGCTTCCACTGGGATGGGTTGGTGTTGGTCATCTCGTGACGATCTCCTTTTCCCTCATTTCGTTTCTGCCCCCACCTCACCCCGCTTACCACTGTTCGGCGCTCGATGGCCACAGCCCCACGCCTGATGTCTTGAATTTCCTCTTTGTGCTTGGGGTATAGCTTTCCCCCTCGCCTTCCCCACTTGTTTCCTCCTTCTCCATTTTCTTTTGGACGTCCCAGATCACAGGTTCCGATCCTCTAGGGTTTTTCGAGGTTTACCAAAGGGCTATCCTTCTTTTCTTTTCATCTGATGTCCTATTTGCGGCGGATCTGCCTGTACAGGTGATTAACGGAGAAGGAAATGCCCTGATTCTTCTTTTGCGGATCCCTTCTCCAGCACCGTTCTTGACTTCTTTCCCTCCCTGGAACCCGCCACCGTTTTCGCTTGCCTTCCTCGGGAACATTACTTTTTGTATTTCCTTCTGATACCCCCTTCCCGTTCCGCTACCTTCCTTTCCCCTCGTCACGCCTTCCAAAATAAGTCTGATGTTCAACGCTCTCTTATGCCATGAAATTCTTTCGTATATTAACGGTTGGTTTGTGTGTATGTTCTCTCCTTTCGAGCCAACCCCTTCCTTGTCTCCGGTCATTTCGCACTTTACTCTTCTTGTCTCTCAACATGCTCTTCCGCATTCTTTCAGCTCGCCTGCTCCCCTTTAGCTTTACGCAACCTTCCCTCCTTCATGTCTCCTCGTTTTTTTCGTCCCACGCAATCGGTCCACTTTTCCCAGTAGGAGCGCCCGCAGGCTCAAAACATTGCGAGAAGACGGTTAGCCCACCATTCACCCTGAACCTTCTTATCTTCTTTCCCTTTCCTCCGGTATGCCTTTGGCCTGGTTGGCCATAATTATCCCGTCCTTACGGTTGCGATGTCTTCGCGCCTTCAGAGCCTATCCCTTCTTGGCCGTTTTTTGAGATCCTCCTCCTTTTTCTGAGACCCCCGATCCCCCCGCTTGGCTCCTCCTTCTTGTGTTGTCTTGTTATGTTGATGTCTTTTTTTTTTTTTTTTTTGGTCCTGTTTGATTCTTTCGCTCCGTAGGTCAAGAGGGACCTCTTTTCTTGGTTAAACTTTTTTTTTTTTGTTGGATTCCCCTCTTTTTTTCTTTATTGTGTTCTTTTATTTTAAGTTCTTACCCTGGCACTGGTGGGAATGATTATGGGGTCTCTGCGATATTAGATTTTCTTCCATGAGTACTTTTTCCAACGTTGTTTTTTTTTCTGACTTTGTATTTTTTCTTTCGCCACTTGACCTTCTGTATCTTCTTCTTTCAGTTCAAGAAATGTTGTTGTTGTTGCGTCTTCTTTAAGGTTCCCCCACCCCTTGGCTCCCCTCACCAAACCCGTCCGGAACAACCACACCCGCCCCCCCCCCCCCCCCCTTTTCACTTTCGAAGTGCTACCCCCCCCCCTCCCATGCTCGCACTCGCACCTCCCCCCATTTTTACCCCCCCCACAAAGCTACCGTGCCTAAGAATAAGACCCTCCCCATCCTCCACAGCTTCCAATACACACCCCGCTTCCCCAACCATGGTCACCGCTCGACCAAAAAAATCTTCCGATATCAAGGAGTATCCCTCCTCCCCTGTCAGGGCTTCCAGCAGTAATGTCGTGTTTGATTCTTGCCCGCGACATTCCCGAATGATGCGGCCTGTAAAGATAATAAACCGACAGCGAGGTTTGATATGTTCCCCCAGGGCCCCGCCGGCTTCTCCTTTCTTCCCCTTCCCCCCCCTCAGGAAGATCCGGTCACGAACCCGTTCCCCAGTATTTTGCAGGATACCAGTTGCTTCTTGCGTTGGTTCATTTTTTTTCGAGTATTTGAATTGCTTTTTTTTTTTCAACGGCGCGACGTATTCTTGCTTGACGGGTGCGAAAAACAATCAAATTCTTTTTAGCTTTTTGATGACTCCCTTTTTCTTCCCCCTGCCTAGCCAGGTTGCGTTTCCCTTGTCCCCTTATCCAGCGCCGGTTCCCTAGACATCATCGTGTTTTTCTCTTAAACCCAGAGACAACTATCCCCCCCCTTGCAAGTCTAATAACTCCTTTGCAATGTCAATTCGCGCTGCAGTGAACATAGTTTATGTTTTTTCTTTATGAGGTCCTCTGTTAAAGTAATTTGACCCTGCATCTTCCCCCCTGAACAACGAAAGGAATGTTACCATATGTGCCGCTCCAACTGTAGCGGTGTTCCAAGTCGAAATGTCAGTAGAAAATTTTTTTTTTTGTTGTCCCAGGGTCAGTACTTTTAGCCGGCATCGAATCCTTTCCAAGGCCTGTAGCTTTTATTTACTTTTTCCCCTTTAATGTGATGAAATCAGGCTCAGCCTGATTCGGACATTAGGAGGAGTTGGTTTTCCCCGTGATAGCTAGTATGAACGCTGGTCTTTGTTTAAAGCTGAGTCTCAAATTCCATCTTTTCTCTCCTCGAGTAACCCAATGAGGGTGGGCATTACCCCCAACCGTTGCCTTTCCCTCCTATTATTTCCAGCGTCTCTTTTCTTGAAATCCGAAACGCCCGCTCCTTTCTATACGCGGTAACTCATGTTGGGGTATATTCTGCATTTCTGCGAACCATCGCTTCCCCCTTTATCCCTCCCTCAGTCATGCACCCAACCAGCATTTACCTTTGACCCCCGGTCATTCGTGAGATGAATGTGATGCGATGGAATGTTTTGTGGCTCTCGAACCCACTGCCCGGACCTTTTGTTTTTCTCCTTTTTCTTCGCATCAACTCATTGTTTTTATTGATCTTGGGCTCGATAATCCACCCGACTACAAGCGTCTACTTTGTCCCCTCCAACTTCCAAAAGCGATCCTCCTTTCCCTCCTCTGAGGAGAATTTTGTCCCCTCCTTATTAACACGGCCAGCACCAGTCCCCCCTTGCTGCCACTATGATTCCGTCGTTCTTCCCTCTTACCTTCACTCGATTCACCGCAACCCCAGTTAACTTCCTGTGTAAAGCTTCTTCAAATTTACCTCCTTTTCGTTTTCCTTTTCCTTTGTCATCCTGTCTTCTCCCACCTGTCTCCTTTGCCCCTGCTTACCAATCATCGGCCCCCGCCCAGCTTTTTTTCCACCTTAAAGGGATATGATATATCTCCCGTGGGTGCTCCCCTCCCCGCTTAGCTCCGTATTTACCTCGTTTTTCTCTTCTGGACTTGGCTAAGTACCCGAGCTCTTGCAGCCACCACCTCGCTCATCCCCGTGCTCCCCCCCCCACTGGCCTTTGGGTCCCCCCCTTCCCCCCCTTGATGTAGTGACTTTCTATTCCCCCCCTCCCCTTCCTTTCCCTGGCTGGGGACGTTTTTTTTTTTGCAGCGCTCGACCAATTTTTTTTCCCGTGTATTGCTAATTTTTTTCCCACCGCGGCTCTAAGACCCATATTCCAGGTTTTAACAGGCCCCCTTCCTCTATAGGCGTTCCCAAGTCGCCCCGAGAGAGAGCCTTTTTGTAGTGGGAAGAACCTCCTCTATTTTCCCCTCCATTCTTTTGCTCCCCCCCTTACATTTCAACCTCTTCCGCCCAGACGTCGAGTTCGCACAGAATGGATCATCCTCTTTTCCGTCAAAAACTTCTACCCCATTAACGCAGTTTCCCCTTCTTCCCGATTATCTTTCTCTTTCCCCGGAGACCCCTGAATTGTTTTGTCTGGTCCCCCCCAAGAGTAGATAACGGCCTATATTCCGTTCCCCGCTCCCTATCAGCGCCCTTTCTGCTTTGTCGCGCTGAACTACATTAGGAACCTTCATTTTTCCCAATGTCATTTCCTTTGTGCGTGTAACTGGCAGTTACCCCCGTTCAGTTCCCTGCCTTCCCGGTCGCGGGTTTGGTCTTTTTTCAGCTTTCAGCAACACCGTGCTCTTATTTAAATGCTTCGACAGACTCCTTGAAGCCCCGGCCTGCTCTTTGAGCTCCGGAGTTCCTGCGTATCCTCCCTCTGGATACGTTCTTCTTCGCCCCTTAAGAATCCTCGGCTGGATGTTTTGCTCTGAGTGAGAACAACGGACAGAGCTCCGGTGCCCTCCTCTCCACACTAGCCCGCTCGCTCCCCCCCCCATCCACCCCCCCCACATGCTCAGCTTTCCCTCCCCCCCCACGTTCCTTCCCCCATCCCTCTCCGCCCTCAACCCCTCCCCTCCACCCTTCTCCCGATTGAGTCCGTCATTCCCTCCACATCTGCACTCCCCCCGTCTCTCTCGGTTGATACTTTTCTCCATTCCTCCCTTGTTGCCCACGTGGCTAAATCCCATCGACAGCTCTCAACTTTGAATTGCTCTTTCCCTCTTCCTCGACAATCTCCCACCCGTCCCTCACGCCACTCTCTTGCAAAACTCTTTTCTCCCCCCCCTCTCCTACCACCTCTGCGTCCTCCTCCCATGTCTATCTACCCTTTCCCCCCCGCTCTCCTTTCGATTTCGTCCCCCTTCTTCTATTTACCTCTCCCACTCTTCGTCATGCCACCCTCACTTCCCATGCGTCGTCCACCCACCCACCCCTCCACCTCCTGCACGCTCTCCCCTCCGCCCCCCGCCTCTCTTCTTAATCGTACCTTCCGCCCACGCTTCTATACACTCCGGACTAGCTCTGCTCCACTCCCTCGCTTTTTCCCCCCCTCTTCCCCTTCTTTCTTCTTGTCCCTCCCCCTCATTTGCTCTCACGGCTCTTTCTTTCGCCCCTTTTCCTTTCTCTAGCCTCTCTTTCATCACCCACCACACCCCCTCCCCTCATTCTCACTTTCACTCCTTTACCTCTTAATCAACCCTGTTTTTAGACTTCTTGCTATTTGCATTGTGTCTCCCATCTTTTCCCCTTCTTCCCCCCTATCTTTTCCCCACCTTCCTTTCTCTCTCCATTTCCACCCTTTTTTCACTGCCTCCACCCGCCCTTAATGTCTCTTGTATTTTTCTCCCTCTCAACTCCTTTCGGCTTCCTCTCCCTCCCCTCCTCCCCCCCGCCCCCTCCTGTGATCCATCTACCACCATTTCCTTTCACTTAGGCTCCCGCCACAATCCCCTCTCCCGCCATTGACATTCCACCCTCCTCCCCTCTCCCCCTAATCCTCATTTCCCGTTTCTTTTGCCCTCTTCCCCTTTTTCACTTCCATTCTTCCTCCTCCGCCCCAGTTATCGCCCGCACCCTTTCACAACCCCCCCCCGCATCTGTCTTCCTCTCCACCAGCCTTTCCAACCTCACCCACTCAATTCTTTCCCCCTTTTATATTTTTATCCTCAGCTTTTTCGCTCATTTCCTCATCCTTTTTTCTTCGGCACTCCAGCTCCTCCCCCTCACCTCCTTTCTTAATTCCCTCCTCGTTTCTCTATTTTTCTCCTGTCCCTTTCTCTCTTTTCCGATCTCGTTGCGTTTCCCGAACCCTTTGTGACCCACTTTTCTTCTCCTCCTTTTTCCAGCGGGGTTCTATTAGGGTTTCGGGGTCATTTTAGCTGACTTTTTAAATTTTACCCTCTGTGTTCGCAATTTTCCTGGGGGTGAGTCAATTATGCCATATAGAGAGGGTCCAAAATTCGACCTTTTTTCCATTCGGTCTTTTCTTTGTCTTAAGACAAATCCTCAAGATTATCTCCCCCCCCCTCACTCCGTGTTGTCATTCTTATTAGAAACCTCTCTCTTGGTCGTCTGGAGTGGTTGTGTCGTCGGCCAATAGCTTTTCCCCCCATGGTTGGCTGTCCCCGTAGGCGCCCATGCTCCATCTGTGTGAAGTAGAGCGGACTCTCTCTCTGTCCGAGGACCCGTCCACTATAATGGTCTTTCGGAGCATCTGTATAACTCTGTCTCTTTGCCCTTTTCACATACTTCCCCTTCCTGCATCCCTTCTGTCATTCGGGCCAGCCCGGCAACCCCGTGGAATATTTTTCCTTACCCTCAAGTGTTTTCTCCCTACTCTTTCCCCCGAGGTGCCGGAACTTTTTGACTGTCCTCCAGTGTTATTATTGATCTTGGGCCTAGTGGTAGCCTTCCAGCAAAGAACCCTCTGATTTCCGGTTCCCGGCTAGCTCACTGACGGTTTTTTTTCCACCCGCCGCTACCGCCTGTGGCCCCCGTTCTTCTATACACTCCTTCCTCCCAGCGCCTCCTCGTTTTTTTTTGTGTGTGTATGAGGTTCCGGGCGCAACCTAGTAATTAGTAGCTTCCAGGGTGTGCCCTTAGGTCCCCTTTGGAAAGTCGTCCTTTGCGCGCCTTTTCCTCCCCTCACTCTCTCATGAAAATTTTCCTCGTCTTTCATAAATCCGCTTAGAAGGAGTCATGTGCATTTGACTCCCCTCATAAGAAAAAAGTTTCTCCCCCCCCCCCCTCCCCAACGCCCTACTCCTCTCGCACCACATGGCAGCCAACCAACGTCGACAAAACTTTTTTTTTTTCCTTAATTGAAGCCCGTGTTTTTAACGTTCTTTTGGCCCCTCTTTAGGATGCTTTTGCGAAATTTTCGCTTCCCGGACGCTTTTCCTCCCCTTCCTCCATCCTGTTGAGCGTTTCCGCCCTCATGGAACCCCCGTGAGCCTCGATTCGTTTCCTGCATACCGTTTTGCCCCTTTCATCCGAGCCCCCTTCCGGGCTTTTGTTCTAGTTTCCCCCTCTTAAAGCATTATCTGTTTTGATCCTCCAGCCCGCTCCCAAGCCCTTCCTTTTAGACCCGTCTTCTGAACTCAGCGGTAGAATTCTAGCGTTCAATCCCCCCTTCGAGCTTTTTCCCGACCATCGTATCTCCTCCTTATCAACAATGTGAGGCCTCCCCCCTCCTTGGAGGCTTCCCGCAACAGTTTTCCCTTGTCGTCCATGATTGCTATACTACGGGACGGTGGCCTAGTTTGTTCTCGCTCCCGCTACCCCCCCCTCCCTCCCATTTTTATCATTTTCTTTCGCCATGTGGTCGAGAGTTGTCCATCCCGGCTTGCGACGGGTTTCGTAAAGGAGCCTCTGCGTTGCTTTCGCGATGCTCTTTCGGATTCCCTTTCCTCCCCCCCCTCCCGATTCGTGCGATGCGAAGCTGCTTTTTTGATAGTGTGTTATGATTGATTTAAGAAAAAACCGGCAGTCTCGGTCCCGCCCCATTCTCTCTTTTCTCCGTTGTTGAGTTGCGGTGGGTCGGTCGTCCTTTCTAAGTCCTCTTGTCCAGGCCGTGCAGGATAGCCAGAGCATATCTGTTTCCCCTTCGAGGACTTGTCTTCCCCTTTAGTACCTGGAACCCGTATAAGCCGAGTGCTCCGGCGCCCTCACCCCATGGCTCATCCCCCTGATCCAAATTTTTTGAGCTCGGAGGGATGACCGTTTCCCACCTTCTTTACGTCCCCTCTGCACTTCTTCCTCCTTCCCATAGGTTTCGCGGCCCCTTGTGAGGATCAGTGCCTGAGGCGGGCGGTCCCCCTTTTCTTCGTCTCGATTAGGAGGATCGCTGTGTGGACTTATTATCAGGCTTTTGCTGTTTCCTCCTTCCTTTTTCCAGCAGTCAGTTCATTCCGTGCGGTCTACGCCAGGATCCTTTTTTGGCGTCTTTCCTTTCGCCTCAAGCCCGGAAGGGCGATTGATTTGCCAATGTTCCTTTTACATTGCAATCTCACGTTTCCTTGATTTTTTCAGCTGCTCTCTGCCGGGTGTATTAGCTGGCACCCGTCTCTCTGCCCCTTTCTCCCTACCATGTTCCTGTATTAGATTTTGAAGACCTGATCGACAGTTGTGGCGACTTTCATTTCCTGCGAGTGATTCCCCTTTGTAGATTGCCGCGGTCTTTTTTTTTGCGGAGCCTGGAATTCATAGAGGGGAGTGAGATAGCCGTTGAGTTGATTCCGTCACGACCCTGTTCCAGGGGGTCTGATCTCCAGGTCCCTCCCTTCCCGTTTTTCTTTCACATAATGGGCCTTTGCCTTTCTTCCCTGCTGTTTAAGAGCCGGCTAATGCTTGGGTTTTAACCCTTAGCCCCCAAGGAGGCTTGGTTCTCTCTTTTGGTAGCCTTTGTTTCCCCCCCCCTCCTGATTGGGTCTCCTTCCGACGGTTCAATCTCATTTGTCTATCTTTCTCGAGTGCAGCCGCATGAATTGGCAATTATGTTCGGGCTCAGAGGAACCTGGACCTCCACTGCCCCCCTCTACCCCATGTAAGGGCGTTTTTTTCCCTTGTTTGGATCTTTCGCCGTTTTGCGCGACCGTTCGTTTTTCCCCCTCGTGCCCGCTTCTCCTCAATTTATGACGGCCACAAGACACGCAGGGCAGAGGTCAGAGGGATTTTACTCGGATTCGGCCCCCGGTTACGGCGTGTTGAAATGCTTCTGCGCGCTCCACCCTTCTTTCACCCCACGTTTTTTTGTGTTTTTTGGTCGAGAACCTCTCGAGTTTCCTATATTTCCCTTTGCATCCCTTAAGGCTCTTTTTCCCCCTACCCTCCCAACTGCCCATCGCCCCCGCCCTCTTCTTTTCGCGGAAGTGAACCCACGCCCTCCTGGGGTGATTCTATCTCCAACCTTTTTGTCGGCCCAAAGAAGATACCGCTGTACCTGGGACCCAAGGCAGGAGGCTACCCCCCCCCCTTCTCTGTCCCCTGGTTGCCCCTTCAGCTGCGATCTTGTAGCCCCCGTATCACCGAGAGACCTTGCTTCCCCCCTGCGATCCTCATTCGTAATTTTTTTGTTTTTCGTTCCCTCCCTCGATAGCTCCCGCGGCTAACCTGATAGTAGAAACCAACGCTGTTCAGGTTTTCCCCAGACGTCAAATCCTCTCGCCAGGAGGCTGAATGGAGGTTGGACATAATGAATGAGGAGCACAATATCGAACGACTTAGAGTTTACTCTCTTTCTAGAAACCAGGGGGAGCTGGACCCGGGCTTGCCTGACTAATCTCTTCTGAAGGATGCATTACGGACGGATGGTAGTAAACCCGGTGAGAATTTCAATGAATAATCTGACCAAGCCCACACAAAAGGATCCATGCTGTAAGACGGCGAGAGGACTGCCGCAGCATTGCCAAAGGTCCTGCCTCCCCCAATATACCTGTGCCCCCCCCTTTGAGGGCCACGGGAGGGTGAAGGACAAATCACCCAAGCGCTGCCGACATTGCCAGTCAACGTGTAGATTGTACGGACTAACTAGTTGACCCTGCTAATTTGCAGTATCCCGTACAACCCATTTTTTCTTTGGAAGATCACCATCCATGATCGGCCATTCCTTTCCCGGAGTTTCGTTTGCTAGGTTAGTGGAGAAGGTTGTCATTCCTTTACCCCCCCCGGGACTGCCCGTATTTTCTGTTCTTCTTTAAAAGTTTTCTGTACTCCCGACGTCCGATGCTCCCATGTGTAACGTTGGGATTTTCGCCTAACAGCGTGATTCTCCTTTGTGTGCCCCTTCTCCGAGCGGGGGGTCCGCGGGATCCGGCCCCGGGAAGAACCATACCACACAACCCCCCCCCAAACACCTTTCGGCTCCTAGGTATAGCCTCTGTCCCCATGCTTCTTTTTTGCAATATTGGACATCAGCGCCCTCCTCAAAGTGCCCCTCCCCCAGCCGTGACAACGGCTTGTTACTATACAAGTCTTGAGGTTGGGCACTACTTCCCCCTTTTGATTGGAATCGTATCTGCAAGGCTGATTTTGGGATGGGCGGGGTACCCCCGGTGAACCTCTGGGCTCGCCCTCAGAACGCGCCGGACCCGGTACTCCCTCCCCCCCAGTGATGCAGGAGATTGGTCATCCGGTCACGTTTCTCGATTAAGCCCCTTCCCGGCAAGTTCCGCATTCTGTGGTGCGCTTTATGTTTGACTTTCATGGATGCCCGGGGCGCCCCTCCCCTTCGCCCAACGTCCGCGCCCCCTCGGAAATTTTTTCTACCATCGGGCAACCCGCCCCGGTCTACCCTCCCTGGGCCCGTTGTTTTGCCCTCAGGATTTTTGAGTTGACCTCCCCCCTTATCCTCTGCCGTGGTTCAATCTATCTTGTTGTTGGGATGTTGGCCCTCCCATCTTTCCTCTATACCTTTCATCGTTTCCTTTTTGTTGAGGCTTCCCTCCTGGTCATTTTTTTTGGAGAGGCCACTTTTGGCTTGTTATTGGCTGTATGCAGTCTTCATTCATACTTTCCAGTTCAGGATAGATTTTTTTCCGAACCTTTTTTGACGCCATGCCCCGAGAATGCCCAACCTTCATATCACCTCATCTCGTGAGCAAGGCCAGTTTGGTTTTCTGTTTGGTTTTGGCAGTTCTATCTTTTAAAGAGTCGCGTTGATTTTTTGCGGTCTTTCGCCTGTCCGTGATTTCCATTCAATGCGTCTGGAATACTGGCTCGCTTCGCTGTTAAAGTACCAGTCCCCCGCTTGGCCAGTTCATCTTCCTTCCTGATTCCTCTTCTTGTGTTTCCCCCTTCCCTCCCCGATCGTAATCTTTAGTTTTTTCGCAGATTTGACAATCCTTCCGTGCTGACGATCATCGCTCCCCCAACCTGGTTATGGCTACAGATAAGCGTTCATTCGATCAATTTTTCCTTCCCCCGAATGCCCCTCCCCCCCTTTTCTTCACCCCTCACCTTAAATGGCCTACCCCCCTAAGGAAAGGCCTTCTCTTCGATACCTATATACCCCTTTCTTGGACAAAGCCCCACTTTTTTTTCCTGGGGGCCATAATTTGGGGGCCTTCATATTTTTCTCGGTGGATTAAAGTGCATTTAGTCCTGGCCCCCGATCCATCAGAGCCCCCCTTGATGTAAATGAATCAAGGTTAGGAGTTTTTTCAAACCCTGTTAGAGGTTTAGTTTTTTCCCTTCGAACCCTCTCTATGCTGTTCGATAAGAGTTTTTCCATTTTGAAGACCCCTGGGACCCCCTTATTGGGAGATCAATATCACTAAGTCATTCGCCCAAGCTCTGGCACACGTCTTCTCTTATGGTGTTTCGCATTAAATCAAGATGTGCGACTTTTAGCCCCACAACCTCAAACTCGTTTTTTCAAACAGGAGCGCTTCAGGGCACAGCTTCTGAGTGACTGTGGAGTTTCCCCATACAATGATTTCCACCCTAGTATCCCGAGTTCACATTTATCTGCCGGCTTTTTTCCTTTTGGTCCTAATTAGTCTATATCCCTTGGGCTGTCTATTTCAGGGAGATTCACCCTCGCTTTCCCTTTTCATCTTGATGTCTATCACGCCCTGACCTCTCGGTACGCTATAAAAACACTCCTGATGGGCACAGATGGGTACGGAATTATTGTTTATTTTTACTTATGAACTTGGGCCTACTTTACATCATTGGATAGCTTTTTTTCTGCTGACCCTTTGTTTTTTTTTCCCCGCTGGTTGGGAGGAGAGACCTTCGTTTT
>Ga0179593_1325631_pt1 | contig 12177 bp, 19 predicted proteins | sample CZODoug2_1_08_16_FD_185931 | JGI IMG/M metagenome (GOLD analysis project Ga0179593, IMG submission 185931) | Vadose zone soil fungal communities from Angelo Coast Range Reserve, California, USA - CZODoug2_1_08_16fungal (PacBio error correction) | ecosystem: Environmental > Terrestrial > Soil >... | reverse complement strand
CTTTCCTTTCCCCGTGCGCGCTAACAACGATGTTCCATTACGCAAGCGCAAGACAGCCCTTTGCTTTTTCCCCTCTTTTGCTTGCTCCCCTCGTTGAACGGAACCCTTTGACGTTTATTTTTTTTTCGTTTTCGGGTTGTGTGTTTGTTGACGCCCCCCTTGTGATTATGAAAGGTTCCTTTGCCCTTCTGAGGTGTTTACTATCTGCCTTGATCCCGGTATTCCTTTTAGCCGGCCACCTTTGTTGACGACTTCCTGCGACTGCCGTATTTACATTGGTATCCTCAGAGAAATGCCCCGAGTGTGTTTTGGTTTTGGAATTTTAACAAATTTGATTTTACTGAACCCGGCAGGAACTTCCCCCCTACAGTCTGCCACAGGAGAAATTTCGCCCGTTGGGAAATCAATGTTCTTTCTTTTTTGCGGTTGTTCCCCCCGGGGCGAAAGTTTAACCCTGAGATGACCGCTGATGATTCCGTCACCTTCTTCCTCCTCCGTCCATATTATGTTCCAAAACAAGTCCTTCGATTTTCTTTTCTTTGTGGTTATGATTGGGTGCAAGAATTTCCAATTTTTTCCAGTTTCGAATCTGCAAAACTTAACCTCCGGAAGTTTTCAACCCATAGTTTTTTTTCGCCGACATTATTCTGTTCAACCTGACCGAGGTCATCATGTATGGGGCTTGGCCTTCTTTTCGAGGAGAAGGCCCTTGGAAAATTTCCAGGCTTTTCACTTTGGGACATTGAAAAGGCTCTCCGCGCGCAGAAATTTCTCCTTTTGCTTGCAACCCCAGTTTTTGTGGCGTCAACCCTCCATTGGCTGCGCACCCCCAAGTTGCGGGGACTTTTTCTTCTCGTGTCTTTCCCCCCTGATGGCGGTTGCCGTAAAAGTTTTTTTCTCTCTCTTCAGGCCAGCCTTCCCAATCGCGGACGAGATTTTCTTCTTCCTTGGAATACGCCCCAAATTCTTTTGGTTTATTTATGACACCCCCCGGTACTTGAAGACGCCATACCAGGTCTAGTGCTGAACGATTCCCCCCAAGTTTTTTAAATCTTTTCGCGGCAAAGACGTTGGACGTGCCCTATTTCATCCCCCTCGTTTTCTACGGTTTTTTTTATCTTAACCGACACTCCTTTCCCCTAAAAGGATGTTCCATTTCCCGTTTTCACGCGCCCTCGTTTCGTTTGCGTGCTGATACCTATTTTTGACCTTTCACTGAGACATCTTGCTTACGCCTGGAAATTTGTTACTTGCTGAAAGACCAGTGTTCTGTGGATTTCTTTCTGGTTACCAAGCATTGGATTTTCTTGGCCTCCCACTCTTCCCCTCCCCTAACAACCCACTCCCAGGCGCTGATCTTTCTTTTCAACGTTATACTCGTCAAGTCCGCCTGAAGTGGGCTTCCCAAGTTTTCCTTCTTGTAAAGGGGAAGACATTTTAAAAACATTTCTCGACCCCCTTTTTCTCCATTCCCTCCCTTTGACCCAGGACGCGTGGTTTCTGGGGAATGACTGATAGTTCATGGCGCCCCTGCACGCATTTAAGCCCCTGTCATGATGAGTCTATGTCCCTTTCACGTGGCGCTAGTTCAATCGGGGATTCGTTCTTTCTTATCATGCGCCAATACGACGGTGACTCTCACTTCATTTTTCTGCAACCACCACTACGTCATTTAGTTTCCCCTGATTTTCACTTTACCACTCACATGTTGCCCCCCCGACTTTGTACTCGCCCGTGGTACAGTTCAGTTATGCCTGTTTATTATTATGGCGGGGAAAAGCGATTTACACGTTTAATGGCATTTGCCCAGTATTTCCCCCCGGTCCCTGTGAACCTTTAGTGGAACCCCTTCGGGCCGCCTAACCGACAGTTTTTTTAAGTCTTCTTCGTTCTTTCACTTTTGCCCATTCGGTACGCCTACACACCGATACGCTTCTTTTGGAACCTTACGTGTTGAGATGGAACTCCATCCCACAATGGCCTGTTTGTTTTCACACGATTGACCGTGGCGATCGGTCTTCGAACTGTCGGCGCGGCTTCATTCCCAATGCCGGCCAATTAAGGCTCTCCTGCTACATCTGTACTCGGCGTTGTATTGCGAGGTTGGGGACCCATTTGACTTTGTTACTTCAGATCCACATGCCCTTGCAAATCCCACCGGCTTACGTCGCGTTGGTGGTCGGAGGTCGAGTCTCCATTACCCCCACACTGTTTTACCACGATTCGCTCCGGTCGAGGTGGTTTCCGGTGGTGTTGATGCTGCACAGTACCAATGGGTATTTCTACCTAGCACCGTCTTACCTTTCCTTTCAAAAAGCCGCAGAACTAAGCACTGTTCGATGCTGGTGACGATACGGTGGCCCTATGGGCAGGTTTCCGAACCCGACATTCCTTAAGCAAAGTGAAGTTTTATCATCAGTCTTAAATTTGATGAAGGGGGGTAAGTTTCCATACCGATAGTATGGAAGGTTTGTTATATATGCCGTTCTGATATTCTTTTCTTGATGAAAGGACCCCCGTTCGTGGTGTGCTTTTTGTTTTTGGGGTTGTGGGTGGGTTTGTTGCGGATATTTCCTCTCTTTTTTTGTTTGTTTTTCTTTTCTTTTTTTCTTTCGTCCTCTTCTTTTTTTTGTTCTTTTTTTCCCCGTTTTCTGGGTTTTTCTCTCCTCTCGTTCGCTTTTGGGTGGGTCGGTTGTCTTGGTTGGTGCCCTCTTTTTGGTGCCCCTTTCCTTTTCCTTTCTCTTCTTCCTTTTATTCTCCTTTTTTTTGTGCCTATTTTACCTCTCTTTTCTACTTCCTCCTTCCACCTCTCTAACCCCCCTCCTCTCTTTATCACTCAGCCCTTCTCACATTACACTCTTTCCTTTCCATCCTCTCTCTCCCCCCTACTTCCCGTATGGAACCCCGCTCCTATATATCCCTGTTCCCTCTTCCCTCCTTCTTCCCGTCCCTCCAATCCCCCTCATCTATTTTCCCCGCTTTCTACCCCACCCTCTCCACTTCTCCTTTTCTACTAAATCCCATCACCCCTACCTTCCTCCCCCCCCTCCCCCTCCCCCCCCCTTCTCCACCCTCACCCGTATTCCTTCCACCTCCCCCTTTAACCCCTTACCTCCACCTCCTTCCTCATCCCCTTTACCCCCTATTTAATACTCTGTCCCTGTGCCGCCCTACCCAGAAATTCTCCCTTCCATCTTCTCCTGCTTCTCGGCCTCCCTCCTCCCCTTCCTTCTATGTGTCCCCCTCACACCTCCCCCCTCGCTCCGGCTCGCCCTCCCCTCCCCCCTTACTTCCTACCGGACTTCCCCTATTCCCCTCTCTTTTACTACCCTCCTTCCCCCTCAATCGGTTTAGTTACTCTCCTACTTTTTCCTTCCCTACCCCACTTCTCTACCTCCGTCCTGTTTCCTGCCCCTCCCTCCTCACCTTCTCCTTCCCTCTCCCTCCTTCCTCGCCCCTCGCCTCTCACTTCCCTTCCCCTCTTACTTTTTCTCCTTATGATTCACCTATCTTCACTACTTCCCCCCTTCCTTCCTCCTTTTTTCCATCGACCCCTCATCTCGCTAGTCACCACCCTTTTCACCCCATTCTCTTCCCTCTTTCTAATCCATTTTTCTTCATCTGGCGTCTACTCCTTTTCTCCTCTTTCCAATCCCCCTTCATCCCTTCCCTCCCTACCTTCACCTCCCTCCCCCCCCTCCCTCTCTTCCTCCGTCTAGTCCAAGTCTCCGCCTCGTTCCTTTCTCCATCCACTCCCCCTCTGCCCTTAACCCCCCTTCTCTTTCATTCTATCTCTCTCCGGCCGTCTCCCTGCCTCCTCCTTCCTCTCCCTTCCCCCTATTTTACCTCCCCGGCTCCTCTACCTCCTTCTTCTTGAGTCCCCTACTGGTTTATGCCTTCCCTCCCCCCCTTCGGTCGCCTATCCTCATTACGCGTGTTCCCCCTTCTGTTTCTATATTCTCGCCTTCCCTAAACCCTTCCCTCACTCCTCCGACGATGTACCCTTCTTCCCTCTCCCCACTTACCCTTCGCCTGCTCCTCTTTCCCCTCCTCTTCCCCCTCCGTCCCCACTCCCCTCTTCTCTGGTCTCCCTTTCTTCCTTTCCCCCCGATATTTATTCCCTTATTTTAAACACCCTTTTTTACCTTTCCTTTCCTCTACAAACCTCCTTAACCCCTCCCTTTCCTGTCTGTCTCCCTCCTCCTTTTCCTCTCCTTCCCTCCTCCCCCTTCCTCTTCTCCCCCTCTCCCCCCCTCTCGCCAACCTTCTCCTATTCCCCGCCCCTTTGCCTTCACCCCTCCAACCCCCCCCACCTTCCTCTCTATCTTACAACACTCCTCCCCCGTCCCCTCCTGTACCGTTCCCCCCCAATCCCACTTTTTCCCCCTCCCCCAACGCCTCCTTCTTTTCTCCTCCCCTTCCCTCCCCTCTCTATTCTACTCCTTATCCTCCCCCGCTTTCCCCCACTGCTTTCTCCCCCCCCCGCTTCCCTAACCCATCCCCTCTCCTAATATTTCCTCTGTTCCTATACCCCCCCCTCCTCCCTTTCTCCTCACCCCCACCACCCATTTCGCCCTTTCCCCCTCCTACCATTCTCTCTTCCTCCTTCCTTCTCTACATCCTTTCCCCTCTCTATCCCTCACCCTTTTCCCATTTCTCGCCTGTCCTTCTTTCTCCCTTGCCTTTTTTTCCCCCTTTTATCTCTTCTCCCCGATTACTAAGACTCTCCCTCCCTCCCACTTTCTACCTATTTCCGATTGTCCGCCTCTTTCCCCCCCGTCTCCCGCCTTTAACTTGCTTTTTTCTCGCACCTTTTTCCTTTCAGACTTTGCTTATTCACCTCTACTTCCTTCTGTTCTCCCCCTGTCTCATATCCCTCTTTGGTATCTTCATCTTTCTTCCTCCCCCCCCTCGTCTATTCGTCCCGCCCTCCTTCTTTTCTTTGGATCCTACACCCTGTCCCCATCTCCTCCTGCTTTCCATCCCTCCTACCACTGGTGTTGACCCGTTGTTGTCCTTTGGCACTTTTACAACAGCACCCTTGATTCATTTTCGTGGTTTCCTTTTTCCCTCTTTTCCCTTCTCCCAAAATTTTGGGTGTTACTCTTTTCTCCAAAACCGTCGGGGTATATTACTCCCCCCAACTTCTTTTCTGAGTTGCAGATAGGTCAGGGGTCGAGGTCAAATCGCGTGATTGGTTATCATCCTTTGCCAGGTCCTTTCCTTATTTTTCCATCCATTTCCATTCCTCTTGTGACTTGGCAGGGGGCCTTTTCGTTCTCCTCTCCTCGTTTTTATCCGTCTTGTAGAGTTTGGTTGAGCCCAAGTGACTTTTCTTATTTGATTTTGTTCGTTGGGGGTCCTTCGACGACCGCTTATGCCCCGGCTTCATCTTCTTCTACCGGCTTTTTCTTACCTTTTTTCTTTTCCCAGGGATTTAAAGTCTCCCCCTGACCCCCTTTGCTTTCCGCCCTTTCACCCACTCCCTGGTTTTCAGGTTTCCAGGAGTCTTGTTTTATCGATTTTTGTCTTAGAGAGCGTACCAGACAGGTTGGGTACTTAAGACCCACTAAAATGGCTCTTTCTTCTTTTTAGGACTTTGAAGTAGGGTTCTTCCTAGCTTTTTCTTTCCTTTCACAGACCTCTTTCCCTCTCATTCCATTTTCTGGGACGGTCCTGACCAATGATACTTCTCTCTTTCATTCGTTTTTTTGATCGCTTTTGATTACGTTTCTCCACCTTCCTCCAATTTCTTTGAAGAGTCCCCCGATTTCTTTTTTTTTACCTCTCGAACGCTTCTCCTGACCCCTCGGGCAAAGTCCATTACTTCCCCCTTTTTCACGTTTCCTACGTCCCCCCCAAAACTCTATGCTCTTTCTCGATTGGAAAACAACTCCTCTAACCCCCCCCCCTCCCCCTTTACAGACCCTTGATTGTGAAATTTATCGCTACTTACTGCTCCCTGGTTTGACCCCTTTTCGACTTTCCCCCTCCTCTTGAGTAATAGAATTATGACCCGTGCTGGCATACATCTTTTCCTAAGGCCCAAAACACTCAGTCCCCTTCTTACTGACCCCTATTAAACCCCATCGAAACCAGGACCCCCCCAAACACTCCTTTGAGTTCTCCTCCCTCCCTTCCCTTTTTACCTGCACTTCACTCTTACTTCCTTTATTTCGGTCCCTCCCCTTTTCATCTTCATATCAGCCAACGCTCAGCCCTCCCCGATTTCCACCCTGACGAACTCTTCTTATGTCCCCCATTTTATCCTATTGGTTAGATTCCCCCCCCCTCTGTTTGTGGAAACATTTCCCCCAAAACAAAACCTTTCCCGTCCTTCTTTCCCTCTATTCAGTCCCCCTCACTGCTCTTATTTTTGTTTGTCCACGTTTCTTCAACCCCCCCTGACCATCAACTGTGTCAATTTTCTTCACTTCCCCCGCCCTTTACCGGCCCCAGGACATCTCCATCCCCCTTTCCCTTCCCCCTCTCCTTGTTGACGTAAACCAAACGGCTCAAGTTTGTTTCATCCTGGTTACTTGAACTACATTAACTTTTTTGGCTTCTGGATGATATTTTTCTTCACCCTTCCCCTTGAATCGGAGGCCCCCATTCTCTTCACCCTCATCCGAAACCACTTTCATTATTGATTGGCCGTGCAACGGCAAATTCACTTCTTTGCGAAATACCCTTTTGCGCCTCCTCACACCACCTTCACACCAGAACCCCTTTTTCCGTTCCCGATCCATCGTTTCATTGTGTTTTGGCCTCGCTCGACCTACGACCCACCCGCAGCGATATAAGTTGATGGCATATGCATGTGTAGGCATCCCCCCAAGAACGTTAACAAACTTCCTGAACCCTCCTGGCTTCCTCTTTCGTCAGATCGCCTTCGTTGCCCTTCCCATTTTTTCCCTCCTCCTTGCCGTTAACAGTTTTTCGTGCGCTGCCCTATCGCACTTTTCCCTCTGTTTTGACCCCTTCCCGGCATTGTGGATCGTCTTTAATCTCCAACCAGTCCGACTTTTACAAACAGAACGCTCTCCCTTTTTTCCTTTGCCGCCCGGTCCCTGATTGTCTTTCACGGAACTTGACCCAAAAACTCGCCGGTTCGGTTCACGAAGTTTTTTCCACTGAACGGGTGGTCCCGGACCGGTTTCTTCTAACTCCCCAGCCCTGTCCCTTCCTTTCTTTCTAAATTCTTCTTCCCGTGCCATATTAAGAAAGGGAAATATCCCTATTCTGTACAACGATCAGAGTAGTACCAATTGTCTTGGCCCATGGGGAAAATACAAGTGTTTGGAAACGAACTTTTGAAGGGCCCGCGCCCTTTTTTTTTTTTTCCCCTTTCCTGCCGAGTCCCGCCGTTTTGGCCGCAGGATACCCTATTTTCTTTTTTTTTTTTTTTCCTTTTTCTTTCAAGAAGCCTCTTTTGAATTTTTCCCCTCTTGCGCTGAACGGTCTACTCATCCTTTACCGGGCAACTTCTGCTGTCCTCCATGCCTCTTTTTCCCGCTCCTTCCCCAATCCAATCTCTTTCCTTTAAGTTCTGTCCGTTTGGAGTGCCACCGATCATTTTGTCCCCAATCTGCTTCTCCATATTTGAACCATGCCGCCCCCCTCTTATGCCCTTTTCTCTGTAGTAGACTCCCCCCTTTTCAGCTGGCGCCTTTCCCTTGGGAGTCAAGGTGCTGTGATTTGCCGGATTGGATGCCCTCAACCTCCCCTCAATCCATAGTCTTTTTCTTTAACGCCACACCTTTACCTTGGCCTGCCGTCTGTCCTTGAACACACGTTCTCTCCATATTCTTAAGCCTTCAAAGCGTCCGTCTTCCCTGCCGTGCCCACCTTCCCCTTTCCCCCAACGCCTGTTTCCCTCCCGTCTTATTCCCTTTAGTCCACTCTAAACAAAACGGGACACTAGGTTTTTTGTTTCACCCCTATCGCACGGCGATTTTTCCCCTTCCCCTTTCTTACCAAAATTGTCCGTCGTTTTCTCCTCCTTGGCCCCCTTAGGTTCTTTCTCCGGTTGTTTTTCATACAGCTCCCCCGACTTCTTTCGATCTCCCCTTCCCTAAGAAAACTTTCTTGGAGGTTTCATTCCGGCGTTTTGTTTTCAGAAACTTGTCGAAAAGGCAGCTCAATGGCAAGAGACGCCCTCCCGGACTTTCCCCCTCCACTGTGCGGCAGTCCCAATGTCGTTGTTATATTGCCTTTTCACGTCCGGGTTCTAAGAAGGGGTTTTGTCCGAACCAACCCGTCTCCTAGGAGCGCTTCGTCTCTTATTCATTTTCCCCCAAAGTGACCCGGTCCTGCCCTTTTCCCATTTTGCCTTCGTCCCGTACCCAGGAAATCCAGCCCCCCTAGCTGTCTTATCATGGGGTAATAACTGTCTTCTCGCCACCCCCACCCTCTTTTTCCAAAATTCGCGGTTATTTTCGAGCTCTCCCCCCCCTCTTTTTTTTTCCCCTTCCCATCTTGCCCTCCCATCCTGCATAACGAACAAAGAACCTCAAAACTGTGTGGTCAACAGGATATTCCGATGCCTTTTCTCATCAGCGATTTCGCCGCTGAATTTTAAACTCTTTCCTCTTGAGAAAATTCGCGTCCCCTCCCCCCCCCCCCCTTCCCGTCATTCCCCCTTTCGCTTCTCCTTGGCAGGAACCCTGTGGCAAGGTTCCTTCTTTTTACATTCCAATCCTTTTTGAACAAGCGGCATGTTCTCTGCTTTGAGTTATTAATACGGACTTTCTTTTTTAGTGCTTTCCTTGTTTCTTTTTCGGCTACCGATCCCCGCTACAAGGAGAGTGACACTCAGACTTTGCCCATGAATTTCATCTTCCCCCGGACTCAACAACCCAAACCACACCAACCCGCCCGGCCCGAATAAAGTCATTCCGACTTTTTTTTCTTTTAAGTTCCCAGAATTTTTCCCCTCAAAGCTTCCCCCTCTTTCTAAACATTTTCCATCTTTCGCGGTCCGCGGGTAAACATCTGTGTATCGCGCAACGTCCAAGAACTATCCCCCCTCTGTTCCTCCTCACCTTTGTTTTGATTCCTTCTCTTCACTTGCGTGAACAACATGTTCCTTCCCATCTCAAGATTGACTACTGTTTCATTTTCGGGGAGATTAGCTTGGACACCTTCTTTTTCCTCCCCTTCTTTTGGATGACTTTTTTTCCTTTCTCGGGTTTTGTTTTGTGAAGTTCCAATTTGTCTTATCAAAGGTTTCCTTTTCTTCCATTAGTTACTCGGCTGTATCGGCCTCTCTGCGCAATCTCCCTTTCCTTCACTTCCTTTTTGGTCGTCTGCCTACTTTCTCCTCCCTCTCCATCGCTTCTTTTCAACCAATGGATTTGCATGAACGTCACTTCCCCCTTCCACTGTCATGCCACCAGGACGGTTGCCCCTTTTTTTTTTTTCCAAGGGGCCTGGAGTTAACGAGGAATGGGAGTAGGTTCCCCTTCGTTTTCCCTCTTCCCCACTACGAGATTCCAAGGACTCCTTTTCCTCTCCCTTCCCCGAGGTTCCCCCCCGCCGGCGATTCGTTTTTTTCTTTTCTTTTGTTGCTTCAGCATTTCAAATTCTTTCCAGTTTATTCTCAAAATTAACGCGATTTTTTTCAAACACGAGTTTTTTGGATCCCATTATTGATCCCTCTAAGTCCCTAATGTATTGGGATGGCCTTTTTGGACGCTTTCCCTTCCAAATTGTACCCTTTACTGCCCTGTCATTTGGACATTTTTCAACCGGCTCCTACCGCGACGAACTCCGTTGGTTTGCCCCCCACACTACCGTTTATTAGCCCATTCTTGGAGTCCCTCCCCCCTGCTGTCACAGTTGCTGTGACTGCCGTGCTCGATCGTGCCATGCTTCCCCCGGGACCGCCCCCTTTTCTTGATGACGGACATGTTTTGAAGCTCGCAAACGCCGGACTTTTTTATGCGTGAGTCGCCACTTAGTTTTTTATGTATGACAACCCTTCTAACGACAGGAATTTATACACGCTTAGTGCTTCCCCTCTCTCCCTTTTTAAGAGTTATGCCGGCCCAAAGCGTCCGTGCCAGATATTGCATCAAACACTTGTTACGGTGATTCCCCTACTCCCGGTATCCCTTCCGGGCAGTCCGTTTTATTTTATTGGCGCCAACCCTTTCCTTGACCTTTTCTTCACTTGCTTGAAGGGTTCACTCTTTTTTTTCACCGCCTTTCCTTCTCCTGACTTTGTCCATGGTCGTGCATTGAAAGACCCGTTTTCTTTGATGGATTTGGGTGCCAATCTCCCTGGATTTGTTGGCACCTTATCCCTCCATCTTTCCCAAATGCCCGGGCAGTTCTTCCTTTGAAGCGTTGGTCCAAGTTCCTTCAAGTATACGAGAAGGAAGTGGGTGCAATTTTTCTCTTTTTCCCTGTGGCCGCGTGGGACCCAAATCTCGGGGTCAACTCTTTTTTCACCTTTCTAATTCAGGGAACGCGATGGGGAGGTCACTTCTCTAAGGCCATGGAGACAGGCTGCCTTCTCCTTCCTTGTGATCTCTTCCCCCTTTACCCTTTTTCTCCCTCTTGCATTCGGGATCTTCCTTTCCTTCTTTTCATGCGGCCCACTGATGTGACTCGTCCACTTTTTCAGAAACAAATTTGAATTTTTTTTGGTCATGATTTATTTCACCCCCCACGTATTTCTCCTTTTTTTTTTCCTGCTCGACGTTCCTCTTCTCTTCCATTATCTTCTTTTCGCGCTTTATCAAGGAAGGATTGGACAATTTCTTACCCCCTTTTCCCCTCGCCAAAAAGTTAGTTGACCTAGTTTTCACGTCTCCTTAGGTTTTTTAAGTTCTTTTTTCCCTTCACCCTTCCTCCGTTTCCCGACTACACACCGTGATCTCCCTTCTGTTTTGACACCGGCGCACGTGTTTGAGATAAACGACTACCAAAGGGCCGTTTGCGTTTCCCGATTGACCGTTTTGATCCTTTCTCTCCCCGCTTCTCCCCCCCTTCGCAGGATTATCCCCCACATGCTTTTTCCAACGCCTTCTTCCTTCTCCCCCCCTCTGTCCCGCCAGGGCGTTGTTATCAGGCGAATTTTTTGGACCTTTTTTGACGTTCTGGTTTCAATTTCTACCCCATTTTTCTTCGCCAGTTTTTTCTCGATGGTTTTCTTTGCCCTTCTGTTCCCCCCACACCCTTGTTAAAGATTGCTCGCCTCCTCCTCTTTTTTTGCCTGTTGTTTGATGCTGCACAGGTAAAGGTTCTTCGACAGAGTGACCGGTCTTTCCTTTTCCTTTTGATGTTTTTTCCCCTTTTCAAAATCCCTTCTTTCTCTTTTGTACGATTACGTTTGTCCCTCCAGAGGGAGGTTGGTTTACGACCCGCTCTTTCCTTCAGACAGCCAACGTGCATGTTTTTCCTTTCCCCCGGAGCCCGTTGATACGGGGTTTACGGCACCGATTAGGGTAGGGCGGGGTTCTCCCCCGCTTCCGTTCTTTATATGCTTTTATTTTATGGGTTTTTTTTTTTGTGTTGGGTGGGTGGGAAGTCTGCAACGTTATGCTTTTTTGTTTCAAACTCAAACTACGTTCCTTTTCCGTTTTACGTTGAAATTCCCTGGTCCTTCCCCTTTTTTTTTTACTTCACAACGATTCTCTATAAGCCCCAACAGGTTCTTGCCCCCTCTATTCCTTTTCTCGGAAGGGGGATTGTCAATCGCGGTTGAGGGTGCGGAACTCCCTGCATGGAAAGAGTTTTTGTTCACTCCCCTGGGCAATTCCTCCCTTTTTTCCTTTCTGGACCGTTCCCGAGTTGCGCCCTCGCCTTTGGTGTACCGTATTGCGTTGGTTGTTCCAGAATGTTCCCCCTCTAGGATGTTCGCGTTTTTTGGTTTTTTGAATTATGCCCTCCGGATTACATCTGCTATTATACTTCCCCTTTACCTGACTTTAGTGAAACGTGATCCCTTGCCCTTCTTTTTCCCAACTTCACATCAAGTTGTCAGGTCCCTTGATTTTTTTATCGTTTTGCCGTCGAGCTTTTTGCCTCCCAGATCAGGTGTTTACTTAATAACCTGGACCCTTTTGTTCGAGTCCCTGATTTGTGAGAGGGGGCCTTGCCGTTCCTCCTTCTTCCACCATACCTCGTGACCGGTCCGGAATTTGCGACCCTGTTGTTCTTCCAACCGTA
>Ga0179593_1728983_pt1 | contig 12178 bp, 14 predicted proteins | sample CZODoug2_1_08_16_FD_185931 | JGI IMG/M metagenome (GOLD analysis project Ga0179593, IMG submission 185931) | Vadose zone soil fungal communities from Angelo Coast Range Reserve, California, USA - CZODoug2_1_08_16fungal (PacBio error correction) | ecosystem: Environmental > Terrestrial > Soil >... | reverse complement strand
AAACAGGAAAGATGGGTTTCCCTGGGGCCTTCCCTTCGAAAAGCGCAGAAAAATTTTTCTTGCTTTCTTTGGGCCCCCCCTTGCGCAAAAAAAGGTTTGTGAAGGAAAACAGCTCTTTCTTGACTTGGGGGGCCCGTTTTGGTTTTTGTGGTTGGGGGGCCCATTCTTCACCCCCAAAGGGCGGGGAACCCCCCCCCCACAGGGGGGAGTGGGCAGGGGAGTATTTCCTTGGGAAGATCAACGGGGGCCCTTAAATTCCCCCCCCACAAACCCCCCGTGGGGGTCGTGAACGAGTCGGGTTTTCCGGCGGGAAAAACGGGGGGGGGGGAAGGGGCCCCTTTGTTTGCGGGGTTCCGGTGAAAAGGGAGGGGTGGGGGTTTGGGGGACCAGGGGGGCCCCGCGAAATTCCAAGGCCCGAAAATTTATGTGGTGCATTGCCTTTTTTTTCGGGGGGGGGGAAAACGGGGGGCAAGGGGGGAGAGATCGTCCCCCCTTTTCGGGGAAGAATGTCGGGGGCCCAAGCCCGTAGGGGGCGGGGCCGCGGATAAGTTCCCCCTTGGTGCGGATCCTGGGTCCACGGGAAAAGGCCCGGCAAGGGGGATTTTTGGGGGCTGGGGGTGGGGGACCAAAAAGAGGCGGGGCCTGGTTGGGGCCGCCCCGGGCCGTTTTTTCTCCGCGATTTTTTTTTCGGGGGGGGGGCCCCCGTTGGGCTTTTCGTCGGCGGGGCCAAAGCGTATGTTTGGGGGGGGGGGTAAAAAAAATTTAGGCAAGTATTTTCTTTTTTTCCCTGGGGGCAGCCTCCAAAAAAACAGTTCGGGGGAACCAAAAAAAAACCCCGCCCCGGGGGAATGTTTCCTTCCAAAAACGAATAAATTGGGTGGAAAAGGGCCCAGGGGGGGTTTGTTTTTTTGGGTGGTGTTGGTTCGGGGGGCCGGTGGGGCCGGTTTTTTAAAAAGGGGGAATCGGGGCGCGGCCCCCCCAAAAGCGGGAGGGGGGGGGGGCCCCGCAGCGTTTTGGGGGGGCGGGGGCCAATTGGGGGGGGGGGGGGGGGGGAACCCAACGGGCCCCTTCCCCTCCAAAAAAAAACTAAGTTTCCCGAAACAAAAAAAAAACAAAAAAAAAAAAAAAAAAAAATTAAAGCTGGAGGTCATTGCCGATTATTGCCGGGGTTGGTTCAAAGTTTTAATTTCTCCCGGGAAAAACAAACCGCTAAATATTTATTATTTTGTCTTCGTAAAAAAAAAAGGGGGGCAAAAAAATTTTCACATTGTGCAAAAGCCGGGTGCCGGAAAACAAAAAACAAAAAAACCCGGGGGCCGGGACCGGGAAAAACAAAACAGGCAAAGAGGGGCAGAGGCGCTTTCCTTGGCTTGCAAGGGGGGGGTGGGGGGGCACGGGGCTTCGGTAACCAAAAAAGGGCTGGAGGGGGCTTCTATTTTTGTTTTTTGGGACCGGGGCCGAAAAAAATTTTTTTCAAGGTTTTCCCAGGGGCCCAAAATGGGGGGGATGGCGCTTTTTCCCCCGGGGCTTTTATTTCGCACACCGTTGGTTTGTGCGGACAACCACGTTTTCGTTCCGACGGGGGGGGAAAACCCCCCCGTCGGCCGGGCAATTATTTTTTCGGCGGGAAAAAAATTGTCAAGAAAGCGGGAACAAAACCCCCCCGCCGGGGGCCACCCCGCGGCACCCGCCAAAACCCCCCAAACCAAAGCCAATTAAAAAAGGGGGGCGCTTGAAAAGGGGGGGGCGGGGGTTCGGGGGGGTTAACTTTGGGGGCCCGGGGGGAAAAAACAAGGGGGCCCGGGTCCAACAAAGGGGGGGAAGACGGGGGGGGCGGAAAGGGGCGTAAACAGTTCTGGGGGCGACGGCCCCTTGGGGACGAAGCAAAAAGGGGCACAAAACACAATAGACAAAAAAAAAACAAAAAAAAAAAAAAAAGAAAAAAAAAAAAAAAAAAAATAAAAAAAAAAAAAAAACAAAAAACAAAAAAAAAAAAAAAAAAAAAAAAAAAAAAAAAAAAAAAAAAAAAAAAAAAAAAAAAAAAAAAAAAAAACAAAAAGAAAAAAAAAAAAAAAAAAAAACAAAAAAATAAACAAAAAAAAAAAAAACAATAAAAAAAAAAAAAAAAAAAACAAAAAAAAAAAAAAAAAAAAAAAAAAAAAAAAAACAAACCAAAAAAAAAAAAAAAAAAGAAAAAAAAAACAAAAAGACGGGGGGGGGGGGGTGGGGGGGGCTTGGGGCGGGGCGGGGGCGGGGGCGCGGGGGAAAATAACGGGGGAATTTTTCCGTTCGAAAAGGGGTTTTTCTGGGTTTCTGGCGGCGGGCCGGGTTTTGGGACAATTTTTTCGCTCGGGGAACCACCACGAACATGAACGAAGCGGGAAAAACAAAAAACTTTTTTGGCCCACGATTGCGTGGCCGGGGGGGGGCCCTGGCAACCCCAAAGGGTTGCTGTTCCACCCAACTCTAAAGGGGCTTTTAACGAAGGGGGTTGCGGCCCGTAGGGGGGCCCCCAAAGGATGTTTTTTTCCGGTTGGTTTGGGGCCCAGGGGGGGGGGGGGGAACTGGGCAAAACCCCCGGGCCAACTTCGGGGGGGGGCCAGAAAGGGAAAAGGGGGGGAGGAGGAGGGAGGAAAAATGGGCGGCGGGGCAAAATAAAAAACCCTTTTTTGCCCGAGGGCAACGGGGGGGCCCCCTTTTTCCGGGGGCCGGCGGGGGGAAGGGCCTGTTCCCCTTTCGGTGTTTTTCCGAATTCAGCCAGGAGGGGGGGGGACGTTAGGGTTCTTTCTCCATGCGGGGGGTGGGGCGGTTTCCCCAATTTTCCAAACCCCAATGGGAAAAACGGGAAAGCCGGGGGGGGGGGCCCCCCGTTTGAAGGAAACGGGAACCGGGGGACAAAAAACAATTGGAATGAAGGGTCCGGGGGGGGGGGCCACAACTGGCGGCTCTGCTGAAAGGGGAACCCCGCTTTTTTTTGGGCGGGCCCTGGGGGGGGGCGGGCGCAAAATTTGCTTACAAAAAAAAAGGGGATTTTAGAAAATAACAGGGGAAAAAACGGCCCCCACGAACCCCCCCCTTAGGGTTCGGTCCCAATTGGGGGTGGCAAAAATCTCTAAAAACGCATCAACCAACCCCCGGAATATTTCAAAAGCTGTGGCGGCCGATCCCCGGGGGGGGAAAACATTGTCCAAAGGGGGGTCGGGCTCGGGGGGGTGGGACACCCCACCAGGGGGGGGGGGGCAAATAAAAAAAACCTGGCCCGCCATTTACACCGGGGCGGGGGAAATTTTTTTTCTTTTCACCGGATTTTACAGGGGGTTCCCGGGGACAACCCCCCCCGGGAACGGTGGGGGGGGTTTCGGGGTTTTGTTTCCCGTTTGATGTTCAAACGGGGGAAAAAAGGCTGGAGGGGGGCGGGGGGGCGGGAGCTGGGGGGAACAACCCACCCCCCATTTTGAATTTTGCCGGCCTTGGGGGGGCATTGGCCCAACAAAAAAAACCCCCGGGGGCCGGGCAAACAACCCAAAAGGGCATTTTCCTTCCGGGGGCCCATCAACGGGGGGGGGGGACCCAAAACCCCAATCCGCCAAACACCCGGGGGTGGTACCCGGCCCGCAAACTTGGGCCCGACCCCGAATGGGGGGGGGCTTTTGCCGGGGGCCCCCGGAGGGGACGGGGGAAAAAGGGGGAAAAAGGGGCCGATTGGCCCTCTTCAGGTTTGGCCCCGATTTTTTTGTCCGTCGGGTTTTTTCTGGCGGGGGGGGGGGATCTTTTTACCACCCGGGGCCGGGGGGTGACCCCTCAAAACAAAAAGGGGCCGAAGAAAAAAAAAAAAAAAACAAAAAAACAAAAAAAAAAAAAAACAAAAAAAAAAAAATAAAAAAAAGGAAAAAAAAAAAAGGGACCGGGGGGCCCCCGGGAGAAAAGGGGGGGGGGGGGTGGGTTTTTGCAACCGGCCCCGGATACGGGGGGGGCGGGGCCCGGGAACCCCCGGGGGCCGGTTGTTTTTTTTACGGCGGTTTTCGGGGGGGGGCCCCGGGGGGGAAAATTAATTGGGACCCACGGGGGAAAATAAACCGAATGACCGGGGGGGGGGACGGCATTGGGCGAGGCGCGCAGGTTTTTTTTTTCCGGGGCGGGGCAACGGGGAAAAAAAAAAGGGCAACAAATCGGGGGGCGAAGGGGAAGGGCAAAGGCAATCTGGGCTCTTAAAATCGGGGGCTTTTTCCTTTGGGGGACGGGGGAACCCCGGCCGACAAAAAAAAAAAAACCGGGGAACATTGGTGCGGGGGCCAGGGGCAAGAGCCCCCCACAAAAAAGGGGCCTGGGGGGGGCCAGGTGGGAATGTATTTTGGAACCGGGGGAGGGGGGGGGGGCGGGGATGGTGGGAAAAAATTTGGGCGGGGTGGGGGGGGGGGGACCCCAAAAAATTCTGGCTTGGGGCAAACGGGCCCGGCCTTAGTAGGTGGGGGGGGGGGGAGGGGAAAATCAACGGGGATGGGGGAGGAGGGGGAGGGGGGAAAGGGGGGCTTTGGGGGCAAAAAAAAAAGCTACCAAAAACGTCCGGGGCGGGGGGGCCTGGGGGGAAAACTTTGGGGGGGGGGGGCCCCATTGGCTCAAGGAGTTTTCATCGGGCCAGGTGGGCGGGGGAGGGGGGAGGGGGGGGGCGGCCCCGGGGAGGGGAAAAAACCCGCCTTTTTCCGAGATGGTTAAAAAAGTTCACCCCAAAAAAAGGGCCCATTTTTCGCCTTTTCCCGCTTTATGGGCAATGGGTGGAAAACCCGGGGTTTCCCCAAGGGCTGGGGGGGGGGTTATTGCTTTAGCGGGAAAAAGGAAAAGGGGGGGGTGCAGGGGAAAAGAGGGGTGGGGGGGGGGACGGGGGCCAATGGGGGGACGGTTGGGGAAGTGGGAAAAAATTCCCAATTTGTCAAAAAGGGGGCATTGTTTTTCTGGGGGGAAACGGGGGACGATTCGATTGGAAAAAAGAGCAGAAGTAGAAACAAACGGGGGATGGGGGGTTGGGAGAGACCAGGTCCTTGGGGGTGGGTTTGTGGAAAATAAAAAAAAGAAAAAAAACCGAATTATTCGTTTTGAAAAAAAAACGGGGAAAAAATGGGCCCTTGGGCGCCGATCCAAAAAGGGGCCCTTTTTTTGGGGGATTTTGTTCCCCCGGCCCAAGGGGTTTTGATTTGTGGGGGGCCTTGATTGAGGGGCCGCCAATTGAAAAAAACAAAAAACAAGTTGTTTGGGGGGCTGGGGAGGAAAAAGGGGTTTGGGGGGGCGGAAAAAAAAAAAACGAATGGAATTTTAGGCGGGTTCCAATTTTTAGGTTCCGGATTTTCGGGTTTGTGAAGGGAAATGATGGCCCCCCAGGGAAGGGGGGGGGGGGCACCTTAAGGGGGGGCGGAGGGGGGGGTGAAAGGGAAAAAAAAAAACCGGGGCCCCCACGGGGGCCCGACCGGGGGGCATCGGGGGGGGGCATGGGGGGGGCGGGATTTTTGTCCATTTTTTATTGGGAGGCAAAGGCTGAAAATTTTTTCAAAAAAGGGGGGGGGGGGGGGGGGAAGGTTTTCGGACCAACCCGGCTCCCCCCGTTTTTTCGGGGCCGGGGGAGGGGGGCCGGGGGGGTCCCCGAGGCGGGGGGGGGGAAAAAAAAAAAAGGTAAAGGCGTGTTAAAGGGGGGGGAGGGGGGATTTTGGGGGGGGGGCGGAGAAAAACAAAAAAAAAACGCTGTTCCGAGGGGGGGGGGGGGGGCCGGGGGATTCAAACGCCGGGGGGCGGGGGCCTGGGACGGGGTTATCGGCCGAATTCCCAAAAACAAGCTTTTTCTTTCAACGAAAGGGGGGGGCGGGGTGGGGGGGGGGCCAAAGCCTATGGAGGGGATACCCGGGGGGGGGCGGAGGGCGCGTTGAAAAAAAAAAGGGGCCGGGCCAATCAGGGCGCAAACGGGGGGCTGGGAATCCACGCCCCATTGGGGGCCAATTTTGCCAAACAATCCGTTTTCAGGGGGGGGCGGGGTTTATCTGAACAGTTCAAAACCCGCAAAGCCCGGGGGGGGGCGCAAAAACCCTGTTTCGCCGTTAAAACAAGAGGGGGGGGGGGGCCGGGTTTGGCGCGAGCGATTTTTGGGGGAAAAAAAACAAAAAAAAAAAAAAAAAAAAAAAAAAAGAAACAAAAAAAAAAAAAAAAAAAAAAAAAAAAACAAATAAAAAAAAAAAAAAAAAAAAAAAAAAAAAAACAAAAAAAAAAAAACAAAAAAAAAAAAAAAAAAAAAAAAAAAAAAAAAAAAAAAAAAAAAAAAAAAAAAAAAAAAAAAAAAAAAAAAAAAAAAAAACACAACACAGGGGGGGGGCCCACAAGGAAAAAAACAACAAAAAGGGGGGGCACGGGGAAAGAAAACAACTTTAACTGGGGATATCTTAGGAGGAGGCGGCAAATTTTGAAACAAACAACATTCGGCGGGGGCAACGGCGGCCCGGTCGGCAGCCCCGGGTTTTTCGAAAAAATATTATATTTTACGGGGGTTACGGGTTTTTTCCAAAGGGGGGCATTTTTTTGTATTTTTTTCGGGGGGGGCCGGGGCAAAAAAATTTCCTGGGGAAAAAAAATTGGGCGGTTCCGGCGGGGTTCGGACGGCGGGACCCCCCCATTTCGGAAGGGGATTTGGGGCCGAAAAGTGGGAACGGGGCCGGCCCGTGGGGGGGGGGGAAAAACCGGAAAAAAAGGGGGGGCTGCAAGGGGGCTTTGGTTTTTTTTTTTTTTTTTGGTAGGGGGGGGGGGGGGGGGGGGGGGTGGGCCATTGTAGGGGCGGACACCCGGGGCACCCTGGGGAATGCGCCGCTATTTTGGGGGGGAAAACCCACCGGGGGGCCCCCGGGGGGGCCGGGCTTTGTTTTTTCCGCGGCCCCGAAAAAAAACAATGTGGGGCGGGGCCTTGTTTGTTTCCCGCCCCGGGAGAAGGGAACCCGCGGGATTTTGGGGGGTGGGGGAACAGCAAAACAAAAAAAAAAATAAAAAAAAAAACAGCGGTTTGGGGTTTGGGAAACCCGGGGGGCCAAAAAAAAAGGAATGCCAAAGATTAAACAAAAACCTAAAAAACGTCAGGGCAAAAAAGTCGGGGGGGGGGCGGGCGGATTTTTTGGGGCACCCCCCCCCGTAACGGTTCGCCAAAGGGGGGCCCTTTAGGGGGGAAGGGCACGGCTTCCCCCCCAGGGGGGGGGGGAATCCTTAAAACCCTTTTGGGTGGACCCGGGGGAAACGGGATTTTTATTGGGGGTTCTGTGGGGAGGTTCGTGGGGCGGGTGGGGGGGGGGGGGGGGGGGGGGTGAAACCGGGCCCTTTAACCCCCGAAAGCCTTAATCCGGGGCATGGGGGGGGGGGGCCCGAAAGGGCCCAGAAGGGGGGCTGAATTTCCACTTTTTTTTCCCCCCTCTTTTAGGGGGAGCGGGGGGGAAACCGTGGGGGGTGGAGGCTTTAAAAATCGGCCCCACCCACAAAAAAGGGCTTGGGCACGAAAAAGGGGGCTATGGAAAAAACCCCAACCAGGATTTTTTGCCAAAAGGGGAAAATGGCAGGCTGGAAAATTGGGCGGGGGAGGGGCTCATGTGGGCTGGTGTTTGCCCCGGGCCGAAAATAAAAAAAACATGGGGATGGGGGTGGGGCCGAACAATGGGGTTTGAGGGGGGAGAGGGGGGTTATTCAAAATGTGGGGGGGGCAGTGGACATGTCCCGTTGGGTTTTTTTTGGATGGCGGGGATGGCGGATCAAACAAAACCGGTTTTTTTCCGGTCGGAACGGGGGCGGGTGTTCCGGGACCCCTCGTCGGCGGCCGGCCAAAAAAAGGGAAACCCAAAAGGGAACAAAAAACAACAGCATTGGGGGGGGGGGGGGGGGAAAACGGGGGGCCCGGGGGGGCACAAATGGGCGGCTTGGGGGGGGCGGGGGGGGCGGGGGGTGAACAGAATTTTTTTTTTTCAAAATGGGACCCCAGGGAAAACGGGGGGCCCCCCGGGCCAAAACGAAAAAAAAAAAAAACTAAATCGGGGGGGGGGGGCGGGGCACCGGGACTCGGATTTCCCCGACCCGGGCTGGACCGCGGGATGTTTTTTTTCGGGGGGGAACAACTCTATGAACCACGACCAAAGTAAAAGGGGGGGAAAACAACCCACAGGGGACAGGGGAAAAAAAAAAAAGGGGAAAAACGGGAAAACATACCCAGGGGGGGGGGGGGGAAAAGGGCAAAAGAAAAGGGGGGAAAAATCCCGTTTTTCCTCCCTTCCTTCGGGTTGTCCTTCCCGGGGGGGAAAAAAGTGGACTTCCAAAACACCCAGGGGGGCCCGTGCCCCGAAATGGTTTCGGGGGAAAGCTTTTCAAACAAAACAACCTGGGGGAACCCACCAAAAAACAAGGGCGAAGCATGTTGCCGTTTGGGGGGGGCCAGGTGGGCCGAAAAATTCGTTTGGGGCCTTCCGTTTGATATTTTTTATTTTTTTTTTCCCGGTTGGATGTATTTAAAAACCCCACGCCCCAAGGGGCTTTTTGTCCGCCCGTTTCGTTTTTATGTTAGTGGAAAGGAGGAATTTCGGGGGAAAACAACCAACACCAAATTCGGGGGTTTTGGGGTCCTTTGGGGCGGGGGGGGGGGGGGCGGGGCCGGGGGGAACCCCCGGCCCCACGGCCCAAGCCGTTTATTTTATATGGGGGATGCCGGGGGCTAAAATTTTAAGCAGCGTTTATTCCCGGGGGACCAAAAAAAAAACCCCCGCGGGCCCCAGGCGTTTTTTTTGTTATAATTTGCCCCCCCCAGGGGGGGGGGCCCGATTGGGAAAACCAGTTTCACCGCTGGGTTTTTCGGGGCCGGAAAAAAAAAAAAAACTGGCGGGGGGGCGGGGGGGAGTTGGCCCAAACCCTGGGAACTCTGGTGGCAAGGGGGGGGGGCCCTAAAGGGGAAAAACAAAAGCACGGGGGGGGGAAATTGGGGGGATTGGGGGGAAATTCAGGTTTTTTTTGGGGTTCCATATTCCCCGGGGGCGTTGGGACCGAAAAATAGTAAGTTTACAAAGAGGTTAGAAATTGAAAAAAAAAAGGTTTTTAAGTTTTTAAAATAAAAAAGAAAAGTTTACAAACTAAAAAGGTGAAAAAAGTAAAAAAAAGTAAAAGGTTAAAAAAAAAAAGTGACAAAAAAAAAAAAAAAGGTTATAAAATTTTTGGGGGGGGGGGCCGCCAAACCTTTCGGGCCCGGTTAGTTTTGTTGAAGGGTGGGGGTTGTTTTCCGAGGGGGGGCAATCGGGGGGGGCCGGGGGATTCGCATATTTTTAAAAAAACAGGGGGGGGGAAAGATTTAAAAAAGGGGGAACGGGCGCGTCTCCCGTTTGTGCGTTTTCGTTTTTTTGGGGGGCTGGCTTTGGGGGGAGCCGGAAAAAAAAAAAAAACCACTTGTTTGGGGGGGGGAAAAAGGGGGGGGGGCGATTGGGGCGGAAGAAAAACTGGCTTCGAATTTTTTTTGTAGGGGGGGGTTTTTTTTTCCAAAAGATCGGGGGGGCCCCGGGGAAAGGTTGGGGGGAGGTAAGGGTAAACGAGTATGTTCCCGGCAGGGTTTTAGGGGAAAAAGGGAAGGGGCGGGGGGGTCGCGGCCGGAACTCAAACGGGGAAAAATGGGCGGCGGGTGCGGCAAAACGGGGGGGGCAATGGGGGGGGGGGGCCCCTTGGTTGGGCGAAAAAAACCCGGCGGGATTGGTCCCATTGATTTCACGGCTTTTTTGTTTCGCCACCCTTTCTTGTTCCGCACGGGGGGGGGGTGCGGGGGAAACCAAGGAACACCCTCTCGATGGTAAGAGGGGGAAAAACAAAAGGAAAAGGGGCTTCGGCCCGGGTTTGAATTTTTGAGGGGGGGGGGGACCCCCGGTTCGGGGGATATTTGTCGCCAAGGGGGCGGGCCGTGTTTTTTTTTTTGTTTTTTTAACGTAAAGGTTTATAAAAATGGCCGGGACTTCCCCGTGGGGGGGCGCCCAAAAGGGCCGGCGGAACAGGGAAAAAAAAGGTCATGTGGTCCCAATGGGTCTGGGGGGGGCCACCCAGGGGCGGGGGGGGGGGGCCCGTTGCGGGGGGGGGCCAAAAAACTTTTTGGGGGGGGGGGGGGGGGGGGGTGGAACTTTGGAAAAAAATCCTTTGGCCCCAACGGCGGGGCGGGGCCCCACAAGCACGGGGCCCAAACAGGGGGGGGGTGGCCGGGCAGGCCATGTTTGGGGTTTGGTTTTTTGTCCAGGTGCTTTTTTTTCTCGTGCGGAGGGTCGATGGAAACCACCAAAAAGGGGGGGGGGGGGGCAGGGGAAGGGGGAATTCGGGGAAATTTCCAGCTCTTTTCTCGTGAAATAAAAAACTTTGGGTCCACTGGTGTTTGGGCACCGGGGGCGACGGGGGGCGGGGGAAAACCCACCCCCATTTTAGGGGGGGGCGGAACATTTTCTTTTTCCTGCTTTCGGGGGGGGCGGGCAACTCCACAGGGGGCGTTCCTTTTTTTTGTAAAAAAAAAATGTAAAACTTGGCAAGGGGCTTCTGTTAGGGGCGTGGGGGGGAACGACCGAAAAAAAAAAAAACAAAAAACTCCCCAAAACAAATTCGTGCCGGTTTTAACTCGGGAACCTTTCAGGCCAAGCTTCCGGGCGGGAGTTTTCGGGAAAGGTTTTTTCGGGGGGGGGCCCCACACAGGTCCCAACCCGCCAAAAACGGGGTGGAAATTTCACCGGCCCTTCCCCAGGGGCCAAGCGTTTTTTTTTTTTGGGGGCCAAACCAAAAAAAGGGCCAAAAATTCACGGTTTGCGGCCCCCCCGGGGGCGATTTTCTTTCGGGGGCCTATACAAAAACCAAAAAACCCGCCGAACTTGGTCCGGGCTCGAACCCGGCTTTTTTTTGGGGGCACGGGTCTTCAGGGCCCGAAAAAAGCGGGGGGGGCCCGTTCCCCTCCCGTTAACAAAACCAGTGAATTCGGGCTCCACCCACGTTTTACGGCCATCGCCCGTAACAACTTGATGGGGGGGGGGGGGGGCCACCCCGCCCAAAAAAAAGTTGTGGGTGCCCCGGGGGGCCCCCAGCCTTTTTTTCCCCATTTTTTGGCCCGGCGGGGGGGGGGGAAACCAAAGGGGCCCGGGCCCTTTTCGATGGGGGGGGCACCGGGGGGGGGGGGGCTTTTTTTTTACCCCAAAACCCCGCCGCCAACCGAAAAAACGGGGGGGGTTTCATTTCGGGAAAAAAATTTTGAACGGGGTTTTTTTTTTTCCGGCCCCCATTTTCCGGCTTGGGGGGGGGCATCCTTTTCCCCAAGGGGCCAGGGGGGGGCATTCTATGTTTTGGGAAACATCAAAAAAGGGAAAAAAGGGCGGGGAACCCCCCTTTGAATTTTGGGAAAAATTCTTTAAATCGGAATTTTTCAAAGCTAAGGACCCATCCCCAGCATTTCTTTAAGGGGGGCGGCGGGAAAAAAGGAAAGGTGGGGGGGGGGAAACAAAAAACGGCGGGGGGGGGGGAGGGCCCGAGGATTTTTTGGGCTGGGGGGGGGTTTGGGCTTGGCTTTGGGAAGGGGGGGAAAAAACAAAAAAAAAAAACAACGGAAAGTTTTGTCCCGGGGCCCTTTGGGAACCGGCAAAACAAAACCGGGGGATTAAATTTCGGTTGTCACACTAAAAAAAGTTCTCTTAGGGGGGGCCAAAACACCCGGGCAAAAAAAAAACACAAAAAAAAAAAGGCCGGGCCAGGCTCTAAAAGGAAAAGAAAAAAAAAAAGGGAAATTCGCCAAAAAAAGGGGGGCAATATATTTTGAAAAAAAAAAATCCGGGGCAACACTTTCCGGGGGGTTGGCGACAGCCAGTTAAGTTTGGTTTTTTAAAAGTAGTTAAAAAGCGGGGGGGGGGAAATATTTTGGGCAAATTATGTTGGATGTTTGTGGTTCGGGCTTCCCAGGGCAACCGGAGGGGGGGGAGGGGTGTGGGGGGTTTGTGGTTTAAAACTGAAAAAAGGCCACCCCCAAAAAAGGGGGGTTTTCGCGGGGGGCGGTTGGGGGGGGCGCCACCCCGGGTTTTGGGGGTCCTTGGGGCGGAAGTAAAGGGGAGCGCGTCGGGAAAAAAACAACAGGGGGGGGGGCCAAAGCGGCTTACCCATTTCAAGGGTTTTTTACAAAAAGGGA
>Ga0179593_1351005_pt1 | contig 12178 bp, 21 predicted proteins | sample CZODoug2_1_08_16_FD_185931 | JGI IMG/M metagenome (GOLD analysis project Ga0179593, IMG submission 185931) | Vadose zone soil fungal communities from Angelo Coast Range Reserve, California, USA - CZODoug2_1_08_16fungal (PacBio error correction) | ecosystem: Environmental > Terrestrial > Soil >... | reverse complement strand
GAAAACTTTTACCATTTCACCTCAAACCTTCCCTCTTGTGAAGTCACGAAAAATTCTGCCTTTTTCCACGGAATGTTTCTCCCTCAGCTGTGCCGCGTTCAGGTTTCCCCCTCTGTCACATCCTGGTCTCGTGCCCTTGATGTCTCTTCGGACCTCCTAAGTTCTATCTTGGTTTGTCCTCCGCTCAGCCCCCAAAGAGACGGTCTTGTCCCTGTTGGTTGACCCAAGTTCCGGGAGGCATTAGGTTATCCTATTCTTCAACATGCACGGACATGTTCCAGGTGGTTTCTCGTGTTCTCCTTTGCGTTTCGTTTACGGACTCTCGGTTTTTGTTTTTTTTACCGTTCTTTATTCCAATTGCTTCACAGACTTTTGGTTACGAGGTCGAAGTAATTGCAGGAGCGTTTCCTTTGCCTCATGACTAGACATCTTCGTAGGGTCGGTTGTTCGCGCACCGCCAGTTTACCCTTCAAGTTCTTCATTTCGATCGGCTTGCGTGTCCACTTTCTCCCGGACTTCTCTTTGAATCGTTTTTCTTGCCTTTATTGACGGTCGGGACGTCCTACCTGTGGTCGTTTATGGACTGCGTGACCCACCCATCTGGATGCTGCCCTTGTACTTGAGGGTTTTATTTCCATTTATCCCAATTTGTATTTGCGTTCTGCCGTGCATGTTGCCTCGCGGCCTCCTTCCTTTTTGGGTACCTTTGTGTGCGAACTCTTTCCACAATTCAAAGTGCCACAAGTATTGGACTAACATTCGAACCATTCACTTTTTCTGAATTCCTGCCGACAGAGCGTTGCTTCCAAAATGTCCTGTCCGTGGTTTCGTCATATTTTGGAGCTTATGGAGTTGGCATTGGTCCCTGCTGTTTCACTCTTCGAAACGTCGGCCCACCCCCCTGAAACAACAGTGGAAACTACATTCTAGACCAATCCAGGTGTTCAAGTTGCCCCTGGGTTTGTGTCTTTTGTTCTGGGGCCAACCATTTTGGGCTATTCCCCTTTTTTTTTGGGTCGCCGGAGTCTCGTATGTCTTCAAGGCTAAGACTGCGTCCAAACCACACCCCACAGCTCGGCTTTTTTTTACCCCCGTCGCACTGACCCCACTTTTTCCTGAGCTTTTATTGACCCCTATTGGGTTTTGGGGTTCTTTCCCTTTTTTATTAACTTTTTTTTCTCCTATCTACTTTTTCCTTAGTTTTGTTTTTTTTTGACGCCGGACCCCCCCAGTTTTTGACACCCGTTTTCAATGTAAAACAACTGCCTGAACATCTAACCACCGGCCTTCCGTCCCTCCTAAACTTCCTTTTTTTTTAATTTTTTTTTTTTTTTTTTTTTTTTTAGGGATTTGAGTGCCTTTCGTGGTACAACGCGGTGTTTTTTTGTCCTACCCCCCTTGGGGGAGTGGTTATCCCACTGACGACTTCTTCTTTTCTTATACTTTTTTTTTCTTTCTGTCCCAATTTCTCCTGAACATGTTTTCCCTTTGCGCGACCAACCCAACAACCCCTAAACCTTATTCTTTTTTTCTTTTCGAATGTAGTTCCTTTTCTTTCCTTTTCTTTTTCCCTGTAATTCTAGGCAATCCAGCACAACCCGCTGCTCATTTTCTCCCGAGAGCGTTTCTCCTTTATTCTTTTTGAAAAACATGCATGGAACCCCTTTTCTTTTTCTGCTTCCCCCTGATAAGCTTCGCTTTCGTTGAGCATATCCCCAGTGAATTGTTTCAGGGTACAATGTCCTTTTCCATACCTTGGGTAAAAATTATCGCTTTTGTTCTTTTTTTCTCACCACTTTCCCACACCACAGTTACCTCTTTTTCTTCGTCTAGTAAACCTAGATTGATCCAAATACATTTTTTTATTGCTCTTTCCCTTCACTTGCTCCTCCCCCTTTGTCCGGCTGTGTCGATAATAACACTTTCCATTTGGTACGTTCAGGACCTCTTCCTCCGATTTCCCCATCCCGCGTCTTTAGAAATAGGTTTTTTCCCCCCCCCCCCCAACAAACCTGAGCCGGTCGTTCCCCAGGGCGCACCTCCTCCCCGGGAAACTTGGCCCGGAAGTTGAGCCCCGTCAACCCTTTGTCTTTCGGCTCCTCCCCCCTTTCCCTTCTCGGGCATCCCCCGTCACTTTCCAGCGCCTTCCATTTAACAGCTTTCAAAATGCTCACTTTTTCTTCACATTCTTCCCGTCCCCCCCCCACACCTTTTTTTCCCCCCCCCCCACGCGCTCAAATAGGTATGCCCCCATCTACCCACTGAACCCATTATCATTTCCGCACGTTTTCTCTTGCAACGTCTCCCTATTTGACTGGTTTTTTTCTTTCCCACCTTTTTCCCCAAGCCGCGCTTGCCCAAAATCTTGCTAGTCTGTTCCTCAAGAGCAAAACTTTTTCTGGAGCTTTCACCTGCTACCAGCCTATCTTTCCAAACCCCCGGGTACTTTGCTGAGCCTGTTTCGCTTTTTTTCGAGCTGGGGTTTTTTTTTTCCTGGGCAACATGATTTTTTTTCTGGTTCTTCCTCTTTTGGCTTTGGGCCTTTTTCCTTCTTGGTACCCTTTCCAGCATAGGCGTCTCTTTTTTCCACTTTCTGTCCGATTGAGGATTTTTTGGTAAAATACCTTTACCATTTGAATCTGGTTTATCCTTCCCCCCCTGTTCGTTAAGTTCTTTCAATTTTATTTTGCCCCCCCCCTCACCCGTTAGTCCCTGCTTTGAAAACTTTCTTGAGTTTGACACGCGGTGAACACAAAATTTCCCTTTAGGGTTAAACGTTATCTACTCTTGAATTTTTATTTTTTATTAAAGGAAATCCCCTCATTTTGAGGTTTCTCAGAAGTCTATCTTTTCTTTTCAAATATTCGGCTTTGATTCTTCCCTTCCACCCCCTGGTCACCTGCTGTCCCCCGAACCACCCGTCATTATCCAATAGCTTCCTGGCGGGACAACCAGGAAAACAACTTCATCTCCCCCTCCTGCCCCAAACCTCTCTTTGTGAAAATGGTCAACGTTTTCTTTTTTTTCTAACAACCTTTTGGCTGTTCTTTCGCGAAAAAACGACACCTTGACCAGGATCTCTTCTCAATTCCTTCTTAATCAAATTTTTCGCTCTTACCTTCCAACCGTAACCCCCCCCATTTCCGTTTTTCCTTGCGGCGGCGTACTCTCCCCCACTCCTCTTGTTTCATCCTTTTCCCCCTGCGGATTATTCTTTTCCATTTTCGCAACTCCATCCCTGAACGTGACTTTCGAGCAAAGCACTTTTCCCTCCACGCTCTGAATACGTGCCGTCTAACCGCCTTGTCCAATTTTCCTCTTCATAAATAACCGAGTTTGTCTTCTCCCCCGTTCAAGACCACTGACCTTTCAGAAACCCCCCTTTCCCTTTCGCGTCCTTCTTTTCTTCCCCCCCCTCCCCCCCGCTCCCCCGTGTTTCCTTGAACCTTATCCAGTGTACCTCTGCGCATTCATTGGTAACAGAAGATGTTCTTTTACCCAATCAGGTCGTTTTTTTTTTCGCTTCGCGTTTTTTGTTCGTAGGTTGCATCGGGGGCGACCACCAAAATTTTTTTGTTGTGGGTTTTCCACTTTAGTCCCACAAACAGTCCGTTTTTTCCTCAAAAGTTTTCCGTCTTTTTTCCCACTGGATTGTGTTTGTTCCGAGTATTTGTTGGCAGACCGGATTTTTGTGTCCGGGCACCCTGTCCCCCACACTCGATCTCCTCTTTTTCATATCCCCATGGGCAACACCCCATTATTTTTTGCATTCCCCCGGCGAGTGTACTTTTTCTTTCTGCCTTCAAATCTGTCGTTTTATTTTTTCTCCCTATCTTGCTCATGTCAAAGTACATTGGGTCTTTTTTTCCCTCTATTTATTCCTCCCTCTTATACATCACCAAATTGTTGAAGCTTTCAATTCAATTGTCCTTTTCTTCCCGGCCTAAAACAGCGGCTCTGACTTCTTAACCTTTCTAGTCGTCCTGTGGACATTTTTCCAGTTATAATGCTTTTTGGCTGTTTCCCCCAATGTAGTTTTTTTTTTTTTGCGTCCACAACATAAAGGGAAATCTTCCCACAAGGTGTCTCCGTTTCACCCGCTGTTTTTTTTCTTTTGTGAATCTTCTACATTGCTGACTTAAGCCCAATTTGACGCCATAGTTTAAATGCCAATACCTTCTCCCCCCCCCTTTCTCTTCAATTTTTCTTTCAGCTCATTGGATTTTAAGTGATCGATACTCCCGTCTGGGTCCTTTCACTTTCCTCTCTTTTTTTTGAATTTTCTTTGCGTGCCCAGATTCCTGGGACAGCGCCGCCACCCCCCTACGTTAAATATTCTGGGTTGTTTCTGTTTTTTTGGTTTGTGAATCTGCCAAGAGGCAATGGGTCTTGGTTCCGGCCTTTTTCCATGCGGATTCCCTTCCTGTGTTGGCCAAGCGCCTCATTAGGTGCCCATTGCTTCTATTGTAAGTTACCTTTTACTCTTCTTCCTATATCTTTGCCCGTTAATTTCCCCCCTTACCTTAAACCTTCCCAGGCCCTGACCCCTCACCTCAATCAGTTTTTCTCTTTGTTGGGAGTGCTTAGTCTTTTCGTTCTCCCTGGCCCTGGAGTATGCTTTAGCCTTCGAACGTTTTTTCTTCCTTCCACTCCTGAGACCCTTGTTTACGGGTTAATTGACAACGTTTTTTTCTTTACCCTTGATCTTTTCTCTTTCCGCGCAGAAGGTCCCCTTCCGTTATCTTTCCTGTCAATCACTTTTTCTCTTCCCCTCCCCCCCCGTTTTTTTCTTTGAGAGGATATGAGCATGGCCCCTCTCCCCGTTCCACTTTTCCAGAAGATACAAAAACCCTTTCTTTCAACCGTAAACAACTTACGTCTAGGTCACTGGAGCCACTTCTTTTTTTCTTTCGGACCACTTTCTCTCTTCTCTTGAACGCTTATTTTCTCGCTTCCCCTCACCTTCCCCCCCATCAAAGGGAGCCAACTGGCTAGTTCGTGCAGTTTTGCTGTCCTTTTTCTATTCAACGTCCTCTTTTTAGCGGGAAACTTAATATTTCCAAGGAAGCCATGCTCCTCCACTGTGCCCCTCTTCCCTTCTTTTGGCAAACATTTTTGTATCGCAAGCGAATGGTCACCCAAGTGCATCGGCCCACCCTTACTCTGGCTTTCCCCCCCCCCCTCACCAACTCCTCCTTGTATTTTTCTTTTGCATTTTGGTCGTTCTATTTCCATCGTTTTCTCACCAAGCCCAGCCCCTCACTTGGACCCCAGCGCTAATGATTTTCTTTTTCCAACATTTTTCCCCCCCTTTCACGTCTTCCTTTTCTCCTCCGTTTTTCTGTTTTTTCTGGACAGGGTTTCTTTTTTTTTTTTTCCTTGGTGTCCCTTTTTTTTTTTTTCTCCATTTCTTTTTTCTCCTCTTTTCCCCACCCAGGTCCCCCCTGCTCGTATACGTTTCCCGCGCATTTTCACTGTCTTTTTTCCTTTGGTTTGAGAGTCCAATCCAAACCCCTCACATTTTCACCCAAACATCCCCCAATTCCTTCTCATAAACAAACCCCCTCCTTTTTTTTCTCGCCTTTCCTGTTGGCTCCGGTCTGTTTTTCCTTTCGGGGATTCCAGGGACATCCCTTTTTATCACCGGTTTGGTATGATAATTCTTGTAGACCCTCGCGCCATCCGCACCTCTCTTTACCTTTTTTCTCTCCTTTGATGACAATCATCGCCTAACTCCTCTTGATTGGTCCCACGAAGATGAGTTCTTTTCCATTTTGTTCACTTTCTTTTTCCATGTCTTTTTTTAAATGAAGTTCCCGCTCTCGCTTTTTTTTCCCTTTTTTTCCCGTACCCATCCACCCCCTACGGCTAACAATTGTTTTTGTGCTCATCCTGTTATTTATGATCTCCGTGTCTTGAAGCGCCAAAAGGCTTTTTCCCCTACCATTTCCCTCCTTTCCTCTCCGACTCGATTAGTTTGACAAGCACCCTCCTGGCTTTTTGTTTTTGTGTTGTTCACAAAAATCCCCATCTTCTTTTCCCCACTTCCCGACGCCGTCTTTGTGGTAATGTTAGGTTTCACCGTGTTCTTTTACACTCCTCGTTTTTTTTTCGGTCTTGAATTTTGACAGGATTTTTCCTTTCCTTTCTTTGCTCTTTCTTCACGTTATCCAATATCTGCTCCTCGAATTCCCGGTCTCGGCAGCGTTACTTCCCCCTGTTCTCCCCGGCACGTTGCGTTGCTCGTCCCAGGTCGTTTCCTTGCTGCTTTGACTTGAACCCTGCACCCGCCTCTTTTTAAACCCACAACACTTTTTCCCTTGCTTGTTTTTTGAATCCTAATACGTCCTGTACCGTTTGGGAGCGATTTCCTAAACCGGCACGTTCCTTTCTGACACGGCACATAAATTTTTAATTTTTCAAAGGGCCCTCCACTCTTGGTGAATCTCTTTTTTGCTTTTCCCCCCCTTCGTGTTTTCGCGTACATAACCCCTTTTTCCCCCTTGACAACTAAACTTTGTGATCTACTTCCCTCACTACCCCCCACAACCCCGCGCATTTTCAGGGCGTGTTTCGTTTTCCCCGAATTTATGTATGTTTTTTGGGGCCTCCAGCGGACGGTCGAGTCCTTCTCGGAATAAATCGTCTTTCTTTCTTTTCGGTTATGTATCCTCCCCGCGCTGGTGATTCCAGAGATCCCCCTACTAGAGCTTTCCCCCAACAACAACTTTGCTTTTGCGACCCCTGCACCCCCGACTGACGATGATTTTCGCTTTATCCTTTTCCTCCCTTCTCTTTTGTGTTTTGTCACCGGCGTTTCTTACCATTCTCTCAATGGCATAAGGAGTGGTGCACTCGGTACCTTTCAATGAACTGAAGTCTACCATTTGCCAGCGCGCCCCCGCTCTCCCCTAAGAAGCTCCGGCATGCCGATTCCACCCGTTTCTCCTCAATCTTCTTCCCACATTCGCTCCCTTTTTTTTGTCCCACCCCCCCGGTTCACCCCGGAGGCCCCCTCAGCCAGACGGCACGTGCATCCCAAACCCTTTAGCTCCCTCCCCCCCCACGAAACCAGCCCGGGGCACGGTGCCCTTCGTGCCTAAGCGTCCCTTTTTCGTGCTGCGCCCCTACTTTTTTTTTTTTTTTAAACCGCGCCCATCTCTCTCTTTCCCTCTACTAACTTTGATCGGTTGATTTTTTTCGTTCGGCTGCATGCGCCGCTCTTCTTTGTTCCCCCAAAATCAGACGGGGTCCACACCAACTCGTTGGTCTCCCCCGCATGAAGCCCTTTGCCGATTTTTCTTCCCCTTGGGGGCCACTGTTTACAAAGGGATCTAATTTGTTTTTCCAGGTGGTTTCGTTCTCCCTGATTTGCTTAGTTCTTTAAACCCTTCATCTCTTTTTTGTTTCCGTTTCTATCCCCAATTTTTTTCTTCACAGTCGCGGTCCCTTCTTTTCCACGCGTTCAGTTGCAGATTCTTGAGTACCTCAGGACGTCTCGTTGTAGTTCGTTTTCATTTCCAGACCCCTTCCAACGTCTTCTCCCCCCCATTCAGGTCTTCCCCTGTTTTTCCATGTCTCTGTATTCCGCCGGCCTTTCTTTTTGGGGACAAACCGCCCGAGATTTCCCAAATCTTTGTTGTCTGGAACTTTGGTCATCTTTCCTGCTCTTCTCCCCTTTTACAACCCTTGTTTATCTTGGCTCGTACCCCACGATTTCCCCTTTGGTTCCTGGGCCTTGTCCCTTTGATTTCCCATCACCCTTTTCCATTGCCTTCGCCCCATGGCATTGATCACTATTTATTTTGTACCGGTTTTGCTCCCGGGTCTCCACACCCACCGTTAAACCCCCCGTATTTGACTTCCAAGCCTTTTTCTGTTATCCCACATTTTCCCCCTGGATTATGTTCCACTTTTTCGCTAGTGCTCCCCTTTGCTTCTATTTTTCAAATGGTTTTCAAAGCTTTGTTTTTTTTAACGTCCTCATTTATATTTTGAATGTCGAGTTGCCCTCTTCCTTTTTTTGCCCGTCCTCTGCCAACACTTCGTGGACTCACTTCAGAAGTTTGTCTACATTCGGTTCTATGCTTTTCCCCTTGATGCAGGTTTTGGTTTTTCCTGCGAACTGGAAAACCGTGCCGTATCACCCTGAATTTTCCCCCCGTCAATAATTGTAGATCACTAGATTGGTTGTTTTTTTATGCTACAGAAGTACACAAAGCACTAGTTCAAACCCAACAACTGGCCCTAGTTGGAACCCGGTGGACTTTCCCCACCTATCCCGAGCTATTGCGGGACGATTGGTTGTACTCTTTTCCCTTTTTTCCCCTTTTTATTTCCTCCTTACGTTTTTGTTGGTCGACTTCCGCTCTTCCCTCCCCGTACACAAACATCTTCGCAAAAACCCAAAAGTGGCGGCTTCCCCCCCCGGCCTCAGTCTTCACCAAAACTTCTTTCGTTATTGACGGCCGTACAATCCGTCTTCGTTTTTGCCACCTCCTTTTTCCTTTTGTTCGGGCGTCTGTTCAGACCGCCCACTTAGGAATCTACTTTCTTTCGGCCCAAAAAACCCTTCTTTTTGCTCCCGGCCCCCTCGGTGAGCTACCCAAAATGCTTCCCTCACTGGGATTCTCCTCGAATGTTCTGTTATGTACTCTTCTCTTTCTGCCGTTCGCAGATTCCCATTCAGGGTAATGTTTTTTTAAATCACCCCGGCCAGTTGGCCTGCCATCGGCCCCCTTCATTTCCCGATCATTTTTTCGTTAACCCCCAGTCGCTTTTTTGCAACACCTTATAACCAGGGGAAACTGCTCCCAGCCTCGCCTCTTGTTTCGTCCCTTCCAAGCACAGGGTTTTTATAGGGATTTCATGCCCTTGCATACCAATTCTTATCGCCTTTGTGGAGTTTTCTGGTCACAACCGTTTTCCCCCCCAAACGTTCATTTTCGCGAAGTCCATCCTTCCTTGCAACCACCTGTTTTCTGCTCCCTTGTCATTCACCCGATTTTTCCACCCTTAACGCGGCTGGTTTTTTCGTCTTCTCACATCACGTTTAGTTACCCCCCGCTGTCCCGATTCTTCAAACTCCCCCTTTTTCCGGCGTTTTTAAAAATGGTTTTTTTATCGTTGAGTTCCTCTGCTCTCGCTTGTCCTGCCCGTAAGGGTGTTTTTTTTTTTTTTTTTTTTCTCAGGGTGTTTGTGTTTATTTTCCCTACAAATCCACCTACCACGTTGCACCTTAGTCACCTCCTGCCCTTTTTTCAATATGTCACCGCGTTTCCAAAGGCGGTGTTTTTTGAGCACATTGTCCTGGACCGACACCACAACCCTTTTTCATCCTTTTCTCACCTAAACCTCCCCGGTCATCCTTTTTTTCAGAACACTTCGCCTGACCCCTGAACAGCCCCCACGTTGAGCTTGGCCAATCGTGATACCTATTCTCTTTCCGTTTCCGTCCCACCCTGGTTTTTCCCAGGAACCCTTGTTTTTTCACACTTTCGCGGGTCCCTGTGGGTTCTGTACTTTCTTGATAACGCGTTTCCCATCTCGCTCCACCAAGTCCCACATAGTGTTTTAAAACTGTAAGCTTCGTTTCGTTTCGTGCTTTTTTTGAATTTTCATCCCCCCACTGCATAATTTTCTTTGCTTCAGAGCATTTGTCTCTTTTCCCTTTCGTTGTAAACTTTTCGGTTTTTCTTTTAGTCTTCGTGTTGCACAAGCCCTTGACTTCGTCTTTGTTTGGATATTTCACTAACAGTCTAAATTTTTACCCGTTTCCTTTCTTCCATGTCCTTTTTTCCCCTCATTTTCTCTGCCACCATTTTCTCTGTTCTTTTCAATTCCGCTGCCCCCCCCCCATACTGGGCTTACTGCCTTGGTCAAACTGGTTTTCCCCCTGGCGCCCACCTTTTTCGGTTGCAAAAGACTGTTTAGTGATTCGTGCACACGATATTTTAAAAACGCTCATCATTGACCTTCGTTTTGTTTTTCCCCTTTTTGTTTTACTGCGCTCAACTCCGGATTTTGCTAAACGTTTTTCTTTTGATTTCTGGAATCACCCTTCGCCCGCAATCTCTCCCGAAACAACACAGTTGATTTTTCTCTATCTGCCGACCCTACCCCCGTTCGCAGGAACTGGCCAGGCCAAACAGCACCCCTTTTCCTCTTTTTCCCTATCACATCGCCCCCACGCTGTTTTTTTGTTTACCCCCCCCCAAAAAGGACCTTCGTTCTATTTCTTGAGATCACCCCGTTCTGCAATTTTGTTGGCTGTTACTTTTCGCGCCAAGACCCACTGATTTTCCCCCAGGAGCGATGGGAAGCCCTTGCTTTGAAACAGTTGACCCCCCTTTTCAGCCGTGTTCCCGTCCCCGTCGTTCCCCCCTTCCCCTGTTCTTGTTCGGCGGCCCAGTTCTTTACCCCCCCGACAGGCAGCCTGTGGTGCCTCATTCCTCCTGATTTACTCTCCCCTGTTTTTTTCAAAAGTTATGCAAAGCCAGCAGGACTTTGCCCACCTGTCAGTTTTTTTTGGCGTACCGTAATCTGTTGGTATTCCCTGTTTTTCCTAATGTTGCCCCCTTTATCCACTGACCTCCTTCCACCTTTTTCGTGACTGCAAAGACATACTTTTTCCATCGAGGGGGTCTTTTTTAAACCTCTTTTTGATTTGACCGGACGGACTATACAGTGTTCCCCTCCGCGCTCCCCTTCCACCATTGGAACATAAGAAGTTGTCTGTTCTTTCGGTCTCTTTTAGGGTTGTTTTTGTTTTTTTCTGTTGTTCCCGATTCCTTCGGCTCAAACCCTGAAATCATGGGTGGTTGTTTTTTTTCGACAGCCCTTTTTGTTTTGCCTCTTTCCCCCCCCGCCCCCTTCCGAGTCCTTTCCCTCCGACTGATCTCTTGTTCTTGTTTTTTGGGTGCTTTGCACGGGGATTTTTGGCCCCGTTAACCCAATTTTTCCCCACGTCCCCCGGAGCCTCGCGCTTCACTGGTAATCACCCATGGCCCCAACCATGTTTGAGTTGACCACCCCCTTTTTTCAATCCCCGCTTCGAGTTTGGGCCGGTTTCGACCCTTCGCCCCTTTCTGCAGTCAGAGGTCTTCTTTTCGTCTCTGTTGATTTCATTGTACTCCCCCCTTTACTCATGACTGAATTGGATCCGTTTCTCGATTTGCCTTTTTTCTACACACCCCAGTTGTTTGTTCTCAGTTCGTTGTTTTTTAAACCTTTTTTTCCAAACCCACTGGGCTTCCGTAGTTTCCCCCCCCCTGCCTCAACAGGGGACCGGATCCACCTGTCGGCTGTTCTGAGCTAGATTTAACTCCAGTGATCATGAATTTGTGTTTTTTTTTTCCATCTTTTTTTTGAGTTTTTTTTGGAGATTTTATTCAACCTAACTGGACCCCCAGTCCCCCAACCGGGTTGAGCTTCCACCTACGGCTCATTCAAAACTACCTTCTTTTGTCCCGTTTTTGTGACCGCTTCCCCCATTGTCGGAGGCTGTTTTTGAGTTCCATTTAATTCCATCCGTTTCCCCCTTTATAAAACTACCCGTGCCTCACCCCTGATGTTTTCCGAAAGGGTGTGGGGTTCACTAATCCCCTTTTTTGAAAAATTTTGAAGTCTCACATCGCGGTCGTAAGCCTCTTTTGGGTTCCTCTTTTTTTGTTTGCTGCAACCGTTGAGGTGGAAGCGCGCCCCCCCCCCCCCCCCCACATTGACGTCACACCACCCCACCCATCCCCAGCGGCTTTTTTTTTATTTGGTTTTTCCCAATTTCGGGCATGTCTTGTTTTCTGCGGGCACCCTTCTTTTCCTAATATCATTTGTGCCCCCTGCGGCCGTTCCTATGGGGTGCCTGTCCGTTTACTTTTCACCCTTCATTCCCCACTCGTTTTACCGTTGCAAGCCTTTCCTTTTTTATGGCCAATCAAACCTTCCCCATTTTTTAATTTTCCAACTTCACCCTTCGAGTGGCTGCTTTTTTGATGTTTTTTTGGCTGCAGTGATTCGTCTTTTTTTCCCAGCCCTCGCTTTTTTCGAACGCGCCCCCGTGGGAATTGCCCTCATTGGGCGGGTTTGACGCCCGTCGTTATTGTAAACTTTTTTTTGGTTGTAAACTTCTGGAATCGCCCTTTTCCGTTCCCCTGGGTTCCATAGTGGTTTTTCCCGCTCA
>Ga0179593_1306867_pt1 | contig 12178 bp, 15 predicted proteins | sample CZODoug2_1_08_16_FD_185931 | JGI IMG/M metagenome (GOLD analysis project Ga0179593, IMG submission 185931) | Vadose zone soil fungal communities from Angelo Coast Range Reserve, California, USA - CZODoug2_1_08_16fungal (PacBio error correction) | ecosystem: Environmental > Terrestrial > Soil >... | reverse complement strand
TGTGTCTCACCCTGAGAATAAGCCGACCTCTGGCCACCCCTTCCCGTCGGCCCCCCACCTCCAACCCCGGCACCACAGCTTTCTCTTCCGGTTTTCCCTTCCCCCCACCGAGTTCCCATTGGTGATCTTTAATCTAGTTTAGACGTAGGATAGAAATTTGTTTCCCCCCCCCTCTTTCTGTCGTCGTATCGGCTGCTCGAGCATTTTTTTGGAGTTTCTTATGCCTCTGCGAACATTCGAGGTCCAGTCCCACACTTCCGCATCAATTTTACCCGCCCGCTCTTTTAGTCCGGTTTTTGCCCAAAGTTCGTCTATTCCTCCGGCCGTCCACAGATCTCAATTTGCATTTCTTCCCTCTTTTCGACTTCCCCCTACGGACATCCATGCTTCATCTTGTGTGAGCACTGCCGATTTCATTTGCTTCTCTTAACACACATCACCCTTAGCTTCCTTGCTCCTTTCCTAATTGGTTTATCCTTGCCCGCACCTCGCTCAGCCGATTCCCATCCTGACCCCGGTCCTCTAACATACTTTTCTTTGTACATTGATTGTGTGCGAGCTTGCTCCCGTTTTGCCGCTACTGCCTCTCGGGCCTGAAGTCCGTTGCCCGTTGATTCTTTCTGTCTCTTCGACGGTCTTTTATTTCCCTCCTACTATCCTATTCCCCCCCAATACCACGTGCTGGCCCTTGCAGACTTGCCGTGTCGGCACAGCCCCCCTCGTGTCCCCCCCTAAATTCCCGTATCCCTTCCCTCAAGTTTTCCCATCTTGCCGATTACTTTGTTCACCTTTCCTTCCCCACCATCACGCTTTACCGGTTTTCCCCCCCGCAGTATTTTTCAATTCCAGGTCACGCACCCTTAAGTTTTTTTTTGACTTTCCATCCCCTCTTTTCGGCCCTCGCCCCCCTTTTTTTTGCGTCGGATTGGTTGTTCCCGGCCTCTTGCCGTTGCATGTGTTTTGAACATGATTGTGAAGTTCAGCCAGATCGACATTGATGTCTGTTCCGGCTTGCCCTATCCATCGTCCCCCTTTACGTTCATTAAGCGTTTAGTTCCGGGATTTCTTGGCAATTCGAACCCTTGCCTCCGTAACTGCCTTTTTTTTTCTGGTTTATTCGGTTCCTCCCAACACTTACGTCTACATTTTTGTCACAGATGTTTTTCGCTAGTTTTTCACGGGATCTCTTAAACCTTCGGGTTGAATTCGGCGGTCAACCGGTTTCTTTTTTGGTCGATTTATTTTCCTCTGGTTTTGTTCGTGGACTTGACAGCTTTGACTCTTCCCGGCTCGGCCTCCAAGATCCTTACCCTACTCATTTTGGTCTGCGGTATGCTTCGTTCCCTTTTTACTCCTGATTTTTTTTTTGGTAAGAGACTCCCCCAAACCAAGGTCGGCCTGCCTTTTTTCCGCACTATGTATCCCCCCCCCCCCTGTTTTTTTGTCACCGCCCCCTGAGTGAGAACCACTTCCAAAAAGTGTGACAACCCTCGCCCCCCCCCTTACTCCTTGCCCAACGTCTTTATATGCGCTCTACTTGTCCCATAAACCATCGTCGTTCGGCCCGTGCTCAAATCTTTGGCCGTTTTTTTTTATTAAGCGGCGGCGGAGCCTAGTACCTGCCCTTCTGCCCCCAGTGTCCCCTTTTTAGCCTTCCATAACCAAAAATCCACCTGGTTTTTTCACCTGCCCGCGCCCTTCAGCTTTTTATTTTTAATTCAGAGCTAAGCATGACTTGTACTCCAAGGTTTCCACGGCTCCCTTAGGATCTATTATTGACAGTTATCCCAATACCTCTTCCCCGCCCGCTTTCACTTTATTCGTTTGCCTTTTTGATTACACCCCAAGAGCCCTTCGGGGTCGTGCTGCCCAGCGTCCTTCCCATCTGGTGCTCTTCCGAATAGAAGTTGATTAGCTCTCCGTCACCTCCTTTGCTTCTCCTCCGCTCCTTTTGGACCTTGCGAACTGGACCTCTTTCTGTCGTCTTCCAGTTGTACGCGATACGAACGTGTTCGCCGGACTTTGGCCAACCACGCTTTACACCCTCTCTGCTTCCCTCCTGGAGCCCCTTTTGTTGACTTGTGGCGAACGTTCGCCAGAGATCCCTGTCTCGTTTCCTTTTTCTTTGCTCTCTACTGTCTGACCAATTATTCTGCCTTTCATGCTTTTCCTTCTTACTCAGTTGACTTTTCCGAACTACTCCTTCCATTACCGTCCCCAACTCACTCCGGGCCCATTTTTTTTTTTCTGTGTGTTGAGTTGTTCCTCCCAGACCGTGCTCCGGCACTTTCTTTTTTTTGCGGTTTGTCCTGTAGATGTTTTGAACCGTTTTTTTGCGTCGTCCACCGGATGCCACTTTGAGTCGTGTGTTTCCCACCGCGAGGATTGTAATTCATTTATCGGCTTGCTTTGTTTATCATTCGGTTCCCCCGTCCTCACCCTTTGGCCTCTTTACTGTTTTTTTGAGCCCTTTTTTGCTTATTGCACGAAGTTACACACTGTGTTCTTACTGAAGTTCCTCTCCCGTGATGCCTCTCGCGTTTCGGCCAGTTGTCGTTATTTTAAACCCCCGCAACCCTGAAGGATTTCTGTCTTTTTGAGTGTGGGAATATTAGGTTCTTTTTTTCCCCAGCGTTTCCCCCCCTTTTGGCGAAGAAGGTCGCGAATTGCCATTTATTCCCTGCGCCGCTTTGTTTTCCTTATTTGTGTAGTCTGTTTTTATGAATTCAACCTCCCCCTCTGCATTTGTGCTCTTTTTATTTTTCGTTGTGAATCTCCTATGCGGTTTACTTTTTGAGTTTCTAGTACCTTTATTTTTTAGGCCCAGGTCTTTCCTGCTTCTTCTCAAGAGTCTCACTCTTTGCAAAATCCCTTTGCAGTCACCACGAATTTCCCAACAGCTTCCTTAGTTCTTCCAACATTTGTTCGAGTTAATACTTCTGTATTATTCACTCTGTCCCCACCTCCCCCCTCCTTATCTTTTCTTTTCCGTTTTATAATCGTATTTTTGTTCTGGGAGATAAGATTTGCTTTTATTTCCGGATTCACCTTATTTCTATCGTCTCAGATCTGCATTCGTGTCCGGCGTTATGCATGAATTCCTGCCGTTGTCTTGTAGAGTTTGTCACCATCTTGATTTGTACTTTTCTTCCTCTGACGTTACTCGCCTCCTTTTTTACCGCACAATCTCCTCCGTCCTTTTCCCCTATCTGGAATTTTTCAAGCACTCTCTCACCTCCCCCAACCTCTTCCCCTTGACACTAGAAGTGAGGTGTCCCGTTCCTCTTCCTCCCCACAGTCCCAAGTAAGGAATTACTTTTTACTTTCCTCATTTAACTGGCTCTCTGCTCTTCTAACATTCCACCCGCTGGTTTTTCGCATTGCTCGAACATTTTCCCCCCATACTACTCCCCTTTAGGAACCTTGAACCCGGTTTACTTTTCCCCTCAGTACTTGAACTTCCCCTCCCCCTTATCGGCCTTGTCGCTATGAGTCCTTCCTAACTGCAAATGCGTATTCCCCTGCGTGCGTCCTAGTTTTCCCACCATCCCACTAGTACTGTCCTCAATTTTCTCTTTACCCCGAAACCTGAGTCTGACAACCCTCCCTCCCGACCTTTTTTCTTGCACAATTCTGCGCGGCTTTGGTTGTCTCCCCCCCCCTCCGTCATCCGTCTTGGCAAGCCACGTTATCCGCTCCCCCCTCTCCGTTGCCCCTTCGGCCCGCCCCTCCTCTCCAAACCATTTGTTCCCCTTTCGTGCTCACAACTTACCCCTTCCCCAACCCCTTTCCCCCCTGACTTTATTTTGTTACTTCAATTTGTTTCTGCTTTGAGTCCCATGTTTTTTCCACACCCGACTTTCCTTTACCTTCATCCTTTTTCTCCCCCTTTTCAGTTATGACAACTCTAGTGTTTTGAATCGCGCTTTACTTTCGCCCCCCCCCCTTTCGCGCTTCCCTTCTGGCAGCGAGGATGTTTGTCAATGCTTCTTTTATATCTTCCTTTACCGTAGTTTTTTCTTTCCTCCGCTTTCCTAACGATTCTTTTCCCCCGAGGTCAGGTTTTCCTTGCCCCCAGATTCTTCCCCCTACGGCTTTAAAGTTCTTTTGCTCTCTTTCACTTTCGTCTCTAGGCCTTTTTTCACAGCTGTCGCGATCGGAAGTATCCTCTTCACCTTCCCGTCTATTTTCGCGACCACAGTCCACCGCAAACCCACTTGCCATGGCGTGTCCTGAGTATTTTGATACCAGGGGATTTTCTTTTTTTTTGTCCGCTTAGCCCTATTGATTACCCTTTCCCTTCCTGCGTGTCCCATCTGGCATTTTCTCCTCACTTTTTTCCTGATTGCTTCCCCCCCCCCACCCTTTTATGGCTTTTTTCCTCCGGCATTCCTCCTTCCCTTTTGCGCTGGTCCAACGTCCGAGTCTGGCCTCCTATTCCGCAATGCTCGGAAAAACCACCTTCATGACTTTGCGGGCCTTCCTAAGAAATTTTTTCCCTATTTATTTCTGTATATTCAGAAGAAAGTTTTTGTACCTGGCTTTTGCCTTTCCCAGTTGGTTTAGAAGGTCTAAATATTTTCTGTTCCAACCCCTGGGGTTACCCTTTGTTTCTAGACTCAGTCTTCAAATCTTTTTTCGTCTCTGGTACGCCACCTCCATTGTGAGTCACTTCATAGACCTCCCCGGTTCCCCTTTTTCATCCTTCCCCCTTTTCCCCTTTTCTCTTTTTCGCCTTCCTCTCCCTATGTCCTTCGACCGCTTCGTACCCGGCCCAACAGCCCCACTGCCCGCCGAATCCCCCTGCAAACAAGTTGACTAGCCTTCCCTCACTTTTTTCCTTCTATATGTGCCCCTCTCAAACCCACATTCCTCTCTGTCCTACCCTTTCCCTACTTGGTCTTACGCTTCCTCAGTCCTCTCTTTTTCCTTAGGTCGGCAATCCGATTTTTTATTTTTTTTTCCCTCTGAACCTTCAACGTTTTCTGCTCCCGCTGTACCTTTCCTCTTCGTCTTTTCGATTTCTATCTCGAAGGCGGACTAGTATTCCTTCCCATGCATGATTCGTCTCCACTTTTGCTCCTTCTGCCGTAAACTCCCATCTCTCCCCCCCCCCAGTTTTTTTTACCGCTTAAGAAATCGGCTTCTTAAAAACAGTCCACCTTTCCCCACGGTTCAGGTCTTTTATTTTCACTTTTCAACCCCCACTGACCTCCCAGGGTACCTAGTGATGTGTTTTTTCCAATTTTTTCCACCCGTCCTTTCCACCGCTGTTTTCTGTTCCACTATTCTAGTGTCCGGGTACATTTCTGTTCTTAGACCAATCCTTTTTCTCCTTCTCCCCTACACCCCCCCCTTCTCGCTCCGTAAAGCTGCTTTTGAAATCGTCATACTTCTTAGTTTACTTCAGGTATATCCCATAAAAACGAAAGCAAAGTCATTTCCACTGTAACTCTTTCGATGTAGCGTGTGCGTCAAACTCTCCATTCCTTACACTGTCTATTTATTGACCCTTTTTGTAATTACTGGGACATCTGATTCCCCTCCAGGTTGAATCATTCTTCTTAAAGCTTTTCCTTCCAGTGTGATGTGTTTATTACCTTTCCCCCGTCATCTTCTTTCCAGTATCCCCCCTATTCAGAAGGTCTTTCCCTTAATGGTGTATTCCCGTTCTCCCGGCTATGACCTCCATGATTTCTGGATCTCCAATTCTATTCCGAGCCTTTTTTTTTCTTCCGAAACCGTCGACCCATAAGTCTTTGCACTATTTCTTCTCGTTTTTGCTCCCTCTTTCTAAATAGGTTGATAGGCTCAAGAACCCATGCGTCTCTGCTTCAGTTTACGACTCAGTCTCCACTTCTGTTTTTTTTCTATTCCTTCAGATTTTTGACCCTCGGTACGTTCCCCTCTACTGCGATAGTTTTTACAGTCTTTTGTTCGCTTGTACCGCCTTCCCGCTTGTTTTCAGTTCTTTTTATTGTTGGCCCTCCCTACCTTCCTTGCATCCTTCCTCCTCTGATTCTGATATTTCTGCCGAATCTTCTTTATACTCCTCCTTTTTTTTGTTTGCTCTCCCCCTTCAGGAATCCCCTCAGCCACCCCCCTCTTGCCACCCACACCCACCTCCCCCCCAGATCTGTGCGTCCACCAACTCCCCTCCCTGGTCACCCCCCTTTCTCTTCGTGTAATTAGAACCCCTCGTACCCCCCAGTCCTTTGTATCCCAACAACCCCCCCCCCCCACCCCTCACCCCCCCAACCAACACTCCCCCCCCCCCCCACCCCCTCCCTACCCCCCTTCCCGTCCGTTTTCCTGACCCGAACTTCGGGAACAACACTTTCTCTTAGTCTTATCGCTCGTGATAGAAGAAGTCCTTTAGCCGCTCATGCCTCTTTTCCCGGAGTGCAGCCCCCCATCACCTGAAGCCCTTTCCTCCCTCTCTTTTGCCCTCCTTTTTCTGCCACTCCTTTTTAATTCTCTTCCTTACCTCTGTTCAAAGCTTTTTGACATCTCTTTCTTTCTTTATGCGTTCCCCCCGCCCCTTGCTTCCCCTAACGGACAGACTGGCCCTCACTTTTTTTCTCCCTTCCTACTTTAGTTTGAAGGAGCATGCATCACCAATACCCCCCTGATTTCATGAGCTCGTTTCCGACCGCCCTTTCCAAAGGTGTGTCCCGAGCGCCCCCGTCCTGACCATGACCCCTTTATCCTATTTTTTAGTTGATCTTTTATGGAGACTTTGTGGACTCCCCTCCTTTTTTCCCTCCAGTTAACTGGTCCTCATTTCAAGACAGGTCTGCTTTTTCTGAGCCTCTTTTGATTTATGCACCCTATTTTCCTCCCCCCTATTGGTCTTGAAAAGCAGTTTTGCGTATCCTCCGGCCCCTTTTTCCGTGGACATGCCTCTATTGTTCTACCTCCCCACCTTTAGTTCCAAGGAGAACGCTTTTTCCCCATGCTTGCCCTCTCCGTTTTACCCTTTCTGCCGTACCACACTCACTGTTTCCCCTTTTTTTTCTGGCAGTTTTGTTTTCCCCTTAAAGCAATGCAACCCTTTACGTTTTTTTTTTCCGGAATGTTTGCCCTCCTTGACTTCTCGGCCAAAGTCTTTTTGGCGCGCTTTCGGTTTTTAGGCAGATGCTTTGAGACTAACCCTCACTGGCGATGCCCCACTTCCTTGGCGACGCTTACTGCTGGCTACAGCTGACATATGATAATCTGACCGGTTCCCCGCGCCTTCTCGCGATGACGATCTTCCGGGCATTCCGCTTTGGCTACTTTTACCCGCTCTCCTTCGTCGTGGACACTCCCCACTCTAACTATTTTGCGAACGCTTCCCTTTGGAGGGTTTCTCTATTTCTGTGCCCAGGCTCTCCCCTCAACCATTTTTTTAAGGACTGGATTCACGGCCTTTTGCCGCGTTCCCCTTTGACGTTGTCGTTCCGTGTTTTTTCACTCTTTTGCGATCTGCAGGCTTTGGCCGACCCAAGAGTCTCCTGCATCTGATTTTTTTTATGAGTGTTTTCTTTTGTGATGTGCTTTCATGGCCTTTTCCCTTCTTTTGTAGTCCCTTGAAGCCAACACCCTGGCCGATTGACCTTCTACCCACCTCCTCTCTCTTAGCACCCGTGTTGGAACCTCCCTATTTCTCTCGACTTATGCCCCCCCCTTTGTTCCCTCTGCACAACCTCAAGATTTTCCCACATTATCTTTTTTTTCTTCAATTGACCAAGTGGCCTTCAATTTTTCTTGTCACCTTTTTCTTTTTGTTTTTTTTCTACTATTCCGCTCGCCTTCTCCTTCCCTCTCACGGACTTCTTTGACTTCCCCCGTTTCCAACTAACGACACAGAACTCCCCTCTGGTTTGTTAACCTAGCCCGATGTCCATTCTCCTTTTCGTCTCATGTCATCTGCTCATGAAATTCCTTGGAAGTTAACTCTTTAAGACGCTTCCTATGGCTTAGAGTTTCTTCAAGTTCTTCAACCTCGCTTGAACGTTTTTTTTTCCACTTTTTCTGGGACGTGGGTTTCCTCCCCCTAGACGGGAATTGGAGTTTCTAAGGAATTTATTCATTTTTTACTTGTGATTCCCTCACGGGATTTCCCCCCCTTAAGACGGACAACAGTGACTGATCTTTCAGACGATCTTTTACTTTCAAGTCTCCTTTTGTATCTAGTTCTTTCTTTCCTCCCGATCCCCCAAGAGTTTACGACGAATACCATCCGCTTTCCCCCTCCCCTATGAACCCTATGTTATTCCGAGCTTTTTTTTTCCTGACCCACATCTCGATTCATTCTTTTCCCTATTTTTTTATCCGGCTTGAACAGGATGGACTGCCATATTTTTTTTAAGCCATGTTGTCAGTCTCCCTCAGGAAACGAAAAACCTCCCCCCCCTCTTGCCTTTTTTTCCGGTTTTCGTTGTTTTTTTTAAAGACCTTGCCCCATGGTGAGTTTTAGTTTTCCTTGCCTTCTATGTTGCCGCGCTGCTTTTTCCTCCCTAGGAACTGGCGGACAGCCTTCCAGCGGAGTTCGCCCCCTCCATCGTTTTCCTTTTCCTTTTCCATCAGTTACTCCTTTGTTTTCCGGGTTATAGGTTGAGGTGTGCTTAGAAATGGGTCCCCCTTTATCGTGGACTTTTGCCGCACTGCCCTTTTCTTTCACTCTTCCCCTTCCATTTCCACGTTTTTCCATGCCCACTTTCCGTACGAAGTTCCTTCCAGATTAGGGTGTGGTCGGCCCCCTTTCGTATTGAAGACACGTACCCCCTTTTCCTGCCCCCTTTTGCCTCCCTAGGTGTATGTTCTTGGGGAATCTGTAGTTCCTTTTTCCCGTCAACGCGTTGCCCCCCTTTTCTACGACCTCTTCGAGTCCTTTCCATGATTCACTGGTCTCTTTTTCGTGACGGCCAGCGTGGTCCTCCCTTTCGTTTTTTGATGCTTTCCCTCTCGGAGATGTTCGGTGCCTCTCTTTCGTTTGGGCCCCCGCTCTCTTCTTTTTTCATTTTTCCCTCTGCCTGAGCTTCCCTCTCTAGTGATGCGTCCACCCCTTGATTTCGATTTCTACTCTACTCTGATTCCAATCGTTGCAACGATCATGACTCCTTTTTCACGCGTTCCCTTCCCGCCCCTCTGTTCCACACTGCGGTCTCTTTTCTCGCTCCCCCCTCCTTAGACCTTAACGGATTAAAGAAAATCTTAGCGAGTTCACTCTTCTTTGTTTTTTTGGCTCCCCCACCCCTGCTTTCTTCCCCCTCTTTACCGTCAAAGTCTTTGATTCGTCAGCTCGCGCATTTTGTCGCATGTTCAGCGTTTTAATCCCTCTTTCCCATTCTGGTCACTTCGCTTGCACCGATAATCTTTTCTCCTGCTCCTCTCCATCCTTTTATAATCAATCTTATCTAATTTTCCCTTCAAGCCCGAGCCCTAAACACATATCTCTCTTCACCCCAGCAACCTTCTTCGGCGACCAATGCCGTGCGGTCCCGCCAATCCCAAATGGCGCCAACCTTTTCTCCCAAAGATCCCGCCATTTCCTCCTTTTCCCCTGTATGACCATTTCTTTGTCTCCCAGGCCCCCGTCTGGTTGTTCTGGACCACTTCCGGACCTTTATTCCAACAATCACATCCGCTTTTCTGCCTGCTGACCCCTTTTCCTGTCCAACGTCCAACTTCCTCCAACGCCTAGCATTCACGTTATGAAATTTTCCTTCCGTAAAGCCAATTTTTCCTTTCCCTGCGTGACCCTCATGTTTTTTGTTCGTCCCCCCTTTCCACATTCGCATCTGGTCCCTGGTCTACGTTTCCCCACCGAAACGATGACCCCTCATCACTATCTTTCCTGCCCCCCGTGAGGCCATTAGTGAAGTTTGGCGCAAACCTCCCTGCTCCGTCAGGTTCCGCGTTCGTAAGCTCACCTTTCTCTGGCCCCCCTCAGCTGTCGCACCGCCGCCCCCCCCCAATTCTGCGCGTCTTTTCGTTTTGCCCCGTCACACCTTTAACCCCCCGTTTTGCCAGCCCTTCTTTTCTCCTCGAGTATGTCGTGTACCTGCCTCTTGCTTCCCCCCGGCATCTTGACACTTTCACTTTGGTCCGACAATTAGACAGTAGCCCCCCTTCGCAAGCCTTCTTGCATCGCTGTTTTCCCCCCTGGCGCCCCCCTCCGTTCTTTCCCGCGGGTCTTCGGCTTGTTCCCTCTTTTTGATTATGCAGTAACTTGAATCCGAGCCCCTTAAAGACGAGTCCCTCGTTCTCCCTCCCTTCCCAAAGTTTAGTTCCTCGTCCACGTGTCCTTCTCGGTCGACGTATAGTTCTTCATCGTCAATTTGTTGGTCTCTTCTTTTTGTCCCGCTCCCTTCCCCTGTCTCGTGTGAAGCTCCCCCCGGACCCCGAAAAAAGTGAAAGACTTTTTGCTTCTTTTTAAACTTTCCTCCTCCATATGTTTTTAGGTCTCTTTCTCCCCTTCCCTTTGACTTCGAGAGGAACTTCTATGTCCCACGCCTTTTTTCCCTCCGTCTTCGGTTAAACCCAAATGCTGTCTTTTTGTTTTTTTTTTCTTTCCCCTGATTCAGCCGGCACCTTTTTGGTTTTTTGAAACCCTTTATTCCCCCTTGACATTCCCGGAATCTTTTTCTTCAACACCTACCACTGTTTCCCCCTTTTTTTCGGTTTGGCCTGTAAGGAGCCTTGTACTCTTTTGACTCTAGAAGAGCCTCCTTTTTTTTCAATCTTCTTTTTTTCCCACAACTTTTTCTCATTTTTTTCTCCCAACTCGTTTCTTTCACCCCCTTTCTCACTTATTCTTTCTGAATCGACTTTCCCCGTGTGCCTTTTTTTTTTTCGTTGGACGTTCCCAGCATTGATTACTGATCCTCCCATCACCTCCTACTACCCTCACCCTAAATGTTGGATTATTTTTTGGCCCTGCCTTATTTCTCTCCCCCGCCTGTACCGCAAACATCCCTTCCTCCTGAAACCGCCTCCCAATCCCCCCAGCTTGTCATAATTACAACAGCTGGCTATCCGTTTAGCAACAAATATCTCATTTCCGACCTCTTCCCCCCCTTTGTCTTGCTCCTTCTACGACCTTTTTTTCCCTATCGTGAACCAATCTTGTGGGTGAGTTTCTCCCCCAGTTCGCGCTCTGCTCGTGTCCCTTTGATGAGATAGGTTGCTATCCCTCAGATCGATTTTTTCTTCCGTATTCCTCACCATTGCAGAAGCTCTTTTCTCACGTCCCTTCTCCTTCCCAGCCTGATACCCCCAGCTGGTCAGCGAGCCCGTCTTTCCCCCTCACCCCTGCATTCCAGGTGGCTTCTGTTTCATGTGCACAATGAACTCCCCCTGTCCAGCTTTCTTTTTTCCGTCCCTCCCAAGTATCGGCCTCTTGTTTCCCACGACTCATTTTTGTCTGGTCGACCCCCCCTGCACGACATTCCTGACGGCGCTCTCTTTTTTTTTTTTTTTGTGGTTTTTTTTTTCATTCCAGGACTCCTCGGAGCACGTCCTCGCTCACATCCCCCCTCCGCCCTTTTTCACTTTAACCTGTTCCATTCTGATTTTAGTCTTTCTTGTTAGTCACCGATTCACCTCACTCCTGAAAATCTTCCCCCCGCTTATGTTCTGTCTTTCATTCGGGTTTCACCCTCCTTCGGTAATTCCAGTTTGCTTTCCTCGGTCCATTCCCCTCGTCATTGCAGTCAGTTGTTCGGGTTTTGTTCGCTTCCCTCTCCTCCTCCCTTTAGTCTGCCTTTATAACGATTTTCCCTATTATTTTCCGGTGATTTTTCTGCGGTCTCACCTCCCCCTGGACATAAATTCGACTGTCAGCTCCTTTTCCCCCCCTCGTCTATACGAGTCTTTTTCTTTCCTTACCTTTTCCGGTTCAAACCATGTCTATTTGACTAGTTGTCAGATGTCTTTCGATTGTCTTCATCGAAGGTCCCCCGGCCATTTGTGAGCGTTCTTATTGCTTCTGTAGCAATTTCTCTCACTCGAGGGTACCCTCTGGTTTAACTCATTAGTAAGTCTTGCCAATCCGTGACCTCTTTATTCTACGGATTCCGATTGTGGCCCCTTTGGGTTCGAATTGCCACATTGGCATTTTCTTCATCTGTTTGCCCGGGAGTTTTTTTTTCCTCCTCATTTTTCCCCCCCCCTTCTCTGCTCTTTTTTATAA
>Ga0179593_1288603_pt1 | contig 12178 bp, 13 predicted proteins | sample CZODoug2_1_08_16_FD_185931 | JGI IMG/M metagenome (GOLD analysis project Ga0179593, IMG submission 185931) | Vadose zone soil fungal communities from Angelo Coast Range Reserve, California, USA - CZODoug2_1_08_16fungal (PacBio error correction) | ecosystem: Environmental > Terrestrial > Soil >... | reverse complement strand
TGTTTGGTATATTGACTTTCATTGGCCTCGTAATGACGAGGGTTTTTGAGCCTCGCTCCCTAGCTCCCTCTTCCCCAACTACTATGTGCACATAGCAGAGTAGGTTTTCTCCTTCTTTACGCTTTTCTGCACTCACCCCGAAATCTTTCCCCGGCTCCAATTCTTGTATTTCCTAACGGGATGGTGTTAGTTTCCTTTTCTTGGGGGGTATGGTTCTCCTCCTTCTCATCTTGTTTTAATTCTTGCTGCGGAAAAAATTTCTCCGTACAATATCGTCCCAACGTTGTTTTACCTTCCATAGATAGCTCTTTTTTCGGAGGTCCTCTGAACGTTGTTCTTCCAGACGCCCTGTTCCCTGCTTCCTTCTTTTTTATATCGTCCTCCACCCATTGGGATGTAGTTGTCACCACGGCTTGGGTGTGGTGGCATTAATAATTTTTTATTTTTGGACCCTTGTTACTGCTGATGCGCGACGTCGGAGTTCGTCCTTTCTTTTTTATCACTCTTTCTTCTTCCAATTCGCATCTAGATTGTTGGGAGGCTACCGAGGGTGTTCTTTTTGCTGGGGGCTTCTAAAGTCCCCGTCTGACCCACGGACTTTCACCTGTTTTCTAAATAGTCGTTGGTCTCTTCTCTTGCAACCACCCTCCCCGCGGTTTTCACCTCTCTTTCGTTTGAACTTCTAATGGACCCAGTCCCTGTTTCCCGATGTTTTTCATACCCTCTGCTTCTTTTTTAAAAGTGATTTTTCAATGTTGCCTATTGCGATAGTGCTTGCTGAGTTCGTCTGTTCTCTTGGAGTCCGTTGGGCGCTTTCCCTCGGTGGCTAAAATGCTTCAGTTTTTTTCCGGTTTGGAAAACCCCTTGATTTTTTTCTTCGGCAACCCGACGGATGTAAATACCCTCCTTTTTTAATGTTGTCGTCCCCTTTTTCTACGATGTTTCAAGTTCCTATGGTTCTGTCATCCACCTGCCGCTTGGTTCCTGAGTCCCAGATGAGATTTTTATTTGTTTTTTCAAGTCCGTGAAGCATTAGTAGGGATCTTCGGACATCTCCTTTTTGCGTATGTTTCCCCTTCACACAGTACATATAGTTCCCGGTCGAGGTGTCTTTTTTTTCGAGATGACCCTTTCACTTTCGCCCCAAGTGCTCTTTTGGATGTGAATCAATATCAGGCCGCTCCCCTCTTTCTATCATTCAGATATTTTTCCTCCCTTGATCCCCAGATCCAACCGTTTCCTAATCCACTTCGCGCACATGACTCCGACTGACCTCAGACAACTTAGTATATATTTTTTCCCCCCTTCCCTCCGTGAGAGAGAAGCACTCTTCTCGCATCAGTCCCCCGGTCCCTTCATGTGACTAGTATTTTTTTTAGGTAAAGACCTGTTTGGAATTTTAGGATATATTCCTCTCCTGACTATCGTGCTTTTTTTTCGTGCCATCTGCTCTTTCTCCTAGAACATCCTCCCCTTTTGTCCCACTGGTCTCTCGTTTCTTCCCAAGATAAAACCTTTTTTTTTTTCCCCGGGACTATATTACAAGGTCCCCTTGACTTGGCCCTAAAGTGAGATTTCGGAATGCCTACTCTGTCTACCTTCCCTTTCTCCCAACCCTCTCTCTTCAGTCCGATCCACTTCCTCTTGCGTGACAGAGTACCTCAAAAAGCATAGTAGAAGTTCCCCTCCGCTTCCCCCCCACAAAGTCTATCCAAAAGGAGGTTTAAGATCCCAGTAGTAGAAGTTGCCTCCAGAACATTTCCGCCTCTTTCACGTCCCCATCCCCCACCACCTTTTCGAAGGACACCTTAAGAAAGCGCTTTCCCAAAAGACCTCTTTTTTTTTTTTTTTCCCTTTACATGCCTGCACAGCAGCCAACCTTCCCCTCTTCCCTTATTTCAACCCTTCCATCAACTTTTTCAGAATCCCATGCTGTTTCTTGATCCGGGAAGTACTCCAGGTAAAATTGGCAGGATCCCCCCGTGGATACACCCTTTTCCGGAGTGTGTGTTTCTCTGAATGCCCAAAAGATTTTAGCTTCATTACCGGGGCTGACGGTCCTCAGCCGCTTTATCCTTGAACAATTCCAACTACCCCTGGTAGCCCCCTTTTCCACATTTCCAAATCTGACTCAAAATATTTTTGAGCTAGACATCTTTCCGAAGACCCTCTTTCCCCCCTCACCTCCCTTTCCCCGCAGGAACTGCACCCAAGTTCAAACTCAGAGGGAATCCACTTTCCCTCTTCTCCTCCACCAGGCACACGTGGGGGAAGAAACGACCTTCCCCCCGAACTACTCTATCGACTGATCTCACCTTCATGGAGTACTGGCCCCCCGTTCAGAGGGCCTTCCCCCCCTCCCTTAGAGGATCGAGGGTGACTACCCTTCTTTTGGGAGGGAGGAACAGGGAGCCCCCCTTGGGTTCCAGTACCCTTCCCTCAACAGATTGTGGAAGAACCTCTCCCTCTATTACCCCTCCGGAGGAAATCTAAAAATCCCGTCAGTCTTCTAGACCTTTCTTCCCGGTCACTCTCTAGGGGGTTTGACTACCAAACTCTAGAATCCCCCCAATTCTTCCCTACTCCCTTCCCCCTTTCGATATGCAATTCCTGTTTTTTTTTCTTTGAATTGCCCCAGCCACTTGAGTTCCACGTCATTGCTTAAACCATCGCCCCCAGTTTCCGAGGAAACAACGTTCTCCCGGAACACCAGATATATATCTTTACTCCCCTTCCCTACGTTTTTTTTTTGTTGAGAGAATAGTTTTTTTCCTTTATTCCAGTGACTTAGATTTTTCTCCTTGTTGTTTCCTTCGTGGAAGACATCTAAGTTAAAGCCTGTTCAATTTTATTTTTCACCACTCACTTAATTGTGGTGCATTGCAACTATGTTCTGATAGAGTTGGTTGGTAGCCGCCCCCCTCAATCTTTTTATTTAATGACACTGGATCGGTGTCTTTGTGATTTGTTCTCGGTCATATCCATAGTGTTTTTCTTGATGGGCCCCACGTTTTTCCCTGTCTCCGCCAATACGCGTTTTCACCTTCTTTTAACCTTCCTAGATCTCTCTGCGGCGGAATCTGAACGTTTTTCTACGTTCCCCTGATCATTTTGCTTTTTCCTATTTAATCCCCGTCAAATGGGGTCTTTTTTTTCCTTCAAACGGCTTGTGTTTTGACGGAAATGCGATTTTATCCCCCCCCTGTTGAATGTCGACGGACGTCTGTTCCTATGTATCTTTTTTTTCCGAAACCTCTGGTTCCCAGATTTTTTCCCTCCCTCCATATTTTGAGGCTCGATGGTTTGGTAGAGTTCTTTGTGGATGGTGCATTACCAGCTGGCTTCTGGTTCACCGTAGGCCCCGTGACCATGTCTTCACACTATCGCCTAACCGGCTCTCGCCCCAAAATCCCGTTAGTTTTTACCTTCTTCTTTGAACTTCTAATGTGACGCATTCTTTTCGACCTGGTCAGCCACAGCACGCTTAGCCTTGATGGATGCAATATTGAAGAGGGTGGCCTCAGTATTGCATACCTTCTCTGGTTTCTTTTCCTGCGCTTTCTCTTTTGGACCCCTGCTTCCTTTGTGTGCTTCTTTCTGGAAGACCCCCCACCATGCTAATGTTCTGCTTCCAGTTCTCTTTTTTTGCTAATACCCTCATGTCTTTTTGGTTTACTGTGTGTTTCCTTTTTTCCAAGTATGTTCTATGTACCCTTGCACTTCAGGGATCTTGAGTCATTTTCTGGGTTTCTTTTTTAGGCAGTAAACCCCATTTATCGGGGGTTTTTCCCTATCCTTTTTTCCCTTGCGTTTGTCAATTATAAGGAACTTGTACCTCTAGTCCCTTGTCGCGGTTATCTTTTAACGAACTAGCCATTCCCTGCAGCCCACACTAGACGTGGATGTGACTTTAATCCCTATAAATTTAGACCAAAGTTGTAAATTCGGATATAGAATACTAGTCTGATTCCCCCTCTCCAACCGTTCTCTCCATCAGTACCTACTCCTCTTAGCACATGACTCCTGCACTGATTATTTCCCTATAGAATAATTGCCTCCTTCTTTCCCCTCCTTCCCCGTTGTTGTTAGAGTCTTCGATCAGCCTCTGAGTCGTTGCTAGATCCTTTCCGAGTCTTTTTTTTTCCCATTATTAGAGATCAACTGTTGTTTGATCGTCGTCTAGTATTCTAGATTTGAATTATAATTTTCTAACGGGCTCCTGATATTATCCTAGAACTCCTAACTTCTCTTTTTTTAAGTGCCTGCTGTTTCGTCTGATTTCAAAATACACCCCGCGACGGGACATATATCCAGGTTGCCTATCTCCCTTTCTTTCCCCCGTGCTTCTCTCTCCTTGCTCCCCCTATTCCGCTTTTTCCTTCCTTACCTTACTGACTGGGCATTTCGTGTCCAGAGACATGCCCCAGCATCTTTCTTTTTTTTACCCCAAGACGGAACCACAAAACAGAAAATGCTGTTCTTAGAATACCCCAGACCGGTTTCTAAGACAAGTAATCCCCTTTTTTGTTTTCTTTCACTTTCACCTTTCACCCCCCCACACTCTTTCTTTATAGCAGAGGTTTTACCCACCTTCCCTGAAAGCTTCTCTTCCCCTCCCCAATCTCGAAATATCCCATCGAACTAACGCCACCCCTATGGGCCCCCCCCCCCCCTTTCGAAAAACCCTCTCTCATTGATGTTTCTGCCTCACACGGGACAGGGGACTCCATCTCCTTCACCGCTAAGAGAGGAGTTCCTTAAACCGGGAGGTTTTCGGAATCCACGGACGATTTTGTTTCCGGTTGACAGATGGTTCCGTGTCCCCTGTCATTCGGCCGCTTAAGTGACCCAGACCCACGACACCCGTTTCCCTAAGACCCCGAGCTCTTCAAACGCGACGAGAGAAATGGTTTCGCCAGAGGTTCTTTGAAAAACCCAGACCCCGTCCACCAGAATTTCCTCCCCTCCTCCAGCAAGGATGGGAAGACAATCAGAGGAGGTCTTTCCAACCAAAAGCTTTGTTGACCCGTCCCGTCCCACAATGGGAAGGGAGTACGATTGCGATGTTCCTCCTCACATGATAGCCCGAACCACTTCCCGAGGATTCCCTCAGAGGCGATCGAGGGAATCTCTGCGAGGCATATCTCAGGGGAGGCCCCGGGATCTTGTTCCCAGCAAGAATCTGTCCTACTTTCTCTCACCCGAGATCCCCCGCCGCCCCTAAAAAAGATTAATTGGACTCACCTTGATGGCTCCGGGCATGAGAGGGGGTTTTTTCATCCCCCAAGTAATATCGCAGCTACCTATTCCCTTGCCCCCTGTCTTTTCTCAATTGCCATGATTTCCCCATCAAGAACCACCCCCTCAGTCAATTCCTCAATTCCTGAGATTCTCTTTAGTTGTTGTTGGTGATTTGTTTCTTGTTTTGGGGTGGTTTTTGTCTTTGTTTGGGGGTCGTTCTAGTGAACCTTGTACTTTAATGACGCTATCCCAATCGTGGAATTGATCCGATCCCTTTTCCAAGTACATTTCTTCTCCACACTCAAGGGACGTTTCCCGCCCGATGGTAGGCGTATGGGCGATATTTCTTTGCTTTAGCCCATCACTCTCTGTCTCGTGAACCCTATTTTTTCTTTTTTAATGGATCGTTTGTTTTTTTATGGGCTCTTTGTTCTCGAATATTCCTTCATTCTTGTTCATGGATAAGGTTCCAATTTACCCCCCCAACGCGCGAGGCTTTCCATCGGAGATCCACTCGAGCTCTATGATTTGGTTTTCTCTGAATTTATCCACCTGTTGTGACCTCTCTCTAGCTTCCTCCCGCCCAGGGGTCTTTGTTGCTCACCCCACGTTGGCACAATCTTTTTATTTCTTGTAACTGCTGTTGCAGTACGGCTCCCTCTGTGCCTTCTTCTGTGGTTTTAGCACTTTGTCTCGCCATATTCTCTTTGAATCCGTTCTTTGCGCCTGTTTTTTACTCTTTTTCTTTTGCTGGGGTCAATGCTAAATGCGAGGTCCAACCCCCCCTTTGCCCCTTTTCAAGTACATTTCCTTTGCTTCTTCGTCTCTCCCACAACAACTACGTTACTCTTTCCCTTTTGCCCCTTCTACCAGGGTCTCCCCTTGTCCCCTGTATCGTTCAGAAGCATTTGTAGTTTTAGTCTTTAGTAAAGGACGTCCTAGTTGGTTGTTTGCATGTAAATAGTTTTTGGTTGGTCGCTAGCGCTTAGGAAATGCTTTTCACGACAGCGTGGGTGATTTCCGTCTTGTCCCGCCCCCCACCTTTTTGTATTCGGCACTCTCTGGATGTTAATAAACCTCCTTTTTCTGTGGCTAAGTGTTTCGTTTCGGCTGTTTTCTGGCCCCCCAGGGCTGCTGTCAAAGCACGCCTTCTCCGTGTATCGGAGTCCCGCTGGAGGGGTTCAAAAATTATGTAGTTGTCTGCAATTCACTTCCTTTTGCGTAGCCAGGAGTCCACTCCATTCCCCTTTTCAACACAGTTCTCTTCCCCGGTCGAGGCCCCCTTTGACTAAGAAAATTTCCGTTTCCTTGTTGCCCACGTTTGAGAGGGACTTATAAGTTCCTGCTAAATAGAGTATCTAGGATACTAGAATGGGGTACCCGATCCACCCGTTCTCTAATTCCCTAAATCAAAGGATATAGCACCTTTCCTCCTCGGTCTGATGAGGACCATATTTCTTCTATGCCCTTGGTTGAGAGCTATACTCTATTGAGTAATCTCCAGTTCATTGCAGGGCCCCCAGTCATGTGATACCTCTATTGGACCCCCTTCTGGTAGCCACCGCCCCCGGTTTCTTCTTTTTAGGCCCATTCGTGCATACTATTTTTCTAACTGGATTGAGATTCTAGAAAACACTTCCACTTCTTCACTTTGGGCCACCAGTGAATGGTTAATCGTTCACATATAACAGCGAAAGCGTTGTCCTCTATCGTACTGTGTTGAGGTGCTATCTCTTTCTCCTCCCCCAAGTTCTCTCGCACTATACGCTTCTATGCAATTTCCCCCCCCTCTCAGCTTACTCCCCCGACTGCCAGTCAGTTCGATAAACTGCAATTTTTCTCCCAGACTCCTACCGCCTCTCAACAATTCATTTCCCTTCCCACATGAGTTGATTCATTTTTTTGACCGAAGAACATCTGTTTTTTTTTTATTCCCCGACAGTTCCACGACCAACCTCCCTACGAAGACTTCTTTTCCCACCTTTTAAGCACTGCGGTCCTTCCCGAAACCCAGCTATTTCCGAAATAGAAGTCCACAACCCCTCCCTCCGTCCCATATGGCAATTCTCAAGTTCGCAGGCCCCTTCTCCGCATTTTTTTTTCCCTAAAGGCCGGGGCCTCAAAGGTCCCCATTAAGCCCTCAGAGTTCTTTTAAAACCTTTTCTGGGTGTTTATCGGTGAGACTTGACTCCTTGGCGTCTCCCCGATACTGTTTCCCCTGTCACCGGGGATTTCACTCCTCCGATTATCCCTTACCTCCCAACCGCTAGCCCCTTATCCAATAATCGTTGAGCTTTTAATATTTTTTTCTGAGAATAGGCCGAGTTGCTTGCAACCCAACCAAAGAAAGACCCACCTTCATCTCAGACGTCGGGACCTTCCCTCCTCCGTTAAACAGGATAACCATACAGCGTATTCAGTCCCCCAGCCACCCCCAAGCCTGGGTCACACTCCATGGGACTTTGTTTCCGCTACGAACACAAGGATCCGTAGTAATGGCTCCCGTCCGGGCCCGCCCTCGATATTTACATCCCCTTTTTTTCCTTTGCTTGGTGCAGTAGGGCACATGGAGACCTGGTTCCCCTGCAAAAGAATTTCCCCCTTTATGAAGATATCTCGAATAACGACGTACCGCAAGAACACTATCTTCGTCCTGGACATACAAGAATTGGCCCTTGCAGTTCGGGGGGCTCTCCCCAACTCTAGAACTCCGCCCCTACGAATACGCTACCCTTAGGGCTCCTTTTCCCCCCCCGGGATTGGAATCCTTATCGGGTTCAACTGCCTCCCCCCCCCCCAAGAGGACAATCTCTTCACGTTATCCGATCCCCCCCACGATATCTCTTCCTCCTTTTTTTGAGTCTCTTGTGTGGTTCCGTTCTACGTGAAAGTTTTCTGACGCGTGTTCTTTTCCCCCATGATACCCCGTTTTCCCCACCTTTCCCATGTCCCTTCCAAACTCCGCATGCATGGTAGGCGAGGGGCGCCTTTCCTCTAGAGTGCTCTCCAAGAACTCTCTGTCTTACTTCGACTTTTTCTTATATGAGTCGGTGTTAGGGTTCCTTCTGTGGATATAGGAGTTCTCTCTCTCTTCATCTTTTAATTCTTTTCACAGGTTTAACTATCGCGCCGAGCTTTACCGAGGTAAATTTAAATAGGCTCCCTTTTGGGCTCGATGTTTCCCCCCTTCTCTCCGGTGAGCTCCTCTTAGTAAGTCAGTTTCCCACTTTGTGGGTCTGGTTTTTGTGTCTCCCCTTTTTGAGTTTTTTGCTCAGGAATAATCCTGGTATTTTTTTTTCCTATCCTGTTTATTCTTTCGATACAATTTTTCTCTTTTGACTGCTTCTGTGGTTATACCTTCTTTATCGTTCCCCTTTTTTCCCTTTTGTATACGATTATTGGGAGACGGGTTTTCCGAGTTTATTGGCTGGGGTAAACAACATGGCTGGCCGTTTTATTGCGGTGCTGGCTTAAAAGTATAGTCTATCTTCCTTGTCTGTTCCCCTTCCTAATTTTACCCCTATTTTTCCCTCTATGGGACCGGTTTTTTCTCCCATGGTCTGGATCGTTCAGACACCCCTTACTCGGATCGCGTTTTGCGACGTTGGCCATCTGGTACTGGCTTGGTCTTCTTTTTTCCGTACATATTTCGATCGGGTTCGGTTTCTTCCCTCTTTTTTTCAAATTTTTTCTACCCCCTCGAAGAGTGTTGGTTGCTTTTTCTTTTGGAATGAAACCCACTCTTTCTTTCTTCGGAAAGCGTTTTGATTACATAATCACTACTTTTCCCCCTTTTTGGATCCGCCTGTTTCGTCGGATTGTTTCCCCCTCTTTATTTAAAGTTCTCTTTCGCCATTTCAGTCAGTGGATCTGTTCCTCCTGATCGGGGTAGTGGGTTCCTGCCCGTGAAGCGGGGAGTCCCGATATCCCTTTCTCACCTGGATCTTTTCCCCCCCCTTCCTCTAACCACGTGTTCTTAGTCCCGGTCGCGGTTATTTTTCCTCAGAACTTTCCCGAAGTCCAATGGTAGCCAACCCCTTCTGAATTGTTCGAAGTTCTCGTCCCACTTGATCCCGATTCGATAGTCACTAGAACTGGTCTTTCCTCCTATCCCCCCACCTTTCTTATATACATAAGTCCCCCTAGTGAATGACACTGAATAATGAATGATGATTCCCTTCATACTCCTCTTCCCTCTCCCTTTTCTTTTTTGCTCTCGATACCGTAGACATCATCAGTCCTCGGTGCATTCTATCTTTTCCGTGTGGACCTGGCCATCGGTAGATAACGGTTGGTTCTTTCTCTGCTCCCCCCTTTTAGCTTCCTATCGAAATTCTCTCACCTGATTTTTCATTATAAAATCCCCTTTCACTAACAAGTGCACCTATCGTCGTTCTTCCCTATAAACGGCCGAGGATATATAGATCCTTTTTTGAAGTGATCTTCTTTTCTTTACGCCTCCCACGGATTGAATTGCTACCTTCTTACCTGCCTTGAAACCCCCCTTGCCTCGACATGCATTGAGTCTAGTCCCTGCCCCTTTCCCCTGCCATTCCTCCAGCCGTGACCCTTTTCTTCTCCCCACTAAAGGAGGTTCGAATGATTAGTAGATCCTTCGACGTGAGAAACATATCCTCTGGTTGGGTTTCCCCCCCGCCCGGCCCCCCACCCCCCTTTTTCTGACAGTCCTGCCTCAATCCTTTTAGCCACATTCAGAGTGCTAGGAGACCCACTTTGAACCTCTCGTATAATTATGTGAGCCAATCCACTCTCCCCTCTTGGCAACATTCCCTTTCCCCCCTTTTGATCAGAAACTCTATGCCGTTCCTTTTTTTTTTTAACAGGACGCCCATTAGAAGTTCACCCTAGGGAGATTTCTTTTTCCCCTGTCCTGGTTGTGTGGGGATCACTTCCATATTGCACCCCCTTGTCTCCTTCCGTTTGACCCTTTTTTGGCCCGTTCAAGAAGCGCTTCCAAGCCCAAAGACACTTTTGCCCAACCTCTCCCAGACGAGGTTTTCCAACTATTCGAGACCTTTTGCCCTATCCCAGAGGTTGAACCCTTCCCGACATCTGCATCCTTCCCCTCCCCTGAATAGCAGTTAACCCACTTTCTTTGAAGAACCTCCCCTACATGATCCCTTCCCCACCCTTTTCCCCCCCAAGCCGTTTCTTCGACCCAGCCCATTTGGTGTAAGGAGTACGCTGCTTTTTTTTTGTTTTGAGCCCGGAGTTTTTTTTCTTTACACGTTCCTCCTGCTAAGTCTCGAGAATTTACAATCTTTGGACAGATAGTTGAGCGAATTGGACATTTCTCCCTCCTGTTTACAGCAAGCCCAACCCGTCATGAAGTATGCGAGAACCCGCTCTCCCCCCCCCTGGACAAGGCGATCCCCCCACCCGCTCCCTTTTTCAGGAAGAAATACAGCTTATCTGTCATCAATCCGATCGGGGTTCCTCCAACTCTTCAACCTCCCTATCTCCCTCCGAATAACCTTTGCTATTTCACCTTTTCCTTTGATGTCTTTGAAAATGGTGTCCCCTTCTTAATCCCATTTAAATCGTCAACTGGGGACAATTCATTTTTCTTAATTGACCCACACGATCTTCTCTTTTCCCTTTGTTGTTTGGCTCTCTCGTTTCGGTAGACGTGAATGATCTTTCCCCGAATTTCTTCCTTTTTAGTAGTGGGGACCTCCTCCAAGTCCTTTTTCCCTAGGAAGTGACATATCATTGGGTTCCTCTTTCTTTTCTTGTATAGCTTGTTGGCAATCCCCCTCCCTCTCTGTCGAACCCATATTGTCTTTCGTCCTGAAGGCCCTTTGAGGCCTCCCTTTTGTTCTTTTTTTCTCTTCCCTCCTTGTTTACTCTTGTCCCCCCAGGTTCACTGTGACTCCTGTCCCATAGCCACTTTATTTCGACCTCGCGTGCTGCATCTGTAACGTGTTCTTCCCCCTGACTCGAGCCTTCCCCTCTTTTTCGCATAGCTACCCTCCCCCCCTTGTGTTGATCCAAGGCTGGGTGTTGCTTTTTTTTTAAGGTACATCTCTGGTAGGGATTTTTCCCTTTCCTTTTCTGTTTCTTGCAGTTGGCTGCATTGGTTCTTTTGTTTCAGAAACCCCTCTTTCTGCCTTTTTTCCATATTTTCCTCTCTTTTTTTTCTCACGTTTGGCCTCCCTCTTTGGCTGGGGTCAATGATACCCTTAGACCGTAGCAACCCTTTCCATGTCCGTATCGCTAAGTTGGATTAGTTCAGTCTGCTAGTCCCCCAACCTCCTTGTAAGGGTTTTTCCCGCATATAGATTCCTTAATGGGACCGTCCCCTTTTGGCCTATCGTTCAGAAACATTCTCCGATTTCGCTCCTTTGAAATTCACTGAAACGCGTGGTTCTAGTTTTTTCTCCTGTTATATCCAGAGAGGGTTCGTTTCGTCTTCTTGTACTTGGCTTTGCACAGAGGGTTGGTGTTCCTTGTGCTTAAGACCCACAACTTCTTCTTTGGCAAGGCTGCTTAACACCCTTCCCCCCTTTCCCTTTTTTTGGATTCCCTTTTTCCTTGCTTGTCTAACTTTTTCCGTTCTATGTTCTCTCACGTCCTGAGTTGGATCGGTTTTCCCATCTCTTGGTAGTTGGCCGGGTAGAGCCCAGTAGGTTTCTACGCTCCCCCCGTGCTGCAAGGAGTAAGATCCTACTTTTAACCCCCTTTTTAGTAACGGTGCGGGTTTAATCTTTTTCTCGAACTACATAGCCCAGTTCACTTGTTAGCAAATTTTCTGAATTGTCTGTGTCCTTTTGCTCCCTATCATCTTCCCCCTTTAGAACAGCTAGCCCCTTCTTACAGGAATCTGACCCTTTACCATCAACCGTTCTTAGACCTTTCCCTTTTCACTGGTCCACATCACCTGACTCCTGCTGAGATCTCCTCTCGTCTTCTCCCC
>Ga0179593_1695878_pt1 | contig 12179 bp, 21 predicted proteins | sample CZODoug2_1_08_16_FD_185931 | JGI IMG/M metagenome (GOLD analysis project Ga0179593, IMG submission 185931) | Vadose zone soil fungal communities from Angelo Coast Range Reserve, California, USA - CZODoug2_1_08_16fungal (PacBio error correction) | ecosystem: Environmental > Terrestrial > Soil >... | reverse complement strand
CCACGTCCTCCTTCCTAGGTAACTTTTCTCACTGCACCTGGAATGAGGACCCTCGGTCGTACAAGCTCTCTTGGATAGAGGGAAGGATTTTTGCTTGGGACTCCCACTTTTTTTCTTTCTTTGGGCTCCTTTTATAGATGTCCGTAGTTTGAGGTAAATTGAATTAATCCTTTGAATACTTAGCCCCCAAACTCCTCCGAGATTACCCCAAGTTGTCCGTCGTGGGTATGCCCAGGGCCCTTCCTTTTTCCCCCATGTCCTTTTAGCCCTTTCCCTTCTTTTTTTCTCTTCCTTCCTGTTTAAGCCGTTCCCCCCCTTTTTCAACTTTTCTTCGGACTCGGACCGGTCCCTGAAATGCTGACGTTTTCGAACAGGACTCCCAAATCCATTCGGTGCTCGTCGAGTCCTTTTTTCTTTTCTATGTAGTTTCCCCCAGCGATGGAAGACGACCCTCGAGCGGTCTGCTCTTTGCGTAGCTTCTCATCAAACCCTTTTCTTTTTCTCTTGGAGGGGTCGGTCCCCCCCTCTCTTCTTCTTGTGCTTTTAAGTCTCAACGGAGGCATTTAATGATCAAGGTCTTTCCATTTTCCTGTCTCTTAGTGTTCATCTTCCATACCCTTTTGAAGTCTTCCCTTTGTCTTTTAAAGTTGCCCTCCTTTCTGACGCGTAAGATAGACCCCCCCCCATCCTTTTAGCCTTGATTTGTCTATGACCCACCCTGCATTTACTTCAGCTTTCCCAACTTTCTCGAGTTTCTATGCTCCCCTTGACCTCAACCTGTTTCCCATCCAGTGTTGCTGGGCTTTTCCCCCCGTAGTTCTCCAAACATCTTCATTCCCTCACCATTACTCCTAAATTCTATTTCATTTGCCTTTCCCCAATGATTCCTGAGTTTCCCTTCTCTCTTACAGAAAGGGGAGCCATGGGCGTTTCTCTACGTATGACTTCCTTCCCCCCTTGACTTTTCCCCCTCTGCCCCTTTTTCTAGGCTATTAATTCTGCTTCCCATGGGACCTTATTCCTTTTTTCCACTGAAGAGTGGAAAGTCCGTACCCCTTACCTTCCCGCCCCTACGTGGCGCCCCTTTCCCCCCCTTTTCGCTTGTTAAACCATCTTTTTTATGAGACCTTTTCCCCCCAGGCACCCCCCTTTCTGACCTGTACGTTTTTTTTTTCAAGTGTTGGAGCGTCCCATTACACCTGTCCCGCCTGGCCCCCCCCCTGATCAAAAAGGTTTTCCTTTCAAACGTGCCTCATTACTTCCGTGTCCCATCATTCTTCGAGCGTTTTAATTCAATGCCCCCTCTTGTGAAGCCTTCCCCCCCCCCCCCCCAGTGAAAGGAGACCCTTCCCCCTTTCTTAACCGCCTCTTTACGGTCACTCGCAACCGGTCCCGAAAGTCTGTCCCCTTTAGACTTTTCCGAGACTCCATGGTCCCCTCCGTTTCATGCCCCATAAGTTAAGCGTTGCTTTTCGGAAACTATTAAAACAATCAACCGCTTTAACCCTACCCTCCCTTTCCTGGAAGGGGAGTTCTCTTTCAAAATTTCTGCTCGTATTTTTTTCTAGCGAGGATTTATTTCAGCCATCCCGCCCGGAAAGTACGCCTCATTTTTCACCTTGCCTTTTCCGGGTATTTCCTTTGGACATTCCCGGTACCTTTATTTTTTTTAAAACCTTGGGAAGCGTTTCCTTTCCGAGCCCCAGTCAATCCTCCCGATTTTATATACCCCCACCAGGTTCCCTACCTTAACTTTTTCCATGGACTGACTTTTCTTTTTCCCAGTGACTAGGGTGATCAACCGACCACAAATGATTTTCCGTTTTTTCATGGTCCCCCCCCTTTTTTATGTATGCTCCTTGATTCTTTCTCCCCTCTGGATATTCCCCCAAACTCAAATTTTCTCTTTTTCCCCCAGGTCTTCTGGTTTCCAGAGGGTTATCTCCATTCCCCTGCTCGCGACTTCCGTGGATTTTTTTACCTCCCCCAAGTTCTTCTCTAGGCCCCTCTTAGATTTCTCGTACCCACCAACTTTGGGACGTTCCGAATTCGTTTTTAGACCGCCCGATGAATCTCCCCCCTTCAATCCCCCCCCTTAAGGAGTTTTTCTTAAAAGCTTCCCTCAATTGGTATTCGAGCGTTTCGGAACATTTCGCCCCCTACCCCTGAATCTCACTTTTGATTTCCTCAAGAAACTCCTTCTTCGGCCCTCTTTGTGTTAGTCAGGATTAAGGCTCTTTTGGAAATTACCTTGTTCTTTTCCCTTTTAATTTCTTGTGATTCATTTTTGGCCCTGCCGCTTTTAATGACTTTACGCACCTTCAGGTGACCCCCGGCCCAGTTAGCACCATCTTCCCCCGTCATAACGCCCTTCCACTTTACTTTGTTTTTCAGTTTCCCCTCCGCAGTTAGTCCTTTTGCCAATCGCTTCCCTTACTTACTTTATCTTCACCCTACAAGTCTGTTTTCTTTGTTTGACTGAATCTCGTTTCCAGACCTTCTTTTCTAACTGTTAAGTCCGTCCATTCCGATAGGCTACCCAGTACGAGGGTTTAGTTTTTTCCCAGTTGGTGGTTGGCCTTCTACTTTTCTTTGTAGATCTGGTTTTTGGCAATCATGACCTTATATGAGGTTGTGACCCCACACTCTCCGTTTTGTACGCTCTTCCCCCTTTTGCTTTTTTCCCAAGGCCAGGATTAGAAACGACGGACACTGTTCATTAGTTTTCTCTGCAGCTTTTTTTATCCTTTAAATAATCTTTCTTCTTTTTTGTATGCCAGGGCGGTTTCCCTCTCTTTAAACTTTTCAAGAAGAATTTGGGTGCGGTTTCCCAGGGACCATTCCTCCCTTCCCCACAACAAGGCCAGCTGAGAACCTCTCTCCTTGTATTCTGAACCCTCCCCCTTATGATTTTTCTCTTTGCTTTCATTCTAAATCCTCCAAGGTGTATGTCCTTTCTTTTTTGATACTTTGTCGGAAATTTATGTTGTTGCCAGGATGCCCCCCGAACCTTAACTTTCTTTCCCGGATGATAATTCGTTTTCTTAAGATATCGGCCTGGGTTAAACGCTGGTGGGCCGAGTATCATCTTTTTTATGACGGTGACACCGTTGCTTTTGATTCCCCCCAATGATTGGTGAAGGAATCCCCTCCCGGACTTGGATAGGCATTCCGTCAGCTGCGGCACTCTCCTCACTTTCGGGTGCTTTTTGTTCTTCTAATGACATTCCCCTCTTAACCCCCCCCCTTTTGGAAGGAGTTCCCAGTCGTCTGTACAACCGCTTGAGCGACTTCCCTTTTTTATCTTTACACCTTTTTACTCCATTTGAGAACCTCTGAGTTCGTCTTCTTTTCACCCCCGATAAATTTTGGCGCCTCGAGAGATCCTTGAAGTTTGACTTCTCACGGTCCGTAAGCAGGGGTCCCCCTTCCTCCGCCTGGATTCTCCTTCAGTTGTTTTGTGGCGATCTTTATCACCCCCCCCTTGAAGAATATTCTACTTTTTACCCTTTTTCCCCCAACTTTCTTTTTTTCCTCAATTCCCGAGTGGCGCAAGGGTTCTTTGATCCGATGCTCATCTTCCCTCCATGACTTTCTTCCTCCAAAGCTTTTCAGGTCATTTTCCCCCTACTCGTGTTGTTTTCCAACTTTCCGGGTATGGAACAGTTCCTCCCCCCCTCTGTACGAAATCTTTTTTCTCTTCAAATCCTCGCCTTTACCGCTTCTGTCCCGTGGATTGGCCCTTCAATCCCCCCGCAGTAACCCCTCTTTTTTCAAGACCGTTTCTCCGCTTTCACTTTGAGAGCCGCCAAAGCGGCTCAGCCATTCTCTTCCCCAAGCATTCTTGTTTTCCAAATAGGCCAGATAGAGGATTTCGAGTACTTTCTTCTTTTTGTACCTTCACAATTACCCATACCAGTCGGTCCCCCCCAACATTAAGGATACCCATCCCCCCCCACTTTGGCTACCATCGTCTCCGGATTACACTTCCTTTGCCTTTGCTTCCAAGATTACTGCACCCGTTAGCTTGCATTCCTTCTTTTCTTTGGTATTTTCCCCCCCTTTTTCCCTCCAGAGATAATCGCCCTGGGGCACCCTTCCTTTCCGAAAAAATTTTGATTAAAGGCTGGATTTTCCAAGCTCCTTCTCCCTGTTGGTCCTTTCTTTCTTCCTTTTATTGCTTAGCTTCTTCTCCTTTCTTGTCCTCCATTCTGCTACCTCCTCCCCCCGTAGATTCCCTTTTTGAAGGCATCGGGCTTGACCCCGATCCATTCTCTTCCACGATCTCCCTAAAGTCAACCCCCTTTCTTTCACTGATGGTGTTTGTGCTTTCCTCCACTCACTTCCCCATCAATCTCCCCCCCCCCTCGTCTTAGGTTCCCCAACGTACGCGAATTTCATAGTCCCTCCTTCCTACGTGGGGGATGCCTTACTCCCCCCTTTTGATTTTTCCTTCCCCCGTTTCCCCCTTTTCCTACCCTCCCCCCCCCCGGCTCTCTATATTGCGGTCTAGCCAAGCAGCCCCTTTTTGCTGAAGTTTTCCTACCGCTATGATTCTTCCCACATCCTTCCCTCCGGTCTTTCCCCCCTTCCCAAATGCCTTTTTTGGCACCATCACTGCTTTTGCCGTAGCCTCCTCTCCTCTCTCCACCGCGCCTGGAACTTTACCTGGACACTTTCCCCCTCTATCCTTTTTTTTCAGATTCCTTCCTCCTTCGGTGGAAATTCGTTTTTTTGTTCGTTTCATGATCTTGGCTAATGTATGACCTCATCTTATCTTCCCCTTAAAATTCTCCTTTCAGACGTTTTTTTCAATTACCATCTAACTTCGAAGGACGTTGGTATTCTCTTTTTTTCCTAAATGTGTTTCTCCCCTGTAACCCCCCCTCACCCCTCGCGTTGTTTAAATCCGGGGTGGCAACGGTCCTCCTTATGGCTTTTTCTGTTTTTTTTCTCCCACTGTCATCATACCCTCCCCACGTACCCTTTTTCGAAGTTTGAAAGACTGCTTTTTCGCCAAATTCCCCCTTCTTTTTTCAGGATTTCGGGGATTTGGGCTCCCCCTGATATCAAGCGCGTTGTTCTGGCTTTTATCTCCTCGTCCCTCCCTCCGAGCGTGACACCCTCCGAGTTCTGTTAGCACTCTTCCCCTCGAGTCTCCCCGGAACGGAAGACATGACCATGTCCCTCCTTGCGCATTTTCTCCTTTCCCTCTTTTTTTTACCATAATATTAGTTTGGTTTCAGGTCCGGCCCCCCCTCAGAGATTTTTCCAGGCAATGTGTGAGAAGTGTTCCTTACGCAACACCACCCCCCTTCTCTGAGATCATTTTCTTCTTTCTGTAGTCTCCCATCTCCCCCAGGCTATCCGGTGATCTTTTTCTTTCCTTCCAAAGGTTGTAGTGTAGCCTTCGGGTATTCTTATTTTCATTCTTTGTCTGCCAATTTGTTTCCCTCCTTTTTTTTCCTCTCCGTACCTAGTGCACGCGTTCTTTTGAATTCATTCTTCCTTTGGTTTTTGTCCTCCCCTCCCCTTCGCGGTTGTACAACACCGCTTTCTTATGTGCACCCCCCGTCTTCGTCAGGATGTGGTCTTTTAGATAATTCCCTCTCTTCTTTAAGACTTTTCCCCCCCTATTTGTTTTTTTCCCTCCAACCGCTCTTCAATGACAGTAGGGCGTTCAAAGAATACTCGGTTCCTAGTTTATCGGATAGGGTGAAAGCTATGCGAAAGTCCATTCGGCCCTTTTTCAAATTTCCCCCCCCCCTTTTTGGCACAGTCTCTTCATTAAAATTTGAAGCAATGCTTTCCTTCCCCTTTGATGAGACTTTTCACCCCCCTACCGGTTCGAGCGATGAGTGATTCTGGTAAGTAACCTTTTTTTTTCGGATGTTCCCCTACCTTTTTATTCGGTCCCCTCTTATGTTCTCTTCTCTCTTTTCCTCTCCGGGTGTTTTGTCTTAACAAATGGGACTTCTGTTTTGACAGTACGTCGTCTCCACTTTTCCCTTTTCAGTCCCCTCTCTTTCAAGCTGCTTTTCCTTCCAATGGATCCCTTTCCAGCATCAATGTATTTTCTGTCAATTCATAACCTCAGTGGCACCTTTAAGACCTTTTCCCTGCTCCCCCTTCCAATTCTCTCACTTCTTTTCCCCCGCCCTTTTAAAGCCTGTTCGTTTTTTAACCCCTCCCCCCGGATGTAGGTCAGTCCTCATCATAAGTCCTTTAAGCGAAAGGATGACGTCTTTTTCCCCCCTTTTTAAATGCCACGACCCCCTTCTCCGGTGTGCTGGTTGAGCCCAAATTTCTTTTTTTCCCTATCGACTTCTCCTTTTCATCTTCCCCCCCCCGGCATTTTTTTTCTGAGTGCAAATAGGCAATAGAGCTGGGGAACTCTCTCTATATTCCTCTTCCCTCTCCCCTGTCCTTTCCCTCCCTCAAGTTCGCTCTCGAGTGTCCCCCCCCCCTCTTAATTTCCAAACCTTTTTCCCCTACACTTTTTTTCAAAAGAGAGGATTATTTTTATTCAGTACCTTGTTGACTTCTACCCATCCCTCCCAACCTGGAAAGGATCCCCTGTCTTTCCGGAGTTTCCCAAAACCCATTTCAGCGTTTCCTTCCCCTCTTTGTCAAAAATTGGACTATCCTCTCCCTTCCCTTGCAAAGGAGAAGGATCTCCTTACTTACAACCTTCTTCCGAAATCTCCCCCCCTTCCTCCGACTGGGCTCCTTTTCCTTAGTGGCCCCTTCCAAGAACAGCCCCCCTGGAGAAGCTTGCTTCAAAAAAGTTCCCCCCCTTTCTCCCCTCTGACCCTCCCGAACACTCTCCCGAAGCCCCCCTCCAAACTCTTGCCTTGCCCCTCTTGGCGAGCAGTGGTAATTTACTTCAAATAGTTTTCTTGTTGTTGGATTTCCTTCCCTGTTAAACCCGCCAATCTTTTAGACTTTCTCTTTGTTTTTTTTTCCCGACACTGAAGTGCGTCCTTCCCGGTCATTGCCAGAACCCCCTGAACAATACCGCCGTCAGAGTTTATGAGTCAAAAATTTTATTCCTTTCAGGGTTTGCCATTCCTGAAAGATTTCCAAATGAGACCCCTAGTCAGCCGAGATTCCAACGTCAAGGGCCCCCTCGTTGGTCTATCTCGTTTTTTTTTGGTGGATGTTTCACCTCTTCTCCCTTACCTTCTTTCCTCATGATCGAGCGAAGATTTTTTCATTTCTGATAGTATGTATGTGCCTTCTTGGTATCCCCAAAATCTCCTTCGTTCGTCCCCCCCTTCTTAATCCCCCTTGACGAGGTTTTCTTTTCTAAGGGTCTTCTTCCGTCTTTCTGAAACCTGGCCATCGAATTTAGTATTGTCTCCTGCTTCCCCCCGGCACCCCTCTTCAATTTGGGGTGTTTGAAGAAACTCTCCAAGTCCACTCCCCACTTTGTCAGGGCGGGCTTTCCTGCTTACCCCTCCCCCTGAAAGCTCTTTCCCTTTTTTCGGAGGCTTTTCCCTAGAATTCGTGTTTGGTGCTAGATTGCTATGCTCTGCGCATTCACAGTATTGCTGCTTTTTCATCCCTAATCCTTGGGGTTCCGTTCTTCCAGATTTCCAGAGCCCCCCACCCCTTTAAGGAAGTGCATCTTGGGACTCTTTTTATATCTTCCTTACAATAAGTCCAAATCTTTGACCTCCGCTTTCCAGCTCTTCCAAAGGTTGGCTGCGTATCCCCCACGCGTCTGGAATGTTTCTGGTGTTATGGTCATTCCCTCCCCTGATGTGAAGTAATTCACGATCCCCCCCTTTGGCTTACCTTCCCACCTTTTTTTGTTCCCTGCGTATGTTCACTTTTCCTTTTTGCCCATTTTTATATTTTTTTGCCAGATGTCACTTCTGATAATGTCTCCCTTCCTCGATCCTCAAGGAGTCCTCGGGTTACATCCTCTTCCCTCTACCCCCGGCCTTATTCTTCGTCCTTTTGATTCCTGTGAAATCCTTCTCAGACGCCCTTTCTCCTTCATTTGGTGTGGACGGCTTCCCCCTCCTGGCTCCCCTTCTGAAGGTGCCAACACAAATCGAGGCATTTTCCGACGTGTGACCTCGAGTCTTTTTCTGCAACCAAACTTTCCCTCTACGGTTCATTCCTTCTTTTGGCCATTCTGGTGAACTTTTCCCCTTTTGACGCGAATTTTCACCCTGTGGAAATTTCTTAAACTTTGTCCTCTTTTCTTTTTCTTCCCAAATAACCTTTTTGTCGAGAGTATGTTCATCATTCATACTTCCCCCAGAGGCTCTATCGCGTCTTTGAACCTCGTCTTTCCCTTTCTTTTTTGAGAAGTGTTTTTTCCCCTTTTCACTCGCCAGTTTTTGTTTTTGTGTTCCCCTTAGAAAGGCAGGCACCCCCTTGAAGCCTGATGATGTAGTCAATTCCCCTTCTTTTTCCCAATAGAGTGGTTCCCATGATCCTCTTTCTCTTCCCCCTTCCCTTTAACGCATCCCGGGATGACTGTGTGTGTCCTGCTCCTTCTCAAACGTTGTGAGACCTTCTTTTCACCACTCTTTGGAGCTCCTTCCCCCACAGCCTTTTTCCGCGTTTTTGTAGGGAGTCCCATATGCGCGGAGCCAAGAATAATCTCCAGTGCATGAAAGCTTTTCTTTCTTTGGTCCCTCTTCTCCCAACTATCCAATCCGCGGTTTGCTCGGACCCCTCTCGCCAGATTGAGCCCGTCTCTCCCCTCCGAAGCTTCCCCGCAAGTGATGGTTTTATGACCCTTAGGGCCATATATTTCTTTTTCAACCCTTCCCCTTTTCTTCTAGATACCTCCCCTTCAGAGGCCTTCCCCCTTCATAGTCACCCCCCCCCCCTCCCTTTTTCCCCGAATACCCCCCCAAAAATAAAAGGGAAGTTTTTATCATGATTTAAGCTCCGCATTACCGTCATTCCATACTCTCCCTATTGTCTGTCTCCTAAATTTTCTTTTGTGATACTTCCTCCTTTTTTAAATCTTTTTTTTTTACACCCTTATCTTCCACGGAGGATTTACATTGATTTCAACCCTTTTCTTCTTTAGGGCAATACCGTTTCCTCCCTCCTCCCAAGGATTTGACCCAACTCATGCATTTTCCCTTCTCCTTCCCAATTCTTTCTCCTTTTGAAAAGTTTTCTGATAAAGCCGTGTGTAGCGAAGGACCACCACTGTAAGCCAATCTTTTCCTTTTCGTCTGAATCAAAATAGCTTTCTACCCAGAGTCTTTTTGTCACCGTACGCTCCAACCCATCTCCCCATTGTATTTCCTCCTATGCCCCTTCCTCCGTGCGCCCCCGCCCCTTTAAAGAAATGAAAGGTTCCGAGTGTCTTGAAGTGGATGGGATTCCTTTCCCTCCCCCACCCCCTCCCCATTCTATGCCAATTTATTTCCCCTCTTTATTTACTATTTTCCTCTCACCCCTCACTCCGTGCGTTTTCGGAGCGTTTCAGACCGATGCTCCCCTCCTCCCAGAACCCCCCTTATCTCCTCGTTCCTCTTTTTGTCCAAAGTTAAAACTTCTTCCCTCCCTCAGAATGTTTTTTTTTTCCTTTCAATGAAGTCTCCTTTAAGTCCCCTCCTCTCTACACGAAGATCAGATACCCGGGACGACCACTACTCCTACTTCCCAAGAGATTGGTCGGAGTGCTTCTTCCTTGTACCCATCTCTTTGTTGCGAGAGCCCCTTTGCCCAGTTAGTTTCTAGATCCTCATTTTCTTGTCGTTTCTCTTATCTGGTTGTCCTGTTGCATCTCCCTCCTCTTCTTTTCAGTTCCCCCTTTCCCTCGAATCACTCCGTACGATCCTTGTATAATAGGAGTCCCAAAGATTCGCCGCAAGGCTTCCCCCTCTCTCCTCTAAATATAGCTTTCTCACACTGTGCTATTTTCTCTTTTTTGCCAACGGTCCCCCCCCCCTTCCTCCAGGGGAAGGTCTTCCCTCCCCAAGGATAGAACAAAAGGTCCCTCAGTGCATACTTTTTTGTTATGTAACCCCCCTTTTCTCTTAGTCCTTGGTGCTTTGCCCTTTTTCGTCTCCTTTTCATGAAAGGATCCTTCCTTATAATCCTACACGCTTGTTTTCTTTTTATTGCTGGGCTACCCCGATCCGTTGTGCCTTTCTTTGGCACAATGCGTCCTCATTCTCCTTTTTTTTTTCCCCGTAAACCCCCTTTACCTTTCTTCAGAGACGTTCTAACGGAACCCCAAGTGATTCCCTCAGCTAGTTCAACTGTCCCGCGGAAATTCTTTGTTTGTGCGAACGGTGTTTTTTGACCTTTTTAGCACGTCTTTCCTCCCAGGTTTTTTCCCTCATACGATACCAGGATGCTGTTTGACGGAAATGGCGAGCTTGCGCTTTGCTCCTCTTTCCCTTTTGCCCCTGAGTGTTTTATTAGTGTCTGTCGTCTTGTTGTAGACTTCTCTAGCTTCCACTCCTTTTAAGGTAATGTCCTTTTCGCTGATTCCCTTCGGAGTTTCTCCTTTTCCTCCTTTTTCAGGGGCCCCTCTTTGGAAGAAGGAGCCTTCCGTTTTGAGACCTCCTCCCTCCTGGTCCAGATCGAACCTGCGCATTCCAAAGAGGCCCTCCCCCCATTTGTTTTCTATTGCGTCGAGTCTCCCCGCCATACTTTCTGGTCATTTTGTGTGACTCCCTCCCCATAAATATCAAACCTTCCCTTACTCAATCACCCCCCCTGGTGTACCTGGTTTATCAAACTGGCTCCCCGAGCCCCGGAAATTTTTCTTACTTTCTGCTGTTTTAAGTCCCAAATACCTTTCGCGTTTCTAGTCTGCAGACCTCTTCCTACAAGTTGACCAGATGTAGGCTTTTCCTGAGACTCGGAGACTTTTTTTAATTTTCCGTATTTCAACCGTCAATGGCGGAATTTGTGTTCCTGTCTTATCCCTACCCCCCGTGTTTTTCTCTCCCCTGACCGACTCTTTCTTTTTCCCCCTACGTCCGTGGACGGGGCCCTTCGCTCTTCAATGTCCCCTCTTTGCTCCTTTTTTTCCCCAAGAGGATTTGCTTTCATAAACCTCCCCATTTTATGACCTAGGAACCCCTTTGGAATCCTTTACTGGTGAACCAATTTCGGGTCTTATTTTTTTCTACGCCCCACCTGTTCTGGCCACCCCTACCTTTGTCGATTTCCTTTGCAGTCCCTTTCCCCCGGCCTTCTCCATCCTCCCCGCAGCCATCCCTTCGCTCTTTTCTTTTTTTTCGTCTCCCTTCCCCTACTTCCGACGTTTTTCTTCTAACACCCCACCGGTGTTTTCTTTTTAGATCTGAAGTTAGAGTCGACGGAGACCGCAACTTTCCCCGCCCTTTTCAAGGCATCCTGTCCTGAGGTGGTTGAAATTGAACCAACTCCCTCCCTACACTTCTCCTGCAGTTAACATAGCCCACCACCCACTCGCTTTTTCAGACGATTCGCCAGGTCCCCCCCCCGGTTCCCCCTAAGGTCCCCCCTTTTTTTTCTTTTGCGTCGACAAGCTACGCAAAGGATTTCCTTCCAGCTTTCAATAGCCCATGGTCTCCCAATCTCCCTCACCCCCCCGATAATCTCTGGGCCCCCCCTGCTTAACACCAGACCAAAATAATGCATTTTCTTCATTTCCCCTGATTTTTTTAAATTGGCTCATTTCGTTCTTTCCCCGGCTTTCCGAGGTCCCTCCCTCAGCTCCTTCTTTTAATGGAATACGTTCTCCTTTGCCCCTTCTTTTTTTCAGTACTGTGGAATAGTCGTGTGTCAATTGCTCACACATCCTTCTTTCGCTTCCCTCCCTCCCTACACCACCCCACCCTCCACCTTCCTTACCCAGAAGACCCCCTATTACTTTTTTTTTGACTGTTAGTGCGTTTTCAGGACCTTTGCGCGACGCCTCCGTCCAATTCCCCCCGTTTCCGTGGTCTTGCCTTCTGCCAACCGTCCCCCCAGTTCTTTGACTTTTTTCCCTAGGTTTTCCAAAGCTTTTTTTTCGAATGGTCCGTGGAGAACCTTTCTGATCCATTGATCCAGCCCTTCTTCCCAATACCTCTTCCCTAGTTTTAAGAAGCAACTTTTGAGGACCTATCTGTTGTACTTTTCCCTCCCCGCAAGCTTCCCTTCTTCAAATGCTTCTTAAGGTAACAAGTAATACTGACTGGTACCCGTAATTTCTCCTT
>Ga0179593_1566313_pt1 | contig 12179 bp, 12 predicted proteins | sample CZODoug2_1_08_16_FD_185931 | JGI IMG/M metagenome (GOLD analysis project Ga0179593, IMG submission 185931) | Vadose zone soil fungal communities from Angelo Coast Range Reserve, California, USA - CZODoug2_1_08_16fungal (PacBio error correction) | ecosystem: Environmental > Terrestrial > Soil >... | reverse complement strand
CTCTCGACCTTTCCCGGTGTTTCCCTCCCACGATTCCTGCTTTAAAATATCTCCCGGAGCAAAGAATATTGTTCCCCCCATTCTGACAGTCATTTAGTGTATTAGGTCCCCCTGCTTTTCCGATTAAGTAGCTATTTCCACTCTTCTCCCCCCCCCCCCCCCCCCCCCCCCATAGAGCGGGCCAATTACGGCATTTTCTTTGATATTGTCCGGGGTCATCGCTCCAAATCCCCCCGGCTCAGTACCTCTATTTCTCCCACCTTTTCGTTCCATGTCGATAAAAAGCTACTTTGTGTCTTGTTTTTCGACCTCCTGAGCAGTATCTTTTCTCAGACTGCCTTCCGCTCGAAAGAGCCCTCACTTCCCTCTATTAGATTTTTTATATTCTTCTTCCCTGCCTGTAGCCTATTAGAGCCATAGGAGCGTAAGATTCTGCTGCTCTTTTGGCTGTCTATGAAGATTGAAACAATGAGTACCCTATTTTCCAGGTTTCCCCTCGGTTTGGGCTTTTCTTGCTCTTTACGGCTCTTTGCCTCCAGTCGGCTATATGTTTTGGCTTTTCCCCTCCCCCGAGGTATTTAAGATGATGGATGTCAGGTGTTAATGAGTCCCTTTTTTCTCTTTTTAGGTCCATTTTTGAATATTTTAGTTCTATCATATACCCCCCCAATCCCCCTTTCCCTTCTTTCGCTAGGTAAGGTGTCGGAAGCCTCTTCGGCTTCTATCCTCCCCACTTTTCCTTCTTTCTATGAACTACCTTACCCCTCTCTGGCTCATTTCTTTTTTTTCCTAAAGGTCTGCTGTCCTGGCTCGGTTCCGGACTTTTCTTCCTACCATACCCCTTCCCCGCAACCTGACCTCTCCTGCGTCCCTTTTTAAATCTCGGACTCTATCTTCTGCCAACGTCCCTCTTTCCCTCCCTTCGGATGTCGCGACCCCCAATCTTCCCTGCCCCTTGCACACTTGCTTCCTTTTTCACCCCCCGGTGTGGAGACTGCGTTTTTTTTCTCAGTGTCTCTGATATAAATTAGAAACTGCACCCTGTCCCCCCCCAACACTCCGTGCATAGGCAGGATTTCGTCCCCTTTTTCGTCCTCCTTTGCCCACCGGAAAAAAGGGTCCGCACCCTCCTTTTTTCTCCAACCGTTGAACAGCCCTTAGAGACGCGGTGAAGATGTAGGTCTTCCGGTCCCCTCTTCCTCCCCTTTTTTACTATTTCCTGAATGCCCCATATGTCCGCAGAGTCTTCTTTTCGGCTCTCTTCGTAAGAGGTATTTCCCAATTAATTGGTTTTTCCCCTGCTTCTTTCCCTCCTTCAGTAGAGACAAGTGCTCCTATTTTTTACGCTCTCACCAGCCGTGACCCTGAACTTGGGCCCAGAGCCTTTCTTTCTGCTCGATAAACTCCCTTCGTTGATTCCTTCTCCTCGCTCAAACTTCCTCTTTCCGATACTTTTTCCTTTAGGGCGGGACCCGCATTGGTGTCACGTCCGGGACCCCAGTTCATCTTTCTTTTCGTGTTAAGGCAAAAGCCCAATTCCCCCCTAAAGATAGGTCGATCTCTGTCGACACAGCGATCCGCTCCCTGACCATGCTCTGGCCAGGTCTTGCGTTCGGTGTTTTCTGGGATCCTTCTTTCTCTAGGCGTTTGAATTTGTAGTATTTTTTTATCTCCCTTGCTCGTGCCCTTTTTTTCCCCCCCCCCCCTTTTCCGCTTTTTTGGAGCATGAGGGTTTCCCGTTTGAGGATTTTTCATCTCCCTTTTTCACGGCATGAGTATGCGTTATCTCGAGCTTTTCCTTCTTGCCCCGCGCTTCCCTTTTAAAACCCATCTCCTCATTTTTTTCCCGGAACATTTTTAGCCTTTTAGGGAGCCGCGTTGTTGGATCCCCTCCTTTTTTTCGGTTACAAGAAGAGCAAATCACGTTCTTTCTTATGAGAAGATTGGAAAGGTTCCTTCACCCCTCTGATCCTCGTGCGCTCTGATCATAACACAACTCCCCCTTTTCCAAGTTCGATACCCAGAAGTAGACCCCCCCCATACCCTTAGTCCTCCCTCTCGAGGCGGACTGCGAGAAGCGTTCAGCTGTTCGACGACTCTGGTGGCCGTTTTTTTTCGTTGTGAAACCCATTTTTTGCTGTCCACGTCTATCCTCGTTCCATTTACGTAGGGTACCAGCCCAGTGATTTCTATCCTCGAGGTCACGGTCAGGCTTTCCTTTTTAGCCTTTTTTCCCCTAGAGTGGAAGTTCCTCGTTGGCTTTCCTCTCCCTCCCTGCCCCTGAGCAGGGATCAAGCCGCGGGCCGAACTACGAGAGAAAGAAGCTTGCCCTCCCCCATTCCCTGCATTTTTCCACAAAGCGACTCCGACGATCTCTCCTCCTTCCGTTTTTTTGGTTTGAGAGATACCTCCTCTTTTTTTCTCTTTTTTTTACTGTTTCAGACTTGGGTGAAGGCACTGCGATAGTTAAGGAGAGTAAGGTCGACTCCTGTGAGTTTCCTACTATTCCGGTTTTTGCGTTTTTCAAGGAATCACACCTCTCCCCTCCCTTCTCCCCCTAATTGGGAATTCACCTGCCCCTCCAGACTTGTTTCGGATTGCAGACTCACTGTGGGTTCTTGGTTCCTTCTTTATGAGGCTTCTCTCCTTCAGGACTTTCCCCTTTCCGTTCAAAGGTAACCCAACTTGTTCCCCCCCCCCCCCTTCTGGAACAGGTGTGAATTTTTCCCCCGAAGACCCGACCCCTTCCTATCTGGCCGTGCCTTTATAGATATGCGTAGGTAGAACTGTGTTGTCTAAGAGTCCAGTTCCTATTCCTGGGAGTTGAAGATTTGGCTAGATAATGGTCCCTAGAGAAACACTACCCCCACTGCGTTGTTCCTGGACCGCCCCTTTGTAATTTGACCCCTGATAAGCCTTTTTCCCCTCGCCACTTTCGGAAAACGACTTTTTGACTTCTTCATCGGGCGCACCGAGCGTACCCTCACGAACTTCCTTCCCCTTAAGAATGGAATCCGCAGATTCGCACTCCCCCCCTATACCCAAGCTCGTCCATTTGCGACCAAGTTAATGCGTTATATATTTGTCTCAAACTTTAGGTTTCCCAATCCCGGTCCACTCAGACAGTCCCTCCGACAAAGGTGAACAAAGGAATCCTCCGACAAGGACGTCGTTCATCCCTCCGGCGCCTCCCCCAACCCTCAGCACGCTTTCGCCATAGAAGAGACTGTAGTTTATCCTTTGTTTCAACAAGGAATCTATCGCCGTACTTTGCCATTAGGGGAGCCCCCCTGGTCTCGCCTGCCCCTAGAGATCTCCTGATAATGGAAACTTTTCCCGCCTTTGGATCCCTGTTTAGTGACCCACTAAAAGTCGGGTCGGATGAACTACTTTTTCTTCTAGAAGGACCCCTTCCCCAACTGCTTTTTGACTCTAGTCTCCCCCACCTCAAATGATTCTTCTTACTTTTTTCTTCTACGACTTGAGTTACCCCATTAGAACCACTCACTTAATCTTGCGAAACCGCGGTTTTACTTCGGCGCGCAAGTCATCCCCCCCATTCCCCTTAGGACGATTGCTTCCCCCTCAGGTCAGGTAGGAGACCAGATTGAATTCTTCTCAAAGAGTCTAGGACTCCTTTCCCCCAACTAAGGTTTTTGATCCTCTGAACTGTTTTGGTCTTGAGTAAGCCTTTTTTGAGCGCGACGACTTCGTGCGGAGATTCACTTTCTCCTTTGGAATCCCCTCCCTGCGCGCATTACCTGTATATCCATCCCTCCCAAGTTGAGAACAAAACGGTTGTTTCGTGAAACCCTGGGCCGCCTTTTTGGACCCTACGTTCTACCCCGCCCCTTTAGTGCCCACGCGCGCAGGATTCTTTTTGGTTCACAAGCTATCCTTCAGGACTGTCTTTATCCCCTCCCTCATTGCGGTGCCTTTTTTTCGTGCAAGATGCTCCGGTGTTCTCGCCCACTTAAACAGCCAGAGAACCCTGATATCAGAAACTCTCTCTTGATGAACGCACCCTTTTTTTTCCCGGAGGATCTTTCCCTTTCCGTTTTCATCGTACAGCAGGCCCGCTGAATTCAAGTTGTGCTTTTTTTGAGATCCCCGCGCTTTCCTTCACTCTCTTCGTTTTTTTTTTTCGGTTACTTTTTGTTATTGGGAGCTTTGTAGTGGTAAACCCCGACATTAAATCTCCCAGCGCCTCGGACTACGCAATTCCGGAAATTTTTTCAAGGGGCTGGACAACTCTCCCCCTCGCCCTCCGTTACGCAAAGCGCCCATTCTGGAGAGATCGCTTTTCCCCGCTTCCCTTCCGTGCACCATCTCCTTCAGGGGGCCTTTCAGATCAAGCATACATAAGCTTCCCCCTCCCGACTTCTTTTTCAGGAGTGGTTTTTCTTTTCGGGATTAGGCCGTTGGTTTTCACCATTCCCCCTCTCCCTCTAACCGGCTTCGGGTGTGAGGCTGCCGCTTCCGTTCCCCCTTTCCAGTTACGACAGCTTCTGCTACGATCGCAAAGAAACGGAGCTCTCCGTTCCCTACCCCTCTTCTTACTCCCCTTGTTAATCGTTTTAGGAGTTCTTCGATGGCACCCGGTGCTCATCCCCAACCTCCGCCTTTGCAAGAGCGGAATCTTACAAGCATTTGCTTCCTCCCGTCTTCTCCTTCCTGGCTGAGGAGCTCCAAGTGTCCAAGGCTCTTTTTCTTCCCCTAAGGAATGCGAGCGCGCTTCTCGGGGGAAAATGTTATTCTTTTTCTTTTCTCCCTCACCCGCTTACATACGCGAGTCACGCGTAGGAGGTCTTGCCATGAGAAAACTAGCCTCTTTCGTCCCTTCGTGGGTCCTGACCCCCCCCCCCCACAGCCTTTTCCAACGAGCACTTTCCTCATCCTCCTTCCCTTCACCGTCTAGTACCCTTACTTTGTCAGTGTATTTCTCAGGCCCTATTTCGAGTTCCCCGTCGTATCTCGTCTCCAAAGTTCCTATTGACGGATTATGTTGCGTTCTCTCTGTTGGGTTTCTCTTTTTCCCACTCAGATCTCGAGGATTAACCCCCTCGATTCCTGAACACCCTTTCCTTTTTCATCAAGAGATGTGTATTGCGCTCATCAGTAATTCCTTTTTTCCGCCATTCCCAAGGCGCGAAGACTTCCCCTCCCTAACCCCATTAGATGCTAGGTGACTTCCTACAAAGATTTTTCTCGAGATCTTTTTCCCTCGTGAGCCGAGATTTTTTTTGCCGTGTTTTTGCCCTTTTCCTTTTTCCCCCCATGCGCCGAGGAGGTGGAAAATTGCTTTCGCGGAACGGAAGGATGCTGATTAAAGAAGGTCTCCTTTTTTTTTCCCGTACCCATTCGGAATCCGGTCTTTCGTGGCATAGTCCAGTTCCCTTTTTCTTTATGGATTGAGTTTTGGGACTTGTAGCCTTCTTGGAGCTTTCATGGACCCCCTTTTTTAATCCCGTTTTCATTTCACCCTACCAGCCCGGAGAGAGCTTTTCAGTTGATTTGAAGAGTATTACCTTTCTAGTCTACTCCCTTTTACTCCCGGCTGCGGTTTGAAAGCCTTGTCTCCCCCTTTCGAAAGGAAGTTGCATCCCTGCATTCAGTTCGATCGTCATTGCTAGAGGCTTCTTCTGTTTTCCGTCCCCTATCATCTTTCTTCCGACATTCCCGGTGAAAGACTAATCCTCCCCCTTACAAACCTCGATACGTGATGAACCCCCCCGCGCTCCTCGTTTATGCCTAGACCAACATTTCTTTTGATGCCCAACCTTTCGAGGCACAAGCCCTGACCCCCCGGGTGTAGGACGAAGACCTATAACCCCTTTTTTCGCCCCAATGCTCGCCTTCTTTTCTTTTCACCCTCTCCTTCCCCTTTCTCCTCCCCTTGCTTTCAGTAACTCCAACCCCCTTTCTATCCCTCCCTAATGAGCTTCCGAAAAAACTGGATCAAAGAATTTCCACGATTTGACCCGACGCTTTTTTCGGTAACTTTTTCCTCCCATTGTTCCCCGAGACCGAGAACTTGTACCGCGCTTGCTTGGTCTTCTTTCGCTCAGGACCAGCGGTTACCTTTTGTAAATCCTTGCCTTGTGGCCAATGTTTTCATAGGTCGTATTCCACCCAATGGTCTTTTCCTGTGAATTCGCCGGACCATGACTGGGCGATCGTTCTCGCCTCCTCTCTTCTTCCCCCCCCCCCCCTTTACGTTGAGAGGCCCGCCGGCGCTTCCAACCTCCCTGGTTCTCTTAACAGGGAGATCGTGGGACCGCCGCTAACGAATTTTTAATCTTTATGATGGTCCATAATCCCAGTCCCCCCTTACTCTTCACGGATACTGAGAGAAGTTCGCTCCTTAGGTTTTCTCCCTTACTCATCTTTCAGAATAGGCCCCTGTGTCCCCTGTGAATTGGGGAGACGGAGATAATGGTAGGGACCGTTCATTTCTGAGAAAGCACAGAGAGCCCTCTCGGAAAGAACAGGAACACTGTCGGAGCCACGACCGTCATCCATTCTTAGATTAGAGTAACTTTCGCTCCTTGATCCAATTACAAGAGAAGGGTGTAATGCGCTTTGGTATCTCTTTTCGAGCTCCTTTGAGAGATCCCACCCCGGTTCAAGGACCTTTCGGTAAACGCTCTTTAGGGTAGCCTCGATAACTTTTTCTCCCCTTTGGACCGTTCCCTCCCGAGACCGAAAATTTGTGTTATCGATTTTTTTTCCCTTGTTATAACGGTTGCCGTCCAAGCGATAGTTTTTTTGAGCGGTCTTTCACCATGACCACCTACCCCTTTTAGAAGAGGATCCTTTAAGACGCCCTTTCACCCTAATCTTTCCCCCTCTCTTGGGCGGAGAAGAGCATTAACACCTGGTCGCCGATGGTCCTCGTGGGTGTCTTTGCACCAGGCTTTTAAATGGCCCCAGTCTCCCCTTTCCCTTCCTGACTACGTCGGTAAAAAGGCGTGAGGGGCGCTCCCTTCCCGATTTGAGACACGTCGGCTGGGCAGTCTTTTCACTTCCTTTTATGGCGCTACTTCAGGTGGTATGCACATCACTTTCCACGAGAAGTGATCACGCCGCTTTTCCCCCCCTACCCTGAACCGAGGAAGAGCCCTTCCACTTAAACAATTTCGCCAATATGCCCCCCCCTCCGCCCCCCGAGCGATTCCCTTCTCTTCTTTTGAGTGAGAGATCGCTTCGCTTTGCCCCTGAATTTGGGGAAATTTGAACTCTTCTTAGTTTGGAGAGTCGGACTTAGGAAGAGGAGCATGACCTTTTCTCTTGTCCCTTTTCTCAAACCCCAACCAGGAATAGACTTCCTTGACCTTCCAGAACGCACCTGTCCCCTCAGCACCCCGTCCTCCTCTTAGGGAGCCTGCTAAAGGTCTCTTTACCCGTCCCCGTCTGCCCTTCGAAGATGTATCACTTTCCTTGACCATTTCCCTTCCTGCCCGACAAACCGGCCCATATTAGACCTTTTCTGCTTTCTTCGTCAACGACAGACTCGCGGCGACCTTTCGAGGGGCTACCTTCCTTAGGATCGCTTGACGGTCAGGTCTTTGTTTGAGGGCAGAAGAAGCGCACCGTCCCTCTTCGTTGCCCAACCTCTTTTTTCCTTCGATGAAGGAAGGAGGAACCCAACAATTTCTGATGACGGGGGAACCCCGGGAGTGAACCTTTTCTTTCTCTCCGCGCCCCACGAGCGTTACCGGACGTCTTGTTGAACCTCGGTTGCCTTATCTGCCTCGCCATTCCCCCTCACGAGCGCACGCGAATAATTCCCGTCTCTTTGGTTACCATCCAGCTGCCCGCGGACCAATTCCCCCCCACCCCCTTAGCTCCCACAAGCGAGGCAGGTTCAACAGGTCGATGTTTTGAGAGCATGGCTATCCCAGGGGTGGTAAATCAGCCCCGCACAAGCATTCGTTCGTTTCCTACAAACAAGGCAAACTTTTTTCCCCACGGCACGGTTCACCAGAGGCGTCAAGAGAAGGGACGTTCCAACCCCCTCCAAGCGCAGCTTTCCCCGCGATCTCACGTGATTTTGGTTTGAGGTAATGGAATTTTACTAAATTTTGCTTACCCGCCTTCTGGGTTTTCGGCGACTCCCTAAAGCCCGAAGAGAGGATTATGGGCACGTCCTCCTGTCGATCGTCGCGCCAGCCTTCTAACAAACTTTTTCTTCTTTTCTCCTCTGAAGGCTGGCTGAGCTCGCCCCCCTTCAGTTCAGTTTCACTCCCCCCTTTCTTTCCTAGTTAGGCAAGACGGCGAGTGTCCCCCCCCTTATATTCGACCGGCCGCCGAAACCCTCTTCCCACCAGACAGTCTTTGTCCTGGTGATTATCTGATCCCCTTTTGAACTCGCCCCGCCCTTCACAATCTCCCCTGTTCTAGCTTTCGGATACGTTCACCGTTTTTTGTTTTTCTCAAGCTTGACCGAGGCGCGGGCGTACAGGCAGACTCCTTCCCCCTTTTATTCCGACCCCGGGTTGCGATGAAGTCTTTCCTTTCTTTTACCCCGATTTTTCCGTCCGAGGACTTTCCCCCCCCTCCTGGAGCTATTCCACTTTCGCGGTCGTTTTTTTTACAATCCCTTTCAGTCTGATGTATAATCGGCCCCGCTGGCCAGGTCACCCTTTTTTTTTGGACTGGCTGGAACTTTTGTCCATCTGTCGCCTCTTCCCATATGTGGGTCGCGGACCATCCCACTTGCCTTTCTTTCTTCCTTCGTGTGCCACATACACCCTATCTGCTTCTATTCCTTTCGAATGGCGCATTTGTCCCTGTTCATCGGTGTTCCCTCTCCCTTCCTTTTTTTTGTTAGCTTTCAAAAAAACCCCGCCTCAGGAGCAGGAAGGCTCGCCTTCTTTTGCTTCCTCACTTCCCTTCGGCGCAGATCGGTCCCGTTGTGCAGTAACGTTTTCCTGTCCTTTCGTCCTTCTGCTTCCCCCGCGAGCGAAGGCGCTTCCGCAACTACCCTTTTTCGTTAGGAATGGTATAGCTTTCCGAGCCTGTTTGCCCATTTTTTTGCGACTCTCCACTGCCTCCCCTGACTTTCAACCAGTCCCCTGATTGCCAGTTCCGCTTGCCCCCCTCTCAACTTGGACAGAGGGCAGGGCTTTTTTTTCCCCCCTTGCCCCTTGTAGACTTCAGCCGTCGACCTGCATTCAACCCCCTAGTACGCCCTGTTTTCCTGTTCAACTGCAGATTCGCACAACATAGCGGCACCGGATTTTTCTTTTTCTTGAGCTTTTCCCGGCTAACGCTGATTAGGCAGGTACATAAAAGAGGATAAGAGAAGCGCGGTTTTTCTCTCCATTTCGCGCTTTTGGACATTGCCGTTGGACATCATTGCTCTTCGACAGCCCGGGGACCCGTATCTCCTTGAACTAACAACCTTTTTGCCCACCTGTCCCTTCTCTCCTTTGTTCTCCCCTCAGAATGGAACCCTCACGATAACTAACCTCAGCCCCTTCCTCCTTTTCCCCCCACAGTACGAAAGATATCGCGACTATCTTTTTCTGCCGTCGTCGCGCCTCCGGCCAGGAAGGGTCCTCTGACTTTCCGGAATCTCTTTTTTTTTTCTCGCTTTTTGGGACAGCGGATCGTGGTCGTTACACGAAGCCCTACCTTGAAGGAGCGACCTCGAGCGGGTTCGGCTTCGGGCCACTCGGTCAAACTGCTTACTTTTCGGTGACCTCACGACCCGAATCAAGATTCCAACCTCTTCCCTCCTCAACAGAGCCCGCATTCTCCATTTTTTTGCCGTCGCCCGTCCTTGCAGTGTACCTAGGGTCCTTTGGTAGATCCGGTTCGCTTTTTCCTTTTTTCTCCTCCCAGGTTTTCCCCAAGGAGCGTTTCTCCTTATTGCTGGCTCCCTTTTCCGCTTTGAAACACTCCTTTCCCGACCGTCAAAACCTGTTTTCGTTCATTCTCCAAGCTCAGGTTCTTCCCGATAGACGAGCAGGTCTCGTTAAGACAGGTCCATTCCTTGAACTTGGAAGGCACAACCCTTCGTTGCTCTCGGTGACCGGCTACACTTTAGAGATTAGATCCCTTCTTATCTCGTCCCTTCTTTCATTTCTTGGCCCTCAAGATTGAACACTATGTTTCCCCCTTTTTTCCCCTGCCCACTTCTGTAGATTTAATGATGCTCTCCAGAAGTTCTTTGATCCCTTAGACCTGCACAGTAGTTCATGTGAGCGTGGCAATTCCCGCGGTTTTTTCTGCTTCAGGGTCCGAGGCGGTGGAGATTGTCCCTGTGTCATCTTGACGTTATAGTTCTCCCAATCATCGCGCTTCCCCTGTTAATTTTTGAGGAGAGCTATTCGCTCCGGTTTTCCCCCATTATATTACTTGTTTTTTGTTTTTCTACGACCTTTTAAGATGCGCGTGATCTCCCCCCCCTAGAAATAGAGGCGGCTCTCAGTTCATTCCTGTATGTGAACCGCCAACACTATCAAGTCCCTCCTTTCCCAATACGAATGAGCGTGTTATTCCTTCCTGCTTCATCTTATCTTTCAACTTTTTCTTTCCCCTCTTCTTTGATTTCCGAGACCCAATAGTTTCGCAGATTTGCCCCACCCCCTTCCGGCCAGTCCGCCTTTGTGCCGAGGACTTTGCCCTCTTTTTTGTTTGATCGGCTCGATATACAGTAGAATGGTCCGGGTTCCCTCAAAAATTTACTCCAGTGTTTAAGTAGAGGACGATACCTCTCCCGACGACCATTGCACCACCCAGAGTAAATACTATGCCTTCCTTTTACGTAAAACGTTTGCCTGAAACCTTACTCTTGACTTTCGCACAGCAATGGAATACGGTCCCCCCCCGACGGGAAAAAGTATGGGAATCTTAGCCGAAAGATTTTAACTCCTCCTCCTTTGAGATGGTGATTCGATCTTAGTCCCTCCAACTTTTAAAAGAATAAGCTGAAAATATAATGAAATTGGGTAGTACTTTTTATTCAGCCCTCCGTAGTCTTGATCCACCATCCATGTCATAGAAGTTATTGTTTTACTATTCAAGGTGAAGGGTAACAACTCCCCCAACCCTCTGCCCGCTGGCCGGTTCTTTCCTTGATCCTGCCCTTTTTCTTGCTCCTCCCACTCTTTTGAATGCGGATTCGAGAGCTAACCGAGGTCTTTTCCTTAGTCCTTTCTATTTTTTACTTTCGGCCGGTCCCCCGCCCCCGAAGTCAGTTTCATTTTCTTTTTGTAATTTCCCAAGTTATTGTCCAACTACCGCATTACCCCCCTCTCACCTGGACCTAAAGCTCAGATTAGTTTAAGCTCCCCCTGGCCCAGAATATGAGTGCAAGTGTAGTTTTCTGTGCACTTTTTTTATCTCCGGATCCGCGCATATTGCCATACGCCTGCATATTACCTCGCTGTCGGGACACTAAGGTCCCCTGACCGCCATAGTGGTGTCCCAACGGCTAAACTTTGTAGTTTCCAACCTCCCCCCAGTCCAGAGACAAACTAGTACTTCAATTTTGCCAATTTTTGTCCCGCCGACTCTCCTTTTCAGCCTTTTGATTGATTCGAGAGGTGGGCTCTTCCCCCTGTTAAATGCGATTTTTCCCCAGAAGATGAAACCCCCCAGCCGATTCTTGATGTGTGTATTAGGCTCGTTTTCGCAGATTTTTTCACCGCCACCTCCCTAGGAGTTCCGGCCCCCCAATTGCGTTTCTCTGCAATCGACCCATTTTTATCATCCTTTTCCTGTTCTCTTCTGACCCCCGAAAATGGGGGGGGTTCTCTCTTTCCCTGCGCGAGCTGTTACCGTCTTTTTACAAACGTCCTGAATAGAGTTCGGTATCACCCGAAAAAGACATCCCTCGACCCATTTCTCTCCTAAAGTTTTCGAAGACCTCCGATCAAGCGATCCTTAGCCTTTCTTAAGAACCCTCTTTTCGACGATATTTCGGTGTCTGAAAAGAGGAAATGGTCAACGTGCTTCTTCGACCCTCTCCTTTTTTAGAAGTCCCCCCTGTCCAATCCCATGAGGCGTCTGTCGCGCACCTTTCTGGGAAGGTTCGTAACTGAGGAGGGAGAGGGAACTTGGATTTTTTCTTTCCACGTGCCGGATTCACGGAATTCGGAAGAAATCACGGCTCCTAAAGAGACGCATTCCCCAAATCGCAACCCTTCTGCCCCCTCTCCCCGGGCCTT
>Ga0179593_1384117_pt1 | contig 12179 bp, 8 predicted proteins | sample CZODoug2_1_08_16_FD_185931 | JGI IMG/M metagenome (GOLD analysis project Ga0179593, IMG submission 185931) | Vadose zone soil fungal communities from Angelo Coast Range Reserve, California, USA - CZODoug2_1_08_16fungal (PacBio error correction) | ecosystem: Environmental > Terrestrial > Soil >... | reverse complement strand
GTTATAGTCTCAGTCTAATTTCTGTCTTTGTCGGCCCCAGAACCCCTCAATATATCCCCATTTTTATAAATTATAATTTCTGGGCCCGTGTAGTAACGCTAACCCGTCTCTTAAGATATTTTTTGCATTCCCCCCATTTCCCGTAATTTTTTCCCCTTGGACGGGGGATTCCTCTTCCCCTTTCCGCGGAATCGGAATTGAGAGTTCTTTTCGCTATTCGTGTCTGGACTTTTTTTTCTTTCCCCAGTGTGCTTAGCAATGAGCTGACGCTTAGCCCCTTCATAGAGAGGTCCTCCCCCCCCTTTTCGGCCTGTCCTCCCCTCAAGTCCCAATAAGCCAAACCATACGTGGATGGAGCAGTCTGATAGTTAGAAGACCTATAGGATTTGTTTTTTCCTGGCCTCTCAGCCGACCATCCTTCTCTTCCGTTCTTAATTTCTTTGCGGGGGCGAAGCCTTGAAGCCCCCCCCCCCCCCCTATCATTCTTTGATTTTTTTTCCCCAGTCGCCAGGGCGGGACTGGAGGCAGCGCGATGGACCCGCCTTTCTGCCATCCATCTCGCGCTGCGGCTTTCCTCCCTTTTTCGACGCGTTCATGCATTCGCGTACTAAGACTACCCTCAGATTGAGTCCCCTGCCTTCCTGATTTCTTTTTTTACTCCACAACCTTCGGAATCCAGAGCGAGTCCCGAATAGCTCCCCCCCCCCCCGTTGAATGGTCACGTCCGGTTCCCTTCCCGCTTTTCCTTTTTTCACTCCCCGCTCAACAGGGGCGTGTTGCTTCGTTTTTGTCCGGCCTGCCCTTCTCCTCTTACCCCCTTCCTCCCATGCCGAATGATTGGCGGAAGGACCATAAATCGGCTTCCTCTCGCCCTGTCGTGCTTTGTTTTTTTACTATGGCTTCTTTCCTTCAACGGCTCCACAGTTTTCGATCAACAGCCTCCTTCCTGAATTTAATACGAAGTCTTTCTTTGGCTTTTATTCCTCCGACGCTTCTCCCCCCGTGTGAGTCCAACAAATGTCAGTGAGTCACCGGAATATCTTTTTTGCGAGGCGCTTTTTCATTCTCTCTCTTGACCCTGCTTCCTCTTATAGCCTCTAGAGGTTATTGGTAAAATTCAATTCGAAGGGAGTAGTGTTGGAAACCCTTCTCCTCCGGGGACTATTTTGGATGATGAGTTGCCGGCGCCCTCCCCCTAAACTGCATGTGCCGACATTTCCTCCTCGTCTTACCCTTCCCGTCTGCCCCGGTCCCATGGGGAAGGGATTGGCCTAATCTCATTTCCAGATAATTAGGTTTGACTCCTCGGTTTTATTTTTCTTTGAACGTCTCCCAGGATGCGCCGCGAGCCTCAGGTTATGGGAAAACGAATGTTGAGTCACAGGTACCTTCTTCCTCTAGGTTCATCTCAACTTTGATACCTGCCCCCTCACCGACACCAAGGCTGATCTACCTCTCTTCCGTCAGTCTACAAGTCCTCGTCGCTTTCCCTGTTGTGCGTATCGCGCGGGGCTTACGAAGACGTCTACGTTTTTTTAAGAGGGCTGGCGTTTGACTTTTTTTTTGTCCCTCGAAACCTATGCAAGCGTGGCCGCCTCAGCGAGCCCCGACCAAATGAAAATCTAGGCCCCCCCTTCCCCTCTTCCTACCTTTTTCTGAGTTTTTCTTTTTTGACAAGTCCCCTTCTTCCCTAGCGCTTCCCCTTCCCCCAGGAACCCATCTGTTTGAGCCGCCTTGTACATTTTCTTCGTCCCCGGTGTTGGCTTCGTCCACCGGCCAACGGTCCGCGAAGGGGGGCCAGATGGCGTTCACTGCACTTTTTCCCTCCCGTGTCCCGTGGTCCCCAAACCCTTCCGGGTGCCTGAAGACGAAGACAAGACGAATGTATGTGAGCGATTTTTCGACACTTTTCCGTATTTTTCTGTTAGATCTATGTCGCGTTTCCTTTTTCCCCACTTAGTCCTTCCCTTGACGATTTTTCTTCTCCCAGGGCCGAATTATCAGCGACTCCGTCCGGTCATCCCTCCCCTATGTCCCTCAACGCGTAACACTTGAAGGGATTGAATTTTCCCCATAAGTTCAAATTCCGAGACCCCTCTATAAATTTTTTTCGCACACAGCCCCCCCAAAATGTTAGACTAGGAGAACTCCTGTTGGATAGTCACTGCGACTTTCCTGCAGCTCAGTTTCCAGCAACGGGCCTGCACGAAGTTCCAAGAAGAGGATATTTGTCCCCCCTTCTTTCCTTTTCGATCAGCTTGATCCTCAACGAATTTTTTGATCTCGGTGCTAAAGGGCTTCTTCCCTCCCAGCCCCAACCTCCCCCGCGCTCGCGGTATCTTTCTCTTCTTGGAGACCAGCTTAGGAGTGGAACCGATTCGTGACATGAAATTCCTTCTCATGTCGGTAATTTTCTTTCACGACCTTCCTTCAATTTATCTTTTCTTCTTCCTCCGCAATAGCTGTTCTCCTTGGATAGGACTAGGAAGTGATTACAGTTTTTCTTTGACATTGCTCCGGCTCCCTGCGAACTGCGCTTTCTTCCGTCAGATTGTGAAACCTAGAGAATAGAAAGTGATGGTTGGAGGTTCGGTTCTGGTCCCTTTCTGGTGGCGCTCACGTGGAGGCTGAGGAGAACACAGCTCCCCTTTTCGGATCCCTCCCCGTTTTTTTGCCTCTTCGTACGATCTCGAGATTGCGCTCTTGCTGGGGCAGCGTCGGGTTTCCCCCCCCCCGGTTTATAAGTGCGTCTTTTTTTACGGTGTTTTTATTCTCCTCTCTCGGCTCTTTGTTGTCTTCCTTCGAGGCGGCTCTTCTCCCCTGTCCCCTTCTCCCTGGGTTCCCCCCTCATACCATTCGGAACTGCGCTTTTTCTTACCTCTGACTCATCGATGCCGGAGTCCTGTCGTGCCCCTTTACCCTGATTTGCACTGCCTTTCCAGCACAGTCTCTTCCCGATTCGAGAAGCTCGCCCCTCGACCCGGCCTTCAGGACGGTTGGGTAACCCGGGACCCCGGTGGAGGAAACGATAGATAAGCCGTTCCCTAGCAATTCTCCCATTTTCCTGGCGGCATAGGATCCCTCCTCTGCCCCCCGGGTTGTGGGAGTCGCCCAAAGAACTCAATTTTCTTCTTTTGAAAACTACGAAAGAGTGGAAAAAAAGTTTCGCATCCAGAGCGGTCCCTTCCCCGGCACTCAACGAAACCGACGTAGGTGTTTTTTAAAGTATTTTTAATACCAATTTTTATTCAGGTATATCCCATTACATATTTTTGTTTAGAGCGAAATTTTCCCATTTCTTTTATAGATAAGTCTCCTTCCCGTTATGCGATGATTAGGCAGTTACCTTAATAGGGGATACATTAAAAACCCGAGGCCACCTGAAAGTTGAGTCGTCTTTTCCTCAGTTAGAGCCAGCTTCCCCCCCAATGTCCGGAGCGTAAGGTCGTGGATTGCAGCGCCTTCCCGGTGCAAATACCCCGATCGAGCAAGCTCGCTCTCCTTTTTTGCATTTCTTCCGGTCGTTCAGCCCAAATAGTGAATCCTGATTTCCCCATACCCCAAAGACTCGAGTATCACAAGCGAACCCCGCTCTTCATCCTTGAGGAGAGTTATAGATTAGCTTTGAAGTGTACCAGAAGTACCCCGGGCTGTGTGGCCCCCTTCAAGCTCAGCGGTTACCTACTACCAGCACGCCGTTTTGCGAGAATTCATTAAGAAGACGCCATTTCTCAATGATTTGGTGGCTCACCCCCCCCAGACCTCTTCACACCTACCCCCCCAATTAGCTGCCCCTTCCACACGCTCCCTACTTCCGGACCAGGAATATCATAGTGTCGAGCCTTTTCAGGCCGATCTTAGGGCCAATGCTAAGCTCCATTAAGACTTCTAGTTTTTCCTGCCCCATCAATCTAACCCGGCCGTATATTACCTTAAGTCCTGCCTTCCCTTTCTTAGTAGGTTGTGAACATTTCCTCGAGAGCTTTGGTGAAGTTCTCTTTCCTTCCCGATATACGATGAGAGTTTAAGCAATAGCCCCCGAACGAGATCGACTTTTCCCTCCGGCCATCTTCCTCCCCGCAGTTATTCCGGCATCTTGCGAAGGGCTGCTTAGAAGTTTATAATTCCTGCCGGGGGGGCTGGTTGGAGCGAGGTGCAAGGAATCGAAAGGGAAACTTTCACCCTAAGCGTTTTCCCAGTGAACGCTGAGAGATGGATGGACCGCTCCTTTAGATCTTTGACCCCGGGGTGATCCCCCACTGAAAATGAGGAGTTCCAGAATTTATTATTTTTCTACAATATTGAAGATATGAATGATCACCCTTCGAGCCCTTCTGTTTTCCCTTTGGAGTCAGATTCGGGGTTCAGCTTTTGTGTCAGACCGGTTCTGAGGCGTCGCACAGGAGTCCATTAACAACACTTTCTTTTTTCCCCTGCGCCCGACCCCGCGATCCCCCCCGCCAATTCCCCCGCGAGGAACCTTCAACCCTTTCCCTTCTAGATTAGCACATTAGACGGCCTTCATACTCCCCCTAACCGAGTTGAAACGGGTCTTACGTGAGCCTTTTTCTGCGAGGTGGCGTCTCCTAACATGTTACTTGTCTGCGCTCCCACCCACCCCTTTTCAGAACGACTTCCTTCGAGACCGCTATACCTCCGCGTAGCGTTTAAATCCTAAGTCTTATTAACTCCATCCAGGGGAATATCACTCCCTTTACCTCTGAGCCCCCATTGTCCGGATTTAGACCTTCGACACGCCAGTCCCCAGCTTTTTTTTTAGAATGTTCCCCCACGGTCGCGATCCTTCGTTCTGGTTCTCCACGAGGCCTTCCCTTTTCCGAAACCGCTTTATCCTACCTCAGCCCTCCGTGAGCGTTCACCTTCTGGCTTTTTGCATTTTCTTTATCTTCATAGTGAGTCAATTACTTTTTTTTCATGAACCTCCCGAACGAGGCGTTCCCTGGCACCTTCGTTGCGCCCTCTGTACATTTGCTCGAAGTCCAATCCCAAACGTAGCTTCGACGGCCTATCGTTTTTACCTCAACGTTCCTCGAACTCGGCTGGACGACTCCTTTTTAAGCTTGGCGAGTGACTGATAAGGCCTTCCTCGTGGCGCTGTTTCAAGAGACCCGCAGTACCCCTGTTTTCCGCGTCGGAATCTAGCTTCCTGTTTACGGCGCCCTTTACGCGGGACCCTATCCCCTCAAGCTTGTTAGCCGAACAGTTGCTGTTCGCTTAGGGTTGTTACTTCTTAGTAATGAGGAGAACACTATTACAATAGGTGCGTACCCTTCATGATCTCTAAACTATTAAGGTGCCCCAGATGTTTTTCGACTTTACCCCTCTCTCAAGAGATGGAAGGTAACCTCCAAACTTCCTGCGAACGACCCTATCCCCCCCAGGACCCCGTCCCCACAATTCTCCCACCCGCTTGACATGCCGCTATGAGCGCATATACCTGAAAAGCGCTTCCATGGAACCCTGCGAGGGTCTTCATTTCTGTGCATGCTTTTTTCCAGCAATTCTGAACCCCGGACGGTCCCGACTGTTTTTTTTAAGGCGATTTTATGACCGTCAACGTAATCCTCTGTGCTTACCGATGCCCCAGCCCAATGCGCACTTCCCCTCAGGTGGCCTATCCATGTTGAATCCTTGTAGGCCCTGTACGTCATGTCGGACAATTCCTGCCTCCGCGATTAACTGTTTTTATAGCTCCCCTCCCCTGTACAGTTTCGGTTCATCGCGTCGGGTTTTTATGAATAGATCAAGCGCGACCACCGGTTTTGCCGTTCGACCCCCTGTGGGGCAGACTCCCGCATCCCATAACAACACGCCCCTTCTTTCCACGGCGGAACTCCGAACCCTTGAAAGAACTACTACCGCCCCCTCCGCAGCCATGCTGCCTTTTGGCGACTCTCTCTCCCCCTCCGTGTGGCTCGCAATTATTAAAGCGCCCTGCCATCGCAGAGCCGTTGTTGCTATCGTCTACATAGATAAACCGCTGCCAAGTTCGGGTCCAAATGTCGATTTTCCTGCGCGAATGAAATAACTTTCAAGATAGGAAGTTTTAGACGTTACGAGTGGAGCTAGATCAAACATTTTTTTCGAGCATTCTTGGAAATTAACAGAGTAAGACCGAAGTTTTCCCCCTGGGTTTTCCGCCGATCCGGATTTAGTAAATTTTTGGTTTCTCCGTCTTCATTTCCCAGGAGATCACCTCTCTCAGAATAGTGGAGGATCCTGCGCTTGTTTGTGCAGCGCATCGTAAGATCCCCACAACTTCGTGTAAGCCCCCGTATGGGCCAGTTTCCCCCACCCAAAAGGACCGAAGTCGCTTTAGTCCCCAAATACATCTTTAAGAGATGTTACTAAGTCTTTTGTAGGATAGGGTTCTGAAGAAGTTTTTCTCTATTTGTGGAAGTCGGGTTGGAGCCTACATCCCCTCTTTGCGACCGAGCTCTTCCCATTTTTGTATCCCCCCCTTCTTTTACTGGCAGCGTGAGGTCAGTGCTCGATACCCGCGGAGCTATGAGTAATTTACCCCAATGCGCTTCACAACCCTTTCGCACCATCAACTGCGCTCTGGTAACGCGTGCGGTTTCTTTTCGCGGGCCTTCCCTATGGCGGCAGCGGTTCCAGTTGAAGATCCGCTCAAGATGGTGTGACAAGACCCCCCCCGTTGTCCAGCATCTGTCTCCCATGTGTTGACTCGTGCCCTTATTTCTGCGGATTACAACTTTTTTCCCCCCTACCTCCTCGAGGAATTAAGGGGTGGGAGATTCTGAGCACCCTATTATAGATGCATTTTTTTTTTCCCCCTCAGGTTGTGTGGTTTCCCAGACTCCCAATGACAATGCGTCCATACAGACTTGAAAGCGATTAATAACCGCGGCCGCCTTTATCCCCCTTTTTAGAGAAGCCTGGTTTGCCTCTGGATTTTTTACTTTCGGAGGGAAGCTTTGGATTTCTCGTGTCCTCGAACGGAGAGGTTGTAAGCCTCACCCGACCCGATGATCCAGGCAATGGTTTTTATCTTGCATTTTGGGAGAGATCTGGGGCCCCCGCCTGGCGACTTTCTCGAAGTATCTTTTTTGCTCGGCAGCTCCCCAAAACGTTAGAGCTCCCCGTATTGACTGGCTCATCGGCCCTTTTTCAAGCCCCCCCTTCAGTTTCGACGCTCGGTCATATTCGTTTAAGTGATGCCTCGTGTCGACTGCGTGATTACGCCACGGTGCCGAAGGACCCTAAAACCCCCCCCTAGCCCGTGTTTAGGCCATCTCAGCCCCTTCCACCGGCGTGGGATTTCTTCAGGCATTCGGTGATCTTCGGAAAACAGAGTCCCTTCTTAATTGCCGCATCGCCGCCCTCATTCGGCTTTTTTTTTTAAGGAAATCGCGCGGGCCGTTGGAGCGTGACCTCCAGTGCAGGTAGGTGGAGGAAGGCGTTGGATGTGGGCCCACGTTGAGATTCGCCCCGTGGCCCCCCAGCTGACCCTCCTCTCCCGAATCGGAGATTGAGTTGAGATTCTTGCACTTTTTTCCCGATTCCTAAGTACCTTCTGATTTTGCATTCTTTTTTTGTGACCACCCGTCCTCGAGACCCCTCCTATCATGTTCATGACGTTTCCCTATTCCACGTCCGTCGTCACTCGGAGCACAGACAAAGAGTTTTGTCAACCCCCCTTCAATGGCCCGTCGTAGAATTTATTTTCCCTTTCCTTCTCCGCGGGGTCCCCACTGCTTTCGATGGTGGAAGGAAATATCCTTTGACATATCCTTAACTCCGAGCCCCCGATGACTTGCTAGTGGTGTTTTGTTTATAGACGATTTTAAGGCTATAGAGTCTACCCCCTTTGCGATCGGCACAAAAATTTTACCCCTCGCCGCGCTGTGAACCCCCGAAGATTTCCTCTGAAGGCGAGTTTCTGGCGCGGGTGTGATGGTCTGGCGAAAAAAGAATCCGCCAAGTCCCCTTGCTCTCCCGAAGAGAGGGAAGTTTTACGAGAGCCTTGGAACCCCAGTGATACTGCACCTGGAGACGCGTCCCGAGACTATGTCAAGCTGTTCCGACCCGTGCGTGCTTTAGAGTTTGCCTTACGGGACAGGAGCCCGTCCCCTGGTTGGTCCGGTTTATGTGGGCTACGCAGAACCCTGTCCCTTTGACGACCTGTCCGTGTTGGACGGACGCAATTTTCGCAACGGTTGCCCCCCTGGTCCATGAGGTTATTTTGAACCTTAGTATTTCCGACGGTCTGTCCCCCCGTTTTTTTTGTTTTGTTTGTGCTTTTTATTCAAGCCTAGTCGCGCCTGCCGTCGCAGCAGCAGAGAGCTTGTTTCCTGGGGGGGCTCAAGTTTTTGACATTGTATCAGATCGGCAGAGAGCTTAAAGGTTTTTTATCCCCCCCTTTAGTGCCTTAACACCCCCCCATCGCATTGATGAGTCGATTCTTTTTTCTTTCAATAAGAGAGGTGAATACTTAGCGGATTATAAGAAACGTGGATTTATCTCGTTTTTCCGAAGTTTAGAGAACTCCAAGGATAATACTTCAGGCCGAGGAGTTGTCCCGGTTTTCCCCCCCCCCCAGAGGAAATGGGGGCCGGAATCGAGTTCAGAAAACCGCGGCGATTTAGAGATCCAAGTTTAATGCGCGTTTTCGCCAGTTAATGAAGGACTCGCTCTCAGTTTTCGGAAAAATCCTTCTAGATTTGACGGACCCCCTTCATTGTCGTCTCTCCCCTTCCCACCTTCGGAGCCCCCCTGTTTCCCGCTGAGAAGGAACTTCCGCTCTCCATGCGTCTCACCACACCGGGTTCGAAGTAATATTTGAAAATTATTCCAAGTCGACACCTCATCCTCTCTTTGGCGCCACTTTTCACTAGTCTGATCTTCAAGAACATCCTGTTTGTCTTTTGCTGCACTCTTACATTCCATGACTTCGCCGCCCTATGCTCTCCTTTTGGACCCGATCTCGACCCCTATTTTCCCAATTCCCCAACGCGATCAACGACACCATGTTCGTTACCAGCCTGGACGCGCCAAGACGCCGCCTGGACTTTGTTTTAGCACCACCTACCCAGGTTTCTTCCTGATCCTCCAGGGACCATATATTTTTTCCCGCCTCTCCCCCTTTGAACGAAAGAATCTCTCCCATAATGGTCTAGCCATGATTGTGATGCTCGGCGACCTCGTGGATCGTCCTCTCTGGTTCTTGCACGGATGACCGACCCCCGGAAACCCCTTCACCCCTAGCGTGTATTCTTCGTCGTCCTGCTGAGGTAGTAGTGGACCCCCCCCCTCTTGCGCATGGAAATGCCGCAGGAAAAAGCACAGGACCAGGCGCGTTAAGATCCATCCTTTAATCATGATGAGGGGACGCGGCGTATTCTTTTTCCGGCGCCGGAAACCATGCGCTTTCTTTAGTCGTTCCCCTCTCCCAGGGCTGTTCCCTCCGATCCTCGACCCCCTTCGGCGTCCTTTCTCCTGTGTGCTCTGCTTTCACCGAGTACACACTCTTCTGTTAGGATAACTCAGAAGCTCGTTCGTATCAGTCTTATGCTTCGTTTGCTTTCCTTCGTGCGGCTTGGACCGTATCAAGGCTTCCGCGCGTATCTGTTTAAGCGCCATCTGTGACCCTCCTCGGCTTTCGATGGGTTCTTCCTTGGGCGCCCGGTCCTTTTCTCTTCATAGCCCCCATGCCTCACCATGGTCGAGTGTTGCTTTTCTGACTTTTTTTTCCCCTCCTATGATAACCCGGCGTGAGATGCTGCTTATCAGGCCTCGCCGAACTGCCCCGCGATGCGGTCTCTGATGTGATGGGCCTCGAGACAAAGAATTCCTGGTAGTTGGGAATCGCTTACTCCTCCTTCACAGGCACGTTGTCGGCGTATTTTCCGGCGTCCTTCGAATCCCTTCGTCAACCGGCCCTTGTGAGAGACCCCCCAAGCCTCCCGGCCCAATGCACGCGCCCCTGCATTTTGTTCCGCGAACCAGGTTGACGCCCGTTTCCGTGTTCTCACAAGGATGTTTTAATTATCCCCCGTCTCTTCCCAAGTGCTGTCGTCCCCAGATGTGATCTTACTCTTTTGTTTTCTTGGTCTCCCCCCCGCTTGCAATTTTTTTTTCATGACCCCACAATGCCAAGCACTAATGCCCTTTCAATCATTCGGCCTTTCGAGCCCTCCAACCCTTTTTTTGCGTCTGAAGGCTGATCTTTCCTTTTAACAACCAGATCCAGCCATGTCCCCCTAGCCCCTTGTTATGTATTTTTTTGTTATCAGCCCACCGTTCATTTATCCTTTTTCCTGCAGGTTTACTGCTCTTCCCACCTTCCCGACCCCCACGTTTCCCTCGGATCCTCCTGTCTAGACCCCTATATCACCCCGTCGGTTCCCTCACGACCTCCCCTCTCTGGTCAATAGAATCCCCCTGCCAGACCCCTTGCCGCTAGCGCTTTGACCCATGCGCCATTCCGTCGTTGAGCGCCGGCTCCTAAAACCCCGATAAAAACCCCCCGAATCGACGCCACAAGAGCTTTGTCTTGCCCCATGTTTAACTCTCCTCCTCGCCGCTTCGCGGAAATCTTGTTTCAGATTCTCCGGCCGAGGTCATATCGATCAGCAGAAATTCGACTGTTCTTGAGTCCCCCACTTCCCCCCGCACGATTCCTCTTACTCCCAGAGCTTTCCTACCTGTCTGGTCGGCCTTTGTCCAGTTTCTTAATTGTCTTTGGGTCAGATCGCGCCCTTTGTGAGGTTCCCCCCCCCCCGATTAGTCAGCCTTGCCTCTTCCCGCGCCCCTAGTAACCCCCACTCCCGATCGATTAGTACTTAACTCAGTCGATTCTCCTTTCCTCTCTCCGGCATTGAGGTAGGACCTTAGAACGCTTCCTAATATCTCCTTCAAAGGGGCCTTGCGGATCCTGAACAGGAATCTTGACCCCCGGGAAAGGATGTCGATGCGCGGGCGAAAGAAGCCCTTGTCTTCCCGGGTGATTCCCCCCCAACTGCAGTTCCTTCAGGCGATCATGCGGTCCCTTCCGTTGACTCCTCTTATGGCTCGATCATCTGACATCTATTCTATTGGCCGACTCGACTGCTGCCCTGCCTACCCTTAGTCCAGTCACCCACTGACCGAAAAGGCACTTCCACCTGAGTGTTTGTTACTCGCAGCACCCAGCCCGAATTCCATTTTTGCACTTCGACCTCAAGGATTCCCCCGATGGCCCAAAAAAAATTCTCGCGCCAGTATAGAAGAAGGCCGGATCAGCCGCTTGTTTCTACCGGTGTTCTGGCGTAGGAAGGTCTGTAAATGACCTATTTGATTGTGAATCGGACCTGTTCGTACTGATTTCGTCAAGCCTCAGTCGAAGAATCATCCTGATAAGCCTTTCCATTTAGCGAGTCGAGAAATTGACATTCTCCCCCCTCCTCTTTTAGTCCCCCAAGTGTCTATCAAAGTCGTGAGCACACTACTGCACAGCTGACATCCCTTCTTTCGTCCCTTCTTCGCCCTCTTCCAAGCTCGGTCTTCCACCAATAAAGTGAAAAGGTCTGATCTTACGGGATCCTTTTCGTGCATGTTCGGCTTTTCCGAGAAATCCCTCTTCTAAGAGCCTTTGAAATGCATGAAAAGCTTACCAGTCCCCGAGAGAGTGTAATGGGTTTGCGGAGAGGGAATTGGGTAACTATTTCATTGGAGTACGCCCAGCAAATACATACCGTGGCCAACGATGGCTCCCCCGTCGGCGTTTTCTCAAGTACCACCCAAGTTCTCAGATTACCATATTTCCATTTTTTTTTTTCCTTTCCTCTGCCTCTTTTCAGCCCGGTCCCTCGGTAGGCAGACCAGCCACGACTCGTTACCCTGGTTCTTTCTTCATTCTACAAATTTAGTACCGGTAAAGAGTATCCCCATGCTTCTATCTCTACATGAATGGCTCAGAGGGATGCAAAATGCGTTTTGACCCCGGACCTTTTCTTCCCCAAAACCCCCACCCCCGCTCCTATCCCTCCCCCTAATGCTCCCAGTTGAGTAGCTCTTTCCCCTTTCTTCAAAAGGGACCTCCAGGTGGAATCTTCAAGATCCCTGTTTCTCTTCCTTTGACCCCTTAATAAGACCCTCAAGCCTTCCTCCTCCTCCTCAACACCTCCCCCTTCCCACCCATACACTCCCTCTTTATC
>Ga0179593_1288964_pt1 | contig 12179 bp, 6 predicted proteins | sample CZODoug2_1_08_16_FD_185931 | JGI IMG/M metagenome (GOLD analysis project Ga0179593, IMG submission 185931) | Vadose zone soil fungal communities from Angelo Coast Range Reserve, California, USA - CZODoug2_1_08_16fungal (PacBio error correction) | ecosystem: Environmental > Terrestrial > Soil >... | reverse complement strand
GGCAGCAAGAGAAGTCATTTCTTGCCAAGGGTCGGAAACCCGAGTACGTCGTTTCCTTTCGCAACGTGTGACAGAAAGCCGGCCTCACAGAGGTGGACGGCGTAATCGAGGAGTTCTTTCCCCCAGCTATCTTGCCCTCCGAAGAAACCTAGTTCTGCATCAAAGACCCCGAGGTCAATTCTTCATTCCTGGGTAAAGGTTACCTTAGTCTCCTTTATTTTCCCCAGCAGCACTCTTACGAGAGATAGACTCTTCGTTCCGGCTTAGGCCTCGAGCCCCGCTCTGATTTTGGTGTGGTCACTTCATTTTTCCTTTTAACCGCGCCTCTCCCTTTGGCTTTTTCCCAAGACCCGAAGACTGATGCCGTTGGGCAACATCCTTTTCTCCTCGAAAGACGGGCCTGGCGCAGGAAAAAAGAAGGTTCAGTTCAATTTAGCGGCCCGTCCTAGTGCTTCACTAGACCTTTTTTAGAATTTGGTCCACATCTTTTTTCTTGGAATAAGTCTCCCCAGGTCTGGTTGACCTTTTTAAGGGACGAGGTCGGTAGACACCTACAGTATTCTTGTAAATCCCTTCCGCTACCCCTGTATAGTTCCCCCCTAATACCTTGTATCCACCCCAGGTGGAATTTTTCTTTGGTAGGACGTTACGCTGTTCTGTTTCAGGGAATGAAATCAGTCTTAGGGTGATACCGTCCCATCTCGAGATCACTCTTTGCGTGTCTGCTGCCCTTTCTAGGTCCCCAGTTCGTGCTCGGCTTATTTAGTTGCCAAGCCGGGTTCTTGCTTGCCGATATCCCTTGTTCTAACGTTCCTTGCTGTCTAATGTCCCCCAAGAGACCTTTCCTCCCTTCGGTCCTTTGCCTTTCGCTCTGTCCTGCCTGCGCAGCGGCGTCCTGAGGGTTCTCGCAGTACCTTCTTATTGGGAAACGACCCCTTTTGCAACGTCACGTATTTTTGACCAGGCGCGGTAGGACCATCCCCCTCCCACAAAGGTTTCCCGGTGACGTGTCTCTACAGAGTTTTAGAAGAGTTCTTCCCTGCTTTTTGAAGACTGCCTAGCAGAAGATTCCTCCTCTTTTCCAGATCGTCCCGCACTAACTCTTTGGAGCTGCAGCCCCCCGAACCCTGTTTCTACCCACGGAAGAAAACCTCCAACAGATGCTGGACGGAAATGGATCCTTTGTGTGTATTGCATAGTCCTAGTGAGAGATGCGTTCCGTTTTTATAGATCAAGTCTGACTAGTGGTGACCCCCTCCAGAATGCGAGCGGGTCTAAGTTTTTTGTTGTTCCGCTTTTCCCCTTTTTTTTCCCCCGCTTTTCGTGCTTAACCATCGAGGTTTCTCTGCTCTCTTTGGCGCCACCCGACTCTTTTCTGTCGGTGCAAGTCCGTTTCTTATTCACCAGACTTGCTTTGGAGCCATACGATGTTTCCCCGCTTTGACTGACGGCCCTCCCGGTTTTCGTCTTCCGCTTTCCCTGCGCTTGGTAAAGGAGAGATTTCAAACCCTGGTGCTCACCGACCCCCCCCCCTAGCATTTCTTTTCCTGTCCCGCGCGTCCCGCATGTAGCTTCACTTCTTTTACCCCCCCCCCTCGGCAGTGGTGCGTTTGCGTGGAAACCCCACTCCGTTACCAGGCTGCGTCGTCTGTTCGTTTTCCCGCTAACCCCCTCTTTTTCAGGAGGCGAGGATTTTTCCCGTACGCACCGAGGAACCCCTTCCGCGGCCAGCCTGTCCTATTGGTCACGCCTCCGCCACACGCCTCTTCCATCGCTCCCCCTTCTCTCTCTTACCCTGCGGTTGCGAAAATACTCAACACGACTACTTGCGTCGTCCCTACATCTTTTTTCCCGTGCCCTAACTACCGGTTTTTTTTTTTTTACGAGCCCTAAGTCAGATTCTTTTTATCTTCCCGGGAGGTTCCCTGCGGGTGCGGCGATCTTTTCCTTTCTACTACCCCTTTTTTTTTCTATCTGTGCGCCAACGAGGCTATCGCCGGAGTATTTTTTGCCCCTTCTACTTCGGCCGCGCTTGTGGGAACCACGGACCCCCCTTTCCGGGTATAGATTCAACGAGTGAGTTCGCCTCTTCCTTGTTTTTTTTAGTCTTTTTGTGCTTGCAAGTGCAAGGGTGGCCTCGATCATTCCGTAGGAGGAGGATTCCCTTTTTTGGTGTCGAGTGCTTCCCCCAAAGCGTCCCATTTTTGTCACGTTATGTTCCTTGCAGAGCTCCTTCCCTTTCTTGGACTTGTTATTTTAATCTTGGTCTCACCTTTGTACGAAGGAAAAGCCTTGTCGCTTTGGGTTGGCCCCAGCCCACCCCTCTGCAGTGCTATGGCTGCCTTTTTTAAGCTTTCCTTAATACCGTACGCTTTTTGAATCACCTGCCGCCCCCTGTGGTATCTTTGTACTTGACGTTGTGAGTCATTTTTCTTTCCGCCAACAGCGCCTCAGGCGTCCTCCGGAACACGGATCATTTTTTCCCCCCTTTTTTTTTCTTAAGCTTGTTTTCCTTTACTTTATCCGAGGTGTTGAGCCTTCCACGGAATCGCCTTTCCCCCTCGTACGGGTTGCTCCCTTTCCCTTTTCTGTCGCCCCATTTTTCCCATGGGGAGCACGTTTCCGACTGCCGCGTTCCTGACCGTCCCGGAGCGCCCTTGGAATACGAGAAGCCCGTCTCTCTCCCGGATCTGCTCCAGGAAGAGCCGCTTTCCGTGTCGGAAGGAACTCCGGAGGCGGACCGTGGTTGGCTACTGTAGGTTCCCGGTGTTTGGGCGAAGCAGCACACAAAGCTGGTTTCTTCGACGAGGACTAGCATAGCTGAGGTTTGCGTAGTTTTTTGTGAGACCAGGGCTTTTCTTTATATAGCATTTGCTCGTAGTCATTTCGTCGGATCCTTAGAGGAGTGAAAAAGTCCAGACGTTTTCCCTTTCCCGCGTCACAACCTCGCCTATGTAGCAATTTTCCCGTTTCTTTTTTGCCGCTCTAGTTCTTTCCTTGTTAATTACTTCCCCCATTTTTGTAAGTTTTGTGGTAGACCCTTTCCCGAGTTATGTCGTTTTTCACGGTGTTCCCCCCTTAGAGTCTCTTGCTTTCCATAGATCCGAATTTTTTAATGCATGCAGATGGCCGCCCCCGCTTCATCAGAAGATCTCTTTCTTTTATCAAATCGAGGATTATGCAGAGGAATTTCCTTCCTTACCCTTTTCATAAAAAGGCCGCCTGTCCGCAACCCCAGTCCCCCACTTTTGTGATCCATTAGGTATTTCGTGACGTTATTTCGATGCGTCTTACAGCCGATCCCTGTACCGATGCCCTAGTCCGTCTCGAACCGACGACTTTTTTCCCTTCAGGTTTTCCCCTCCCCCGCGAGACAGCGTCCTCCCTTGCCTCTTTTAGCCGGTTCCCCTCTACTGAGTCACTTTCAGGTTCCCTTCTAAGCGTCCATTACTTTCAGTTGCGTTAAGTATTGAGAACGTGCCCGGCAAGGGCCCCCTAAGATCCAGGCTTTTCCTCGCCCCTTTCTATTATCGTGACTTTCATGGCCGCCTTCTAAATGATCCCCCAGCTCGTTACATCCTCCTCGGGAAGCACGTAGTTTTCTTTCGGTCTTTTTAGCGTTCCTTGCCCCCCTTTCAGTCTCTTCCCCAGCAGGTCATCAAGGCGCTTCGAAGGTCGGCCTTTCTAGAGCGAGGTTGTTTGACGTGGCAAGCATCCGTTTCTCCCCTTTTAGCGGCCTAGTTCCCGTTTTTGTTTTGGCCCATTGTCTCCCCACGTCAAAGGTGCTTCTCCATTCACATGTAGTCGTTTTCTTTAAATCTTTTTTTTACCGTTAGAAAAGCCCTTTTTTAACTTTTCTTTCCCCCCCCCGGTGCCCCTTGTTTTGCCCACGGTGCCCGCCGTAGGTCCCCTTCCGTCAGGACTGCTTACCTACCTTCTTCGTAGGCAACTCGAAAAGCTGCTGGAGGGTGTGCTTTTATCTCGGAAGGCCCTCTTGTAAGGTCCTTCATGAACCTGCCGATACTCTTCATCACGCAACGACATTTTGTTTCTGACGGAGAGTTGCCGTTAGGACTTTCTCTCTTTTTTGCGGGGAAGTGCCATGTCACCCTTTTAAGGTTTTAGCCCTCCGTGTGTGGACGTAACCTACTCCAAGTGGAAGGCATCCAGTAAAGGTAGAAGTCTTCCATCGACGGCGATTAACGGAGGGCAAAGGTTGAGGAAAAGGGGCACACTAGTACCTACGAATTTCCGGAAAGCATGGTAGAAGAGGTCACGTTTGTGATGCGCCAAACGTCCTCCATCACCCTCACCTCCACCGTGCGTCAACCCGACGGGCCTTTCTAGCTGTCAGGTAATTCTCATTACGACAAACACCCCTTCTTCTGTGACACGCGTCGACATTTTTTTTCTTCTCGGATAAAACTTTCTTCTTTTAAAATCTCCCAAAAAGATTTACTGAAGCCCCCGACCCTGACTCCTCTTTCCCTTTGTACAGGTGGTAGAACTTGCTAAAATTTTTAACGTTTTTGATGCCTGGTAGACAGCCAGACCTCGACTCGAGGAGGTGGGCCGGGAAGATGGCTCGATTTTTTCGGAAACTTCTACTATTTCTTACCTAGTTCCCCCTCCCGGTGTGCGAGGCCACCCGATTATATTTACACCGTGGGGACCCATGCACGTCTGGTTTTTTTCGTTTTCCTTTCTTATTAAGAAGGGAATAACTTGGGGGAAGGAGCTCTGCCGGATCTCGTGCCGCCCCGTGTCCCCCCTCTGTCAAGTGGCAGAGCCCCTACCAGGCTAGTCGCAGCTCTTTCCCTTGGATTGTTAAGCAAGCGAGAAGTGCGGTCCCGATTTGAGCTTGGGCGCCAAAGGTTCCCTCGCGGCGTACACTGAAGGAAGAACCACGGGACCTGGAACCACACGAACTCCAACGTTGAGTTTACCTTCCCCCTTGGAAGTGTTCCTCCTTGGTGGGCGCCAGGGGTACCGTTGGGTTCTTGTGTAAGCGAGGTGTTTTTTTAGGCCGCTTTTTCTCCGAGGCTAAATTCTCTCGATGCTCTCAGATTTTCCAGCGCGGGCCTTCTTTTCTCCTGATTTCTCCCTGTTCTTGTCCTGCAATTGCTAGTTTTCCTCTTGTGTGCCCCCCCCCCCCCCCGTCCCGGGCGCGTCCTGCCTGTAACTTCCATTTTGGTAACCACGGGGAAAGGTCAGGGCTGATTTCCTTTCAATTCTTTTTAAGTTTCTTGTGGGATATCCGTTCGGCTACAGAAGGTGATTTGGGGCACCTTTCCAATGTTCCATGTTGAAAGTTTTTTCGTGGTTACCTTCCCCCCCGCCAATGCAACTCTCGCCATGTGGAACAGATCCAGTCTCCCTTCCATTTTTGACGTCCCTCCGCGGTTCGCCTGTTCGTCCCTTAAACGGTCGTTATGCGGCCAATCGCCAGCTCGTCCCTCCACGATCCGTTTTGTCGCGGACCTGCGCACCACTCGGTAACTACCCTGCCTGAACCACGCCAGAATATTTCCCCTTGGTCACCTGGCTTTGTTTTTGCAGCCTGCTTTTTATTCGTCGTCCTTCTCTGCCTTTTCTGCTGTTCAACTCATTCGCCTGCTCCGGTTCCCGGCTTTTTCCTCGCTCACTCTTTCTCTTCCCCCAGTGCATCCCCCCTGGGCTTCCTGATTTTCGTACAGTTAGGTCGAGAAGCGGTTTCCTCTTGGCCTCTGGGCAATCCTGTCCCCTCTTCATCAGAGACGGTTTCCGTTTAGATTTTTCCGGCTGCTGACATCTGTGGTCTGGGGGCAGACCGATGCTGCCTTAAAAGGCCTTGTTTTCCCCCCACGCATCACCTGGCGTTCTTTGGGCTCGCTATGTCCGGTACTGTCTAGCTTCAGTAGCACCATATGTAATTCCTCTTTGTTCTTTCGTTTAATTCTTCCCCGGTGATTTGTCTGTAGACCCTTTTTTTTCCTCACGATTTGACCCTCGTTCTTGTGCGTTTTTTCCCCCCCGGCTCCCTACCAGCAGTGCACCGCGAGGTACACCTTACTATTTTGTATCATCTCCCTTCACGATTTTTCACTGGACTGATGGTTACGGCGCAAATCCATGAACCAAGTACGACCCCTACCTTTTTTTCATTCCCCTAAATCTTGTCCCTCTTTCCCAAGAACGTGTGTTTGTGCGCCGCCCGGGTAATTCCGAGATTGTTTCTTTTCCTCAAGGGAGGCGGTTGAAATTCTTATTCTCTTCCTATCTTTTTACTCCTTGTTTGTTGATTGATTAGATTTCTTAATTCCCCCCGCTGGCCCCCGCCCCCCCCCCCCCCCCCCCCCCCACTCCCTCTCCTTTTCTAGTAACACAGATTCTTCCCTTCTCTCGGGTATTTCCCCCCCCAGGGCACCATTCGTCTGAATCTTGACCAACTTTCTGGGGAACGCCTGTGTCCTTTTTGTTTTTTTTAATAGTAGCCCGTCCTTGTCCCTCAGCTTCCCCTTTCCCGGTTTCAGGAGGGCTCGGTTTGAATTTCACCACCTATACCTTTCTGACGACGCTTTGTCAGAGCCGTTTCCCTTCCGGGCATTGTCATCGGGTCACAACTTCCCCCTCTTTTTCCATGTCCTGGTTGATCTTTCTTTTTCCCGTAACCAACCGTTTTTCTGATCTTTGCTAGGGTCCCGCCCCTCGTACCCGCTTTTCCCCGGCCTCACGACGACCTATTTTTCCCCCCCACGGATTTTCGTTTCTCAAACCAGTACTTTTTCATTGTTTCGTTTTACTTGGCACCCACCCTCGCCTCGCGAGGACTCCCTATCGACTTCTTAGTTTCGCGGGGTTCCCATTTTTGGACCCCGGATGAGACTTTCTGTTCAGAAAGGCCACTCCCCTTTTTTCGAGTTTTTTCCCCCCTTCGCAATCGACCATGTGCTGCCACTGTTTCCCCCCGTGGACTCTTATTTTCTTTGAATTGAACACCCCTTTCTCCCGTACTCTTGGCCCTAGTCCGCGTATGGCTCGCCCTTCCCGATCCTCCTATCAATTCCCCCCTCGCCAGGTCTTTTTTTTACGCTCGGCGGGTTTTTTTTCTTGTTTATGCCTTGTAGGTTTTAATTTCTTTCTTGTTGGCAAGGTCCGCCTTCCCCCCAAAGGCCCCCTTGGCCGTAGGGAACCTCTCCTTTGTTGACTGAGCATCTTCCCCTGGTGATTTTCCGTACTAGCTCACACCGAGCTGCGCTCCTCTCTTGGCGCACTTCTTTCCAAATTGTATGAGTCTTTTTTCCATACGTTGTGCTTGCCCCCCTAAGTCAGCCCTTGGAGGTTTTGCAGTATTTCCACCCCCTTCTATGTGCATGGCTCCTCCTTCCCCAAGAGCTTGCGCTCTTATCGTTCTTTTCCCCCCCGCCTTAAGTTTCGGTGTACCGGGGGTTATTGGGCAGCGTAGCCTTGCATTGATTTATCGTTTCTTAGGGGCCTCTAAGAGGCTCCAAGGTAGCTTAGACCGAGGCGGACGGAAAGTTTTGAATCGGGTTCACTTTCAGCTAGAGATGAATTCGATCTCTGTCCCCTCTCGGTCGAAGATCCCCTCTCCCCACGTTCTTCGTCAGAGGACACCCCTTTTCCCCCTGTTTCTCGGCCCGTGATGGGGTCTTCTGGCTGCGTTTCCTACCTTTTTTAATTTTTGGCGTGACATTTCCTAAACTTTACCCCCACCTTGCCGCCCCCCCTCTCTTTCGAACCTACGTCCTTCCTCAGTCCCCCCGAGATTTTGTGTGGTAACTGTCTACGCGTACGCCCTTGTGGAGAACTTTTGGACCTCAGTGCCCCGCTCCCCCGTTTCGGAAATGAGTTTGCTGATAGTCGCAAGCTGTAATTCATTTGGGAAGAAGTTTGACTTCGAGCTTTGGTCTAATGGATCAGTAGAGTTTCCTTCTCCCAACACCTTGTTCTGTATTTCTCCGAGAAGGTGTTCTGCCACCCGACAATCAATTGCGCCTTTACCAGTGACTCTCTGGGGCAGCAACATTCGAAGAAGGTTCAGCAGTAAGCTCTACAGAGTCTCTATCGACTTGTCCGCATGACGGAGCTTTTCCTCCCATGGAGCCCCCCTACGTAATACCGTACGTTGGAAGGGTCGGTCGTCGAGCGACCTGGGTCTTTCCGTTTGGAAACGCAGGGCCTCCTCCCTCCCTGACCCGGACCTTTCTTGTGGTTTTTGTCGGTTTTTTTTTTTTTTATGTTTTCTCGCACGCACCCCCCTCAGGTTTACAGCCGTGTGTACGTATCGTCTAGGTCGAACCGGGGTTCTCTTTTTCCCCCAGTTACGAGTTAGCCCCTTCTTGTAGTTTTGTTAGACCCCACCTGTTGCCGCTCTTAGCGGTATAGGCGTGTTTCCTCCCCTAACTTCCTTTCCTCCGGCAATGAGGGAGGGCACCTTTTATTTCCTCCGGTTCGGGCTGGGAAGTGGATCCAGCAAACGGGGGCCCCTCCCCTGGCTCCCTTCAAGGAAACGGCTCTCTCTATTTTACTCTACCGTTATTTTGTTTATTCCTAGTCTCGTTGCCTGTTTTCTTCACTTGACTTAGCGTGCCGGAACGGTTGTCCTTCCCGGAAATGAACGCCCTATCTTCTTCCCGGCAAGCAAGGTCTCTAAGATCTTTCCCATTCCCCGTGGAATCGACCCCCTAGCGAAAGGCGTGTGCAATCCATCTACCCCTTTCCATGCATCCTTTGTCGACTCGGCCCCCAGGAACCCCCCCACCGGTTGCCTCACCCATCCTTTCTTCCCGGTGCTCACTCCTGGACGTGCTGTTTTTTTTTGGGGCGTGAGCAAGTTTGCAGAAGGTTACCCCCCCCCCAGTCCCCCTCCCGGGTCCCGGACCAGCTTTCGACGCGAGTAGGGATCCCTTTTAGAGCTTTTTTCTATCACATGCACAGGAGTTCCTTTTGCGCGAAGGAGGGACCCCTTTTTTCTTCCCTGAGGTTTTCCCATTCTCGTCCGCATGTTGGTAGCCTTCCCGCGCCAGTCGCTGCCGACGACCTCGTGAGGATGCATATGACCTCTACTCTGTCTGCTGCTGCTTTCCCCCCTCAGTAGGCCTACTTCAGCCTCCCTGGTGGCTGAGGTGAAAAGCGGAAGTCTTTCGTGAATTTTTTTAACCAGGACGGGCTGCGCCGATCCACAAGAAAGGAGCCGCGTGTCAGACCAGCCCCCCAAAGTTAGGGAGTTCCAAGGTACAGAGATGGTAAAATAGGCTCCCTAGTTCTTCGACCGCACTTCCAGGAAAATGGGATGGGGTGAAACAACCCCGCCACGGCACATGTGAAGGGCACAAATTTTCCACTAGTATTGGACACACGTCGTCGAGGTGTCCATCCCCCTGAAGTTAGATTTGGTCATGCTTGGTTTCCCTTGTCCGCGGTTGTTTGCCACGTGCCTTGAGCCGACAATGTCTTCAACACCGAATCACCCCCCTTTTCTTAGCACACTTTTTTTAACCGTGTTTTTTGTCTATAGGAGGCCGGGGTTGTACTGCGGGCTATGAATTGTACAACCCTCTTCCCTCTATTCTAGGGGCTACCCGGAGAATTCTCCCCTTCCCTATAATATGGCCTGATGAGGTCTTCCCCCCCCGATCCTGGATTCTTCCTCCGAGATGCCTCCCGTGTTTCTCTTGGTGAGAAAAGGCCCGGAGCCCTTTCTCCTGCTGTCTTCAAAGAGACGTTACACACCCGTAAGGCATTTCCTCCCCTTGAAGGTCGAGATGCGCAGAGTCCTTCAGCAGACTGCGATCACTTTTTGTTTCTTCTCCTAGAAAGTAGCTGTCTGTCTGAAAGAGGAACCCAGTTTCCAGTGAGGCATTCTTTGACTCCCCCGAATTTGCGGGCCCTTCATTGACAGGGGGCCCCATCCGGCCATTAGAGAGCGGAACTTTTTTCCTCCTCTGGGGTCCTCCTTTGTAGAACCCCTACCCTTTCCGACCTAGTTTTTTTTTTCGAGCAGCTCGGGACCCCTAAGTCCCCCCCCGGGGTGCTGTTTTCCCACTGGCCACAGCTTCCCCCCGACCGGCCGGACCCTTTTCAATGCCGGTTTTGACCTGCGTTCGTTGTTAAGGGTGGGATTTGCGAGGATTTATCCCCAGACGAGTTCAGCTACCGATTTCTCTTTTGTTACCCCGAACGTGATGGATTTCCTTTACAGCGTGTAAGGATTAGCTTTTCCCGCATCCGACGTGAGCACCCAGTGCATCCCGGGGCTTATTTCCTTCCCTCATGAGAACAACCTTTCTTAGTCGGTCTCCTAGCTTGAAGAAAGAATTCTCTGACCATCCACCCCTTGACCCTTTCCGCCTCCTCGGCTCCCCGTATTTTTCCTCGCACCGGTTGGTGGCGGGATCCGAGACGAAGACTTCAACTTCTGTTGGAACACTGCATACTCACCTGGATTCTTTTTTTTTAGGTTTGCGAGTAACGCGATTCCCCTTTGGGCGTGTTGTTGTTTTTGCCCCAGTCCTCCCAAGGACACCAATTCGGGGTGATGCGGGAACCCGACGATCACAAGGTTCTTGCTTAGCCCCGTTCCACCGTCCCGTAGGTGAGCGATTTTTTTTTTTCTCCCTTTGACACGGACGACTCCGAGGAAATGCTCCCCCCCCCCCCCTTTTCGCTTTATTTTTCAGGACCCATTCTTCCCGCATCCCCCAGTCTCCTGGCTTTCTCCCCTTTTTTTTCACCACCCTGCTTTTTTCATAGTCAATTAATCAGCCAAGGACGACACCGTTGTAGTTCTACATAGTGTTCGCTCCCCTCTTGTCAAGGGTGCCCCTTTTTTTTTACAGTCGAAGACGGGTCCTTTCCCAGTAAGCGTGGTTCCACGGTCCTATTGTGTGGTGTCCTGCGGTTCGGCTAGCTCTATTTTAGACTACAGGATGTTTGTGGAGTATCTTCTCGAAATTTTAAGGTCCTCAATTCGACGGGGCGAGCAGACGTCCCTCTTCTCCTTCGGGAACAACGTCCCACTTTTATTTTGCTGATTTTCCCCAGAGGGACTCAATTAGGTGTCGTTCAATTGGTGGCCTTTAGCAAGCCGGAATCGCTCCCTTTAGGTAGGAGAGGATCTGTCCTGGTTTTTTTTTTATTTTTACAACCTCGTCAATCGCCGCGTTACCGCCCCTTGTGTTTCCCGGCCTTTTCCCATCGCCCGAAGGACTTTTGATTCGGGTCTTTCCGGGTTCAGCTTGGACGAGCACGTGATTTTTTCAGCACCATTTGACGGTAGATTTTTGGCTTTCCGGCCCCGCTCTTTATCCTCTTCCTCTCGCCCCCAGTCTGTCCGACTCCGTGTTTATTCGGAGTTTTTTACCTCCCATGACACCCCTGTGCTAGTTCCTCCCCTCTGGCCCCGCCCACTTTCTGTCTTGGCACCCTTCGCGCCTTTCCCTTGCTTTCCGATTGTCATGCGGTTTCTCCCGCGGATGCCAGATTTCTTCTCAGAACTTTTTGTGCCTCGACTTTTTATTTCTCCGTCCCCGCGCCCCATGTTGCCCCTGGTGAGCCGTCCCTCAGCGTGAGATGACTTTTTTACGCGGCCCCTGGCTTTCACGCCATATTCCCTGCACAATAGTCCTTTCTTGCGAGAGCTTGACATTAATAGTTTTTAGATTTTGCCCCTCCAGCCAGTACAAGGAATAGTTTCCTGGGTCTTCCTTTAGGTCTTCCAGCTTTTTGTTCTTTGATTACCTCAGCAAACTGCGGTTTTTAGGAAGACCATGAGGCCGTATTATAGCAGCCCTAGATTGGTGAGCTTCAAATTTAGAACATAGTACGCTGTCTTCGATCAGAGCTTTTTCCTGGAGAGTGTTTTTTCTTTTTGTAATAGGTTCACCCTCGTGACTTTTAAAGTTCCGTCCCAAGTTTTTTTGACCCCTGCTCTCTCAGACGCGCTGATGGCTTCCTAAGCGATTTTAGCCAGCCCTTCCCCATGCTGGTGTACGGTGTTCAGGTCCCGCGAGAAGCAGCGGAAGTGGCGAGAAGCTTCGCCCCCTCTGAACCGCGCGGAGAACGTTCATGCGATAGGCCTTGCGCACGGCGCTTGCATCGCAGGAGAGTCTGCGGTCGCCCCTGAGGATATTAAGATGGCTCCTGTCACGTCCGATTTTCAACACCCGTCCGTATCCAAC
>Ga0179593_1286098_pt1 | contig 12179 bp, 9 predicted proteins | sample CZODoug2_1_08_16_FD_185931 | JGI IMG/M metagenome (GOLD analysis project Ga0179593, IMG submission 185931) | Vadose zone soil fungal communities from Angelo Coast Range Reserve, California, USA - CZODoug2_1_08_16fungal (PacBio error correction) | ecosystem: Environmental > Terrestrial > Soil >... | reverse complement strand
TCTGTTTCTTACTTGGATAGCTGTGTATTTCGTTGCGCCATTTTGCCGTCTCTGGCGTGCTGTCAATCAGGCTGTTCTACCGCAGTACCACTACGCCTACTCCCCCACTAGTCTTCTTTTCTTAGACCCTTTATATCTGTCGTCCTATTTCGTTTATGTTTTCGATCAAGGGCGACTTTCTGAGACGGCGTGTGAACCCGGATTCGTCCTAGTAACAGGTAATTTTCACCCTGTTTCTGGGGGAATCTAGGCCGTCGTTTTGTCTTCCTGCGTCTGGTCATCTCCAATTTAGGTGAGTCTGAATTTTCCGTCGTGTTTGTGCCCATGTACCCTTTTCATTAGTTCGCGCTGTAGCTTCCCACATTTTCTGCTGCTCCCCGTCGTCCTTCCTGTGATGCACGAATTTTAGTTTTTGTACCAGGCTCGTTCTTCCGTCTCATCCCTTATTGCCCCAGCATCGTTACCCCCTCCGCGCATCGTTTGTGCCCACAGTATACCCTGCTTCCTTGTTCCCTCAGCTTGGGAGGCGGTGCACCCTCTGTGTCCTTGCCGCTCCGCTCACCTACTTGCATTTTTGACGCCCCCGCATTCAGGTTCTGTATCCTTCGACTTTCTCACGACATTTTTTCTTTGGTCGATCAGTGGCCATCAGGGAGTTGTGTCTTAGTCCGCCGGTAGGTCCGGCCACCTTCGTTTTTTTTTATTCCTTGCGTCGAATGCATGATTACCCTTTTGCGTTCCGTTTTTTCTGAACTCCCCCCTTTCGAAGGAGTGATAAAAGTCTTGAGTCCTTAGCAGCGCACATGTTTCCTGACAATTACTTCTTATCTGGTCTTTTCTATCTTGTCGCGATTCGGCGACCCGTCATTCACCCTTCCTCATTTTTTCTGTTTGGCTTTTCGGCACTCCCTTGTTCGGCGCTTCGGCCGATCCCCACGGCTGTTATTTTTTTTGTACCCTTTGCCCCCCTTAAGCGTAGGAACTTGCCTGCGTAATTTTTATTCCTGTTCTTATACTTTTACTGGCCCTGGTTTTCAACCGCCCGTTAGCAGCTTTTACAACGTCCCTATAAAAGTCAGGCTCGGCTTCTCGTTCCAGGATGGACCAGGGCTGAGTTCTTCATCCATTCATGACACCGGCTGTTGTTCTTTCCGTCTCTGATGCCCCCTGGCGCTATCTGTCAACCGCTCCGTTCTGCCTGAGTTTCTGTCATTTTTCGTGCTTTAAACTTTTCGCCGTTTCGTTTCAGTTTTTTTTCCTTGGCCCGATGGGCCATCCCTGCCGGTATGTGCTCATGTGTTCTTGATTTGTTTTTGTAAGTTTTTTTTGTGGTACCTGCCGACTTTTTTCATTGTCCCCTCAGAGTTGCATGTGTCCTTCCGAATTGACCGACCCGCATTTTTTCACTGCTCATGCTGCCCTTTTCAACTCACCGGTTCTTTGAACTATGTCCCTCCTTCGCGCCTCCTTTACGGTACTCTCTCTCCGTATTGTGGCTCCTGTTTCGACCCCCTTTCACTTACACATGCCCGCCACCCTATGATCCACTCGATGCCACCCCTCGATTCGCGAGTAAGGTTGGAATACTTTGTTTTTTTGTCTTTTGTTCTAACTCTTTCTGGCTGATGATGCCCTAGCTTCTTTGATGACCTAACTCGGCAAAGTGTTTTTTTTTTTTTTTTTTTTTTTTTTTTTTTTTTCGGTTTCCCCATTTCCGTCTTCGAGCATCGCCATCCCTATACTGTTGTCGCGCCTCCCCCCTCGATCGTGTCGGGCACAAGAGACCCTTCACTGTCCCCCCAACTGTCCTGTTTTCGCATCGATTCGGAGCTTTATGTGAATTATGTGTCTGAGCTCCCGGTGTCGTGCCCCCCGCAAGTGAAACCTGCTTCCGCGACTTTTTATGTTTAGGTTGCTATTGCACGGCCGCCCCGTTGCAATGACCCCCCAGCCAGGCGCCATGGGCTTGCTTCCGGAGGTGGCTTTGCATAACCGCTTTCCCACGGGGCTCACCCCGGAGAGTTGCGGCTGCTGCCGACGGTTTGGCGCTCGAAGGGAGTCTTGATATGAGACCTCTCTTTTTCGCATTTAACACAATTCCACCCAGAAATACTGAGCTAGACGCTTTTGCGTGACTTCGTGCATTCTTCGCCCATAGCTCCCGGGGCTATTTCCTCCGTCACCGGGTCCCGTATTAATTGACTGTTAATTTGAGCTCACCGAAGTAGTTTTCACCCTTAAGCTCGCGGCCTTACGTAAGATTTTGTCTTTGCATTTCCCCCCTCTTCTATGTCGATCTGCCCCTGCCGTTTGTCCAAGTAATTTCCCGATCCCCCCTCCGATCTACCTGGGTGCTTACGTGCTTCTCCACGCAGGTGGCCTGACTAGGCAGGGTCTGGTCATGCTGCCCGCGCCCCCCAGGGCGTGCACGTGCCGTGTACGCGCAAGGATTGCGTGATAATCTAGGCTACTAATTTTTTTTGCCTCGTACTCGCAGTCGACAGGACCTAAAATTCCAATCTCCCGTGAAATCCTAATCCTCAGCTCGTGCGGGCATGTTGCCGTTGTCGACCAAGAATTCACAGACTCCGTTGCCCTGTATCGGGGGCCTACGCGCATATTTCATCATCTTATTAAAACATCTATATTTTTATCCTTGGTTGTTTGATGATCTGTAGATTTTGCCTAAGTCGCTTGCTATGAGCTATTGAATTCGTTCCCCTCTTATATTGCTGTCACCGATGCCGCCGGCTTGGGAGGAAAGGATCTCTCGAGTTTTAAAGTTTTAGCCCTTTACTGTCCGTCAGCCCTTCAGACTTTCGCTCTTGTCCCCCCTCCCGCGTATCCGCCCTTATTACTAAATCCCTGCACCTTGCTCGGCCCTTTTCGATTGCGTCGAATTTCTAGTTTCTAGGGACTCCCTCACCGTGCAGTCCTACTTTAGGTTTGCGAGTCCTCGCGTTCTACCAATTTCATCCACCCCCTTACTTTGACGTTTCCTCCTGATCGTTCGTGTTCCCCCTCAAGTGACCCTGTAAAAGCCTCTCCCTACAGTTTTCATCCACGTGTTTTCCCTTCTGAAGCGCTCGCCATTGCGGATAAACCCTATACTAGAATTTCTTATCTGTGCTGAAATTCCCCTTTACCGCAATACAGGGAAACCGCGGACCTTGTCCCCCAGAGATCGCCCTAGTCGTTGACTTGCCTGGTGCCGATGTCTGTCACCGAAGGATCTCCCATAAGTCTTTCCGATTTTTTTCCGCGATGATAGACACACCCACCGCTGGCCGTATCCGCTTGCCAGGCATCTTACTTGAACCGCGTCTATGTGCACTGATTCTGCTCGCTTTTCCCAGAAAGACAGAACTTCCGACCGGGTTGCCCCCTCCGCTGCCGACACGTCTCTTCACTTCCCCCGTCTTCTCCTTGCACCCAGTCTTCTCTCACTCCTCTGATACCCTCGCATCAAGATTTCCTCTGCTTGCTTGCGCTGGTCGTTCCTACATCACTGAGATTTTACTCCCAGCTAGACGGGTGTTCGGGTGGCTGGGAGGTTGGCCGGTGGTTAGGCCGGTTGGGGGGGGGGGGGTCGGGCGTGGGTTCTTGGGTCGACGTGCGTGTGGGTGGGTGTGTGTAGGGGGGTCGGGGTGGAGTGGGTGGCCCCTGGCGCTGGGGTTCGTGGGTGGGGCATGTGGGTTTGTGGGGGGGTCCTGGTTGGTTGTGGGTAGGTGCGGGTTGGGTTGGTTGGGGCTGTGGTTGGGTGTTGGGGCGCGGGGGGGGCGTGGGGGGGGGGGGGGGGGGTGTGGGTAGTGGGTGGGAGATCCTTTCTTTTTTGATTTATTCAGACTTGACTTCTGCATTATCTTGTCCCGAAGCATCCTTCACATAAATAACTCACTAGGAACACCCGGAACCCAGTCTATGTCCATCACTTTCACCGCTCCATTGAGCAAGGGTCCGTAACCCTGGTTGCGCGAGTCACCTTGTCGTATTTCCGTGCTTGACTTCCCCCTTGTCCCCCCCGGGAGGTCCTCGAGTATTGCCCATCGTGCATTTTCCACCTTTAAATATTTAACGCACCCCAAATATCCCTTTTATCCTTATGACCTACCTCCCAAAGTCGCTTTTTTGAGCGTCTGTATTCTCCCTTAACCTGGAGTAATCCTTCCCTCCATAGTGCGATCGCGTCAGCCCCACGCTGGTCCCGTCAGTAGGAAGCCGGAAGTTTCGATTCTTCAGCCAGAGGTCTTTTAGTACTGGTGTTGACAGTTACCCAGTTTTTCTTTTAAGTGAAACATGTTCCAGTGCTACATCCTGCTATTCCCACCACCCTATGACCGCCCAGGGACCGTTGTTCACCAGTAAACCCCCCAAGTAACTGTAAACTGAAACGCCACTCCCTCTCTGTGTCACGAGAAAGACCTGGCAACATCATGAAACCTTCCGGGCCAACAAGCGTCGGGTCAAAGACATGTTGCCGTAGTCCTTTCTATTTCGTCGCGATATGCGTCAAGCACGCCCCACGCAGCGAGCGCCGATCTTGTCGTACAGTTTTTCGGTGCTTCTGCCCCTCGCCACGTAGAATTTTCTGGTTTTTCCTATAAGCTGCCCCCCCGCCCCTTTTCTTCCTGTGCAGTTGCTTCCACTGTTGATTTGGATTTTAAACCTTGCTCCGTGCTCTCCCAGCAGAAGAAGATGCTCAGTTTAGGCGAACTACAGCAAAAAAGGTCCAGTTCTTGGCTTTGTTTCATTTCGCACGCAGCCCCCCGCCTTTTCCTACGCGATCCTTCGGAGTCGCATCGTTTGTTCAAGCGGCTCCACAGCTGGCCGTGTCTTTGTCTTTTTCCACAGTCGCATCCGCGGTACTCTGAATTTTCTCCAGGTGGTTTTACACACCCAGTCCCCCTAACATGGTCCTTCTTCCGCCGGTAGGTCACCTTACTCTCTTTCTTTCCTACGGGTTGGTCTTGCCCGAAACTCCCCACATTGGTTTTGTCTTTACCAGGTGCTTCGCGCTGTCCCGCTCGACGAAACCACGATTTTCCAGTGCTTTTCCACACCCCCCTTGTCAGAAAGCCCTAGCCCACCAACTAGGTAGGAAGGTAAGCTCCTCGCCGGATGTGCTGGCACCCAGCCTCTCCACCCACTTCACTGCGCAGTGGCACTTGATTCAGGCGGCTTCCCGAGACGTACCCAGTGGAGGCCCTCCTCGCGATAAATGGGAAAACTTACCCCGAGCCGTTCTATGTGCCTCCACTCCAAGCTAAACCCAAACAGTCAAATGCCAAACACACTAGAAAAGGCCCCACCCACACGATGTTAATTCGCCCATTTTTTTCTCGTGCTGGATCAAAAGTGTTTCGCTAAGCGCAGAGTTGCGGGTTTATCGTCCCCTATAGCGACTGGTAGGGGCCAATCCGTACAAGGGGCTATGGGTGTAATTGACTGCGACCCGTAGAAGGCCATCCTCGCACCGATTGCGCCCAACCTGCTCCTCTTTCACCTTCGGCTTTGCCACATAGGTTTCCTCTGATGAGGCATCGCATCGGTCCGATGTGCCCAAGGCACCGTTCAGCAACATCCCGAACTTCCCCACCCCTTCGACGCGCTGACCCCTTTTCCCAGACGCGAAAATGTTGACATGTTGCGAGGCCCAGTTGCCGCACATTTCTTTTTCTGACCCGCCTGCCTTGTCCATGCTCGCACGACTTGATCGCCTGGGTCGTTTTACTTTTGAGTCCCCTCCCGATGGTTTCGTATATCACAAGGATGCTCTTCAAAAGAACAACTTTTTTTTCTTCAGGGCGGACTCATCTTACTTTCTTGCCCCGCGGTTTTTCTTCCTTTTCTAGTGACCCCGATTTCCAGAATTTTTCTACGTTTCCAATAAAGTTTCCCCAATCCAAGTCATGGGTCAGACTCCCCACAGGCTCATTTGCGCTGACTCTCGACTTGACCAACCGAACTGTACACGCTTTTCCCAAGGAGATCTGTGGGCACTCCTTTAGTATATTGTATGCGAACGCTCCGGGCGGCCCGTGAAGAAACGGCCCAAGAGCGTTCGCCTGATTTCTGAGTAGACTGTTTCCAGTCCTATCGTTTCGGCCCCCTTCCGACGATTAGGTCGTCCCCCTCGCCACCTTTCTCACCTCCGAAGCGGTGGCGCACATCGTTTACCTCAATTTGTGCTTTTGAACGGTTCAACTATTCAGGGAATCCGGACAGCAATCGAATCTATTCGAATTGTGAGTATCTTTATTTCGGGCATGTTTTGATCTAAAAACGTTTAACGACCTTGAAAAGCACTGACCAAGGTCGGTTGCTGTGCACACGGGTGTGTTTTGTTTTTTTTTTTTTTTTTTTTTTTTTTTTCCCGTCGGTGCTTGTTTTTTTTTTTTCTTGTGTTTTCTTTTTTTTTTTTTTTTTTTTTTTTTATTTTTTTTTTTTGTCTTTCCTTTTGTTCGTATTTTTTATTTTTTTTTCTTCTTTTTCTCCTTTTTTTTTTTTTTGTTTTTTTTGGTTTCTACTTGGTGTGGTTCGCGCCTATTGTTTTGTGAAAACCCTCTCAAATGGGTGTATTCCTAGCTGTCCTCTTTCCTTGGTCCCCCCCTCTGATCCTCGGCAATGTTCCTTTTCGTCCCCCCCCTTCTCTTCTTAGTCAACACGCCCTCAGCTGCTTTCCTATACTTATGCGAAATGTCTTGAATCAATCACATCCTTTGTCAGTAGACTGGTTGATTTCCGTTTTCAAACCCCAGGCATATGCCAAGCTTGGACCCCCGTGTGGTCTTTTGGAGGATTCCCCGTGCAAAACGTGGTTCACTTCCCCTTTTTTCTTCGTTCATTCTACGCCCCGTCAAATTGATGCATAGAGGATGAGGGGAGCATCACATGGGTTTGTTTTGTTTGCGCGAGCTCCGGATCGTACCGTACAGCCTATCGAGGCGCGTTCCTTTTTAAATCTCGTTGCTGATCCGTGTACTTTGACGCAGGTCACGTGTACTGTGCCTGTTACGATTTGACACCACGCGTTCCCACCGGTTATTCTGGGCCGTTTTTTCCCCTAGAACCCCCGTTAGCGCTCTCTTACCCGAGCGCCGGCTTTTCGGCCCTGTCTTCCCCCCTTCGCCTACAGTGATGACTGTAAGATGATTGCAGGGATCTGAACCACTTATTGAAGCCGGTCCCATTTTGCTGCGCCTGCCCCCCCTCCAAGTCCGCAGCATGGTCGTCGAGCCCAAGTTCCACGTCCAATATGGTCTTCCCTCCCCGGCGATCGTAAGAGTCTTGGTTTCCCCCATACGTCCGTCGGCGTTGCCACAAGGGCCGGCTTTTCCCGAGACGGTAGATCTTTTCCCAACCCGACAGGCTTCGATGTTTCAGTTTCCGTATTTTGTATGGCTCCTTCACAAGTTGGCTTCCAGTCAAGTTTTTTTTTGGCCTAAGCCCCGCCCGATTCCTTCTTTTCCCTGGTGCTTGCTTTTACCGGCTTTTTTTCCCTAGTGAATTACCCAGAGCTCCCTTCGACACCACCTTTTCTGCGGCATTCTCTTTTTCTTTCACCGCGTGAAAGCAGTTGGCGGTGCCAACCAGCTGCCACGAGCAAGTTTTCTCCACCTTGTACCTACCAAAGCGCAGTAACCGTATCCTTTCCGTGGGGTACCATCTTTCCTTTTTTCTTTTTAGCTGACAGAACCGTTCAGAGGCATTCCCTGGGTCGTGGTTTGACCTTTTCCCCTTTTCACCCCCCTAGATCCTCTTTTGTCGAGCCCGCAAGTCAAACATTTCTGTTTCGATCTTTTTGAGATACCAGAGACCTTTCATCTCCTTGCTTTTTTTTTCCTTTGTCCACAGTGGCCCCGGTCCGGACCGCCCAAATTCTGTTTTCCTGCGGGTATTTATACAATCAGGCACCCATGATTCCTGCAGTTTCCTTATCGCCGAATTTTCGGTGCATGTTGAAAAACCCCTCTGGTGGCGTTGTCAAGATTGGCTGGACTTTTTTATTTTGCACATGAACGACCCCCCCCCATCCCCTACCTAGATCTCATGTCTTTATTTTTCACAGAATGCTCGCCTGGAGCTTTTTTTAGTTTGTCCCTCCTTCGGGGTAGTGCGACCTGAGTTTTTTTGCGCAAGAACAAGATAACACCCAGCTACGCCCCCCTTCTACTTCTTGGGAACGAATCCCGCCCCTTCTTCCTTCCTCTTCAGGTCACTCCCTTGCACGACCAGCTGAAGAACATGTTGAATCCCGTCTCAATGCGATTACCAACTTTGAATTAATCGGTGTTGTTTGTCCGATTTTGAAGGTTTTTTATTTATGTTTGATGTGAATGGACTTTCTTTCCCCGAGAGCAAGTCACTTTACAGATTTTCATTTCAATTTTCCTTCAAGATAATTCAGACACATCACTGGTTCGACCTTTCCTCTTTTGAAGTTGCGCACACGGCGAACTCCTTCAGTCCTACCGTGCAGGTTGTGGCAGAGAGGGGGGAAGGTGGGGCGGGCGGGGACCGGAAGGTCGTGAAGGGGGAGGGCGAGGGGGGGTGGCCACCCCCCTCCACCCTGCCCCATCCCAACCGCCAAAACCACCCACACCCCTCCCGCCCCCCCCCCCGCCACACCCCCCCACAACACCACCAACCAACCACCCCCCTTCTCCAGCACCAAACCAACCAAAAAAACCCCACCATGTTCCGCAACCACACGCCCCTCGCAACCCTCGCACAACCAAACACTCCCCCCCAAGCCGCCCCCTCGCCCTCGCGCCCCGCCCCCCCCCCCACCCCCCCCACCCACCCCCCCAACCTGCCCCACCCCCGACGGCCCCGCCCCCCCTCCAAATACACACCCCCCCCACCCTCCCGTCCCCACCAAACACCGCCCCCCCACCCCCACCCCACCTACCCCAACCCTCCCCCCCCTCCACCAAGCCCCCTCCTCCCAACCAAAACCACAACACCCCAAACACACAGCCACACCGGCCAGCCTCCCACACCAAACTCAAACCAACCCACAACACCCTCGGCCCCCCAGTCCAAAACCCCCTCCGGCTTGGACACCCCCTCTCTCTTCCTCCGCCCCCCAACTCCCGCCCCCAAACCCAAAAAACGCCCACCCCCACAACCCGCCCCGGCCTGACCGTCCCCGACCCCCAACCCAGATCATACAACCCAAAAAACCACAAAACCCACATCTCAAACACGCTTCTCTCAACCACCCCAAAACAACACTGACACAACGCCGCCCATCACTCCACCCCCACAAACGGGGAAGACCGCCGCTACACCCCGCCGCACACACAACACACACCACATCCCACAACCAACCCCCCCCCCCCGCCATCCCGCCCTACCCCCCCCTCCACCCCACCCCCCGCCACACACCCCCCACCCTCCCCCCTCCCCCCCCCCCCCCCCACCCCCCCCCCCCCCAGCCCCCCCCCCCCCCCCCGTTGACCCCCCCCACCCCCCCCCACACCCCCGCGCCGTACGGGCGCCGCCTTTCCCCCTTTTAACCGCCCCCACCGCACCCCACCCCCCCCCCCCCCCCCCCACCCCCCCCCCCCCCCCCCCCCCCCCACCCCACCCACTACCCCGCACCCCCCCTCGCTCCCCCCCCCCCGTTTGCACCCCCCCCCCCCCCCCCCCCCCCCACTAGTCTCCTCACTTTCTTTGTCCTCTCACTACAAAGAGACAGATTTTTGCTCTTTTCACAGTATACGTGGCGGCTTTTTTTTTGCCAGGAAAGCAGCTGGTCCTACTTTTCCCCGCCTCCTCTATTCCCCAATGGGGGGTGCCTGCTCCAATGTTGTTCATGCTCGTGGGAAGACGGTCCGACTTTTGCCGAATGGAGTGTATCCCAAGATATTTTTTTGATTTATCCCCAGATTGTCTAACTGGTTTCGTCACCACTCCCCTTCTTTTCAATAAGTTGTTTCTACCCACCATTCCCTCTCCGAATTTGACTTCGTTCGCGAACTTCTATAGGCTTAGAGATGTCCCCAAATTTTCCCTCCCGCCCCGGATCTTACCTGAAGCTTGAGCATTCTTTATTCTTATTTCTTTGTCTCTTTTTACCCCTTCCGAGTTTGCCCCCGCAAGTCATTCGCTGACACTATTACTCCCCAAGGTCGAAGGTACGGACTGTCCTTTTCTCCTATTTTAGCCCCGCCACTTTTCCGTAAAGATGCTGATTCGGGGAGTGTGGGATGACCGATTTATTTTTCGCGTCACTGGTGTTTTGTTGTCCAACTGCTACCCTCCGAGCCCTGTGTGGATCCCTTCAGTTTTTACTTTGGCTTTGAACTCTTTTATGTCGTGTACGGGTTTCTCCCTACTGCCCAGGTGAGACTATCCTTCTTCCTCACCCTTACCTCCCCCCCCTGACGCCTGAAGCAGTACTCCCCCTTCCGTTTTTTAACTTTCCTGATCTTTTGAGGCCCCTGGGTTTTCATTGACCCCCCCCCCCCCCCCCCCCCCCCCCCCCCCCCCCCCCTCCCCCCCCCCCCCCACCCCCCCCCCCCTCCCCCCCCCCCCCCCCCCCCCCCCCCCGCCCCCCCTGACCCCCTTCCCCCGCCCCCCCCCCCCTCCCCCCCACAGAGCACCCCACCCCACCCCCCCCCCCCCACCCCCATTTTTTGCCACCCCCCCCCCCCCCCCCCACCCCCCCCCCCCCCCCCACCCCCCCCCCCGACGCCCCGCAACCCCCAGCACCCTGCTCCGCTGATTCTATTTTGCTTTTTTTTCTTCCCTCTTATACTCTCTCAGATTTAAAACGGACGTTGCTTCGGCCCGTCTATTTGCATGTTTCGAACACTTCTTTCGTGGTGCGGTCTTATCGCTTTTTTTCCAAGTTTGATGTTTTGTTCTTGCCCTCGGAAGAATCCTTTGCCGAGAAAACGCCGTTTTTTGCTTTTTTTTCGCCCTTTTCCGCTATTTGCACCATTATTGTTCCTCTTCCACTCTTCCCGGTTGAACACTTTTTGGCCACAGTTTTTTTAGATGGGAGCTGTCGGATAGTCGATGTCTTCTTTTCCCTCCGTGTGTTTCCTACAAAATTGCCCCCTCTCCGGAAGACGTTTTTTGGAGGGATGATTCACCCCCCCCTGCAATTTCCGACACTCCTCCTCCCTTTCAGAGGCAGAGAGAGCCTGATTACTTATGTAGTGCCAGTTCAATGCCGAAGGGAGTAATTTTTGTAGTTGTTTTTTTCTAACTCCCCTCCCTTCCGATGCGCGTTCACCGCATTTAATTTGGTGTCGTCCCGTGGCTTTTTGTTTTTTTTTTTCTTTCTTTTGTTTTTCTTTTTTTTTTTTTTTTTTTCTTTTTTTTTTTTTTTTTTTTTTTTTTGTTCGATCGTCTAGTCCTTTTCCCCCTTCACATCGCCTGCCACAGCACGTCCGCTTTTTTCACCCCGCTCATCTTACGCTATGCTCCGCTGGCACCGGTTCGCCTGATCTTCTGTTCTTTGCTCTTTCCCTTTTCTTTCCCTTCAGCCCTTACGTGTTTCTGAATTATTTTTTGTGAACAGGGCGTAGTTAAAGACGTCCGTGTTCCGACGCTATATTCCGTCATCCTTCGTTTCGTTGGAAATCTCTACTGCTCATTCCTATTGGCGATGTAGCTGTTCTTGAGATGATTCTAATCTTTCGTATAAACTGAGCGATTTTTTTGCTTGTTTAAGAAGAGATTCTCCCCCCTATTTCCCCATTATGGTGACAGTGTTGGGGTTTCCAGCAGCAAAATGTCGCGCGATGACAAGAGGACTTTCAGGGTCTCTTTTTGCCTCCCCAGGGAAGTATACGCTTGGTCTTTGTTTTGGACCCCACTCATCCCCCCCCCCCCCCCCCCACACACGTCCGAAGGGTGGTGATGTTCAGTTTCTTTGGGGGTTGATGGACAGGGTTTTGTTTTTTTTTCTTTTTTTTTCTCTTAGGGTTTTTTGTAGTTTGGGTGTTGTTTTTGTTTTTTTTTTGTCTTTGGGCCGCTGATTTATTCCGTTACCCGGACTCACTTCGCACTTTCCCCAGTCTTTAATTTTAGCAGTTTCCCGTTTCACAAGAAACTGACCGGGTTGCTGTTGTAATGTACCTATCCCGAAGTAGAGAGTCAAGTAACAGCGCTCGCAAAGTCGTTCACTTCACGATGGACCACCTGGTCTCTTGGGTTAGGCC
>Ga0179593_1277608_pt1 | contig 12179 bp, 10 predicted proteins | sample CZODoug2_1_08_16_FD_185931 | JGI IMG/M metagenome (GOLD analysis project Ga0179593, IMG submission 185931) | Vadose zone soil fungal communities from Angelo Coast Range Reserve, California, USA - CZODoug2_1_08_16fungal (PacBio error correction) | ecosystem: Environmental > Terrestrial > Soil >... | reverse complement strand
ACCACTCCCGGCTGAGAGGAGGAGGGGTTGGCGACAGGTCCTGGTGAGAACTTATGGGCGACTTTTATCCCCTTTTGCCATGCTTCCAAACTCTGCCCCCGCGCCCTCGACTTCCTCCCTGGTGTCTTCTACTGGAACAACCGTTCTGCGGAGTACCAGTTGGCCTCTATCTGAATTTGCGTTTTTTTCTGACGACCCCTCTGGACCGTTTTTTTTGTTTACCCTTCTTTCAGAGATCTTTTTTTTTGTCCTTTAATTTGGGTCCTTGTTTTTTTTTTCGTTTTTCTACGCGAACCAGTTGGGCAGGGGTAGCCCTTTACTTTTGTTTTCCCAGGCCCCTTTTTGCCACCGGGGGGGGGGAGGTTGATGTACCCCGGGTCCTCTTTTAGATTTGACCGTATCGTCAACTATTTTATTTTTTTCCTCTCAACAGTCCTCTAACTCCCTTTTGCTATCCCCGCGGTTTCCGGGCTCTTTCTCAGTGTAGGCCCCCTCTTAATTCAACGGGGCCCCCACACAAACGTGTCTAATTTCTGGCTGCGGTACCCTTAGCGGCTTGGTCCCCCTTTTCGGGTAGTAGTCCACTTCTGGGCGTTTCCCAACTCCCTGGTCTGACAGTTGAAGGCTCTCAAATCCTTTTCCTCGCCTTTACGCGGAATATTTGATGGGCAATTCCAAATTTCTTTTGTGCCGTTTTCTGAGATTTTTTTTGTCTCTTGGGTCCTCTTTTTCCTTGTTTTGTTTTTGGGGAAAGTGGTTTCCGCTTCCTATTCACTTGCATTCCCTTCACGGTTTCCGGTTTCCCCTCAAAGGAGGGTCTTGAGTACCCATGTCCTTAGTTTGTAGTCCTCTTTTCCTGGGTTTGGGTTTCTGAGTTTCTTTTTTCCTCGGTTATTTAGGACGTCCTTTTTACAAGTTTTTTTTTTTCTTCCCCGGGAGCGCCCCGCTTTTTCCGTTTCTTCTCCTTTATTTGTCGGGCAGAGTACCAGTTTCCGTACCCGTTGTATCTTGTGACAACTTCCTGCTTTTTTCGTAAGGCAGTTTTGGACTACGGGCTTTTTCCAGCGGTCTCCACAGCCTGGGGCCTTTTTTTCCCACCAACCTTCCCCTCACTGCGCTTGGACTTTCGTTTCCCCCCACCCGTCAAGAGGGATGTATTGTTTTTGGAGTACCTGGAAGATGCCCACGTATCGGCCTTCCTTGACTTTTCAAATTGCCACCAGTCCCCCCAAGTCCCCGTCCACCCACCCCTTTTTCTTCTCCTGACCACTCCCTGTATGAGTTACGGGACGGGGTCTTTAACAGCGATCGTGATTGGGAAAGTTTTTTTTCTTGTTGTTACCTTGGTCCCCCTTTCCTCTTGACCTCGGGCCAATTTCTTCAGATATTCTGGTCTTTTTCTTTCCTACCTGTGCTGTGGGAAGGTGTAATTCAAGTCCCTGTCTCCCCTACCCTGTTTCGAGAACCCGTGTCTGCCGGATTTTTCTCGGCAAAGCCTCTCTATCTACTGCTTTGTGACGTCCTTTCTGCTTGTTTTTTCTTTCTCACGGTTGGCTTTGCCCCTTTGGTTAAGACGAGGTGTTTTTCCTTTGAGGAGTTGTCCCGTTGAGAAAAGAATTCTTGTGTTTTTTAACTTAGTGCCCTTTTCCCCTATGTCACAAAAGGTGCACGGCCGTATGACCCCTCAGATTTTTTGTCTTTTTTGTTTCGATAGCTCGGTCCCCTGCTTTCCCACTCACTTCAAACCCTTTTTAGTGAGCGCAGGGCCTGCTTTTTTGTCCCATTCTTGCTAAGTGCCTTTTTTTATGAATGTTCTTGGTTTGCCAATCTTGTCCCCTTAGCCTGACTTTTCCGGGCTGTTTTTTAATAATTGCTCCCTTCAACCCCCTCCTTTTCTTCATGTCCTGGAGGTGGGGGCTTGCCCGTCGGCACCCCTTTTTTAAACACCAGTGAAGGAATGTTTTTGTTTCCCTCTGCCTTCATTGTCCCTTGACATTCGCCCTGACCTGTGATCTCCCCTCCCCTTGGTCGGGCGGGGGCAGCTTTTTTGCCGGCGTGCCCACTGCTCCTGCCCTTGTTTCGTTATACCACACGGCTCACCCCTTATTTAGCCACATTTTCCTGCGGGGTCCCAGCCTTTTTCGTCTCTTGCCCCCGAGCCTTCCACCGGTCCTGCTGGTACATTCCCTTACTCTTCGTCCCGACCCAATTAAATCCCAAACTTTTTTGTTCCTTCCGTCCTACTCGTTCGGGCACTTTTTTCACCCCTGCCGCAACCTCAAGCCCCCCAAGATAGGAGGTCCTTGTTCGGGCCCCTTTTGCCGTATGCAGAATTAACCGGGGCGGCTCACCTTTCTAGCAATCAGAGGACCTGCCAGCATGATCCTTTTTCCCCGTGTGCAACCGCGTTGGTGGCTTGGGTTTGTTGTTTCTTGGCTTTTGACTCAGGCTTGCACCTACTCGTGTCCCTTAGTGCTTTTATTCCCCCTTGTAGACTATGTTTGTTTTGTCGATTCACCTGACCTCAGTAGGGGATTTTTCCCCGCGGGTGCTTACATCCTTCTCGACGTGGACTTTCTTTGCTTTTACGGATAAGCTTCCTGCTGCCGTTCGGGGACAAGAAAAGGGGACCCTTCTTGGAAGTTTGCCTTCTGACCAAATCGAATGCTTTGTTTTTTTTTTCACTCCCCATTTTTTTTTTTTGTCAATCCGTTGGGTTCACCTACCCTTCTTTTTCGTCTTGTGTTCCATTTCTATAGATGCGGGATTATTCGTGCCGTTTTTTGCTTCCCAGTTCCGTTGTGACCTGTTTTTATGTTGATGAACCGTCCCCCTTTTTTTTACACTGAATTGTCCATTTCATCCGTGTGCACCCCAAAAGATCTGGTTCCGGCGGATGGTTACCCCCGCGAACCGAGCTAATGTCCTGGTTCCTTCGGCTGAGACCTCCTGTGCCAGTTGCCCCGTACCCCAGGTTCGGTCCCAACAGGTTGGCTGATAACACGGACGGCCGCCCCCTTCTCCGCCCGACCCCTTTTTTTTACCTCTTGAGGCAGTGTTTTAATGTTCGGTGTACGTCTTAGCTGGTCTTTCTAGTGAGTTAGGGACCCCCCCCTGTTAACTTCTCCCCCTCCTGGCCCCAGCCCTGCTAGCAGTGAATTAGGTCACCCCCGGATTCACTTCGGTATGGATTTTGTTTATTTTAAGGGACTGATGTATGACCTAGTCCTTTCTTTTTTTCTGTTTTTTTTTTTCTTTTCCCGGCGGTTTCATCCCCCGTCCCCCCCATTTTCCTCCGTACTTTGTCCTTGTTTTTCCCGGACCGGTCCCGAGTTTGTCAGGTATCCTTCCCATTTTCCCTCGCCCTCTTGGACGGGGTCATCCCATTTTTTTACCGTTCCCGTTTCTCCCCCTATATTTCCCCACGGCCAGTTCCTCGCCCCATCTTATCTACACCCCCCTCCCGAGTCCCCCCCCTCTGCCGCCCGAGTTTTCTCCTTCTTCTCGTTTTGGTTTTGCTGTCTGCAAACGGGGATTCCTCCTTTTCCTTTGCATTACGTTACGACCAACTCTCCCCGCCCTTACCCTTTCCCCCCCCGGTACCTGGAACCCAGCGTGTGGGCGTTCCTGTTCCAAGTGCGGGAATCAGACAACGACTACTTCGGTTTTTCGTTTTTCTTTTGTCCCCCTCGCTCGCCGTTTTTACCCTCGTCCCCCTTCCTTCAGGTTCCTTGTTGATCATGTTACATACATCAAGGATATATCTATTTTCTTTCCAGGTTTTTTGTTGATGATTTAGGATTCTGTCAGTGCCTTTTCATTGTGCGTCTCCCCCCCTTGCTTCTGGAGGAGGTCTTTTCTTCCTGGCTACGCAGAGGCCCCCCTGACGACGACGTAGGGCCCACAGTTCTGCGTTGGACGGACTTTCGTAGTTGCGTATTTTTGAGTTCGCTGTGGGTCAAAGGACCACGTCCCCCTCATTCATTGATTTTGTTTTGTAGGTTTCGACAGTGAGGCCTTGAGTCCTTTTTTAACAATTCCTTTCCCCTTTGTTTCCCTCCCGGGTTCTTGCCTTCTTTTATGAGCATCCCCAGCACCCAGGTCTTTGTGTGTACAAAATAGGCGATGGGCTCGTTTTCTTTTTTTTGTGTTTCTGTCTCCCGTTAGTTAGTATGTGCTTTGAAGAGTTGGTTCTTTGATTCCCGGGGGCGTGTTCAGGTAATGAACTCTTTTTTTTGCCTTGTTTTTTTTCTGCAGGACAACCTGTTCATTATCCTTCGGCTAGTCCCCTTCCTCAGTACAAAAGGTGGCAGGTCCCGACCACTCGTTGTTTCTTTGGAGGGTTGGCTGCCCAGTTTTTGGCCGAACCCAGTGACCCTGTTGAGGATACTAGTTTTTTTTTGTCTGGTCAGCAGTTCGCCTCCTTCACACTTCATAAATTCCATCCCTTGACCGTTTCGTCTGCCCTTCTTGTTTTTCACCCTAACTCTTATTAGAAGGGGCTTTTAGTTTTTTTTCTTTCGAGGGTTCCAAGTCCGCCGGTACTTTCAGGTTCTTCCATAATTCCTGATGCACTCCACCTGTTTCTATCGTTCCGTTTGAAACCAAGGTTACCCAAGCGCCAAAAAAAACCCAAAACAAACTACCCCCCACCCCCCAAAACCAACTGGTAAAATTGGGTCTTTCAACGGTGGAGGATGTGGTCCTCCGGTTTTTTCTGGGGTTCGGAAAGTTTATTTTTCTCGTTTTTGTCCCGATATTTTTTCCTTGGTTAATTGCAGCTCCCTGTCTCGTCGTAGCCGAGATTCTAAACGGACCTGATTCGTTTTTTTTGGGTGCTGTCTTTCTCTCTGCGTTCTTCCTCCTCACCCTCAGGGGTATTCCATTTGTTTCCTGAGAATTGTTGCGTTTCTGGGAAAAGGTTCCTTTCTTCTTCTGTGGTAACTTTCCCCCTTCCTTTTTTTTTCCTAGGACAAGGGAATTTCCCCAGCCTTTCTTGTCGGCCCCTTTCTTTCCGCCGAATGCTCTTAGTTTTCTTAGCAAGAAGTGTGGTTGGCCCCAACACTTTCCTTGTCAGTCCTTTTTCAGTCAACCGGGAGCGGACAGGCCCGCAGTCTTTTCATTGCCCTTTGCCCACACCTTTCCGATGTGGGATTTGGATTTTTTCAATGGGAAGGGTCCGTTCAGTTCAATTGGAGTTATTTACCTCTCCCCCCCTGTCCTTTCCCCCCCCTCCGCAGGATTTTTTTTCCAGTCGGCCAATCCCGACCTGCGGGGAAAGTCTTTGAGGTATCCCTGACTGCCCCCATTTCTACCTCGTTTTCCCCCCCGACGTCTCTGGACCTTATGGAGTGTTTTGCCAGGTTCCTAGACAGGAATCCACGAACACTCCGCCACGCTGTTTGATACCGGCCTGCCTCCTGTCTTTTTCTTATGTTTTCGGCACGTAATGTTTTTGGTCCCTCTTTTTTGGGTAGTCGGAGAGAGGGCTGGTTCCCTTCTTTCGCAGTAAGATTGGTTCTTAGGTTTGTGATGGTGGCGTTTGGTTCCCGGCGGTTTTTTTGACCTTCATTTGTTTTGGACAGTTCTCTCTTTCGCGTAGGTCAGGTGAGGGCACCTTCGGCTTTTCTTTTCTTCTCTTAGTGTCTTTTCCCGAGATGATCTTCGTTCCTCAGAAGGAAAGGTTGTCCCCAGGCATATCTTTTTCGGTCGTCTTTTCTCACCTCCCCCCCTTCAGTGGTGCAGTTTTTATTTTGAGTTCAGTCTTTTTTTTGATAAACGACGGGCCTGGAGTTCAGTGCCCATTTTTGGCTGAGCAAGACGTGCAAAGGTTCCGTTTTTTTCTGCTTACGCATTCTTTTGGTCTGACGGTAAGGATGTCCAGTCATGGCTCTTCTCACACCCTACGTCGGTGTTGATTATGGACTACGTGCCCGCCCCGCCCCTAGTAGCCTTGTTTTTTCTTGGTGGTTGATTTGATCCAACGGGTGCAAGATTTCCTTTTCTTTCCACTGTGTAATTCCTCTTACCCCATCCCCGTCTCCCTCCCCCGGTTTTCCCGTCTGGAAAAGGCACTGCTAGAAGTGCCAACCGTTCCTTTTTCAGGTAGGTCATAAGGCAACTTTGACCTTTTTCGAGTTTTCTTTTCCCCATTTGACTCTTTCCATTTCGTACAGGACCCTTCCGGATTGGTCTCTTGCCTACTGTCCCTCTTATAAGGTATAATGCAACTAACCTTCTTTTGCTCCCCCCTTTTTTTCTTTTCCAAGCAATTTTTTCTTTTAAGCCCCGTGTGTAATTTTTCCTTTTGTACACATCTTGTCCTTTCGTCCCCTGCCGACTCTTATCTAGTCTTTTTTTTCCGATACACAGGAGTTTTCATTGGGTTCTCCTTGTTGAAGGTGTTTTTTTCCTCCCCCCCTGACCCCTTTTGCTACCAATGCCCGTCAGGGGCGTACGATGTGTGGTTAAGATATCGTTTTCGTTGAGCTTTCCCCCTTTGCGAAGTGTTCATCTCCCAGGTTCCTTTTCCAATAAACAGAGTCCCTTTTTTTCACGCCAAGGCAAGGCCGCATGACAGGCTTGCCTCCTCTGCTCTTTTTTTGAGGTTGAAATGTAAGTTCCCCAGTAGTTTTTTTCTTGTTGCCTCTTCCTTTTCCCTCAACCCGAGCATTAAGAGTTTTTCTTTTGTTGTGCCGTTTCGTTATTTGCATCAGTTTTAGTGGTTTGGAGGTTTGGGTTCCCCTTTCCCCTTTTTTTCAGGAACAGATGTGGGAGTTCGTATCTCAAAACGAATTTCGACCCCCCCTATCCTTTCCCCCGGTGTAAACAGGTGTTTCCCCTGATAACCTTTTTTATACGTGTTGAGATAGTTTCACCGTTTGGTTTTTACGCTCTAGGAAAGCTTTGTGGGGTGACAAAACTTTTTTTTTCTTCGGATTTATAAGTTGGTCATCGTCTACATTCCCGTTGGTTCATCCATCCTCTTAACCCACACAAAATTCGAAGAATAAGGCCTTGGCCTTTTCTTTTCAGCTTTTGAGTTTCCAGTTCCAACCGGGAGCGCCCTTCATTTGATTTTTAGGAAGCGGCCCATGTGACACCAAAACCTACCCATGACGTACCCCGATTTTGTTCAACTCCCTCTTTTTTCTTAGCCCCGCCCCCCCCCCCTCCCCCCCCCCCCCCCCCCCGAAACCCAAGAGATTTTCTTTTTCTCAACTTCAAACAGAGCTTCGGTTCCGGGGTTGGTCCTCTGACGGGTTCTGCTCCCTTCGCTTTGCTCGTTGTCTCCCCCTTCTTTTGTCTTGAATAAAAAGGAAAACTTCCCGGTTTCTTGCACCTTAGAACCGGTTTACCCGCTCCTTCTCTTCCATTGTGGTTGGTTTGTTTGGTTGTTCCCCCTTCCCCTTATCCGACCAGAAGCGGCCCCCTACCCTGCGTTGAGATCTCCCCTTCCCTTGTTTCCGTCCCGTCTGGCCCCAGCGAAATCTTGATCATGATTTCAGGAGTTCCTTCTCCTTGGAAGACTTATTTTTTTCTTTCTTTTTCTCTTGAGGAAAGTGTGCCAGCCCCGCTTTTTCCCCTTCCTTCATACCGGTTCGAAATTTCTCTGAGTGCCATCGCCCCCAGTTTACCTTTTTTTCTATCATATAGCTTGATTAGGGGATTTGTCACCCCCCTGCCTTTTCCAGGCGTCGTTGCTCAGTCGGCCACAGCCCCCATAGAGGTGGCCGCCGGGCCATTTCCCCGTCTCCTTTGGTCAGTTCAGAAACTACTATTTAATTAGACGTCTGGAGGCGTTTTGGATTTTTTTTTTTTTGGTTTTTGACAGAGTGAGAGATTTTTGCTTGGGAACGTAAAAGACCCAGGCGGTTGTCTCTGCCCTCAGCCAGGTTCCGTCTCGGTCTCGAATCTATTTCTTCTTTTCTTTCCTAACTTTTTCTCTCTTAGTTCGTTCGGCTTTCTGTTCGGTGTTTCCGCCGGTCTTTTATCCTCTTGACGAAAACGGGCCTTTGACCGTCATCACGTCTTGTCCTTGGCTTTTGTCCTGTCGGCCGCCCACTATATCCGCTCTCGAAATGATGCTTGCGCACTTTGTTTTTTTTGCGTCTCAGTGTTGTCACAGCAGTATTTCCAGGGACGGTAACGGTTTTTCGGTTGATTCGGACAGGCTTGGTTACCACTCAGATAATCGATAATCTTTGTACCCATACGGGTTTTTTGTGGTTCAGTTGGACGGACTGAGCCCGCGGGTCGACTTCTCCTATTTCCTTTTTGTCCACCGACTTTGTTCGTGGTGACCCCCCTTGTCCGCTCCTCTTAACTTCCTTACTTTGCATCTACTTTATTCTGAGAATGTACCTCTAACTTCTATTGCCGGTGTTATCCCAAGGCTGGGTTAGGTTGGGCCCGATTTCGATTCTCCTCGGACTCTGTTCAACCGTTGTTGTCAACCCACCCGTTTGGCGACAATTTTTAGGATGAGTTTTTACCCGTGTCCTCTTTTCCCCCACTTTTTTTGGAGATTCTTTCGCCCGCCGGTCGCAACTCGCTCGCGGTTAAGGCGCGCCAGGTCCCAGTCAACTTTCCTCCTACCAGAGACTAGTTTGCGGCAAGATAACCTCCTTTTCTCTGTTGGTGCGGTTCTGCGAAGAATTGTTGCTTTTTGTCTTCCCTTTGGGAAATGCGTCGGTTTTGGGGCATTTGGGTCACTTCTCCCTTCCTCGTCCCTTCCAGGTCTCCTTCCACGGTTCTTTTCACCTTCAGCGGAGTTTTTTTTTAAATGTTCCAGGTTGTGGTAAGATGGATTCTTCTTTTGTTGTCGTTTCGTAGTAGTTTCCGTCAGTACGGAGATACCCCCGGTCAGTTTTCCCTTTTCATTGTTTTTCCCCTTTTTTTCAGTAGTGATTTTCGTTACAGCCTGTCTTTGCGCTTTTAAATAGTGGAAGTCCCCCGTGTATCTCCTTTCCCACTTCTTCTCTCAGTAAGAGTTGTCATCCTGGCCGTTTTGAACAGATTTTCCTCCCTTCTTCCACCTCCAACCCCTTTTTGCTGCTCACCTGTGTCCCGGCCGGGACCGTGGACCCGAAACGCGGTTCTGTCTCTATTTTTTTTCGGTGCTCATTCCCATTCTTCTGGCCCAACCGAGAGTTGCCGACCCAACGCCTTTTTTGATTCCTTGGCAAAACCGCCCCACTCCCTCCCCCGGTCTTCTGCAATGGCCTTGCGTTTCGGGCTCGTGGTTTCCAGCTACCGTGTGAAGGGGAAATTCCGTTGTTGGAACCCTTCTGGGTGGGCAAAAGGCTCTCTGATCTGGCGGCCCGCTAAGCTGCGGGCCTTTTCGCTCAGGTTCGACTTTAAAACCACGTCTTGAGTCCAGGTAGTCCTGTCTTTTTTTGTTGCGGGCCCCCAGCGATTTTTCTTCTCTCGGCTGGTCCGCACTGGAAAAGCTGTGTGGACCGCCCTGGAAATTTTCCGTTGTCCTTGACCTGCTGGACCGGCCTCAAAAACAATTTCACGGACACCTTTCATCGGAGAGTGTGACCAGGCCTTACCTCCTTGTGTAGGTTCCCTTCGAAATCTTATTAGTCTACACCCCGCACAGGGCGGGCCGGCACTTTCCCAAACTCCGCGCCGTTTTCTTGCCTTAGTCCTTTCTGTTCCGATGTTCACAAGACATCGTGGGGTTCGTTTTAGTTTTCTTTCTTGAAATTGGGTCTTTTTTCGTGGGGATTCTTTCCTGTGCTGGTTCTTACGGTCATTTCAGTGAACGGACTGGCTTTTCCGGCTGCTCCTCCTTGGGCTCCCGAACACTTTGGAACCCACAGTTTGCTTTTCTTCGGTTGTCTTGTACGTTCGGCACTCAACACTTTCCTTGACCCTTTTTGCACTTTGCTATTTAATAAGGCTTCGCACTCCTTTGATTCTCAGCTGGAAGCAGTGCACCATTTTGCACACTTTCAATTCTTCCCTCTCCCCCCCCGCTCAACGATCGAAAGGGGAAAGCTTCGGGGTTGAAAGAGCTGAGCGCTTTTCAGTCAGCCGGACGTTAATGGATGGTCCCCCCCCGACCTCTCCCTTTTTTCTTGCAGCACCAGGAGACGACCTGAGGAGTTTTTTCCTTGTTCCCAGACACATTTACCACAGTGATGGGTCACTTTTTCGTTTTAACCCCCCCCCCCCTTTTTTAACCCCAACAGTCCTCCCCTCTCTTGCGTGCATCCGGGAAAGCGCAAGCTTCCTGAATACTTCACCCTCGCTAACACTCTTCCTCACCCATTCAACTTCTAGCGCCCTGTTTCTGTTCAAGACCACCCTGAGGTTGTGTGCTTTTTTAGCTGTTACTTGAGTCCGGCGTTCTACTCCTTGTCCCCCTCTTCCAGGGGTCTTCTTAGGTAGCCAGAGTAGCGTTCCGGTTTCTTGTCACCTGCCCCCCTCTTTTCCCCCCCTAACGTCGCTCACTTGATCCATTCACTGCAGCGCGCTTGATGGCCGCGTCCTTGGGCTCTTTTTTCCGGCTGACCTGCCCCTCCTTCGGTTTGCTGCCGCGTTTTTTACTTCGACGGCCAGGGATCGTGGGTCCCTCCTCGGGGGCCGGCTTCATGTATACCTTCTCCCAGGATTCCCTGCCATTTATTTGTGTTACTTCCCGTGCATTACTAGACTGAGACCCTTTCTCAACCTATTCTGTCCGGTATTTGTATATCTTAGCACTCCCCTTCCTTCCTCATTTTGTGCCGCTTTCTTGGTCTCACTTCCCGCTTCGTCCCAGCCTCCCCCCCAGTTCTATCCCTTTCCCCCCCTGTCCCCCCCTCAGCCTCCCCGGAACCCATTCTTTTTCTCCTCACAGCGATTTCGCACCTTTTCACGACTCCCACCTATTCCCTATCCTCTCCTTCCCTATGACCTCTCATATCATAGCCTTTCGTCTCATCCTCTCGTCCCTCCCCTCTTCCCACGACTATGGCTTACCGTCCGTCACGGATACTCGTTTCCTGCCTCCTCCCTATTCTTTGCCCTCCCTCGACCCCTTCCTTAGGAACCTATTTCTCGTGTGAAAAAAGTATACAATCCCTATCTGAAGGGCTTTCGCACCCACTTAAGAGTCTACCCACACTGTGTCTGGGGCCTTCCACACACGGTCCATTTATAGAAATACCCTGTTGATCGACCCGGCCCCGAGATTATTTATACGAGTTTATCTTATTATGCAAACCTACGCCTACTCTTTATTTTATCTATATATCGATCTGTCTTATCCCCACCAAATCGTGGGACCCCCTCCCTATTTAAGTGTATATTTTCCATGATTAAAAATGGTCCAACCTAACATCGCGATAACTTTGTTTTGATCCTCTCTTTAAGCGGGGGCCGGTCGTAACATTTTCCCTTAGGGTCCCCCAGCTGCCATAACAGGGGAAGTCCACCCCGCGCCCGTTTTCTTTTCTCCCTTGGTCAAACGCTTCGTCAGGTTACCTTGTTCAGACTTCCGCCTCGACTGGAGGTTGTTCACCTTGCGTAGGGAAAAATGGCAGTCTGAAAGAGCGTTCCAGCCCCCCGTCATTGGATATTTAATCCTTTCACCCCCTGCACGGCAGGGACTTTGTGATGAGCGGTTCACCTGTTGGTCTTGCGACCCTAAGAATAACTTTAATGGCTTTGGTTTTCTTCAAGAGCCACCCCCCCGAATGCCTCTTTTCGGTAAATGCACCGTACCGGCCCCTTCCCTTTTCCACCCTGCCGGATTCCCTGCATTCTCCTGCACCTTGCTGGACCTGTTCCTACATGACCCCGCCCTGGGAAATCGGTGCGTGTCCCACGGCCGCACAGTCCCCCCTCTCCCTTTATTTTTCCCTTACCATCACCTCGCCCCATCTTCTCTTTTTTTTTTTCCTTTGTTTTGATGGTGATGCGTCCTTGCAAAGGACAGGGCGTGTCCGTCATCGGCCCTGTTTTTTTCTCACCGATAAGGCCACAGTTTCCGGCTACACACCTTTCCTTCTTGTAACCGAGTGGTTGTGTTGGCCGTTTTTTTCCCCCCTCTTTTGTTTCGATCTTACCTCCAACGAAGGACGTTCGTAGACCTCTTACCTGTTCTCTGCCCGGATTCGCCGGGGACTGAGACTTTTTTTGCGCATTTTATTGCAAGCCTTCTTGTTTAAAGGATCCACTTTTTT
>Ga0179593_1606664_pt1 | contig 12180 bp, 11 predicted proteins | sample CZODoug2_1_08_16_FD_185931 | JGI IMG/M metagenome (GOLD analysis project Ga0179593, IMG submission 185931) | Vadose zone soil fungal communities from Angelo Coast Range Reserve, California, USA - CZODoug2_1_08_16fungal (PacBio error correction) | ecosystem: Environmental > Terrestrial > Soil >... | reverse complement strand
CTAAGCCCCCCCTTTTAGACTCCCCCGAAAGAGAAACCTTTTCCAAGCACAAACCTTTTCGTCGGCCAAGGGCCCCGCCCACACATCCGGGTCCTTTTCGTTTTTCCTACTTGGACACATACCTTTTTTTTCCAGGCGCCCCAGGCGACCCGATCCTCTTTATTCATCGAGACTTGCATTGCATGCTGGATTCCAGTTTCGGACGGTCCTCCTAGGCTCTCTATGGATTTTTTCCCCGCGAGCTTTAGGTCAGACACATTCTGATTGCACGTGCCGTCGGTACCCCCCCCCTAGTTTTTATCTCGGTTAGTCTCTGATGTAGTATGGCGAGGACCATACCGACCACACTCGGTGACACATGATGGCCCATCGATTTCGTTGCGAAGCCACCGAGTCTTTCTCGCCAACCCCCCCCCGTCCCCCCCCTCTCGCAGGTGCCTTTTGATTTTTGCCATCCGGCTCGTAGGTCTTATTTCACTTTTCAGGCGTCCTTATGTTCTCAATATGCTGCCTGTGTCGGCCCTTTGTTCTCGCAGATCACCCCTTACATTTTTTGTGCGGGACAGTTTTTGCGGCCGCCTCAAACACTTCGGTTTTCCCGGCCTTGGCCTTTCTTGCCTGGGCGGACTTCTCAGTTTCAACATTCTGAACTCTCTCCCACTCCTCCATCCTCCTGTTGGCTAGCGTGAGCTTCCTTCCTTTTTCGTGCGTATTGGAAGGAAAGAGGTGCCGGTTTTCCATGGCAGGAGATAGCGAAGCCTTGAAGAAGAGATAGAGTTAACCACCTAGGAGGTCGGGTTAAGGAACCTGCACCCTATTAGGTCCTCACCATCAGAAGCCGTAGGGGGAGTGACGGGACAAGAGAGGAACATGGGCCAGATTCTCGTTTTTAAGTTGGTTTGTTGAGGCCCAATTATTTTTTTAGCTTTTTTGCACGCGCAACGCCGCCTCTTTACCCTAGGCGGCTATTTTTTGGGGAGTTCCCTCTTTTGATCCCCGTGCCTTTCTTTCCTCTTATGTTTTCCGCCTGACCTCATTTTGTGCCTCCCTCATCCTGGGCATCCCTCTCGCACACCTGCCGTAGACCATGCGTGGCTTTTCTTTCAAATCTTCTTTTACTCTCATGATGAGGAACTTTCGCCCGGTCACCCCCGTCTGGTTTGAATTTTCGCTCGACGTTTCCCAGCGATTTTCTTGTGTTGATTGAGGCCCTTTTCTCGGCGGGTGCACTCCCCCCCATGCGGCCCTGAACGTGAAGATCTCCCCTCGATGAGTCGCAGTAGCTTATTCAGTCCCTTTGGTCACGACCGGAGCTTTTTCGCACCCTTCGGACTTTTGGGCGTCAAGAGCTTATTTTTTGTCTTTATTTTCCGATTTGCTGGATGTTGACTCCCTCCCCTCACCCTGAACAAACCCCCCTTCCCACAATCGTGGCACGCCGTTTTGAGCGAAGGCTTTTTGCTCCCCTCTTCGGGACCCGTTATTATTTCTCTCCGGATAATCTGGCTTTAACATCCATTTCTGCCGCGGCGGCTCGTCCCCCTTCGTAGTCCCCCCCCACTGGCCTACGGCCTCTACGGCTTTAATCAGCTTAAGCGATCGGGGTCCTTTGGCTCTCCCGGTCTATCGGTCTCACCATTTTTCACCGCGCGGGGACAACCGAGGTGGGTCCGTTCGCTCCCGGTCGGTTACTCGGCTTCTTCAGTTCGTTCGCGCTTTTTACACCCCCTTATTCTCCAAAGTTGCTGGCTCGTGTTTTTTTCCGAGGTCATTCTAACTCTTGCCCTAGTCTGCACCTTCCACACCCCCTGATCCTTATCTCCACCTACCCCCCATCCCAAGGCAGTACCTGGAGATCCGGATCCGGAAGTGGTCATCGGTTTTTTTCGAGAAATCACCCTGATTCTTTATACCCCGGACTGATTCTCCTTTTTCCCCGCGGGACAGTACCCAAATCTTCTCGCCTTCGCCCGATATGCTTTATGATCATGTCTTTTGACTTCCTTCCCTGGATGGGATTTGGGTCCTTTGCATGAGCAAATTTCTCCTCCGCTTTTCCTTGTCCCCAATGTTTTCTCAGTCTCCCCTTTCTGGCCTGATTTTCCACGGGTTATTGCTCAAATCCTGTCTAACAGTGAGTTTTTGTCACTAGGCGATTTTCCTCTGTTCGTTTCTTTTCTCGCCAGTTTCCACCTGTGCCCCCTGTTGCCTTCAGGCGACAGATTTTTTTTTGACGTGTACGCCCACCGAATGTTTTCCGCAACAATTCCCCTCTCCCATGTCCGTTTCCCAGTCCACCCTCGCTCTTCCTCCTCTCTACCCTGGCAATTTTCCCATCCCCTCACCCTCCCTCACACCCGGGACTTTGACTTCGATCCCCCCGGCTTTCAAATTGCTTGACCCTCCAATGTTGCCATGTACGCGTGTTAGGGATTGGACCTTAATTTCCAAGCACCCCGTCTGGTATTTTTCCGCTGCCTATGCCCTTTTCTCCCGCATTCTGTGTTCCCATCGCATAACAATTCATTTTTTTTGTCGGTGCTGGTTTTCCCCTTCTTTCTGTGAATTCTTCATGATTTTCACTCACTACCCCCCTCTCTTTTTCCTTTTTTTCTAACCGAAGTGTGGGATGCGTAGCAATGGACCTCTTTTTCCGTATCCTTTCCCCTTTTATCGTGCTTGCCTCTTCCACTTTCACCCGCGGTTCAGGAGCTGTGGGATCGATCGGTGCCTTTTTTGTTCTCAGCATTGTTGGCAGCCCTTCCTCTTGGTCGGGCTTATCTTTGGTCCGGCTTAGAGTTAGTTCCCCAGTACCCAGGGACCGCAGACCCTGGATCCCATGACAAATTGCTACCCATCTATTCTTCCTGCCCAAGGAGGATTCTTTGATATCAGCGGCCAGTTTTTTTCTTCTTTTCCCCTCCTCATATCCTTACGTGCATGGCTTACCTTTTTTCTCCCCATGGCGACGGTCCAAGGGTTTCCTTCCTTCCCTGTTTTTCTCTATGTTTAGGTTGTGGTGGTTTTTTTCCCCCTTTTGGCCCATTACACCATTCTATTTTTACCCCCCCCATTCATCCTTCCCGACCTCCCCTTGGCCAATTCGTGTGCGAAAGCCGCTGACTAACCCTCCCCCCCCCTTTTTTTCTCTCGTTCGTTACCGCACCTTCAGATGAACTATTGGTCCATCTTTGGCCCCCCCAATGTTTTGCATCATACCCCACCGTATAAAGCAACGTTTTGTGGTAACTTTCCGGAGCTTTTCCTGCAAGTCAAGGCTGGAGCACTCTAATCTTTTTTTACCCTTTGACACCACTCTACCCTGAGCGGGGACCCCACCCTTTGCCCTTTGCCATCTCGAAACTGCCCTCTGACAAGTAAAACTCCCCGGGCGCCCTCTCCTTTCGACCTTTCTTACCCTCCTCCCCGGCCATGTCCGGTCTTGCCATTCTTCCTCGGGTTTGACCTCTAACGGAAAGCCGGAGTGTATTTTTTTTCCCCCCCTTGCTAAAGTTTCCCTTCCCTCAGCGCTCCCCGTTGCTCTGGACTGCTTTGTTCCCTCTGTTTGTGCCTCTCTCTCCGCGCCCATGACACTTCCTCTTCTGTGCGCTTTGCTTTCCTTCAGTCATTTTTCGTCCCAAAACACGCCCCGCTGGGAGGAGGGAAACCTGTATCCCGGAATGGCCCCCAGAAGGAAGGTATAGTAGGGCGTGCGACGCTTTCCACCGTTCCTTACCCCTAGGACCTGGTCTCTCTCTGTCCGTGACGGCGGGAAAGTTCGAAGGATGCCCAACGGTTTGACCAGATCGTTTCTTCGTTTTGGTCTTCTGTCACATCTTAGACTACTATCCTGGCTTGACCCCGAAGTGATCTTTTACCAGATCAAGATTTTCTCTTTTTTCCCGTTAGTTTTTTGATAATTTTTGGTCCCTCGTGGCTCCTACTTTTTCCCCCCAACTCGTCAGAGAGTTTGGAAGTCGACAGAACATTGCTTTCAGAACCTTTTTGTCGATTCCCCTTCCCCCGCTTTTGGCCCGGCCCGTCCCTCCTTGACACGTGCTTGCGTAACCGTTTTCCCCGTCCGCTTTGTGGCTCTGTGTCAGAGCCCCCCACTTTTTCCCCCCCCCCCCCCCCCAACCCTTACACCGCGGACCGCCACATGGACAGGCTTCTTACGGGGTTCGCCCTGGCCGTTATCCCTTAACTTCGGGGCTCGCACTTTTGTCGATTTTTATGGAAATGCGAAACGACAGAAATAGTTCTTTCTGAATGACTTTTTCTTCTGCCGTTGCGTCCGATCACCCTCTCGCTAATTTCTTAGGGCGATATAGTCAAGGTGATAAGAATTTCCCCCCTCGCTTCCCCCGATAGCCCGGCCTTGAGCCACAGGAGTCCCTCCCCGCAGCGCAACAATGCAGGTGCGGCCCAGCGTACCCAGTCTTTCGGCCGACTCATTCGCCAGAAGCGCCTTTTTTGGACAAAACCCAACCCCCCCAACCGCCCCCCACAAAACCTCCTAAACCCGCACCAAACCCCCCCCCCCCCCCAAAAAAGAAAAACCCCCCCAAATGCCACAAAACAATCCCCCCACACCCACAAACCCCACCCCAACACTCCTCCCCCCCTTCCCCAACCCCAACGCCTCCCATCCACCCAAAACCAAAACCCTCCCCACCCCCCTACCCCTCCAACCCACCTCCCTCAACCAAAAAACCCACAACCCTCCCCCACAAAACAAAAAATACAACCCCCAAAAAAACCCCAAACCACACACCCCTCTTTTCCCCGAGAGAGGAGAAGAAGAAGATCTATGGCCGTCCGCTACCAGTCCTTTTTCCCCCCTTTTGTCCCCACTTCGACCCCTTTTCATCCCCACCTTGAGTTTTGCCCAGCGAATCTTGCGCCCACCCAATCTGCGGACCCTCCTTCCCGCCCTCCTCCCCAGACTCCATTGCTTCTGGTCAAAACCCGCACGTCTGCGACTGATAATTTTCTTGTGGGCCCCCCCCTCTTTTTGGGCCTTGCTGCAGCTTCGCTGCATGCATTCATACCAAGGTGACTATGGTGCTCCCTGTTTTAAGTGGAAGAACCCCTGACCACAGAGTGAGGCTTTTTTCGGATGCCGTGATACCAGTGCGCAGATCCCGGCGATTTGAAAGTCCAAAATGTTCGGTGAGTTTGGGGGTTTTAGGGGGGAAAGTTACCCAAAGCGGTTTCTAGATTGAGGACTGGCGTAGCCGTGTTGCGGGATATACCCAATGTAATGGAGGGATTAGTGCACATTTTTTTCCCCCCCCAGTTTAACAGAGAGGCGTGGAATTCTTTTTCTTTCCGCATTCGCGGACGTGGAACTTTAAGTTCTAAAAATGGAAGGATCCCTCACGCAGCAAGAATAGAAGACTGCGGAGACGCACAGTCTTATCAAGTTCGGACTCTCTTCTTTGGAGTCCAGAGATCCTAAAGATCACTAAAACGTGATTTGTTTCATTTTTTCCCCGAACATGGCCCTCGGATCTCACGTAAGGACCTGCGGCACCCCGCCTACGGCTCCCTTTCCACACTTGAGTATACAAGGCCATGCCAATCTCCGGCCCCGAGCGATGAGGGATTTCTTTCTCAAATAGGAAGTCGCCTTTAGAATTGTCGTCTTCTAACCCACCCCTAGTGTGATTCTCACTTATCTGCCAGTTTTCTCTTGGAGACTCTCCCCCCCGGCCGTGGGCACTGGTTGCTTTTGTCTCTTCATTACTTGGAGCCTCGCGCCACCCACGGATGGGCCGCAGTCAGTTTTCGTGAAGCGCAACCGTCCCTTGGGGAATTTACGACGGAAATCTAAGGCCCAGGGTTCGAACGAGTTCCCCCATTCCCTTCCATGCCCGAAAAGTCCTGATTGGTAGCAAGTGGGCCCCCCCCCATTTTTTTTAACTGTACCCTGACCCCCACTCGTTCGCTCCGATGGTGAAAAGTTGCCCTTTTATATGAATGCGAAAGGCCTAGACTTCCGACCTGCACTAGAAGTGTTTCCTGCTAGGGAATCAGTTTTTTGAACGATTTCCGCGAGACACGTTTGTGATTTTAAGGGTCTCCGAAGACCCGTCGAGATTTTTCCCGGACAACCGCCGCGCGCCCCCCCCCCCTGATGTTTGCGTCCCCCCCACCTCTTTAGAAGAGGATGTTTCTTACCTTTTTTTATGATTCCGCCGATCTCCATCGCAACGTTTTCACAGCTCCACCTACCCCTAGCTTTTCCAGTTCTCCTGGATTCCCTATGATAGACCTTCGTCAACATCCCTTTGACTTTCCCCCCCCGCCTTCAGTGAGCTGGCCAATCTCCTTATATTCAGTTAACGCCCCTTCTGGTCATTGATGTCTAGCTTCTTGTGCGATCCAGGTCAAGAAACTGTTGTAGAAATCAGCCAGGAGAAGTTCTGTTTCCAGCCGATAAGAAGTTGACTTCCACCAACAGACGTCGGACATTGGACTCGGAAGTTCCGAAATAGGGCCATTCGAGCAATTTAAGACTCTGCATGCCCCACCCTTACCGTTAAAGTCGCACAGCTCAGTTGAATCTTAGGGAGAGTATGGTGTGGATCCAATAATTTCATTCGCCTCCATGTTAAGGAATCCTGGCATTACCTCGAAAAATCCTTACCCCCCTTAACTCCCCTCTGTTCCGCTGGTGCATCTCGGCGAGCTTTGCGCAATTGCCTTTATTAACCCACCCTTTCCTTTTACGGTTCATCTCTCCCCCTAACTTTGGTGTTGAGAGGCTGACCTTACGGGTGGGGGATCTTTCATTCACCCCTCTTGTAGTAGCCTTTTTTCACCCCGCCTTTGATTGTCGTTAAAGCGTCCCCTTTGGTCCAATCCTTCCAGAATTATCGGCTTTTTTCGAAAATATTTTACCCCCCCACCCCCCCCCCTGCACTTAAAGAAAGTGTTCCCCTTCTTGTCCCCCCCCCATTGCTTTCATTCGCTGGAGAGAGGTGCATTCTTCTGAATTCCGGAGAGGAATTAACTCGCCGTTTTCTTCTCAAAGAAGGTTTGGGTTTGCGGTCGTATGCTCGCTCATTCAGCGTTCCGGTCTCGGGTTGTGGAGGAGCCTTCTCCCGACCCTAGGGCGGCCCTAGCCATCCCCATTACGTTTCCTTTTCACTTTGCCTCGGCAAGGAGCGTTCGCCTTTCAGTGCCGCCGTTTCCCCAGAGTGTACGCAATTCCCCGGGGCCACGTTCTTTTTGCCGTGGCATGGTTTCTTGATGGCTTCCTCTACGTAGACCGGTTACATCTCCAAAATATCAATCCTTTTCTGTCAAATAATTTTTTTTTTTTGTTCAGCTTCCTTAGGTTCCGCATCAGGCCCTTCCTGTTATTGTATGACGCTTTATCTACGGTGAACATTCCCCCCTCTTCCCTTCTCTTTTTCCCCTCGTTCAAGAACACCCTGGAATCCCCTTCACTTTCGCACGGCGCGCAGTCTCGTCCCTCCGATCTGGTTCCCCTCTCCCGCTCCCCACCTTATCTCTCACCCCGTGGTCAAGCTCGCCGGAAATGCTTTGTTTATTGGGTCAGTTCCCTTTTTTTGGCCGTTAGCCCTGTCGGTTGGCGGCTCTATGCGGGATGAGGGGAGAGTCGTCTTGTCAACATTGTTTTACGGGCGGTCTTCCAATGCCCCGTTGTCCTGCCTCTCCCTTCCCCCACCCCCCCACCTTCATTCTACTTCTGTACCTCTCAAGATGGAAGCGTTAGGCGAAATTTTTCCTTTGAGTTCTTCTTCTAACAATGAAGTTCAGCTTCTAAAAACCCCGCTTTTCTTTCCCCACTCTATAGAATTACCTATCCCTTATCGAGAATCGCTTCAAGGGGTCCCCTTTTCCTTTTCTACCCGGATTGGGGTCCTCGGTTCCCGCACGACTGGATGAAAATTTTCGTTGTTTCCCACGGCGTGGATTCGTCTTCCTGATCCTTCTGGCAACGCACATATGACGTCCTTTTTTCCTGCCCTCAGGCCGTGGATAGTTTTGGTCCTCGACACGGGTTCAACTTTCCATGCCCCGTGCAAGAAGCGACATTTTCCTCCTCATCTTTTGAGTGCCCAGGGTACCACACAGCACCCAGTTAATGTGTTCCTTCCCTCTCCACGAACCCACGATTCTCCTCCCTCTCCGACCCCATAAGGGCACGCTGTACCACCTCATCACCTTTGCCCCGGTTTTTCTTTTTCCCGCTCGTTAACAGCTGGTAACTACCGAGCATGACTTCCGTCAACTGACAAATAGAGGGTTTTTTCCACTTCTCCCCCCTTTCGTGAGACAAGTAAAAGTCCCGGTGTTACTACCTATGAATCTTGGGCTGTGGCCCCTTAACTCCGATGAAAATAGCAGCTACCGGAAGGTTTTTTTCTTTTGGTGAAAAGAGAAATATTTTGGACAAGTTCAGAACCTTCGAAGCGTCATATGTTTGGAACATCTGTTGTGGTGAATTGGCGCACCATTTGGTCAGTGTGTTGTTCTATTTTCATGGCCGGATGGTACTGCTACCAATGGGTGTCCAAGGCGACTCTTTTCGGACTTGACTAAGGGATTTTTCGATCTTTCTTCGGGCTTTTTGACGGCGTAATTCCGAGACTCTGGGTCTTCTCTTTCTGGCGTCCCCGCTAACTTTTCTGCCCCCTGGCTATCGCAGCGATCCCTGTCTACGATCGTGGGATCTATTTCCTTAAGGCCCTCCGATCTCTTTTCCGAGAGGGCCAAAGGTTTTTCTTTTTAATATTTCCATCATCTTCCTCATCCGTTTTCCTCTTCTATTTACTTCTACGGCAGGTAGCCCCCGTAAGCAACCTTCCCCCTTGTCTTGCCGGGGTGGTGCATAAAGTGGGGGTGCCCCCCCCAATTCCCCCCCCCTTCCCTTTTTACCCAAATTTCAGCGGCGTAGACTTTAGTTTAATTCCTCTGCGTCCTCAGGAAGCGCCAAGACTTCCCCCGTTTCTACCAAGGCCGTGTTTTTCTCCCCCCTGGCCCCCCCCCAATAGCTTTTTTTCCCCTTCCATTGAGCGGCCGGGACTTCCCCGTTTTGAAAACAACCAGTACTCGTTTTTACCATTCTAGTGGAAACTATTTTTTACCACTAGCTGCTTTTTCCGCCCTTTACTTCGGGACCCTCCGATGATTTGACCCCCCACGTCCCCCCTCCCTTTTTGAGAGGGGCCAAACAGTTTGAATCTTTAGTAATTAGTAAACTGCACTGAGACCAGCTCCCTTTGAAGATTTTTAGGGGATTCCATCTCTTTTCCGAACTCGCAAGTACATTGCAAGGAGGGTCCATCTTCCGCTTTCCAGAAGCCTTTCCCCGGCGTTTGAATTTTTCCCCTTTCTGAACTTCCCCCCCCACAAACCCACTCCCGTTGATTTCGATTAAGTTGTGAATTACAATGAGTTTTTTTCTATCTATGTTAATTTTTCCCCATTTGGAGAGAGAGACAACTCGAAGACTCCTTAGGGCACTTCTACTCCCCCTTCTTAAAGGGCGGTTAGCAATCCAAGCCCTCGATGGAAGGGAGGGGTCCAATCCATCAGCTGTCTCACATTTCCCTTGTTGTTTCTTCACTTTTGGCCGTTATGACGGATCTTCTTGGTCGCCGAAGTTCCATCCCTGAGATTTTCCACTTTCCTTTTTTCCATATCGGTCGCTTGTCCTCCCCAGGTAACTCAGGAGCGTTCTTGCAGCCTGAAAACCTCTTTTACCACGCTGTTCCGGATGACTTTATGTGCTTGATCCTTTTGTTTTTCTGTGACGTGTCCCGCCCCCCCCCTCAGAAGACCAATAGTTTACTAGTTGCTTCCCTGTGACCCACGATAGCCCTGTCTACTTGGGGGTTTAGATTGAGAGCGCGGCGCCCACCTCTCCCCCTCAGGTTTTAACAAGGATGGGTACTTTCTCAGCCTTTTTCTCCCAAGGATCGTGAATGGTGTTCAAGGGGCCCCCGGCCCCCCCCAAAAGGTAACCCGCGACCCATTCCCCCCCTTGAACCCAACGGGTTCTGCTTTTTTTTCCTGAAAGTAAACGCGCGGGATGTTTTTCCATTTTTTCAGCTCTGGAAAACTCCCTCCCGCGGCTGTCTAAATCAGCTCCCCCGTGCTTTCTCAAACATCTTGGTAGAAATGGTGGATCCCCCCCTCTGCGCTTGTACTTACCGGTGCCCTCCTGTTTTCCTTGATGCTACTCGCGCTCCCTCAGCCCTTCCCTAATACAATGGTCCCTGAGTCAGCGTCCCCCCCCACATCCCCCCAGTTTTTTTTTTTTTTCCCCGTTTACATAAAACAGTTACCCTTCTGGAACCGCTTTTGGACTCAGAGGCCTCATCACTTTCGTATGACAGGAAAACCTTCGTCCCTTCAAATCTGGTGAGCCCGTCCATCCACCCTGCGTTATGCCAGCATTTTTTTTTTTGCGGATTCTTTTTTTCAAAAAACTCATTCCCCCTCTTCCAGTCCCGCAAGAATTGATCTTTCCCCAGCCCCTCCCGCCCCCTATGCGCATATAATTTTTGAGTTTTTCCCTCGATGCTGGATGCCAGCTCTCCGGTTCAGCGTTTCCAATTTTCCTGGTGACCATTTTCCCTTGTAAGGGCCATCTTTTCAAACCTTTTTTTTATTCGACGTGAAGTCCCGGAGCGGCATTTCGTTCCAGCGTCAAGAACCTCCCCAAATCAGTCCAGCTTTTTTTCTAGTTTTTAGGGTCTTTTATCCCCGGCTGTCTTCCCTTTCAGCCCTTTGTGATTTTTCACGTTTCGTTGTTTCCCGAGGCCCCTCCAGGTAATTCGGGATGCGGCAAAGTTCTTCCCCCGATTCGGAATTTCGTTGAATCCCCGTTCGTCCCCCCCCCGTCCGTGCACACATTTGGCATGGTTCCTGCTAAAAGCAAGACGAAGACATAATGATCCTCACTAGGAACGATCATCGCTTCAGTTCTTTCACTACCGTCGTCCAGATCGCTTTTCCCTCAAATTCGGGATTTAATTGAAGCTTTCTCCCCCTTCGCAGGGCTTTTTTAAAGGGCGTACACAAAAATAAATCAGGGACCCCCCTGTATTGCGTTCTCAGATCATTACGGGCTGAAGGATTTGGCTACCTTCTGTACTTCTTTCTTAGAGTTGGCCGTTTTCTTAGATCACACCAAAGCTTTTTTTTTTCATTCCACCAAAGAGTCTTTATTCAGACACAACTACTCGGTGGTTTTTGTTTTCTTTAACTCATATGGAGCAGTGTGTTTGCCCTGGTTCTGACGCGTATTTCAGGCCATTTCCCTCCTCTTTACCCCCTCTGACCGGAAAGACCCAACAGCCGTATAAAGCGTTCCCTTTCAACTTTGGAAAATGCCCACCTTCCCAGGTTGATCCATTTTCCATCGTAACCTACCACTCGGTCCGGAGGCGCTTTTCCTGTTAAGATAATATCCCTTCGCCAGCCGGCCACATGCGCCTTATGCTGATTCCTAGCGCCGTGGTCCCGTCTCTGGACCATAAATTTTGTTTTTGAACCGCCCCATTTGACTGTGGTTAAGAGTGCTCTCCTTTTCCCGACGAAAAGGACCGCCGCACCCGCGACTTCGGACCCCCCCCCAACCCCCCCCCTTTTTTACCAGAGTGTGTAGATTTTTTTTATGGATGTAGTCCCCCGATCCCGTCCTGCATCCCGGCCTGGGACAGGCCCCCAAAATACGTCGGCTCTCATTTTCTTTCCACTGTGACCCTTTCCGGAGTCCCCTCCGACTCCAGATTTCTTCCTTCCGCCGCGCGATTGCCCAGGCTTTTCATCAGGCCCGGTCGTTTGTTTTCTTCTACGTGCCCGTGCCGAAGGATGTTCCCCTTCTCTATCCCAGCACCTTCCCGCGCGCGTTTCCGCCGCCGTCCCAACTTCCCTTCGTACGGCAATGGACTTCGCCATCCGGCTCTTCCCGTCATCTTCCGTGCAAACTTCGGCACGCTCAGCCACGGCTCCATTTCCCCTTTTCGTTGGCTAGAGCTCGTTTGACTTTCTTCCTTTCCCGAATTGATGGGTCTTTTCCCTTTTTAAGCACAGCGGATTTCGACCTGACCGGGTCGAAACTCCCCTTCTTTTTGGACCCTTGTGGTGAACAACCCTCATTCGCGTTCCCAAGGCGTGCCCTCCCTTCCATAATGT
>Ga0179593_1526141_pt1 | contig 12180 bp, 12 predicted proteins | sample CZODoug2_1_08_16_FD_185931 | JGI IMG/M metagenome (GOLD analysis project Ga0179593, IMG submission 185931) | Vadose zone soil fungal communities from Angelo Coast Range Reserve, California, USA - CZODoug2_1_08_16fungal (PacBio error correction) | ecosystem: Environmental > Terrestrial > Soil >... | reverse complement strand
CTGGTTACCCCTTGGGTTCGGATGCGGTTGGTTCCTCCCCCCCAACTCTACCCTTTTTTTCAGAAACAACCTCTTTTTTCTTTTCCCGTGGTTTTTCTTCACCCGCCAGTCCTTCTTTTTCGTTGCACCCTGCTGTTTTCCCAAAACACCCCCCCCTTTTTCTTTTAGGCAGACGGTGTGATACCTTTTACACCCGAGTTTGGTTTTGCCGCAATGTTTTGTACCCCCCCCTTCCCCTTCCTGACCTTTAGTTCAGCTAACATTCTTTCCTGGTTCGGACTTTTTTTCCCCGTGCGGTCCGTTTAGGAACCCCTTCTCCCGACCACTGCCGAAATGTTTCGGGTTCCCCGACCCCCTGCGGTAGGAACTTTGCTTTTTGGTCTTTTTACCACACCCGAGACCGATCCCCAACCCCTTTCGCGACTTTCTCTTCTTTTTCTCTGTCTGGGTTTTGGTCCTTGGGTTTTTTTTATTCCAGTTGAACATGTTCTTTCAAGATACCAATGCCCTCCCCCCAGATTCGCTTCCCCAACGCCTTCTCCAGCAGCCCCCCCTGATTGCTTCTTCTTCACGCGTCATCGTTCTGGTGCACCCTACCCTTTTTTTTTAACACAGGTTCTTCGTTGATGCCCCCTTGCTCTTTTTTCGCTCTGGCCGGGGCGGCACCCTTTTCCTGAATCCGATCTTGTACAACCTTGCTTGTATGCCGGCCCAGGTTCGCGTTGTTTTTTCAAAGGGTTTTTCGTCTGCCCTTGTCAAACCGTCATCAAATCCCCCCCGATTTCTATTGCCCTCGGTAGAAAACCGCCTCTTCAATTTCTCCCACGAAGTCTTTGTCGCCTTTTATTTGGCAGCAGTTTGGATGCTAGTAACGTTGGTTCTTTTTCCTAACAGAGTCGAACGCTCGCATCCCATTGATCCTAGGACCAAGAGTGTCTCCAGCTCCCCCGGAGATATCTTCTGAGTTTTTTGAGAGTTCTCCCCGGTTCTTTTTTTCGTTAAGATCCAGATCCCTGTGCTAGTAGATACTGGTTACGCATGTCTTTTATACCGCGTTCTTCCTCGGCACAGTTTCTTTGTGAGAACGCTTTTCTTGTTCGGTGTTCTTCACCCACCACGGACATTCCCATTGAGCCTTTTCTCACTCAGTCCGGGTTTCTGGTCCCTTCCCTCCGTACCCTTTAGCCGGTGCTCCCCACTTTTTTTTGGGGGTGGTCCCCTAAGTTTCAGGCTTCCGAGTTTGGGTCCAGTTCGTGTTCCTTTTCCTTTCCCCCAGTGTGAAGCCACCTCCCCTCGAGAAAGTCGACTTTTTTTTTGTTTCCCTCACCCCCCCTTACAAGTCAGGATAGAGACTTTCCCCCTATGATCAACACGATTGCTTTTGACATGGTCTCCCTCCTTTCCCCCCCCCGCCGTCGTTCAATGATCTTCTTCCCCTTTAGTCAATTACCCCAGATTTTGGCACCCCCTTTACTCTTTAGGAGAGGTCTTTTTTGTCCCCCCCTTTGCCCTTTTTTCGTGATAACCCTGCCACGACCTTCCTTTTGGACTTCCGTGCTTCAACTGCAACCCGTTTTGTTTCCAAAGAATTGATTACTTTCGTGGATTTTACTGGGGCCAACCCCCCTTTTGCAGTGAGTATTTTCCCCATTTGAACTTTTCGTTTCTCGACCTTTCTCCCAGTCAAGCCCGTTTTATAAGGACTGGATTACTTATTCTCTTTTTGCGCACTCGCTTCCGTCTTTAGTTCTTTCTTCACCGGCAGTAGATGGTCGCCGATAAAATTTCCCGTTTTCCAAACGCGACCCCTATCTAGATACTTGTGGTGAATTTTTCCAGGTGATGATTCTTTCCCACCCTCCTTCTTCCTGCGTTGCCCCCCCCCTGCTCTTTTTACGAGCACCCCAGTCCTTTGGTAGGAATCTTTGTTAGCCCTTAACATACTATTGTTCGCGTATAGAGATTTTTTAGTCACTTTTCTTTTATTTCGTTAGTTTCCCCGTGGACTCGACGTTCCGGTCATCCCCCCCGGTTCCTCCGAATTTTAGCGGGTGTTGTTTTTAAAGAATGAGTCTTTTTTGCCGGTTTTTTTCCGTTTTACCCCTCTTATTAACGTTTTGAGCTTTTGGGAGTCCCCACTCGCTTGGCTGGGCTTCCATCCTTTTCTCTAATTTTGGCCCCCCCCGGCACCTTTGTTTCCGGCCCCTTCCAGGCGCGGCGGTTGGTTTTTTTTTCAGCGCCCCTCCCCCGCTTTCTGGCCTTTCACCTTCCCGACTGAACGGGCCGGGGGCTTTTTCGACCCCCAGATTTTTCCACCCTTGGTTTGGCCTTCCTTTTGCGCCCCGTAACCCCCCCCCCACCAAGTTCTTCCGCTTTTTCTTTTTCTTCCCCACAGCCCTTATTGTGTTCTCTTCGGCCCCCCGTCCCTGGGGGTCCGACGTTTTTCTCATTCCATACTTTTTTTTCCTCTCGTGATTTTACCCCGTTTTTTTTTTTGGTTCCCCCAGAACCACCTCTCAGTTGTTTTTTCTTTACGTTCTTGATCCGCTGTTTTTTGAAGCGCCTCCCATTAGTATCCTTCCTTTTTTCCCCCGCCCCCCAGGAGCCCTTCTGTGTTTTTTTCCCATGCGATATTCGACCATGTCTACGGCTCCCCCCACGCAAACCCGTTGCTACTGGGCTTTATTCCGCACGTTATTGTGCTTTTTTTTCCTAATAGTCAAACGGGATTTTTCTTACTTAGTCCCTAATCAGTTGTGCTGTGGACAGAGATCAACCAGTTTGCTTCTGGAACCAGTTTCCCACTCCCCTCTTGCCAGTCACGAGTAAGCAACCAGTAGAGCGATTGTCCCTGGGTGGGGTTGGTGTGGGTGGTTTTGGTTGTCAGTTTTGGTACCTTGTCCCCGTCCTTTTTGGTTCCCAGCGTACCGTAACGCGTCCTTTCTCGCCCTTGAGTGAGTCCTCAGGAGTTTTTCCCCCCCTCTTTCTTAGGAGCTGATCGTGGTAGTTCTTTACCGGGCAGCACCTCACATCGCCGGGCTGGTTATGAGTGTTTTACTGGCCGATTCAGAGAAAACCTTCCCTTTACTATTTCTCTGTCACGCCCCCCAATCTTGGTGCCGAACACCGCTGATGCTGGATTTTCGTTTTTTACTCCCCTGACCTCCGTTTGGTGTGGGTAGTGGTGCCCTTTTCCCCCGATGCTTTGTTCGTGTTTTTTTGTGAAATGCCCTTTCCCTTCTTTTGGGTCAGTGGGTTTAATATTTTTTTTGGGTTTTCCTCACATTTTTTTTCGCGATTTTAAAAAACATGAACTGGTTTCCCCCCTAGGAACATGAGTTCGCCCCCGCCAGCCTCGCTTTTTTGGTAGCCCCATTCTTCCAATGCTCCCGAGAAGGTTCGGGCGGCGTGCAAATCCTTTTTCTTGATAAGAGAGCGCAGACAGTAGTTTCCTTTTCATGGTCTCGACGTAATGTGGCAGGGTCTCAGATTTTTGAGGACCCCCCCGAGTTGTACAACCCTTCCCTTTTTCACCAGCCATGGAAGGCGAGACTTGAATTGCGGTGTTTTTTTTTTTTTTTTTTTTTTTTTTTTTTTTTTTTTTTTTTTTTTTTTTTTTTTTCGGAGTATTCCTAATAGTTCTTTTTTTGCAGCCGCCGAGTTCGTCAGTCGCAGGTTTCACCGTGTGTGAACTCTCAAACGTTCTTTATTTTTTTTTTTTTCCTCTTCACCCAACTTTAGATATGGGGGTCCCCGTCCGTCTTTTTTTTTCCGTGATGTCTCTTCTCCCTAGACGGCGTGACCCCTTCGCCCTCCGCTGGAGATGCGGTGTCCAGTCCTTGCATACAGGTTTTCTCTTTGATTGAGAAAGCGGTTCGTTTTCCACTTTTTTACCCCTTTCCCTCGTTCTCTGAAAAGAGTCTTTTGTCATGGGAGCGCCTTTCTTCGTGCCTTTCTCCCCAATACCTCATTGCCGCTTTGCTCCCCCGATTCTTCTGACTTTGACCAACGAGGCCGTTCGTTTGGCCGGATGATCGTGGCCACGCTTTTTCCCTTTCTGCTTTTTTCCCCCTTACGTAGAGATAGAGTCTGTGCTCAGGGTCCTAGCAAGCCTCTTTCCCCCCTTTCTTAGTGCTGTCCCCCCCATGGAAAATAGCCTGATTCGGTCCTTCTTCCTATTTCTCTGCGGGTCGGGTCTTTGACGTCTCCTACCGGTATACTTCGATGAGGTTTAGGTACCCACTGTTTGTGGGCCCCCTTTCTTTTGTCTTTTTATACCTAGCTTTTTGTTTACTTCCAGCTTTTCTGACGTAAGGCTGACTGCAGCCTACTTTTGAGGTTGGTGCTCCACCAACTTTTTGGCATGTTTGCTTTTCCCCACCAGGAGGCGTTTGGTTTCCCCCCCTGGTGGAAATTCCCCCAGAAAAAGTACGATTCCCCCCCCTCCCCCCCCGAGCGAACGAGGCGTTTCGTTCCTGCCGCTGTTTCGGATCTGGTCCCCACCCCTTTGTCTTTTTTCGCCACCCGCCTTGTTTCTCCTTCCCTTTCCGCCTTGCCCCCCGCCCGAGGGCTAGGCGGGACTGGTCCTGCCCTTTGGTTTCGTCACGGCTTTCCTTCTTCCCTGACGCCTCCCGGATCCCTTCCTCACAGGCTGCCGTCCCCCCCCCGCTGCCATGCTGGCCTTTTTTTCCCCCCTTTGACGATTTCCCGATGTTCGTTTTTTTTCCCTGATTTCTTGAGCTTGGTTTTCTCTTTCATTTTTCCCCCCTCCCGCTGTTCGCCAGTTTGCCCTCCTCCTCCGCTTCGCACTTCACTTTTTCCCTTTTTGCTTCCCCCCTTTTCCGGTCCTGGAACCCTGCGCCGGCTGTTGATCACGCCCCCTCACTTTCGTAACTGTGGCTGCGTTCTTATCGCGGCGCTTTTTTTTTTTTTGCTTTTCAGTCCGTGGGATGGGATCCCTCGTTCTCCCCCTTCTCTGTGTCCTTTGCCGGGTCCGTCATTGCGGGTCTGCCGTGATCCGTTTCCCCATCCAATCCCAATCATTTTTTTTTTCGGTGGGGACCGTGAGGTTTTGTGCCAGCCTTCTGTCTTCCTCTTAATTTTAGCGCCCTGTCCTGTTTTTTTCCGCGGTTGTTTAACCGCACTTATCAACGTCGCTGCCCGGCCTCTTTTTTCCCGTTGATTTGATTTGAACTGTCTTCACCGTTTTTTCAGGAAGGTCTGTCTTCTTCGTTTCCCCGGGCCACCACCGGTGTAGATGTAGCCCTGCTTTCTGAGTCCCCCTATGTGGTTTTTCTTTTTTTGCCGTTTTTCCCCCCCCCGCAATTGTTTTTCCCTCCCCGTACTTTTTGTCGCGAAAACATGCTGCGGGTGGGGTTTTTCGAAGAAAGCCTCCGGCGAGGGGTCGTTTTTTTTCCCCTGGGATTTCTCCTCTTTTTGTTTACTGTTCGCTGCCTTATACTGGTTGTTTTTTTTTGTGCCTTTTTCCCTTTTCCCCCGGGCGTGTGTGTGGGTGTTTTTGGTGTTGGGCCCCCTCCCTCCCTCCCTTCTTTCCCCCAGGGTTCTTCAGGCGTTTTGTTTCCGTTGCCACTTGACTTTTGTTAGTATAAGTCATTTTTTTCGGCGGCCCCGGTCTGCAGCGCCATTCCGGCGCCGCGCCCCTCCCCCCGGGACGGCCGTGCGTTCTGTTACGGTTTTTTCCTTGGCCCTGTCTTCCGTTTCTGGGGTTTTTCGTCCTCACCGTCCCCACCCCCGCGTCCTTCTGGCTCCGGTTTCGCGGCCCGCTCGGGTTTTCTTTTGGTTTCAGTCTTCGTACACCCCGCCCCCTTCCTCCTTCCTACCGATGACTCTTCCTCCTCACCCTCCCCCTTTAGTATTCGGCGTTTCTTCTCTTTTTTTTTCTTCCCCTCCTTTCCTCCCGTTGTGTTTTTTTGTTTTTAGAGAAGAATCCGCCTACTACTTTTGGTTTTTCGAGTAAAGTAACGGTAGGGGAGGAGGTGATGGTGTCTTTTTTGATAAGCTGCATGCCACCTTCCATGGGTCCCTAACATCTTTTCTCCTAGATCCCTTCTCCCTGTTTTGGTGGTATTTGCTTGCAGTCCCCTCTCTTTCTCCTCCCACCCCCTGTCGTAAAGGACCCCTTCCTGCGCCACGGCCTCTTTTTAGTTGGAGGAGTGCTGTTTTAGTAGTGTTTGTTTGCTCCGATCAAGTCCTCCTTCGGATTAACTTATACTTGACCTTGTTTATGTTTGAAGAGTCCCTTCCCTTTCCCCCCGACCGATGGAAGGAGCTGACCGTGCCCGAAACCACCCCCCCCTTTACATTTTGAACAATTTCTGTTTAGACGTTGGTTTTTATTTTACAACGTCCGAATTTCCCCTTTCCTCAGTCCTGACAGTCCCTTTTTTACTGAATTAGCTTAGACTTTTCCTGTTGCGCTGCCCTTGCCCCACATGCCCCTTTTTGTTCTTTTTCGTACAACAATATCATTTGCTGACCCCCCAACAGAACGAGGTAGTTTTTTTGAGCCCAAAGACCCCCCCACCTTTCTCGAAGAAAATGGGCTTACATACACCCGGCTGAGACTTTAGAATTGCCATTTTCCCCTCAAACGTTGGTGGAGGACTATGTCCCGCAGGTCCCTGGGTACCACGGAGATAGTGAGTTTTTTTTGTCTCGAATTTTTTTCCCCTCCAACGATGGCACACGATTGTGTGGAGACTGCCCTGCCAGCGGCATTCAATTTGTTCTTTGTCGGAATCACCGTCTAGTTTAACCAGTCTCCATTCTTCCCCAGTGTCCTTTCGTGATTTTTTACGGCTTTTTTTTGTTCCCCACCCCCCGGACTTTTTGATCTCAATGGTCACCCTTTTGCCCCGTCCAAGTTCGTCTTTCAACAGCCGTTTTCCATTGCGCTACCATCAGAGCCCCCTTCCGGGTCCCATGGTTCCCCTCGGCTTCCACTAAGAAAGTTCTTTGTGTGATCCCCCCCCCACCCCCATCCTTGTCTCAGAGACGTTCGTTGACAACGGAGAAGTTTTTGGTTCCTTCGGCGATTAGTAGGCTGGCCTCTTGCTTTTATTGCGTTTCTTTTTTCCCTGTTTTTGAGTGACGGATTTGTATTCAAACTGGACCACTCCAAGTAATGAGCAATTTTCCGGTCAGTAAACCCCCCCAATCTTTTCCTTGATTTTGTTTTCACGCTTCCCCCAGTTGTGTTTTCGAGGTGGATTAAGCCCTTTAGACTTAAGTTTGACTACCCGCCCAGAGCGTTCGGATTCTACCCCATCCACTCTTGTCTGCGCCGTTCCCGCGTACGTTGTTTTGCCTATTCCCTCCCCCCTTGATTTTTATATGCATGCTCTCGCCATTCTCATCTAAAATCCCCTGCCTTCGATAGGAGTCCTGATTCGGCCAGACGGCCATGGGTGACGCGAGGAGGGGTTACAGTCTCTGCTTCCTCGGAGTTTGTGGTTTCTTCAAAGACCCGTGTTTTTCGGTTGATGGCCACCCCTTCCCCCCCCCCGGCCAACTGCGTTAGGGCACGGTCCCTAAAGTTAATTTTTTGTTTTGGAGTACATCGTGTATAGGTTGATCTTTACGGGAGAACTTTAACCGCCCCCGCGGAAGGTTAACTCGTATTATCAAGTCTGGAGCGTTTGACCAGAGCCGACAACCCCCAATAATTATTGACTTCCCACCCTTTTTTCGGCCGTACCGTACCATTCCACCTCTTAATATTTTGACCTAAATCTTTTTTTTAACCCCCCTCACTGACTTGGCCGGGGATGTTCCCACCAGCAGATTGCCCCTTTTACTCTCAGGAGATTCAGTTCACCTCTAGAGTTCTTGGACCATTACCACTCAGTAGGGCAGCCCGAGCTCCCACGTGCTGGTCGTTTTCTGTATTTCCTCCATCGTGGCCCCCCCAGCTTTTTTTTATTTTCTCCTTTCTGGCCAGAAACCCGTTGAAAGTGTGACGACCACTCGGTTCTTGTCGTTTGTCAGCTCTGCGTTCCAAACCCGGCCTGAGACCCTACCAAGGCTTCTCTTGTTTCCTTTCTGAATACGTTCTTTCCCCCCTTCGAAGTCTCAACAACCCCGAGGTGCACGAGGTACCCTTCCCCCTTTTTTTGCTTTTACCCCACCCTTAGGTTATACCCGTTTTTGAAGGACTCAGTGACGTCCCCTTCCGCGGTGAAGCTCAGTCTTTCCCAGAAGTTTCTACAACGGTCCTTCGCCACTATATCCTCACCCTTTCTTGTTTTTCCAGAACGTCTTTAGGTCTGCACTGTCAAAACTCTATTGCCCATCCTCTTCCTTAGTTTTGTTATTCGTTCTTACCAAATTGAGTAAAACGGGTCCTCCCGACTGAATTGAACCCAGGGCCCCCCACCTTGCCACCCCCTTTTCTTTTCTCAGTATGTGGCTTGGACCTATTTCTTATGGCCATAGTCCTCCCTCTCCCGGTACAGGATCTTCCATGGGCCCCGTCTTCAATTACGTCTCCCCACGGTCCTTTTCGGAACCCGAGAGGATTTGCTTTGATAGTTCTTTCCTCTTTCTTTTCGTGCCCTTCCGGCTCCCCCAGGCGTCTCGGTCCTCAGCCGAGGCGTTGATAATGTTTGCCCCAAAATTCCGTCGTTCTTTTTTTTTCTGTTTTGTTGTCCCCACCCTCAACCTGACAGTAAGAAACTGCAATTTTGACCTTCTTCCCCTTTGCCCGGTTTTTGGCTGATTGTGCACATTGGTTTCCCGTCTTCAACACACACCATCCCGGCGACGTTTCCCCTTAGGTTTTTTTAATTTGATAGAGTTTCTGTCTCCCCTCTTTTGGATCTAAGAGATCAGTGTCCCCCGGTTCTTTTTTTTTCTTACTGCGCTTTAAAAAAACTGTTACCCCCCAAGAACAAACGCTCCCGATGGGTTTTTCTGCAGCGGTGTGCTTTCAGCAGGGTGCCCTTCCAGCCTATTCCCCTTGCCTTGAGGAAGTCCCTCCGGCTTTTTCCTTTGGTTTTTTTTTTTTTTCGTTTGGACTTGCGCTTATTTCCGACCCCTCCCCAACTTCTTCCTTACCACCAAGCCACCCCGTCCAACCCATTGTCGTTTTCTTTGAGGTAGGACATGTTTTGACTCTCGCTAACCACCTTGATCTCTCTCTTTTTTTTTCACATTAATCGTGTGTTTGACCCGATTCCCCCGTCCATGTTTTGCCCCCTCCGCGGGAGTACTTTTGCACAAACATTTTGGAGGAGTTCTTTTTTTTTTTGATGGCCGTACTTCGGCTTTGGAAGTTCCAAGTTCGCATTTGTCCCCCGCATTTTCCCTCCTTGTTTTCCCTTGTTTCCTCAGAGGCGATTGGGGTTCCTGCTTGTGTGCCGCGTGGGGATGCCTGCCACACGCCCTTTACGAGTTTTTTTCTGCGTTATTTTTCTTCGTCCAATCTGGACACCCCTTTTACTTCTCCTTCTTCCTTGGGGCCCCCCCGACCTTCCCCCCCTCCCGAGCTGATGGCCTTACCTCCTAATGCAGTTCTTTTTTTTTTTTTTTTGCTTGTTTGGTGGGCTCACCCCGAGTACCTTACTTCCTTTTTTTTGTTTCACTGTTGTCCCGTATTCGCATTTTCCACCCCATTGAGATAGCTTTTTTTGCCCAGTTGGAGCCGCGATCGAATGTCCGGAAACCACCACCCACACTTTCCTGGGTTTGTGCAATTATCTCTCCTTTTTCTCTGCAGTCCCCCCTTTTTGAGACGAGTGCCTAGAGATACCAAGCTTTTGGCGAATCGTCCAAGCATTTTCGGTCGATGCTCATTGCTACGATTTCCGAGGCATTGTTTTTGTTTTTTGGGGTCAACCCCCAACCTCCTGGATCTTCCGCTTAGTCGATGTTTCCCCTACCTGAAGGTCTTCCCTCCCCCAGCCATGCCTCCGTTTTTACATTTCCTTGGTACACTCCTTGGCCGGAATGCTTTGACGTTTTTCCCTTGCGCCCAGGCGTGCAGCATTGTGAAACCCCCCCGTGGGATGAGTTGGGGCTCCCTCATTCCAGTACTTCAATCCAACATGTTTCGTAGCTATTTGACGCGGTGTATTTTCTTTCTTTATCTGACCCTCTTTCGTGTCTCCTCTGGACCTGCTTTTTCGCTTTGTTTTTTCCTTTTCGCCTGATCCAGTTTTTTGTTTTCTTTTTTTTTTGCGTTTTTTTTTGCCCCTTGCCCCTTGGATAGTCTGGGCCCGTCGTCTTTTCTGTGGTCTGGATTCGCCGGAGTTTCTGTCTTCCTCCACGACGTGTTTTTTTTTTCTCTTTTTTCCGGAGCGCTTCCACAGTGCCTCTTTTTTTCCCCGGATGATCCCTATTTACCCCCCGTTTTTTCAGCTTAACTTCCCAAGTTGATCCCGACGGCGTCTGTGTGGGGGGGGTTTTGGGGGTTGGTGTAGACTGTTTTGAGACTGGATTCGTGGGCGCTTCTTTAGGCACGTTTGCCCCCCCAATATTCAGGTTGTCCCCCCGGTTATGCTTTTTGCGCCGTTTTCGCGTTCCTTTTTTTTTTTTTGACTTCCAACTGTCTTTAGTGCGCGTTGGGCGCTGCAACCCTTTTTCGTTCCGTCCTCTCCCCTAGACCGCCTGGGGCTGGAAACCTTCTCGTCCCTTTTTGACTATTGCCTGATTTTGGGACTCCCCCACGCCAGCTTTGGTCCCATCGGGCCGTTGCTTTCCCTTTTGGTTCTGTCAATACCACCCCTTTTTTTTTTCCGCGGTGCCACCTCGGGCTTCTTCTGGCGTAACGCGCGCCTCTTGTGCCTCCCCTTTCCTGATTGAGGTTTTTTTTACTCCGCTCAGCACGGCCCGGCATGAAGTTGTTCTTCTGAATCAGCAGGTATTGTCCCCTTTTTCCCCCCATTTCTCAGTCCTCCCTTTTGCTTCCCCGCTCGGTTCGCTTTAGTTGCGAAACGGTGGTGTTCCCCCCACCTAGGCCCCCAGCTGCCCTTTTTCCGTTGGCTCTAGTCTAGTTTTTTTTCGTGCACGACCTTGCCGCTGGCAGATTTAGTTTCTCATTTGACAGCCCTCTCCCTTCCAGCTCCCATAGACACTCGCGCCCCCCCCAGCAATTGACAAATCTAGCCTTCCCGCGTGACGTCTGCGCCGGCGTTGATACCACCGACCCCCCCGCCAGTCCGTAGTGCTTTTCTGAGCTACCCTCTCCCAGTGGGTTTCTCTTGTCCCTCTCTGTGAACGGTATTTTGTTACTTCCCATGCGGATCCCCCCCTTTCCCCCCTAAGAACCATTTTGGTGTCCTTCCCCTCAGGATCATCACCGAAAGTCATGTCTCCGTTTTGTTTTTTGGCCCCGTTCCTGTTGCATGCCGCCCTGTCACGGACTTTCCTTCCAGGAGACCCCCTGGTGTAATTTTTGTTTTGTTGACCAGTCTTATCCATCTTTTTTAGCGGTAAGCGCCCCTCTTCTCCCCGTGCGGAATTTAGAGCGTTTTGCTACCAGTTTTTTTTTCCCCCTTTTTTTGTTTTTCCCCGGTCCCGTGTATCTGCAGCCTTGGACTCAAGGGTTGGGTCGTTTCGTACTCGTGTTCCTTCTTTCTGGGGTTTCCCGAGCGTTGGTTTTTCGCGAACGTTTTCGTGTTTGTTTTTTTTCACACTCCGGCCGGGCAGAGTCGCCTTGAAGGCGTGAGCTCCTGGACCTTCGACCTTATTTCGTGTCCTTTTGTTCCTTTTTTTTCTGAATCGTTCCCAGGTCAGGGTTTGGGGGTTTTAGCTTTTTTCTCAGCGGCTCATGCCTGTTCCGGGACAGGTCCGTTTTTCCTGCTGTCCGGCCCCCCCCCCACCTGGTCGTCATGTTTGAGGTACTCAGGGCTGGTGCCTGGAGAACGGCCCTTGCTGAAGCCCCACCCGTTTCCCCCCAGTGTTACCGGCCCCGTTTCCCCCGATTTTCGGCTTTAGGTCTGGCCTGTCCTCCCTTTCCTCAATTTTTCTCCGCATTGATGCCCCGAATCACCCCCTCCGACCCCCTGGATCGAGGAATTGTCGCTTTTTACCGCCTCCGGCCCCCGTTTTTCGCACTCGTTCGACCCACGGCCCAACAATGCCCCCCACCGTTCATTTTCAATAACGGATAATATCCGACCTTACCTTTTTTTTTTTCTCTGGCTTTTTTTTTTTTTTCCT
>Ga0179593_1424829_pt1 | contig 12180 bp, 12 predicted proteins | sample CZODoug2_1_08_16_FD_185931 | JGI IMG/M metagenome (GOLD analysis project Ga0179593, IMG submission 185931) | Vadose zone soil fungal communities from Angelo Coast Range Reserve, California, USA - CZODoug2_1_08_16fungal (PacBio error correction) | ecosystem: Environmental > Terrestrial > Soil >... | reverse complement strand
CGCTCGCGTGAGTTAGATAGGCCATTTTTCTTCCACCTCGGACTTTCAGTTGCGCAAAAAAGAGACTTTTTTCCCGCAGGGATTACTCCCATCAACAGACTATATCTGCAACCAGCTCCCCCTTCGCGGCTCCGCGACTCCTCCTCCTTCTTCCGACTAACCCTCCCCCCCCTCCTTGTATTGATTTTGTACGCCTTTCCAGATTGATTTCAGAAGCCGTTAAAAACTGGGCCGTTCGTCCATTAGCTACCCGCTAGTTTCTTTTTCCGGTCAGTTCCTTAGCCCCCGTTCGTTCGCGAGCCGCTGCATCCCCCCCTATTTCCTCCCTTCCGGAAGAGAGGGCCGTCCCTTCTCCTGGACTTCGTTCGATCATTTTTCCCTCCCAAAATGACACCTCTTTTTCCAGGAACCTCCCTACTTTTTTGCCGGTGAATGGAGTCAATCGAAGCGCCGCTTTCCTTCCCGGGAGGCCACCCAACGTCTCGTTTTTTCCTCTTTTTGAATACTTTTTAGGGCCGTGAACGACATGCACTTTCCCACCCGTTTCTCAGCTTATAAAGGATGCTTAAATCGACCAGTATGTTGACCGCTTGCTATTTGCGCCTCCCAAGGAAAGGATTGTTCCATTTTGTGCACCTCACAATCCAATTGTTTCCCCGTTCCCCCGCTTGCGTGGCTCGAAGCGCCCTAGGGACCCAAAATCTTATTGTCGAAACCCGTTTTCTTATTGTTTGGACGCCGTTAAGCCCCCGGTACTATCTGCCGCCGGTGGTGCTGATTTGATTCGCCGTTCTATTGTCACGTAGATCTCCCCTCCCATCTGTTCCATAAGCCTAAGCAACAATCTATGACAGCCGGTCCTTCCTCGTTCCGGTTAGGACTTTCAAACCTCCTAATATTTTCTGTTCGGCCGCCCCCCCGGTGGCCCGTCCTGAAGCGCTCGCTTGTTCTTTTTTTTAGATGCGAACCATCGGCTCTCCAGTGACGTGGAGATCCCCAGGCCCGAACCCTAAAAAGACTGCCCTTCGAAGGAAAGCCTTCTTATGTCGCCCCCTTTCCCTTTTCGGACCTTCCCCTCGTAATCTAGATTTTAAACCCCCCTTCTCTCCTCCCAAACCTCGTTTAGTACCCGATATTTTTCCCCCCCCCATACAGAGGGGCTCTTTTTTTTACGGCTCATCGGCCCTCCTTGCTGCGAGAACCGCCCTGTTGTCCTCGTTGGAGTATCTCAAACGCTTTCTCTTTCTTGTTTCGACGTTCCCCACCAGCACGATTTTGCTAATAGTTTTTTTTTTTTGTTTTACAGAATTCTTCACGGAACTGGCCTTGAACTTGGATACCTCTCCGCTCACTCCGACCAAGAGAGAGGTCCCTGTCGATCGCGTTGGTCTCTCATTGTCCCCCCCCTCCAGATATTTTTCAGATATCCTCCTCTGCCTCTTCATCTCCTACGGCGGCCCATCCGAATCTTTTTTCGCCTGCCAGAGAGACCTTTGAAGTGGATCACTCTACTCCTACACCTCCCCCCGATCTCGATCATATGACAAGACTTCTCCTCGACCCTCAGATCCCTGACTCCTGCCGCTTGGAGGAGAACCGCTACCTTACCTCACGGATTCTCCTCATCCTTGCGACGACTCCGCGGTGCTCCAACTTCCTTGCTCTTTAGCCTAATTCTCTTATCACGGTACTATTCTTACTGACGGCAAGCGCACTCTCTTTCTGCAAAGCTCTCTTGTTCCGCCACTGCCGGGGTATAGCTTCTTTTTTAGCCCCGCTCGTTTTCCGTTTTTCTCCTCCTAGGCAGTCGAGATTCTTTTCCGCCCCACTCTTGGGACGATACCGCCCCCGTTGAAAATGCACCGTGGCCCTGTAAATTGTGGTGGTCTCCGCTGCAGGCTAAACTGCGCCATGTCTTCCTCACCCCTCTTCAGCCAGTGTGTTTTCTCTATTTCAGAATAAGAATAAGGTTGCCGCAAGCCTTTCGAGAGTTCTCGGCCCCCCCGAAAAACACCACAAAAACCCTCGTCTCTCAGTCGTCAAGGTTAAAGAGTCCCCCTCTCTATCTGCTAAGAAGGGCTGGTGAGGTGCACTATGCTACCTTCTTGCACTTTACCTGGGATCGCAGTTTCCCTATTTCCCAGAAAAGGAATAGTTCGCTTCTCTCCCCCTTCGAGGCTAACCCCACTCCATGTCTTCCCCCTTTGCTAGCTCCTTTCCCGGCTGTCGCTTTCCCTAGGACAAATGCTCTTGCCGACGCCCTCCAGAGAGCCCTCTTCTAACGTCTAATTTCCAGGGGTATCGGCGTACCCCGCTTGTTCCCCGCGGTTGAAGAGACCTGCTTGATCTTCGACACGTTTCCCCCAGTGCTTTTCTACTCACGTAGTCCTCGTGAATTCGCAAGTGAGCCCACGACTTCTACATATTTCCCGTTCCTATCTTGCGGAGTTGTGTCTGCCCCCCCCTCGTAAGACTCTTTGAAACGGGACCCCCGCGGCGACCCAGCCACCACACCCCCCCCTTCCAGAAGACCTTCTACGAAGCCCTTTTTGAGTCGTTGGCCGAGCAATTTGTCCTAGTCAACACTTGCAGTTCGAGCGGCCACTGCTTTTACCTTCTAATTTTTCTACCCACGAAAATGCACACGGTCTCATCTAGTTTCCCCCTACCCTCACTCGTCGCTTTTATCTTATTTCTCCACGTCGCGGATCCTCACTCACCAAAGTTGTACCCAGTTTCTCTCCTTAAATACTGGCTTTACAAGTTGCCAGGTTCTCGCCCCCTGAAAACTGTTTCTTTCCAAACATCCCTCTATCCTTTGCAGATTGACGGGACCCCCACCACACATCAAAGTATGGTCCTCTCCCCCAGTTCGAGGTTTTTACCTTCCTCTTTCTTAACTTCCCCTCGTTTAACTGAACTTCCACCCTTGCACTATGTCGAATAACGCCGCACGAAAGACTACACTTTTCCTACTACAAGTGATAAGAAACTCGGGGTGCCTCCCTCCCTAACGCGCCCTCCAGCCCCTGTGGTATCTATATATTTTACTTCTCTCGTTGTTGTTTTTGATTTAGTCCTTACTCCCAGTCTTTGTAGTCTTCTGTTTGATTCTCCTTGCACTCGTTCTGAGAGCATTTTTTTGTGCGATTTGTCCACCTGGTTTCCATTGTTGCGGTCTTTCTAAGTGCCGTTGGCGATTTCCGGGTTAAGAAGGAGATAGGGAAGTATTACGAAATAACTAACTCCTCTGGTTCAAACCCCTCCTGTTTCGATGCGTTCTTTGTATAGTTTTGGTTGGATTGTTCGTACTTGTCAACCCTTTACCTTTTTGTAATGATGGACGCGGTGGTTGAAAGCCCCCTGTCTGGGTCGCCCCCCTTCCTCCCCCACTTATTTAGCAATTAAAGCGTTGGGGCGTCAATTTGATCTCTCTCCTTATGCTTGGAGGATCTACTTGACTCCTCCTCCTCAGGCCTTCTGTCTGTGCCCACCCCATAGATGCCTACCCTAAGTGATTTTTCTAGCAACACGTCATTCCTCCCCTTGTGCCTGCCTTGAGGGCTTTTGTTCTTCGAGGAACGAGAGTTTCCCCCTTGGGCCACCGCAAAAGAAAACCATGGTCTTAGATCTTTCCCCTTCCGTGAGGTCCCGTATGGTCTTGCGCTATTGTTTGGTCGGTGTGTCCCTACTGGAAGAGGCGTTCCTCTATTAGAACCTCCCGGAAAGGAAGCGCCCCAGACGAACTAGTTTGAGAGGACTGCCTTTTCTTTTCTTGGTGGTCGGAGAACCCGGTAGTTCCCTCCCCTCAACTTCGCTACCCCCTGTCGAGAGAACCGAGGTTTCGTGTCACTTATCCAAATGACCGTCGGGTTCTTCCCATTCGTGCCACCCCAGCGCTTTTCCTACCTCAACAAGGGCCCTTAGGAAGAGTGACGCCCGCCGGAAGATACTTTTTGTCGTGAGAGGAACCCAGAGATGTTTTCCTCTAGTTTACCGAGCCCCCTGGCATTCTCCTCGTTGCAGAGAGCAGGGGAAGTGGACCATGGTGATCTAATAAGGGGCGAGCCTTCTTCCCGAAAGGGCGTTTCTCCTCTTAAAAGGCCTATTTCCTTTTTACGTTCCCTAACTCCGCTTTTTTTCGCAGACGGAGGAGAACTTCTTCTCGTTCGGTGCACCTTTGGAAGAGGGAAGTATTCTGTCTTCCCGACCAGATAACATGTTTTTTCCACTTCCTTTCTTTGCCTCCTGCAGCATTGCTTTACCGAGCGGGTGTCGATAATGGCTTCTTCCGGCCAGTCTCGGGTAAAAAACGTCCCGCCCGCTTTTTCCTTCGTTAGCTTGTTTAGCAAGTGCATCTTACCCCAAGCTCCCCAGAATTCCGCACCTCCTCTGATAAGAAGATGAAGTCCGCGCTCAGGCTCTTCCCACATTTCTTCCTACCGAGCATTTCGGTGGACAACCTACTCTGTCCAAGCTTATTTGCGTCTAGTAGTTTGACCTTTCCTGTCTCGATGGCTTCTTCCCCCTCGACATAGTGAATCACCCCCAGCTATTCCCCCATATATAGAATAATACTGTCGTGGTAACCTTCTTTTTCCCCGTTGCTGCCCTTTTTTTCCTACCGAGAAGGAGATTACTCACGATCTCATGCTCTATTACTCAGTTTTCCTGTAGATCCTTTACCTCCTTTGCTCTTAGAGGTTCTTCGTTTTTCTCCCATCTGGCCGAGGCCCCCTCTCCTCAAAATGATGTTTTCCCGCCGTTGTCTAGCTCCGCCGTATTGGTATTCTAAGCTCTAAGAGCTTTATTCTTCCCCCCAGCATGAGATCCCCCCTCTTCCTTACTACTCGAGATTGGCGTGGATCTCGTTCTCTTCGAAAAGTTTCCTCGAGGACCTTTTCCTGTGCCCGTACACCCTCCGCCGTTCTGGCCCCAAAAAATGTAGCGCCGGTCGCGTTCATTTTTCTCGATAGGCCCCCCCCTGCCGTCCCCCCCCCCGTCCCCAGTGCAATCTTTCTTTGCCCCCCCCTCGTTATCCCCCTCTTTTACGCATGCTCGGTCCAGACGAGAGGCATCTTCCGTTGGCTACGAATTCTCGCCTCGATGGTTAGTTTCCGTATCCCTCTTCCGGTGGTGGACCGATCTCGATGTGATTCTCGCTTTTCCGTCTTTGCGGTCGGGTTTCTCTCCTCTCCCTGACATCCTGGCTCTGAAGCTAGGGTTGGATTATGTCTGTTCTACCAAGAGTCATACCAGTCTTTTTCTCTCCGTCTGGTTTTCTCATACCCCCCCCCCGCCCTTTCGTCCTCTGGGGGTTCTATAGTGAGACGAGGTGAGAACCAGATATAGGAGGAGGGTTTCCCCCTTCGCTAAAGTCTTTTTCCTGGCCAGGGTCTCCCTTATCGGTGGTGTTGGATTTATATTTTTTTTTCCGATGGAGGAGAAAGTCGGTCCTCTATTGAAGGCGTAAGATTAATAAGGGCGAGATCCCCCCCTACGATAGAATTTTCGTTAAATGCGGCCCCCCCCGAGAATCCTCCTTTTCCCGGCCCCAGTGTTTAGACACCGCCCCGATAGAGTCATTGACGAATGATCTTTTTTTCCCCCCCCTTCTGGTCCTTTGCCCGCGATCTCCATGCCTTTTCGGGGTTCCTCTAGCTGTACCCCCCATTTACTGTTACTTTCTGTCGCACGCTCTCCCTGTCCTCCCGCCTTTCACCTACTGGGTGTATTTGCTCGTTCCCTTTTTTCCGAAGAGTCCCCCCCTCCTCTTCCCCCCCCCCTCTTGCGCTCACATTAGAGAGGGGTTGGGGAATACTGCCTCGCTCTCCTCTTTTGGTATACCCCCTAACTCCACAAACCTTTTCATTCCGCTACACTTTCCCCCATGAAGTCTTTAGCAGGTTGGGCCTCCCCCCTTTTTCTTCAAGATAGTAAGGAGACCCCTTCCCGTCCTTTCTTCTCATCTTTTCTTGTTTCTTGTGGGTGTGGGTCTTTCTCCTTTTCGCTAGTCCCAGGTCCTTACCGGGAAATTACCCCTCGCCCCCCCCCCCCCGTTAGGAGGGGTTTGACTTTTTTGCCGTTCTGTCCCTTCTCCTTTCTTTCCCATCATCTTAAGATGAGGCGTCCCCCCTTCAATACACAAACAGTGGGCGTTTTTTTGAAGGACGGATTTATTCGCCGGAGAGGTTTTCCTCGTGCTCCCCTGATAGATTGTTCTTCTCTTTCCCCGGCCCGAGAGATTTTTTTTTCCTGTCCAGCCTCCATATTTTTTACTACCACCTACGTTTTTTCTTTCCCCTATTCAAAAGGAGAGCGATCTTCTCCCCTCCTGTTGTTGAGAGGAGACCTAGGTCCTTTCCTCTTTTTTTTCTTTTCTTGAAAGAGTAGTTTGATTCACTATCTTTCTTGCTCCCAAGAGATTGAATGTAAGAGGATTAGCAGAGCACTCCCCACCCTCCCCCCAGGAGATGTCTCCCTTTCCCCTTGCCTTGAAAGAGAGATACCAGCCATTCACTTTTCCGTTTTTCTGATTTTGTCTCCGATTGTATACTTTCCTCAGGATGACCAATACTCCAGTAGAGTGCACTATCCTTGTTTTTCTTCTTTGTTCTTCCGGACTTATCCCTTTTTCCTATCCCCTCCTCTTACTGAACATCCACAACCCTATGCCTCTCTCATCCTCATTTCAGTTGCCGGACTTGAGAATTTCTTTTATGAAATGAGCCCTTTTAGCCTTCCTCTTCGAATTTCCCCCGTCCATTATGTGAAGGATTTACTTTTGATCCAATTGAGAAGTAGAGAGGAACGCGCGGAAACCCCCCCTCCGCTGCATCGGTATTTTGCCTGGGTTGTACGCTTCCAGCCTCTTTTGACGCTTACCCATTCCCTCTGTTCCTTCTTAATTTTTATCTTAGAAATCGAACAGGATTTGGACGATTCTGCGTCCCACCTTGAAGGGATGAACTCTGTTTTTTTTTCCCAACCCACTAATTTTTCCCCTTCTCCCGGACGTCGTTTTAGATATGCCTCCGGCATTCCCCTCTCTGCCAAAGTAGGCCCTCCGGTGTCCGCCTCCGCCAACCAGGCTGCGACGCGTGTGTCTCCGTCTTCTCCTCTCATAGAGGGAACCGTTTCTCCACGGAGCATCGCTCCCCCCCCCTTCTTACCTGCAGACCGTACGGCCGAACTTCTTTCGCGATGGGGTTAACCCTCCTCTCTCCTTCTTGGGCTAAAACCCGATTTCTGTAACGCGCGATTTCGTGTTTATTCTTCTCCCCACCCCGGCGAGGCCGAAGTGGAGTCTACATAATCAGTCCCCCCCCCCCGGACCTCCCTACAGAACGCTCTCAGCGATTTATTTGATTATTTTCCCAGGTTTCTTCCCCACCCGTTCCAGAAATAAACAATGCGGGGACAACATAATTCCGTTTTTTCCCCCCCCCCTTTCCTGCTACTAGATGATCGCTCTCCCCCCTTCCCTTGCTACAAACCTTCGAGGGTCCCTAGTGGTTATCTCTCGTTAAAAAGCTTGGATCTTTCGGGAAGATAGAAATCCCCCGGCGTTGAGCCTCTCGACTTCTTGGTTTGGTGTCCGACTTTCCTCCTTTGTTAATCCACTTCCCCATAGTCAAGTGGAATAAGTGCCTACGAGAATAACTCCCGTCGCTTTTTTCGTCCCGGAGAGTCTTGAGAGAATTTCCACACCCCGACTTCTCGATCTCCGACAGCTACTCCTCTCAAGGCTGAAAGAAGAAGCTTTTGGAGATGTCGACTCCGCCGAGTTTTCAGCTCCTGTCCCTCGACGCTAACCTGGCGGCTGAGATCGCCCGCCCCTCTGACATTCCTTTGCGGCAAAGAGATTATCTTCCCTCTTCACCACAGCGCTCCTTGTAAGGAACAGCTTTCGTAGAATTTCCCCCTAGCTCTTTCTGCCCCTGCGGTTTCGTTACAATTCTCCTGCCCTTTTTTCTCATACCTTCCGCGCACGCTTTTTTTCTGTGAACGTTTTTCGCCCCCACCTCCGCTTTTTATGGGGAGCGCCTCACACGCCTTCCCCCTCTTCGCGTTTTTGCGTTGCGCTATCGTCATAAAATCTTTTTCTATCGTTGCGACTCCCTTGTCCATTCCCACCCTCGTAGTGGTCTCTTCGGCAGGACACTTCCATTTCTGACCCATCCGAAGATGGCCTTTTATGTATGCCGGTTTGCGAACCATTCCCCTCTCTCTGTTCTGCAACGCAGGCGAGTTCTGCTCACTGTCCTCCCCCCGTTCATTTTCCGGGAGCTTCTTTAGGGAAATCTACTCGGGCATCCTCCCGTCTGGCCGTGTACAATTCCCCTACGCATAGGGAGAGGGCGAGTCCCCTTTTTGGTTTTGGTTTGGTGTGGGGTTGGTTTTTGGTTGTTGGGTGGTTTCGGTGGTGGGTTTTTTATTGTGTGTGTTTGGTTGGTTTTTCTTATTTTGCTTTTTTTTTTTGGTTTGTGGGTGGGTTTGGGTTTTTGGGTTGTGGTGTTTGTGGTTGGGGGTGTGGGGTGGTTTTGTTTTTTTGTGTGGTGTGGTGTTTGTTTGGTTTTGTTGGGGGTGGTTGTTTGTTTTTTTTTTTTTTTTTTGTCGTTGGTTGTGTTTGTGGTTTGTTTGATCCTCAAATGTACTCCCCCTCCTCTCTCTTTCTGCGCGTTCTCTTGTTACTCGCGACCCCCCCATCTTAGCCAAGAACAGTAGTACCGGCCAGCTTCTTTCCATACGTTCTTTTTTTTCTCCCCTGCCCGCTTGATTTCTGGGCCCCCTCCCGTTTTGCTCCCGCGTTGCAGACGCCTTTTGACGTGGATTTCCCGTTCTAAACCGCGGGCGCTCTTCCGATCAGTTCGGTGAGGCTTCATTGCGTGACCTCTCGCCCCCTCTCATTTGTCTTCAGTTCTGGTCGCCCACCTCGGCCTGTTTCACAATAGCGGATTCAATCCCAAAAATAGCGTGACCCCTCGCACTACGACGTGGCGTGGCGTGCCTTTATGCAGAATTGGCCGACCGAAAACACGTCATTCGAGTCGATCTTAACATTTGGAAGCCTCTATCCAACCCCTTCAAGAAATGTAGGCATCTAGGGTTTCCCACCTTCTTAGTGCTTCGAGATCCCCAGCAATTTTCGTCTCCCCCCTCTAACACCATCGCCGGGAGCTCTTTCCTTTTAAGTGTGAAAGTGGGCGGTGACGCCCGAAAACAGTTGAGGTCACCCCCATAGGTCCCCGTGTCCTTGCTCCACACCCAATGCGACTGCTCCTTTGGGTTTTGTCTCTTCATAGATTTCTGCCGGCGAATCGGTCCCCCCGATCTGCTCTAACCCACTTTTTACGTTGGTGCAGCAAATTTGCCCCAGGAAAACGCATTTAATCCCGACCCCGTTGTACTCCGTGTTCCGGCCGACGCACCCCGGCCTACGGTATCTATATCTTTCTCCCCGTTGTGTGAGATCTTCTAAAGAAAGTATGATTTGGCCTTCTGTACTCCATGCCGCGGTGTGGAGATGTGGGGTCGATGACCTTGATGAGTTTACCGGGGGATTGCTGTGCATTACAAACGCAAGCGGTTTTTAGAACTGGCATGATTTCACTTTCTACTGCACTAGATTTTCCCCCCTCGATGTCTAGTCCGTTCCTATTTTTTTGTTTGCCTATTGTAGGTCCCCTTCCCATTACTGGAAGCTGGTTTTTTTTGACCGTGTTCTATCAATGCAGTTGGGCTCCCCCTTTGCTGCTAGAACGTTGTGCCCCGTTTTGATGGCGAGCCTCGTACTTCTTTGACTAGAGTCAGTACGGTGCAAGGTTTTTTTTACCAGCACCCCGAGAGAAAGCCTTCTTTTGGGACCGGTCCTTCCAGTTAATCTGGAAAAGCCTTCCTTCGGGTTGTAGCTAGTTTTTTCTATTCTCTTGAACTCAAAGACACCAGTAGTCTTAGATCGGTCTCGGAGGTCCCCCCCCGCCGTTGCCAGTGTGTTGTCGAAATGTCCACCCGACAGCCCCCGATTGCGCCACCGCCCTTGCCCTTCTCGATGTGCTGTTAGCGCTTGCCTTTGTCGCACGACTTTTCACCTTCTCGTGCGTACTAGCGCTCTCGGGGTTTATCACGTACCGTTCTTCGCCCGGGATTCGTACCGGTTCATCCAAAACGCTAGGAAGCTCTGAAAAAGGCCCCTCGATAGCCGCCGTCCTTTTTTTAACAGACGAGCGACATCTCTCGAGGTTCGTGGGAACGGAAGAGATTGGTGAGCGTGTACTCTCTTTCCCGAGCACGCTCTCGCGTTATCAGTTGTGGGCATTAGCCTCCTTTTGGTACCCCCCTTCCCCTGATGCCGGTGAATCTTTGGACACGTCCGTTCTGATATTCCGCAGTCGAGGAGGGCACTCCCCTACTTGGAAATGTCATCGGGGCGACTTTGAAATTTTATCCCTGCTTGTGACTTTCACCTGAGATCAGATCTGGGAGCCACGTCAGTCAGGATGAGCAGCATCCCAACAGAGGGGCGCCTGGTAGCATTCCCTTGCGCAGTTATCCGCCAAGTTCCACTTCTGGCACCGTCATGCATTGGCCTTTTTCCGCGGAAGGTCAGCCGTTTCTTAATCACAGCGGAACAAATATCTCTAACGTTCTGAGAGATCACCACCCTGTGGATGTCTCCGCTGCGCCCTTCTTTTAAGCGGATTTTTGCTTTGAAAAGACACGATCTGAGTTGCTAGTACTTTTTGTCTCCCTAGACGGCTAGATACCATTTACGACCCTCTCCCCGCTTTGATTTATTGCCAAGAGGATTTCTGGCAGGACATAGCCTCCCCCACCTTAGGTACAAAGGTCGATCGCTTTTTGTGCCTTCTTTGACTTCTTCCTCGATTCATTCCTGATTTCGAGGTTTGTTAGCCGCTGGGTTTCTTTCTCTGATGAGACTTCTGTTTTGAAACAGCCTCTGATTCCTCCGAGACGAGACGAAAAAGAGCATGCTGGGCCGGATCACCAATCGGACAGTCCTCTTCCTGCGCTAGCGGCCCCCCCACCTATGGCCCTGTGGTAAAGCCTCGTCCTCGCCACCAGATTATGACCACGACACTCGGACTTCGCTTTTCTTTCTTTCCAGGCCGTAGGAACCTGTGCGTTAGTCGGTCATTCTTCTTTCACTCGTTCTCTATTTATTTGTCCCCCCCCCCCCCCCGATGTAGAGATATCGCGTTCTTTGGGTTGACGAATTTTGTTTCTCTAGGGTCCAACCCTGACAAGTCAGCAGATGGTGGGCACAGAGAAGCCCCCTCTTAAGCAGGGCGTGGTCTTGCCCCCTTTTGCTCGGGCCGGGCCGCTAAGCCTAAGCTCGCACGACTCCGACTTTTCGTTCTACAGTCCTCCGCGTTGGCCCCGAATATCATTTCATCGAGCTGGCGTATTGTTCGAGTCCTTTGGATACGCAAGTTCCGACGACCCCCCCCTCTTCTGTCTGCATGTGATGTGATTATGGATTGTGCGAACTTCTCGATGATATTCCCTCTTTCAGCAGATGGTGGCGCCTCTTACAAAATTTGCTTTGGTCTTTTTCTCACTGTTTTTTGACGTGATCTCCGAGGCCTGAGGGAGGTCCTAGTTCAAGTTCGGCACTGACCTTGGGGATGCATTTATGGTGGTGGGCTTCTCCTTCGGGCCTTCCGTTGGGCGACCCCGTCTGTCCCCGAGGATGAGATTCCAATCGTCCCAACCCCCTCGCTATTCTAATGGGAGGACCTTTCGTCGACACCTCCGGCATGTGGCAGGCCCCATTGGTAGAACTTTCTCCCCGCTCACTATCTGACCCGAACCGACCCCTTACTTGATCCTGGCCACCAATACTGTTGTGTGTGAATGCGCCGGGCCCAAGACCTTTCCGCTTACTCGATCCTTCCAACATCCTGTTCCACAGCTCGCCTGTGAAGCGCCCTTTTCAGGTTGACTTAGGGCGAGTACTTTCTCCGTCCCACCCCCATTTTATCGAGAGATACGAGGGTGGGGACTCCGTCCCCGTTCTGCGCTTCGTCGCTGAATGGAGTTGGCGATGAATTCTCCCCTTAGGGTAGATCCGGCCCCAATTAGACCTACTCTTTGACTTCAGGAGCCCGGCCCTCCCCCCTCTTCGGCATCTATAGAGGGACAGATGTTCTCTCCAGC
>Ga0179593_1793371_pt1 | contig 12181 bp, 9 predicted proteins | sample CZODoug2_1_08_16_FD_185931 | JGI IMG/M metagenome (GOLD analysis project Ga0179593, IMG submission 185931) | Vadose zone soil fungal communities from Angelo Coast Range Reserve, California, USA - CZODoug2_1_08_16fungal (PacBio error correction) | ecosystem: Environmental > Terrestrial > Soil >... | reverse complement strand
CCTTGTCCCCATTTTCGGCCACTGTAGCAGCCTTAACGGTCCGGCATCTCAGCTTTTCTATTTTTCTCTTTTCTCTTTGATAGGGATTCTCTCTCTCGGGGCGTCTTTCCCCGGCTCCTGTTGTTATCCTAGACTTCGCTTGGGGCGTTGTGATGACTCGATTGATAGGTGCGCGTTCTTCTGGCCCCTGGATGTGGTTACCCCCCCGTCCCTTTTTTACCGGCCCTGTCGCTTCGTCCACGCACCCGTCCCTTCTCTCCGCTGTGCCAATTCCATTGGGATTACGCACTTGTTGTCGTTCATCGCATCAGGGTTGTTTATGCTGTCGGTCTCTCACGCAACCGCCGTCATTTGGACGCGCCCGTCCCCCCCCCCCCCCCCCCCCCCCCCCACCCCCCCCCCCCCCCCTTTCGAGCACGCGCACTTTTCCGCCCGCAACTTTTTCCCCCCCTGAAAGTTTCCAAAATCGTCCTTGGCAGTTGCTCCTAATCCCTCTTTTTCAATAGTTTCTTTCTGAGTTCTGCTATCTTACTTATCCTTTTTTCGGTGTTTCCTCGAGTGTGGTGATTGCTGCAGGCCCGTTCTTAGTGGTATTAGTCTGGGGTCGAAAATTTCGATTAATTTCTTCTTCCCAGTGGTATAGTTTCTCTCCTTTTGAGCTGCCTTTTGATGTAAGCTCACTTCACGTTGCGCATCATGGCTGGGCGGCGGCGGTTTGAATTGAGCGCATTGTCCCAGTGTCGCGTTTTTAACCCGGATCGGCTCCTTCTCCTTCTTTTGGAAAGAAGGCCCTTCTGGTGAGCCGGGGGTATCTTTACGTAATTTCCTCCCACGCAGGCTTCATTGTCCCGGGAATTACGACCCCCCTGTTTTTCCATCTTTCGACGTTTGTGCCTTCTCCGGCAGTAGTCCGTTTTCTCCAGATTTCTTCCAGCAAATACCTGCCTTTTTTTTTTTTTCGAGTTTTTTCGTTTTTCAGACCCGCTGGATTGCCTGCATGCGACCGGCGAACCGACCCACGGGGTTGTGGCGCTATAGCTCCGGTATGGAGTTTCGCCGCCCGATCACCGAATTTCCGGCCCCCTTCCCTGCCCTTTTTTTTTGACTTATTTCCGGTGCCGTCGATCTGTATCAGCTGCCAGGTATTTGGGCCCGAAAAGAGCTGGCCCACACACGAAGGAGTTAAGAATGTTTAAGCCAGCGGTCTTCTTCAGATTCAAGACTGGTAGCTTAAAAGTCAGTTCTCCCCGTGTTTTGCCAAGTTTTTCTGAAAGGTTAGTGGGTCTTTTGAATGTACCAACCCGTCCGGACCCAATTAGAACCCAAGATTTAGACTTCAGGGCAGACCAACCGGGACAAGGCCCTTTCCCGAGGTTGAGTGGTCAAAGGAATTTTCCGGTAAGCCTTTTTTCGGTTGCTGGCAGGCGTGCAACGGCGCACGTGTTGCCTTTCCCGCTATCTCTAGCGGTAGGCCTTGGTGATCGGTTGGGCGACCCCTTATGCAGGGTGAGGCCATTTGTCCTCCTGCCCCCCGGGCTTCAAAGAATCCGGTTTCGCAGTTTGTAACGACGGTTTTACCATTCCCATTGTTTGTGTGGTCGGGCTAGTCATCGAGGCCCCTATTTAAATGCAGTCCTTTAGAATGCACTCCTCGCTGGACAGAGTTCACTTCTCCTTCAGTATGCTCCGTTATACATTCCACCTCTTTTTTAGTTATCTTGCGTCGTTTTCTCTTCGACGGAGGCTCTCCTTCCTGCGCTGGCCCTCTCTTTGTGTTCAGGAACCCGTTTACCTGTCCTTCTACCCCCCTAATCTTTTCTGGTGAACGTACAATTGATTCCGCCTGACAATTCCCCTCAGTTGTGCTTTTTTGTAGAGAGTTCTTTGATACTTGCAGCTTCCGCATTTTTTTTTTTGATAACTTGGTAAGTTTCCCGCCGGTTTGCTCTGTGGGAGGCCAGATTCCAGACCAGGATAGCTCCGCAGGCCTGTTTCTTCCTTATTCCCCCCAACCAGTCCCCCAGCCTCAGTTAATTGCCCAGGTTAGCGGCGAATTCTAGGACGTTACACTAACGGGGCAAGACGGTGGACCCACCCCCCTTGTCAACGGCGGGATTGGGTCCCTGAGTTTCTTCATACGCCGCCTTCGCGAGGTCACACCCTCCTCCACTGTGAAGTTGTCGTGAATTCCATTCGGCAGCAAACGGACCTGATTGGTCTATAGCCTCAGTCTACGAAACGACGTCATCTTCTACCGAAGATACTTGGCGCCTCTGGCGCGGTTTTGAACCATTGCTCGGGAGGAGATAACGCAAGCCCCACAAACACAGACTGCCGCACCGGGGCTCCCAGAGGGAAAATACTGACCCCGTGAAGCGTTACGCCGATGGTCCGGATATCTTTGAGATCGACAGTGTCATCGCACCCCCGGCGTTTCTGTTTGAGCACACCTCCCGATTTGGAGTCGGCCACTCAAGGGGAACCCTTTTTTGTTTTGCCCCGTCTCTAAGTAGGGGGGCTAGGCTTAGAAGACTGTTAAGAGCGGTTCAGTAGGGTAGGGCGAAGAGATAGATTTTTCCAACTTACGATGCGGGCTTTCTTTAAGAAACATCAATATCCAAGATAACTTACTTCAAACGACTCCGTTGAAACGTATTTGGAAAGTGAGCGAGTGTTGTGACTTTCGATTGCCCTACCCATCATGCGGGCTTGCGCGACCTGAGCCAAAAAATTCCAGGTTTTCGTCAGGTGTGTTTCGCGCCCCCCCAATCGTAGGACCACTCCCTAGAGTCTTTTTCACCCTTCCAACCCCAGGGTAGGCGGCTCGCAGTTTGGGCAGCTAAGATCTGGAGAGGGTTTTTTTTTCCCTTTTTCTTCCAGATACTGGTTGTTGGTGAGGCTAAAAACGTGGGCTCGAAGCAACGGTTCTCTGTGCAAGCGGCCAGGATGGCCGCGTTTTGAGGGTGGGGCGTCACGATCTCTACCGCGTTCCCCGTTCCGTTAAGTCTTTTGCCGACCAGTGAGTCTCCCCCCGGTTCGGCTGTAAGCCTTTTTTTATTAAAGGCAAAATTTTCCATCGCATCTCTTGATGCCGGACTCCAGTGCTGAAGAGGCTGGTACATCCTTCGTGCTTTCACCGGTATTCGTGCCCCGATGGGCATTTCACATGGCCCTGCCGTCGACCGTTTTTATACCTCCGGTCCACCGCATACTGCCCTTCGATTGTGCCTAGAAAGCGATTACACTGCCCCTGGAGTTCCTCATCAGACTACCTTGCGCGGAGTTTTAACATCTTTTCAGGTCCCCCAAACGTACCGGTGCCCGCGTAACATTCCGCACCCACTGACAAATTCTGTTACCCCACCCCATGTTTCAGTAAGATGAGGGGAGAACACATTTTCTTCTTGTTCTTTAGAATGGACTTTCCCAAGTCCCCGCTTCCCCGGTGATGCGATTGCACTCATCGACCTTCAACTTCGAGGTATGAATGACCACGTTTCCCCATTGGAAATTTGCTTTTCAGTTTCCTGGCCATTCATGGCTTTTCATTTTTTCGTACCCACTTCGTGTGAAGATTACTACCCCCCCCTGATTCCTCCGACTCGCCTTTTTCGGTCTCTCTCCCCTCGTACTGACCGCTGCCAGGATACCCAACAGACTTTTCCAGGGTTTCCGCCAGAGCTTTTTCCTTTCCCATAAGCGCAGTCCGGCGTTCTATTCTTTCTTTTTGTATTCACCCGGTTGGCTGAGAAGCCCAACCCTGCCTGGCCTCACTGTTCAGGTCATCATCTTTCCTTTTTCCCCGATTTGTGTGGGTGTGGAGAGAGAACCGCGTTCGTGCTGTTTCTTGGAAGCAAGGAAGCATCTCCTATCATTATCGTTTGTATTTTCCCTCCTTTTTTCGGTCGATTCGTGGACCTTCCTATTTCTTTTTTAGTCCACTGAGGTCTGTGCAGTGGTCACTTTCTCTGTTCCCAGATCCCTTTTGCTCGCGGCGGGCGATATGGGTCTTTAGACTTCCCTGGGTGGTCCCCCAGACCGGAATCTACACGTATTCCCAGACCTTGCCACAGGAACACAGCGCACGTTTCCCCCCGTTCACAACGTCCGGTTGTCCACTTGTGTTACAATAACGCTTTCTTTACGCAGCAGCAGTGTTATCCCCCCGTTCGGGACTCACTTCAATCCCCTTATCGTTAAAGGTTGCCCGGCAGTCCCGCTCCCGTCCAACTGGACACTTATGATGCCCAGTCATATAAGAAAGGTGTGGCATTTTTCCCCCCCCTGGCCTTGGGCCCCCTTTAGCCCCACGACTCCCTTTGAAGCACCGCCCGTTGGTTTGCCTTTGCCGTTGCCAGTTCGTGTATCGCGTTGAGTTCCTTTCTCCTGAAACGAGAACATACAGGGGTTGCGTTTCTTCCCTTCTACATTTTTCGTCGATTGGGCAAGGGCGGACATTTTTCTTACGCCCCCAGCCCGGTTCTACGTGGCATTTAAACTCTCCTGCCTCAATTTGTTCCCGCGAGCTGATTTGGCGTGCTAAATTCCGTTGGGGCCGTCACCGTTCGTTTACCATCTTATGCACGCCAGAAGGACGTGTTGTGAAGGGATCTTCTCCTTTGAATTACTCCCCGGCTACCGTAATCGGTAGACGGGCCCGCCTGTCATTCCGCGCCCGCTATTGCCCTTTTTTGTTTACGGGACGCAGTTCTTGCCACCATGCTTTCAATCTAATATCTCTTTTGATTCGCCGAACACTAGGCTATGCTCGCTGACTTCACCGGTGTAGTGTTCCACGAAGTATAGGATCTTCGCTTTCCCTCGAAAAATGACCATACCCCCTCCAGGTGGTTCCTTGCCAGAGAATGTGGAAGTCCTCAAGGCGTCAACTTGACGAAACGAAGTGAATTGACCGTGCCAGTGATGTCTTTTCGTGCAACTGGATTTTGTACAAGCTCTGGCCTTTGGCCACCGAAGTCCTCTGGCCCTTTGTAAGTGCAACAGAACGCGTCTCCCTTCCCTTTGGAATCGAATTTAGGCTTCAACATCAAGGGTCCCTGTTGGACAGGTCAGGAATGGGTGCGTCCCTCCCCATGCCCACCGCTTTATAACTGGGCCCCCTTCCCCCCTCCCTTTTCGGACGGCAGTTCTTCCCCGTTCAACTTTTGCAACGGTTTCGAGGCCGAGTTTGGGTCCTCCCTTAAGTTGTTTGCGTTTCTTTTTCAGGCGTTCCGCTCAGTTTTTTCTAAACCCGATTCGTATTCTTAAATCTGCGAAGGTTACCCCTCTGAGGTCCTCCGCAGGGAGAGTTTTAGCAGTTTTGCGAGTGCCCTACAGACTTTGATCCACCTCTTCTTTGTAGAATTGACACTACCTGTTTCCCGGTCCTCCTCCCCCTGTCTACGAATTTCGTCTTTTTCCCCGACCACGGTTTTTCGCACACCGTGCCGAGCCGGCGTCTCAGGTCTTTCACTCAGGCCCAGTGTATAATTAAGATTAGGGAAGGAGCTTTGTTGCGTCTTTTTCTCTCGCGCCTGTCATAGGTAGATCGCGGCATATCTGTCTTCCCACCGGCGCCGGGACCGGGTCATTGCAACTGACACTTTGCGGTAAGCTGTTAAAGGACAGTTTTATCTGCCACTCTTCTTTATCTTTGGGTTGGTGAGCGAGGATCCTCGTTACTTTGCCAAGATGATTCAGTGTTCACGTGATACTTTACAGTTTCCTGAGGGTAATTTTGACAAGGACTCGTCGAACCCCGCCCCAGAGAAGTTTAACGCTCGAAGATTGGCAGCGCACGGGAATTCTTGAACACCTGAAACAAGATAACCCAACTAGAGCACTATCCTTGACTTAGTTGAAAATCCTCGTAGGTTCCCCGGGCCTGACCGTGGTAGTCACCAAGACCGTTTTCTATTTCCTCTGCCTTAGATATCAGATTTGGGTGTCGCGCACAGAATTCCTTGTCATTTGTTCGAATGCCCACGGCCTTACCGCGTAGGTAAGGCATCCCGAGAATACTGATCCTTGCGTTTTTTCCATCGATGCTGTCCCCCCCCGATCCATTTTTTTCCTTAAGAGTTGACGGGTTTCAACCACGGCTCTTTTTTCCCGCGAAAATCAAAAGACAACCACCATTTATGTCGGCAACCGCCGTTCTGGGCCCGACTAATTGAAGGTCTTGCCTCCCTGGTTCCCCGCTCCGAGGCTTAGGCATCTGGCTGGTTTTTTTGCAGTGTTACCCGGCACCACGGTGGTCTGGATAACGACCACCCTGGGGTTAACTCCCTTCCTCACCTGAATTTGACGCCGTCTCATCCCCCCCCTGTTCTAGAACGGGATCTTTGCTTGGGTCTGTTAGTTTAGTGACGAGGAAACATCCTTGGGGTGACGAAAGCTGTACGCCCGAGGGAAGAACGTAAAACTTTCAGTTATTTTTTAAACGGAGATTTGTGCTTCTGCCTGGCGAATCCCTACCCTGTGACGCTGGTTCTGGCGGAACACCACCCATTTCGTTGTTTCTGTATCCTCCCCGCCTCGTCAGAATTGCATGTGCTTTCTGGTTCGGCCCCCTCACACAGGGTTTTGTCTTTTCGAGCGAGTCTTGTCTAATAGTTAATCTAGTATCCTTCCAATCTGTGGCTGCTTGAGGCTTTTCCGGGGTAGTTAAACACCATTCATCTTGGTGCCCGTGAGAGTTCGTCGTTCCACCCTGCTCAAGTTGAGCCGCTTGTGTGGAAGGCTTCACAGATATATACACTCAGTTTCCCCCCCGGCCCGACGGTCTGGCCCGCCCCCCCTCTACTGAGGGATGCGGCCCCCTGCACCCCTTGTTGAATGCACTCACATTACACGCCTTCCTGGAAGGTTCCTTGTGACAGCGGTGGGAATCGCCCCGTCCTTTTTAGCCGAACCAGACCCCCCACTTCTTACGACCCTGCCCGGTCGACCCCCCCAAGACTCTACACTTTTTTACAGAGGTCTGATGGCCCTGCTCAAGGCCATCTTCTTTTTTCTGTAATTGCCCGTACGCTCTGGCAAGCGCGTAGACTCTTTCTTCCCATCGAGGGAATGTTCCGAGCGCTTAGAACCGCCAAGGTTTTTTTTTGGAGGCTCCCAAAACTTGCCTCTGACTCTCTTCGCGTGATTTTTTCCGTCGCACTTCCTGCCGCTCCCATTGCCCGTTGGTGATGCTGAGGCCGTTGTGAAGCCCCCTTCGTTGAAGCCCAACCGTGCCAGTTTGAATCTTACTGCTGGTTGAGTCCCCTTGGGCGGTTCGAGAGACGCTTGTGCCTGGGATTTATAAAAGGATTAATCGCCCCGCGTTCCAGGTAAGCTGGCCTTTCCTGAGACTTCATCAACGCAGAGTCACGCTAGTGTCGGACCTGTGCTCCGAAAGTTTCACGAAGAAACCCCGACCCTTTTTTCCCTAGCCCCCTCTCCGCGAACTCTCCGTCGGCGACCGATGTTTTTGATCTTTTTTCTTCCGCCGTTTTCTGGCGCCAGAAGCAGTGGCTTGACCACATTTGGTCATCTCTCTCTTCCCCTAATAGTTTTTTTTTTGTCTTCAGCTTTTTTTTTGTTTTAACCTGTGTCTCCATTGTCTGTTTTTCTTCTGCCCGCCATTAAGGCCTCTAATCTCTCGGTCTCCGCTTATTAGGCGCTTTTTTTTGGGTAGTGGACTTAGATCTCTTTCTTTTTCGTACCGAGGTATGGCTTGCAGGGCACGGTCGCTTTAGCGCTCGGGACTCAGTTTTTTATTTTGTCGAGTCGATCCCGGTCTGTGGTCCCCGCCGGTCTCGGCACGATTGCGTTTGCCCCGGGAAAACCAGCTATACCTCCGGAAAAAACCCTGTTCTTAATGTGGCCGAATGGTGGGCTTTAAGTCCTCCAGAAGGGTTTTCAGGCGGATCTTTCATCGGACGGTACGCTTCAGTCCAGTGACGTTCAACGGCCTTTCACTTTCTAGTAATTCTTATGCCAGTTTGGGCTCCGTGGCGGCTTGCAGTCCGATGGCCCCTATGGGTCTATCTTCCTTTTTTGACATTTGTTCTTCTCGTTGGACTCGCCAGTCGCGGGTTTGGCGGTGCCAGCGACTTGCATTTTGCGTTTGTACTTTTCCATGGTTTTACATGGCCAGGGCGTCGACATTGGTTTCGGGGGCGCTCTTTTTGCTCCGACGGCGATTAACCATTCGTCTAACGAGATGCTGGAGATGTAGGTTTTTTTTGAGCAAATTTGGCCCGTTTCCCCGGGTTCGCGCGCGTCCTGCACCCGAACGTTTTTGGTTCCGGATTTATCTTTCTTGGGCGCCTCCCCCTTTTTCAGCGGGCACAGGGAATTCACGAACGAACTTAGCCTTGTCGAGTTTGCGTTGTTGACGACTCGGCCGTCTCGGCCAGAATTGTTTCAGATGATCCCCCCCCCTCTTCTTTAAGCAACACTTCTTGATTCGACTTCCCTTGTCGTTTCCTAACCATTACGCTCGGCGTCTGTTACTTCTTCCCTCCTTGCTGACAACCGTCGAATACATCATTGGTGGGTCGCGCTTCCCCAGCGCTGCTTTGTACTCCTCTTTACAAATAATTTAATTGCACGAGAACTGTCCCTGTTCTTGGACTTTTGTTCTTTTTTGGTACAAGCCGGGATGGCACCCCCGTTCAGCTAAGATTGTACCTCAAACCCTTCTTCCTCCATACTTTAAATGGAAGTCTTCGATCACTTCTTTCCCAGGGTTTAGTTGCCTTCCAAAGATATGTAGTTTTGACCAAAAGAGCCGGGTTTTTGGTTACAGCCCTGCGAACACCTCCCCTTCCCTCTAGTTAGGGACCAGGCAGCCGTCCGTGCTGCTGACTGGTTACGGATCTTTAGATTACGGATTTGTTGGATTGCATTTGCAGGCGTCAGATTTCTGTTTCCCGCACCCGGTGCTTTTATAGAGGAAGCCGGTTACCTCCCTCTCTTTTTTTTTATTTCCTTTCGGCCCCAGTTTTCGCGCTCGACCTCTAACTCCTTGTGATGGCGGTTCATTCCCGCCCCTAAAAATTAATTTCTTTTTTTTTTAATCCGGAGTACTTCCTGGCGTCTACCTCAATTTTTGCTACGAAAGCTAAAGTTTTAGCCTCCCCCCAACACGCAGGCTTCCCCCTCCCCCCCGTGGTAAGAGTAGGTATTTTGGTGTAGCGTTGTTTTGATCTTCAGTTATCGACCTCTTTTCGTAGCGATGTCCCCCTATCTTTTCAAGCATTCTCCGAACGGCCTCCGGAGAACACGAATTGCGTCCTCGTTCGTCTGGAGACTTCCCCATATCGCTCTTCTTTACGTTTTTTTTGATATGCATGAACCCGGACATTGACTTGCCTGAGGCTCATTTTAGTGTTCCCTGGGATCTGTCTGTAATTTCTTGCACCAGGCCCCTGTGAGCAAGTATCTTTTTTCGTATACTTACTCTCCACCCCATCTACACAAGCCTAATTCCTCCCCCAGTGAGCTCTTCGGAGTTTTTGAAACGGAACCGTCACCGTGGCGCCGTTTCTTGTAACGGTCTCGCCCACGAATTGCGGTTAAGCCGAATCGTCTGCTTAGACCAAGTTTCCCTCCTGGGACTTTTTTGGGGGGACGTTTGTCAGTCTTAAGCCTTCCCGCATTTTAGGCCTTTCTGGATTTTTCCAGATGTGCCCCCAATGTCGCTTAATCGTTTTATTCCCACCGATCGCTGCCCCGATCGAGCTCCTGGTTTGCAACCCCGTGACGGGCCTTTTCCAAATCCCCACAACCCTTCCTTGCCCTTCCTGCCCCGTAATATCCGTCCCGGCCGCATCCGAGAATCTTGAGGGATCTTTCGGGTTGTTTAACAGTTGTGTTACGGCACACCGTTTTTGTTCTTTTTACCCGACGATCCTGGCCGGCTTTCCTACGTCTCTACTGGTCTGATTTCATGAGGTGATACTTTACTTCAACGCGGCTGGCTTGAGGTTTTTGGCAACGTTCCCCTTTTTTACCACCCAAGAGCCTCGTTTTTGGCACGGCGCTGTTTCCGCCACCTCCCTCCCACCGACTTCTTTAGGTTCAGGAAAGGGTGTGGTCTAGCCCCGGCGAATTCTTCATGAATGCCGTTGGCAGCCGAAAAACCCTTTCGCGTCTTGGTTCTTTTGGCCTCGGCAGCTGGCCGTCTGGTTCTTCTACCCCCCCCGAGTAGTTTTCAGAGCAAGACTTCCTTGGATGGATGGATCATAGATCTCTGGATTGACCTAAAATGTTTCTAGCATCTATTTACCCCTGCCGGCACTCGTGTGAGACTAAGTTAGTCGTGCCCGGACCTCTTCTTAAGCCTAATGTGAGCCGGAGCGTCGTCCCGGTTTAAACCTTCAGTACTTTGCTGATCGAACCTCCCTTACTGTTACACCGTCCGGTTCGTTTCACTTTTCGTTTATGCACGACTTCATCCGACCATTGTTTTCCAGCCCCCCCGTGCTGGAATCCGAGTCCCTGCCACGCCTGCTCACTTCGTTCCCAGATGACCCCCACTGTAGGCTTCCCCCCTTGTTCGCCCCAGTACCAGCTTTTTTCCCCGACCCATACCTCACGAGTTCGGCCCTACCTTTTCCCCTATCCACTTCCCCGAACTGGCCCTTCCCCTTCTTAGGACTTCACTCTCTGAACCTGCTCTACCTTTGAGGTCTGGCCCGAGTGTGCTTTTCCCCTCGAAAAGGAGGATGCCCCACCCTTTCCTGAAGATCTGGCCCGCGAACAGTGCTTCTTCCGTCTCCCTTTAGAGTAACCTTGCCCGCCGGTGCATGCTTCGCTCTGTCTACAATCTTCGTCCCAACGTTTCGGACCTTTTTTCCCCTTTTCACTGCTTGCTTCACCCCTTTCTTGGTCGGGTGTCCGGTCGCGACTCTTTCCTATCTGGTTGCTGGGACCCGCCCTTGCCCATAGAAGAGCCCCGACTTCCTCTCCTCAGAGTCATCCCTGAGAGCTCCCCCCTCCTCTTATGTCCCTGCTCACCCACAGAACCTTGGACGACGCCCAGAGATTCTTCTTATTTACGATCTCCCCCGCGAACTCCCCCCCTGATCCCTATGTCTATTCGTTCCATGGTGGTCCGCAGAACAAATCAGTGGCGCGGAACAATTCAGGTCATCCTCTTTGTTTGTTTGTTGAGAGCGATTCTCCACCTTTTTTTTTCCTCTCATGGCTGGGCCAGCCCTGCTCCTTTTCTCATATTCTCCTTGGACGACGAAGGCTGATCTTTTTCCGGAAGATGATCTCGTAGTTACTTTTGGGTTTAGCCTTGAAAAGCACCTTCGTTCCCTCTTGTCTCTGTAATCCCGCGCTGCCGGCGTTTCTCCTCTTCATCCTTCCTGTTGTACCCACCCCCCTTAACTCCACTCTGCGGCTTTTTTACAACGCACCCCGCTTACCCCTTCCTGAGCAGGTTCCATCTTACTTTTGAGCCCCACTCTTGTTTCACCGCCGCAGGTTTAGATGAGGATTCGGGCCCCCTCATCCCCCGTGGCTTTCCCGCTGTGCCTTCCAAAGGCTCCTGTTCTCCGCCGCATAGGGCCAGTTTTTACTTTTTTTTTTCTGCTCATGAGTCCCCCCCGATGGGTTTTATCGCCCTTCTTCTTTTTGCCGGTTCCGTTCGTTTCATTTTTTTTTTGGGTTTTTCCCCTTTTTTTCGAGACTGACGCCTTTGGACCCCCCCTTATCTGCCCGGCGGCTGTGTTGTTCGAAGGGTCGACCTTTGTGTAATTTGTCTTGCTTGGTCATTGGCTCCCTAGCGTGGCAGGACCTCTCTGTACATTGCCGTCAGCCTTTCTACCGTCACTCTCTGTTCCGGGGGTCTTGGGTTTCACCCCGGCAGTTACTTCCCTGGCTACTAAGGTCTTCTCTATCCGTATCAATTTGCTCAGTTTTAGGAGGTAACAGTGCGATGGCACGTCACCTCTTATATACCATCGCCGACCGGTTTTGCCATCCCTGATCTAAATGATGGTCTTTTGTCCTGCTTAAGTATATTCGCTCTGAAGCCCGTCTGGGCGTTCCTATCAAGCGATTTCTGTCATTCGTCGTGGGTTTTCTTCTGTACATTTGTTACTACTCGTTTTCTACCTCGTTTACTTCGTCTATCTAGGTCCTGTTTGGGCTTTTTCCGGCCCTCGGCTCTGTTTCGGAGTGG
>Ga0179593_1495858_pt1 | contig 12181 bp, 15 predicted proteins | sample CZODoug2_1_08_16_FD_185931 | JGI IMG/M metagenome (GOLD analysis project Ga0179593, IMG submission 185931) | Vadose zone soil fungal communities from Angelo Coast Range Reserve, California, USA - CZODoug2_1_08_16fungal (PacBio error correction) | ecosystem: Environmental > Terrestrial > Soil >... | reverse complement strand
AGTCCAAAGCTTTCCCAGGAATGTCTCTGCCCAATAATGTTTCTCGTTCCCCTCCTTCCGAATCAGTCGCTCATGCCGCGCGACCCCCACTTACCGGCAGTAAGGGCCCTTAATTCCATTCCCTTTCTGCCCGACGCCCCCTGTCCTCCCTCCCCCCCCCCTCTGCGCATTTTTCCCCCCCCCGACCCTCCCGAAATCAGACACTGTGATGCCCCGTCCCGACCTGATTTCTGCGTAGCGATATGCTCTCCTTTAGTACACCCCCACCCCGAGATCCCTACCAAGCCCATTGTACCGTCTCTTCTACACGTGCCCTGTGCCCCCCGACGTTTATGGAGCTTTCCCCTTTCCCACTGAATATTCTGAGTTTCTTGCTTTCTTCTTTCCGCTGACGTCTTGGATCAGACCGAAGTTCGCTGAACCCCTTCCCCTATTCCCGAGCCCCCTTCCTTATAGCTCTTTTCTCCCCTTTTTTACGAATAAAATGAACCCCGATTTTCCCTCTTCTGGGACCCCCCCTCGCCATGAAATCGACGTCTTGTCTTTCTTTGACACAGCCCCACATTGCCCCCTGCCGGCTCTCTCAGTCCTTTTTTCCCACCCCCCTGTTTTCAGTCCCCCGATATCGCCTGAACCGTCTAAGCGACTGACCGATTGCCTTCAGAATCTTGCTTTTCGGTGCCTTTAACATCCGGGGATTGGGGTTCCTTCCTGTGGTGCAGCATAGTGTGGAGCAAGCGTCTTCGCCGAGTCCCCCGTCGGACCAGCTCTCTCGTCCGATTATAGGTGCGCCCCTGAACCCCCAGAGTTTCCCTGCCTCTTTGGAACTTGTAGTATAGGAACCGTCGCAGGGTTCGATCTTTCCAGTGCGTGGGCCCCTTGAACTGGCAAACACGTCCGGATCTTCTCGCTCGAGGGCCCAATATTCCTCTTTCATGTCCCCCTCTTCTGCCTTTTCGCCGAGATCTAGGAGATCTCCGGCCGAGGAGGCTTCTGCGTCATGGCGGCCGATTTTTTCTCCCTCCCCTAGCTTCGTCCAATCTCTCCTCACCATTTACAACCTATTTCCCTCATCGATGTCCCTCACCCCTTTAGTACCCTCCGTCACCATCGGCTTGCCCGTTCGATCCAGAGATCCCGAGCTGGGACCTTCTTTTAAATTCCATCGTCAATCCCTTTTTTTATCATTGAAAAGCACTGCTTCCCCCCCTTTCGGGCGCTCCTGTCGTCCCCTAAAGCATTCATAAACATCCTCGTCCTTGGTTTTTTTTTTCACCCCAGTTATTTTCCCCCCCCCCCTGGGCGGTAGGGACTTCCGACTCGGCTTCTTCAAGCGGCGTTTCACCTCTCTTACTCTACGGCCCCTTCCGTTGTTGTTGTCTCTCTTCAAGCCGCCTCCTCTCTCCGAATCTTAAATTCCTGATCTACCCCCCCCCGGCTTGGCTTTAGTTTTACCAGACGCGAGGTTGATTGTCCGTCTTCCCCCCCCTCTTCGCGCCCATTAGGGGACATTATGCTTGTCCTTCCTTCCGGAAGATGTAATCATTCCTTTTTCCTCCGCACTGCCGCGTACCCTTTCTCGTCCCCCCCCCCGGTCTCTCCCGCCCCCCCCCCCTTTCCGCGATTCGCTGTTCCCTCATGGTTGTTCTGACAGAAGTCCTATTCGGTCCTATTTCTCAGCATTTTTCTCCCCGCGATTTCGACCCGTCTTCTTTCGCCCCGGCCCGACATTTAGACGCACCAGTTTCCTCCTCCTTCTCCGTCGATGATCCTTTATTTTTTTTTTTTTTTTAGCGCACCGGCCATACGCGTTTTGCCATCGTCCTCTAAGCTTTCCCTCAATCGCTCCGCTGAGCACGGCCCGGTTGCCTTTTCCTGTGCACATTTGTCCCGCTCGACAGTCCGCCCCGTTGCCTACGCGACATTGGACGTAGAGGTTCCTAAAAAGACCTTGTGTTTTCCCTCCCCTGGATAAGCGCCGGCGCCTTAAGATTTTCTCATGCTCGGCGACCAGAACGGATCGAGGCTTCTCTTCCCCCACACAGCGCCCAACTCTTGCTTCCCCCTTTAGCCCCCCTTTTTTCCCTCAGAGGTTTTCCGAGAAATCAGCAGATTCTCTGGTTTCTTTCTTCGTTCTGCCGGCGGCAGGACTCAAGATGGTTTTTGATGCTAGTTTTGAGCTTTCTCTCCCTGCTTAGGGCGTGGTCCCTGCCGCCCCCAATACTAGTATCTGGCGTGTCACCCATCTATATTTTTCAAACTTTCTTCTTTTTGAAACTGGTATCCTCCTCTGCATGATAGACGGTTTCTAATACTTGAAGGGTATCTTTCCTTTCGATAGCAAGTAAGAACGGAATATTTCCCTACTCCCCCTCCAATGATCCTCCCTTCTTCTTGTGGGCCGCTAGCGAACCATAGACCATGACCCTTAGAGATATATGGAAGACGTCTTTTCGGACTTTGTAGATGTTGAAGCTTGCCTGAGATTTCTTCCCCTCCGCAACGCTTGTCCCTACGGTAGAAGACACTTTTATTGTCCTTCCCGCTGAGGTCTGGGTCCTTCTTCCCCTGACGCCCTGCTAGGGTTGATCTGAATGAGGATTTGGCCTCTCCCTTCATGAGGGATGATTATTTTTCTCTTCTTGAGCGATTCGTTCGAAAACTCCCCTTTCATCGCCCGTCGCGATTTGGGACCCTCGGTGCCATGATTTGGGCCCCTCCCCAGGACCTACGCGGTTTCACTTCCGTCCTCGCGCGGTTCACTCCGTTTTTCTTTCCTGCGCGAACGTTCTCGAGCTCCCCCGCTCACCCGCCTTGGTCTCGTAGAGTTGACGTCGATGTGCTCTCGTCAGAGGCTGTTTCCCCCCTGGACCGCATTGCGCGCGTCGTCGTCTCTGCTCCGCGCGCCCTACCGTTGGCACGCCTTCGAGCTCTAGACTAGGAGCCTACCTATGTCTCCTGTTTCCCTTTTTTTTTGGTCTCCCCCTTCCCTGTCATCTCTTTTCCTCCTCGTTTTTTTTTTTGAGGCTGATGACTTTTTCTTTCTTTTTCCCCCCACTCTCACCCATTTCCCTTTTCGCTTGCTGTTTTCTCCTCGATTCGTCCTCCGCCTTCCTTTGTGCGCTCTCGTGCGACAGAGCGCGCCGAGCTCTCCTCTTCCCTCTAGCGTTTTTTTTTTGCATCCCCCGATCTTCGCTAAGCGATCCCGTCGACCTCGATAGCCTGTTTAGCCGGGAGACCGGGTTCGTGTTGTTGGATCCTGATTCCCTATCGAGGACGGATGCGCCTCTTCTTTTATGTGCCGCCCTTCTCCCGGACACCGCGCCGTTTTTACCATCATGATTTTTTTTCGCATATCCTTCTCTTCTGTTTCCCTTTTTTTATTTTCTCTGACGTCCTATTCATCCTCCTTACGGCTTCTTTCTTTCACCTTTCTTAGTTTCCACGGACGATAGACTTTCTGTCTCTTACCTCCCCCCCCGACGTCCAGTGCGTATGTGATCCCGTACCTGAACAAGCGGGCGGCGCCCCAGCCCCTCTTGCGAATATAGTCACAATAACCCCTCTCTCCTCCACGGGCGTCCCCTCACTCCCGTAATTGGACGATTTCTGCGCTCTGCCTGACTACGAGTGGCGCGGAGGGCTTTTTTTTCACCTCTTCCCTTCTTCGGTACTTTCCTTTACCTGATTCCTTACCTTCTTGAACCCTTTTCTCGTCTGATTATCCCTGGTGAACGCGCCTACCCGGGTTACCCTATCGAGGCGTCCTCCCTCGCCGGACATCCTCGGCTGGGCTTTCCCCCCGCCACCCGGACCTCCTTTCCCGCTCATCTCCGCAAAACAACTTCTTGTTCACGGCCTCACAGCTCCTCTTAAATGAAAAGGAGCCAGCGAAGGAAATATTTCTTCTCATTTCTTGATTAGTTTCACGACGATGGAATCGCTGGGTTCTCCTTGATTTGTTGGCATTTGACCGTTGTTCTCTCTTTTCTCTTGGGTCCCTCGCAGTCAGAAGCAAAGAATGAGTCCCATCCCCCATCCCCTTTCTGGTAATCGAGGAAAGTTTTTTCGGCTATTCAACTGAGCAGTGTTCGAGCTTGTCCATTTTTTTCCCAAGACTTGTCCCATCTTCTCTCCTAGCTCGTAGGGAAGAAAGGCTTTCTAGTCGATTTCCAAAGGTATGAAGTAGACCCTATCTCCATTCTATACAGGCGAAGGAGGCAGCTTGTTCTTCCTGCTAAGATTCTCCATCAGACGCGGCTCCTCTCTTAGTTCAAGAATAGTTCTACATGGCCTAATGAAAGTGGTGTCTGCATTAAAAGTAGTTTTATCATCTACTTTTCTGAAACTCTAGAGACCGACGGGAGATCTGGTTCCTCGTCTTCCAGTTTTTCCCATATGCAAGAGTATTACTGACCTCAATCCTTATAACCCTTTTTAGAGACCCATTTCTTCTCTCATCATCACATTATAGCGTATCCCCCCGATACGCTTTGGAGTTACGAGTAATCCACTCTTCTTCGATGTCTCTGAACCCTTCCTTTCCTTTTCCTCTAATCCGTTGGTTTTTGATATATCTTTTCCCCGCCCTCCTAATCCGACGCGCCGGACTTTCCTCAGAAGAGAAAAGGCGTATGATCTTGCTGCCTCCCTATTTGATTCTGATTCCAGAAATGCTCCTGACCTTTTGTGCAGAGTCTCAAGATTTCTTCAGGTCACTTTACGATTTTTTCACATTGAAGTATCTTTCAGATTTCCAGAGAGTTCCGTCGTTCTCTCCCAGAGTAGAGGTGAGATTATCCCGCTTGTTAATGCCACGTCTATTGAGGAAGGGGTCTCGATTGAATTTTTGCGTCCACCTCTAGCGGACCCCCCCTTGATCTCTCCTTCCCGATTCCTCTCGTCTTTCCTCCTTCGACGACGTACCTTATTCTCGGCGGGACGTTGCCTCGCTTTCCCTTCTCGCTAAAACTTGGTTTGCGCAACTCTGCGCGACAAATCCTGAGGCTGCCTTTCTTTTACCTAATTTCCCACTCTAGAAAGGCTCCGTTGACTAGAGACTTTTCCCGATGATCTACCCATTTTTTTTCTTTTCTTCCAATATGCCTCCCTTTCATTTGAGGGTTCCACTTCTCTTCCGCCTCCTAGTCCGCCCCCGGCTTAGATGCCCCCCCTCGGAACAATCGGGCTCAGTCCCTTTTTGCTTTCACCTTCTGGAAAGCGAATAGGCAAAGCATTTACTCTTTTTTGAGAAAGTCTTTTTCTTTATGTGGCCCTTCTTCTTTCCCTCTATTTTGTAGGAGTTTCTATATCCCTTGCGCGAAGGGGTTTGTGGTACAGACTCCTCTTCTACTTCTTCGCTCTCTGCTTTAATTATCCGCTCTTCCCCTTGGAGGAGCGGAACCTCGGTCCTTCCTTTCCTTTCTCGACTTGTCTCTAATCCTTCTGTCTCTCCATAGCGCAGGGTCTCTGAAGACCACTACTTCCTCCCTTCCTCTTCTTCGGGCAGCGAGCCCCCCCCCATTCGTTTTGGCAAAGCAACCGCTACTATTACGCCGCGCTTATTCTCGTTTTAATGGTGACCTTTTTCTAGAGTTTCTACGCCTCCCCCCTCCTTGGACAGTTACGGAGCAGACTTTACTCTTGAGAGGTCTTTCCTTGAGTGAGTATTTTGCAATCGCAGCTTTTCTATCTTGTGCGAGGGAATGAGTCTTTTTACTCCCGCAATTACTTTTTTTTTTTTGATGACTTATTTCTCTCGGCCCTTTCCCTTTCGAGCCCACATCCGACTCTTCGCCTCTCTCATTATTTCACCTATTTGGATATGATTCTTTGAATCCAGAATCGGTCCTCTCGTCCAGTAGGCTCGATCTTTCCAGAAAGGTGATTCAAGGCTCCTCCCCCCTTTTGCCCTAGCCAAAAAGGAGCTATATCGGCGGTCGGCTCCTTCCTTAGTCCCTGGTTATCTCGAACGAGTTATCCCCTTACTCGCTCCAAGAGCAGAGTCAGATCTCTTCTCTCTTCCCTCTTATCGGAGATTCCTCCCCGGAGCCCTCGTCCGCTCTTCTCGTCGCCATACCCCTCTGTGATTTCAATTCTTGTTGGTACATAACGCTATAATTCTATTTTCCTCATCCCCCCGTAAGACGATTGAGAGAGTTCTGTTTACCAAAAATTAACCTACAAATCTCTCCAGCTTGGTTGGAGACGAGCCTATCTCTCTTTCGAATATTGCTGCGATAGCCCTACCGAGACCCTAGTACGCCTTCTCTGATAGGTAGCTAAGCTACCCGATCACCATGGAAGAATTAGCTTCTTCCTCTCCCAGCCGCTCCAGAAGGTTTGTATCGATTGCTTCTCCGGTTATTATCGTGAGATCCCCTGGATTTCCTTCGCGCATCTTAACGGAGAGTTAAGAGTCTTCCTCACTGTATTCTGGGATTTCGCATCCACCTTCATTCCCTAGCTTTTTTTTCCCCACATATGCCCTACTGTCCTCCATGGGCGGGTGAGCTACTCCATAGGACCTTACGAGCCCCTACGGCCCTGACTAGTAGTACACCTCTCTGTTCACGACTCTCTCCCGTTGCCTGCTTTTTCAGTCACTCCCTCCCCACGACTAGAAATTTCTTCGCCCGTACCCAATTCGGGGTCTCAGCCGTCTCTTTCATGAACCCCCCCGTAGTATTACTCCAGCGGTTATATATCTGTTTCTGTCGCCTCTTTCTGGCAGCGTGAAAGACTACGAGTGGCTTCCTTTCTTGAGGTCTCCAGTCTTCCTGTTAGGGGCTACTCCTTCGGTAATCTGAAATGAAAATTCGGCACCTGAGCAATCGGTTGCCCCTTCTCCAACAACCCCCGGGGACCAGTCCTCTCTGCGATGGAAATCCCCCTCCAAACTCTCCGAAGGAGGTTCTCCACGCCCCCTTAGACCGGGAGCTCTCCTATCAACCACCCATTAGTTTTTCCCTGCCGACCCCGCCAGAGAAAGAACTTCTCTCCTTCATGTTCTCTTCCGACCTCTGGATTGCGTCCTGACAGCCGGCCCCTTGCCCGGACGGTCTTGTCCTCCTCCCGACCACCGGGCCCCATTTGGCGGCCTCTCCTCTTCCCATCTCCTCTTCTTTTTCTCATAGTATAAGCCTTAGGTTCCCAGACCCAAATCCAGGGGTCTCTCGGGCAATTTCGGCTCTACGGCGTTGTCGAGTGGCCTTTTCTGGGTCCACTGCAGGCCCCCTCCTTCCTCTTTTTTTCGCTAGAGAGGGCCATTATTCTGATCACGGTATGCCGCGAGAAAGTCCGATCGCCGGAGAAGGAGGCAGTTTGTGCTTCCTTGCTTGCCGCTAGCATCCCCGAGTCCGACCCTTTCTCTTCTTTACATTGCCCTCTGAACATATGGAGAATTTCTTGTACGTGTGCAGAAAATTTGTCTCAGTAGAACGGACCGGTCGCTAGAATAATATGGGGAACGCCTCTGTCAAATCTGAAATTGCCCTTCCTGACGTCCCTGAACGTGCCCTCCCCCTTCTTCCTTGTTCGGCCAGCCAACCACTCTCTTTGCCAGCAATTGGGGCTTCGGTCAATCTCCTTTGTCGAAGGAGCTTTGAACATCTCTCTCTCCCTCCGGTTTTGTGTTTCTCGAGATGTTTAAACCCTCCTTCTCCCTCCCGAGGACTTTCGCTACGACTCCCCCGTATACAGCCGAGATGTTTTTGCTGCTCCTCCTGCCCCGCGAACCATGAGGGATCACTTGCTTTCAGTGTTCGGAATGACGTTCATATTTTGATGGTCCATTCCCCCGCGGTCCCCGTAGCATTTTATTGACCTGGTTTATCTCGTGCACCATGATCGACCTCCTCACGTAGATGCGGAATATGGTATGATTGTTTTTTCGACGATGAGAGGATACCCCTCGGTCTGCTTTTCTAGAATCGGCCCCCATTACGCCCCCCACAGTCCGCCTTAGCAAGTCGAGAAGGTCCTTTCCCCGCCTGCATCCTCTCTTTCCAGAAGAGAAATACTGAGCCCTCGCCGACCATCTCTGTCCCGGTTGCCTTGCCCCCCGTTCACTTTCCCCGTTCCTCCGGACTAGCTTGGACCCCCTTTCCTCTAGGCTAACCGCATGGGTATTGTGCAAAACTTTGAGGGATGTCCGCGGCGAGTCCCGTTTTTTCTGTTTGCTGCTCCGGCGCCTCCGCTGATGCCCTTTGGCTCTATATGGCCCACAGCCCGTCTCAACCACCTGGACACTTCCCTTCTTTGGACCCCAGCATCAGAGGAGGAAGAGTCCAATCGGTACATGCGTTGCGCTGTTGGTCTTGCGTGCCGCTTGGTGTTTTTCTAGCTGGCGAACTGACAGGAGGAATTTTTTGTAGTGACCCGACCTTTCCTCTATTTCTCCGCTGAGGCATTTTTTTGCCGCTCTCTCTTTGTCACGTTGTGAGCGGCCCCCCTTGTCCTCGGGTTGGGTCCTTTTTTTGTTTTTGCTCTGACGACTGTGCGCGCTCCTGGAAGTTAAGTGAACTTTCCTCGTCCTCCGAAGAAAGATCTGAACGACTCCGCCTGGTTTGACCCGCCATCCTTTTCTGTTCGCTCTTCACTCAAAAGACACCAAAAGAACCCCTCTCAGATGTGGCCCTTATCTTGATCTCCCGTTTAGACCTTATGACGCCCTTCTTTCGGAGCTGAATCCGCCCGCCTTCTGTTTAAGGAGCGACCTTGGCCCCGATGGGTCCCTGGCGTCGTTCATCGCGCCCCATGCCCGTTTGCGGCTGGGCCAGTGGATTGGGAAGTCTTTCCCATTTCTTTGCTGTAGGTCGGGGAGTCTCTTGAGAATTCTTCGCTGTGAAAAGAGAAAATAGCGCGCTTTTGTCCATCGCGGTTTGATGGCTTCACACAAACCTGCAGAGGCGTGCCAGTTTCTCCCCGTATCTGATCTACTTCATTTTCACGGTGTGATTCCACGGCGCTCCCGTTCTAGATTATTCCTCCGATAAAAAAGGCCTTAGAGAGGACGTTTTTCTTCCTCTTTGTACTAGTCAGGTGATCTCTACTTTCGGTCTGCCCACTTCTGACTCCCTGCGACGAGTCGATCACTAGATTCCCCCGGTGCGCCGAGATTCAGAACCGACCCATTGACAACTATCTCGGTTCCCATCCCGCTCGCGAAGTTTCAATGTGTATCTTTGTCCCCACCGTCTCTACATATATCCTTCAATAATCTTTTGTTGTTGTTTTCGAGATGGATGTAGGCGGTCCCAAACCGCCAGACCCCCTGACCCCTCGCGCAGATGGTTATTTTTTCTATCTCTCCCCGATATCGTGGTTTCCCCGGCCGCTCTTTCGTTTTCCCTGCTCATCTATCATGATCGCGCTTGGCTGCCCCGTTTCCCGCTCCCTAGATCCTTGTCCCGACTTCCGTCGCCGCGACGCAGCTCTCTCTCCGGGTAGCGAGGAGATCGAGAACGGTTTCCCCCCGGCGCCGTTTCTTATACGTGATCCCCCCGAGGCGCTCTGCGCGGAGGACTGAGTCTTTTTGTTTTTGCTGTAGCCCATCCCACCGCGATGCCCCATAATGCTCTCGCGTATAGGGCGAGGGCCCCTCCCCCACGTCCTCCTCGATGCTCAGGTCACCCCTCCGTAGGGCGCATCCTCGGGATTTTCGCCGTCTGCCTCGTTAACACGAACGCCCCACGTTAATAGTCACTGCGTAGTGGCCCTTTCAAAGTGGAGTCAGCCCGCTCTCGCCATTTTTCTTCTACCCCGAGCTTACCGCAGTTCGTCCCTTCTCGCCAAGATTTTATTTGCGGAGTCTGCTTTGACGCCCGCGTTTTCTTTAAGACCGGTGGCTTTTTAAGATGCAGGTCGGTCGTGACGGAGCGACTGACATTATGAGACACCTTTTCTTTTTCGCAGGCTCTGTATAAATAGTTGGCTTCTGGCCCCTTCTCTTGTGAGGGATCGCCGAAATCCGCCGCTTCTCTTAAAGCCCTTCCGTCTTGCTCTCCCAGTCTTCCACCCCACGTCCTTCACTTGAAGAACCGAGACCGGAACCGGTTCTTAAGCTCCTTCCCTCTTGATTCCTGTTTTCGGTGCAGAACCTCTTGGCCTTTCATTGTATTGTGCCAGCAATTACGTTGCTATACCCGACTTCTCCTCGCCCCCTTTGCATAGAGATCTCCTCTATAAGCTGGTTCCCTCCACGCCAATTTCGGTATTTTTTCGAGAGAAGTTCTCGAAGTCCCGGACGTTGTCGAGCGTTTCCCTTGCACACCGCAATGCAACCCGGCTTTCGCGCCCTCGTTTCTTTTTCTCCCTTTTTTTCTCGTCAGTAACCGTTTCGCCCCCTGTCAAGTCGATCATCGTCCTTGATCTTTGCGCTTGGTCCTCGTCTTTTTTCAATCTCCCTCTTCTTTTTTCAGATCTCGTCTCCCCCCCACATTCCTTTCTTTGACTTGACGTGCTTCCCCACATGTGTCTGCACTCTGCCCCTGAAAGGTCCCCAGACTGTCTATCTTGAGGAACTCTTTAAAGTCCCTTTCATTCCTATGGGACCTGCACATCACGTTTCTAACCACCTTATGCGCCTGGGGGGGCATCTAATAACCATCTCTCCTTCTTAGACCATGTTCGGCGTCGAGTACCCCCGATCCAGGAGGAGCCAGGCGTCGTTTTCCCCCCTATATCCTCTCCTTCCTCCGTTGTTTGTCTTCTCTTCACCCCGATACTCTCTTCTCACTTTCGTCTACGTCCCCCTCTTATAGCTCCTCGTATGTTTTAGGAGCTGCCTCTTCCCTCCCCCCTGATGGGAAACTACCCTTTCAGGAATTTCGCTTTTCATCTCCCTTTTTACCCCGCGGGTCCTGCTCGCCTTCTTGGTTCGCCCGTTTTCCCTCCGAGTGCATGCACAAATGTTATGCCCCCCGATGTAGATTCGGCCGGTCTCTCATTTTCTCCTGCGATTCCCAGGCTGGTCCTGAGAGACGGCCCGATGACGTCACCGGCGAGCCCCCCTTTCTCTTTGTCTATTCTTTTCTTCAGGCCTGCGCCCCGCTGTGACATAGAAAGAAAACCTTTTCCGCCCCCTCCGTTCCCTGAAGACAAGGATTTTGACTCCCCGTTGCCCCATACGGCCCTCTTCCACGCAAGGCAATTCTTGCGAGACCCTTTGATATCGCGATCCACTGTCGTGGAGGCCCCCGTGGTATCCTAGCTTCGAGCTTCCCTCTTTTCTGCTCTTTCGGCCTCCCCACCCCTGATCGTTTTTTTGTAAAAAAAGCCCTTCGAACTCGGTCAAGGTCCTCGGCACCTCCAGAAGATCTTAAGATCCCATCCCTGTACGCAGTGCGCCGTGTCCTTTTTCTATGCGGGGGACTTTCCCCTTCCTCCGTGGGGGTTAGCTTATCTCGCCCTTCAGTGCAGGGGGCGGAGCCGACTCGGCGCTTTCGGCGTAGGTTGTACTCCCTCCGTATCTTTTTTCCCCCGGTTGAGGCGCGTTACTCGTGCACCCTGCGCCCCTGATAGAAGAACTTTTCCCTTAAATACTGGCAGTTCCCGATACGTCTCCGAATCGCTTTTATTTGGAAGAAGCCAAAGACCGGCCCCCATTCTTCTCCGGGAAGCGACTCGCCAGCCCGTGACACAGCACTTCTTCTAATAGGGAGCTATTTTTTCTTTCTTTGTCCTTCTTTTATTCGCCTCTTTTCCCTGCCCTCGCTTTACGGGCTTGCCAGCAAGCTGTGTTTTGCTAGGTTGTGATCGCCCCCATCTTCCCGGCTGAGCGTTATCGGGCCCTCTAGGAGTGACCCCTTCCTGTCGGTCGGTACCCAAGGCGACGGTCCTGCTCCTCCGACGTTACCCCTCCATGCCTCTCTGAGCGCATCCTGTTTCACATCGGAGGGCAGATTATTTCTAAGAACCGCCTAAGACGCCCTCTCCGTTTCCCTTTAGCCTTCTGCGGCGACGTTACCGTTTATCGCACGGTCTCCGGAACTTTCCTCGCCTTCCTCTCTCAACCAGCCGAGTGCATTGGACTGCGCTGTTTCCTTTTCCATTTTGATATAGAAGAGCGCTTATGCCCCGTTCAAGATCCAGCGTCCTTTCGCCCCTTTCGGCGCGCTTCGCAGAGCGCCTCAACCCGGCAAGAGAGAGTCCAGGATTCCCCCATATGAGAGATGTCCCA
>Ga0179593_1739464_pt1 | contig 12182 bp, 19 predicted proteins | sample CZODoug2_1_08_16_FD_185931 | JGI IMG/M metagenome (GOLD analysis project Ga0179593, IMG submission 185931) | Vadose zone soil fungal communities from Angelo Coast Range Reserve, California, USA - CZODoug2_1_08_16fungal (PacBio error correction) | ecosystem: Environmental > Terrestrial > Soil >... | reverse complement strand
GTTTTCCCTCTAGGACGGGGGTGGAAGACTTTTTCATAGAGGGCAGCGCCATGTTTTTTGTTTCCGGAGGTCTTTTTCCGATCTCATCAGTGGCTTCGTCTTCAGCGTCGAACGTTTTCAATGGGTGTCCTTAACTTTTTCCCCTTCCCTCTCCCCCAGACTTCCTTAGATAACAGCTCCTTCCGACCGCAGAGGAAAACCTCTTCTTTCCCGGTTGAGCTAACTCCTCCTCGTAACGGGCTTTTTCTCCCCCTTCCCCAATTAGACTGTCCCGCCTAGACACAATTAACTTTTGGCAGCGTGACAACCTTTTTCAAAGCCTTTACGCGTTTCCACCCTCTCCTGTCTTTCCCTTTCCTCCCCCGCGAGTACCCCCCTTGCTCTCGATTTTAGATTTTCCACCCTTTCCTTCATTCATTTTGTCTTTTTCCCACGTCCCAGTTTACCTTTCTTTTTCCCCCCTCTACTGGTCAACACGAGTACCTCTTATACTCGCCGTGGCAGGCCCTCTCAACTGGCAATTGGTTTGCGTTCCTCCTTGCGCCCTTCACTCAAGTGAGAGTCTTTTCGTAGTTTGCGCCCGGCAGAACCACCGAACACCCTCTTTCTCCTTCTTTTGCCCCCCCCCCCCCCCACCCCCCTTAGTGCCTCTGATCTGTTGTTCCCCTTTCTTCTTATTATCAAAATCCCCTTCCTTTTTTGCCCATAACGTCATTGAGAAGAGGAACTATATTCCCCTTCAATAAATAGAATTAGACAGCCTTTCTTCCCGGCCTGCCCTCCGGCACTTCCCCAATTTTACAACGGTCCCCCCTTTTCTTTTGTCCCCCGCCAGAGTCCTTGGGCCTGTGTGAAGTCCTGTGTGTTTTCCTTCTCCGGGTGCAGCCAACTTTCTTTCAGTGCTGGTATGAGGCGGTTTCATGTCTCTGCTTGGTCGGGGAGGATTTGGCCTTGAAACACCCTTTTGTTTTTTTTTGTTCTCTGTCGGGCATGTGATTTCTTCTTTCCCCCTTGCGGAGGGATGCGCTCTCTGTAACTTCTGCTTCCAACACCGTGACCCTGTCAACGGGGGACATCAGCGCTCCCCCCCTTCCCCTGATTCTATCCCTCCCCCAACCATGAATACTTTGGTAGCCCCACCCATCTGTATTACCCCCTCTTTCGAGGAGTGATTATCTTTTTAGGTGGAGGTCGCAATCTCCCCCCTCATTCCTTTTCTTTTTAACTTCCCCTCTAAAAAGTCTGTGAGTCTCTTACTAACTGATAGTAGAGGACGTCTCCCCCTCCCCCTTCCCTCCCCCCTCTCTCTTGTCCCCTATTGCGGTGGTTTTTCTCCCCCGCAGGCCTATATTTTCCATTTTCCTGGGGCCAGGCTTGGCGACCATACCTCTACCTTTTCCGGTTTTTCCTTTACGCACCGCCTATTTTTTTCTCCCTCCCTTTCCCATATCCTTGGCCTCCGTACCGCGATCCTGGAGGATAGAAGAGGGCTTCCTGGCCGCTTGATGGTACTCGCCTCCTGACATTTCCCCCTGTTCTTTACTGAATTTCCCCCTTTTCTTGCCGCTGGATATCCGTTCTCCCAAGTACGGGTTCCCTTCTTTCTAGATTGAATTCGATCCCCTTTTTGACCCTGAAACTTTTTCCGTTTTTTCTCTGCCTTAATCCGTTTTCCTCCGAGTGAGGTTTCTTCCCAAGGGGTCGATCACCCCCCCCCCCTTCTTTGTTGATCGATTTTTCCAATTATTGGACTTACCTCCTTTCTCCCAGCTCACTGGTTTGCCCTACGGGCGCCTTTCCAAACCTTCTTGGACAGTGGGAATCAGCTAATCTTTTTTCAAATATGTCTTCCCCCCATTCTGATTGGTTTGGCCGTAACCCCTTCTCAGTACACGTTTTTTTCTTCTTCCTCCCTGTTCTCACTCCCCCTCACAGGTGCGGCGCAGGGCCTAGCAGGTTAACAAATCGAAACTTTCCCCGTTCCCCCCCCAACAATCCGCCCACTCTCCCTTTCCCCAGAACTCTGTGGTGCGGCATATGCTCTTTTGCAACACTTGCCCCGGCCGATTCATCCATTCGTCTCCCCCCCCGCCGCAAGAGATTACTTCCCTCCCTTGCTGCTGCTTATCTAGTCCCATTTGAAAGAAGAGGTGAGAAGCCAGAGTTTCAAATAACGTACTCCGCATCTCCCCCTTTCATGTTGCCCTGCCACATCCCCTTCCCTTCTGAGAAAATGTTTTTTCGAAGAGGGGAAAGGATTTTTTTGCTAGGTAAAAGCACTAGTTATTCTCCCTTTTCCGAAAGCCTTCTTTTCTCGTCTCTATGAAGGGAACGCACTGTTTATTACTTCCTTTTCTCTCTCTTATTTTATAATGGTCTTTTTCGGCCCTAATAAGAAGGGGGTGGGGTCCTTTCGAGGGCGGAGACTGGCGAATAATAGTTACAGAATCAGTGCCCCAGCTGTCCGCCCCCCCCCCTCCCAGACGTTTCAGCGTCTCATCTATTTTTCTGTAGCTTCTGCCCTTTCCCCTTCCATTATTGTAGAATCGTCACCCAAACATCTGGACATTCACAGGAGGAGGGAGCAAAGCCTTTCCCTTTCCCCCCAGCGCCCAAGTGCCTCCTTCTTTTAAGATTTTCATTTAATCTCTTCGTGTTCTTTCCAGTACTGAAATTTTTTTGAGAGGTTGGAACGAACCCGCCTCCTTGTAATGGCGCTCCGTTAGCGTGTGTCTTGTTTGTTTTCCTGTGGTCACCTTTTTCTTTTTTCAACATGCTCCCCCTTCTTTTCTCCTCTGGCCGAAACACATTTTTTTTTCTTTCCCTTCCCAGTAGCAAATACAAGTTTATGATACTGAAAACCATCCTTTTTCCCCCCCCTTCTCTCTCTTCGGCTTGATCCCCCCTTTCCCACCTCTTTCCCCTTTCGAATGGAGACCCTTTTTCCTGGACGGAGTCGGTAATCCCCCCCCAACAAACGTGTCGGTCTCTCTTCCTGGCCTAGCCCGACTGACGACCCCCCCTTATGACCTTCCCCCCCCAATAATTTTTTTCCTCGATCGGCGCAGCCAGCACGTCCCCCCTTCTGATTCCACCTGTATCCCTCTTCTCGAGTTGACAACCTCCCTCTTCCGACCGGAATCTTCCCGAGACACGTTTAAAACTTAGTCATTTACGACCCTTTTCTCTCTTCTCGCCCAGAGAACTCTTTTTCTTTCCTCCCGCTTCTACTTCCAAAAAGCGCGGTCCCTTTGGCGAGCGGAAGATTCCCTACACGTTTTTTTTTCGTCTTTGGCCCCCCCCGGAAGGTCGTAATGCTCCTCAAGACGCCCCCGCAATGGCCCCCCTTGTGCTCTCCGTGGGAAATCCTCTTGCTTCTACTCTTGCGGACTTGCATCGAAACAGACTTCCCTTCCGGGGGTGGCGGTAGCCGTCCACTCTCGTGACTCTGTCTCGCTTTCTTTTCCTCCTTGCGCGTACTAACCTCCTTAGTTCTTCACTTGACCGGTAATCACCCTTTGTTCGGATTCGACACATCACACCCCCCCTCGGCGTCACAGAGGGATAAGTACCTATGGGTTTTTCCCCTGATTCATTTTTTTCTTTTCCCTTTCATTGAGCTTCTTCCCTTTTTCCGCCTTCGAAGTGTCGGGTGGACTCTCAACCCCCTGATTTTTTTTCCTCCCCTTGCGCCTACCTGCTTCCGCCCCTTCGGAAATCCTGCTGAACTAGTCTTTCCCTCAGCAAAACCCCTTTTCCCCCTCTCCCGTCGAAGAAGACACCTGCCTTCCTGACGACATGACCAACCGCCCCCCTAATACCCTTTTCCCCCTTTTAAGATTGGCTGGCCCGGTCCTTTCTTCTTCCAAGGAGGCCCTCCCTCACCTGATTGCTTACTCTCCCTGTAAGGACGTGTAACTTCTTTTTCCCTGCGGCTAGGCTCCGGCCCGGCCGGTCTCCCTCCTCCTTCCCCCTGCCGTGAAATGAGATCTCCTTCCCCCCTTTCGCCCAATGCAGCAGAACTGATAAATCCTACTTCGATCGTCCCCCCAGTCAAGGAGACTCCTCCCTCTTCAACGCTCATCTTTCGGTGGTCCCGGCATCCCTTAAAACCCCCCTTTCCGCTCGAGTCCTTGATGAGATGGGCAGCCCCTTTTTTCAACAAAATTGCCAGTTGCTTCCCGGTTTCCGGCCTCGTCGTCCCTCCGTACTTTTGTTGGGAAGGGCCTTTGTGGAATGTGGTCCCAACGAGTAATCCTGGGACCCAGGGGATTCAACGGCCTCTCTGTCCTGGTGTTGCAGAATCCCTCCTCCGAGTCCCTTCTGGTACCAAGCGTCAGGTTCCTCGGGGAAACGACGGATAGCGTTTCTTTTTTCTCTCCCAACCCAGTCCTTTTCATTTGTGCTAGGGCGAAGTCGATTTTCTTCCGTCGAATGGGTGACCTTTTTTTGGCGTACGATTCGAGAAGTACCCGCACCGAAGGGTAGAGTCCCGCGTCGCCCTAGGTTTTTTCTCTCTCCGAAAAGGAGGTCTTTTCTTTTCTTTTTTGCCCCCATTTCACCCCCCCCTTCTTTCTGCCTCGTACAGGTAAAGAACTTTTTTCGTAGTCAAGGAAGACGTCCCCCTGGGACCCCCTTTTTTCTCACACCCCACCCTTTTTTCTTCCAGGAGATGAGTAGCTCTTGTGCGCTTTCAAAATAGCCTTCTGGCTAGCCCGGCGCCAGTTCGATAATCATCTTTTATTCCTTCACATCTTATGTCCTCTTTTTGCGGGCTGAGAAGCTCTTTTTCCAAACACCGTAAACGTCAGGACTTGACGTTTCTGCCCTTTGTTTAACGGGGAGATTGAATTTCTTGCTCTTTTCTTGAGTCGTCCCGTTTTAACAGTTCCTTCTTCTTGTTGAGCCGGTCCCTTTTTCCGCCTGAAACTCCATAGGCTCTTTCTTGTTACCCCTTGCACATTCCGCTACTGATTTATTAGAGAGTCCCCCCCTTCCCCGCCGCCACCTCAATTGTTTCGAGACTTCCCCTCCTCTTTCGGCTCGGGCCTCGTTACTCCGTCCGGCGAGGCTGCTTCTTCCTTTTCGCAACCCTTGGAGATGTTCCCTCGTTCGAAGCGGTCGTGAGTTCCTCAACGAGGGCAAGTTGCGCCTGGTTCCTCTCTCTCAGATCAACCTTTTTTTTTTTTTGTTTTTACCCGTGGAGTCTCGGTCCCACTCACGAGATTGGATGACGCCTTTTTTCTTTTTTTTCGCGAAGAGTGTTGTGGTTTCATGTACGAGTTCAGGCTTTTCCTCTTATTCTAGCGTAATAGCGAACTCCCCCCTTTGCTTTTTTCCGGCCTCGGTCCTCTCTCGCGAAGACACCTTCTTTGAGCAATCTGTTGTATGCCCTCCTTGCGGGTGAACCTCTCCCTTTTCCTGGTTTGTTTGGCTAACACTTCTTTCCTTCCTTTGCTCGTCCCCCAGCGGTTCTTTTCTTTTTCCATGCAGTCAGAGGCCTTTTTTGGGAGGTAGGTGCCGCGCGAAATGTTGGCGATCGGGGTTCTGCTTTCTTTTCCTTCCTATCCACGTTTTGTTGCTCCTCTTCCCACCGATCGCCCCCCCAGGCAAGATATTCCCCTTCGCACGACAAGAGGCCGCTGATGCCTTTCCCCCCTACACGATCCCTCTCGCCCTCCCCTCCTGTGTGTCGCGCCCGCTGATGCCACCTTTCTTGCCCCAACGCGACCTTTTTCAAACCCGCAAGTATTGACCTTTCAACTGTACGACGCCACGAACGGTTTTTTCTGAGCTCCTTCACCCCGAAAATTCCCGATGTCCGTTCTTCCTGTGTTTATGCTTTCGTATACCCCCTCCCCTCCCGGCCAGGCACAGCGAACCCCTACAACACGCTTCGTCTCTATTACCGGAACTTCCTGGAACCTCCCCCTCCCAGTGCATCGGCTTTCACCCTCTACTCCACGGGTACGATTTCCCTGAGAAGATGCTCTTTTGACCTCCTTCTACCAAATTTCCCCCCTTTTTCCCGCGGCAGACCTTCCCCCGTACGATGGATAGTGAGACAACTCAATTCTCGACACTTTTCTGGGGGTTTGAATCTTCTTTCATTCCAGCTCGCGCCTTTATTGCTTCCCTTCGTGCGGAAAGTAAGAGCCCTGGAGTATTTTACGTCTGGGACCCGTCTGAAAGCCCCCCTCGAGCGAGTCACCCCCTAAGCCTTATGCCAGCGGTCTTCTGCTGAGGATTCACATCAGTTCCCACGTTCCCGTCCCGCCACAACGCCTCACTGAACGGTCTCCCCTTTCTGTCTGACTCTACGGTCCTTACTGGCAACTCCCCCCCCCCCCCGTCAACAACGGCCCCCCCTTCCCGACCGGACGGAAGTTCCCCCTTTTCTCCTCGCTCTCCCGCAGCCGCCTTTCCTTTTTAAGAAAAGTGACAGCCTTTTCTGATGACTCGGCTTCTGTCCTCTGCTTCTGCTCTCGCACCCATCCCGCTATTTCCCGCGCCCCAGCCCCCTTCAACCTTCCCTTTTTCATCTCCAATGTTTTTTGCAAAATTTGGCGGACCCTCTCGCACGCCATTCCCCCGTGTGGACGGGCTTCCTACTACACCGATATAAATCCCCTTTTTTTGGTCCCATAATGTCGTTCTCCGTTAAATGTTTGTCTCACTGGCCAGAGAGAATAGTCCCCCTTTTTCTTTTTCCCCCCCTCGTACGGGTCGGCTCCTCTCGCGAGTGGGGGGACCTTCGGTTCTTAGGGCGTAGGCCCCGGCTTCTCCGAGCCACACTTTACTGCCGCCAGGATTCTTTCGCCCAATAGCACGTCCTTCTTTTTTTTTTCCACAGTCACCTATACCCCCCTGGTTCAGTAAGAACTGCCTCATTTTTTACCCTCCATTGTTGAAGCATCTACGATTTCTCTTTTCTTTTCACACACGCGACCCCCCCTCCTTTACGGTGATCCCTTTCCTCGTGAATTGTTTTTTCGTCAACAAGAGGCTCCAAAAATTCTTCTACTCCTGTTCCCGAGGTGTCCCCCCCTTTCAACCGTGCCACCTTCCCCCCGGGTTGCACGTTTAGAGAGGTTCTCAAGGATCGAGCGACAAGCGTATGTTTGCCCCCGAGGCCCCTTCCCAAGTTCACCCTTCTTTGTTCCATGCGACCCCCCCTTTTTTGTCCGATAGCGTTTTTTTTTTCAAAATCCTAGCCGGATTATTCTCCATAACGTCTTGAGAATCTCCTCTTTCTATTTCCTTCTCTCTTCCCCTGGAGACGCTCGTTTTCGCCTTCTCGGAAAAACACTTCTTAACTCAAAGAGTAAGCATCGGTTCCCTTTCCGTTTCTTCCTGTAACCCTTTTTTCATCCGGGCCAGCCACCATTTTACTTTCCTTGATGGCGATTTTCATGGATCTGTTTTCCAAGGTCTTCTCGACGGTGAGTCTTTTTCGAAGTGCCCCAGATTCCTTTTATTTTGCTGCTATTTCTAGGTCTTTCACCGGCAGCCGTTTTGCGCCGGCGGCACGCAAAACTTAGTTTTTTCTCCCGTCCCACGGCGCCTTTTTTTTGGACCTCGCAGCTCACACCCTAAAAACAACATGAATCAGTGGTGAACCCCCTTTTTTTCTCTTTTCCGCCGCTCCCCCGCGAGTGATCTTTTTTTTTCCCTAACTTACTAAGCCTTTCTTTAAAGGCCCCCTTGCCCTTACTGTGTTCCGCTCCCTTTTTTCCTTCAAGTAAAATCCCTATGTTAGCAGGACGACCTCCTTCCCCAATCTTACAAGGAGCTCCTATGCGCTTTCCTCCCATTATCGGCAGCGCAACATCATTGTGGCACAGTTCCTTTCCCCATCTGAAGGGGCCCCTATAAGTTATCATCAGCGCTCCCTTTAAGTCATTTTTTTTCGTCCCCGCTCCCGTAATCCTTCTTCCGCTAGACAAATTACGCTACAAGCGCTTTTTTTCCCCCCTTCTCATCTGGAGAACGAAGCCTTGGCTTTTCCACCGCTGTTTGCGAGACCTCCTCCCCCCGGGATGACTTTACGTGGAACCGTTCGGTCTGGCGGTCTTTTTACTCCAAATCGTTTTCTCCTATTGAACGGCTTCCTCCTCTCCGGATGCATCGATGGATGCGTCCTCCCTTTCACAGAAGGTGCTGAGCACGGTAATTTTTGATGGGAGGGTTCTCCCTCTTTCGAGGCCCAGGCATTATCCCCCGTTTTTTTTTTCCCCTTCTGAATATTGGTTACCCCCTCTAGGGTTCGAATAAGGGCGCCTTTTTTGAAAAACAATCAAATATTTGGACTTTTCTTAAATAGGGGAGGTTAAAATGTGTGTTTCTCTTCACTTTAAGCTCCTTGGCCTTTTTTCCTTTCCCCTGGGAGAACTCATTTTTTCCGCCCCCCCCCCTTAGGGGCTTCGGATGTGAGGTCTTTTTGGATGAGTCATTTTCCCCCCTCTCCCTTAAGCTTTACCCCCACACTCCGACCCCACCTCTCACCTTCCTTCCGAGTGGCTGCGGCATATTTTTCCAGATGACACAGGCGATTTCAGCATTGCACGCTCTTGTCCGAGGACCGTGGTCCCCTCTTATCCCCCCTGTTTTGACCAAAGCTACACTCCCCTCTGCTTTCTACCCTTTTCCGGGGCTGGCGACGACCCTCTTTTTCATAATTGATTTGGTTCCCCCCTTCGCGGCGACAATACCCTTTTGTGGCAATGTAAAAGGTCTTTCCTTCCTTTTTTGGCGAACTGATAAGTGAGTGTCCTCGGGAAAGGAGGGCGGGCTCTTTCTCCGGTCAATAGCCTAGTTATTCGTCCCCCCCCCTGCCTCGTTCGGCTGGGATATACGGATCCTTTTTCCTTTCTCCTTTTTCAGGCGCCTGCGCTGATATCTCTCTTTTTCTAGAGATCATCGCAGGAGACCTTGACTCCCCCTCTTCCCACCATAGGCCCCCCTCCCTTCGAGGAGGGACTCATAACTCGGCTGACCGCGCCCATCACCCTCTCCTTCCTTTCGCGTAACACGCAGCCTCATGGGCAGCGGATTAGTGTCTCTATGCCATTTAAAGGTATTGTCCCTTTTGTTATTCCCCCATCTGGCCTTCCTGGCGCACGCCGAGGGCGCACTGTTCCCGACATGTCTTTCTTGTTTTTTTTTTTTTTTTTTCTCTCTATTTCGGTCTCGACGCTCTTTCCTTTTCCTGTCAGCTGGGATGTTGGTTCAAAAACCACTCTGGTCTGTCGCTCCGTTTTGTTTCGTTTTCTTTCCGTTCATTTTTTTCCTTTTTCCTCGCTTGGCAGCGCGCCGCACCCTGTTTGCTTTTTATCACCCCAGGTAGACAATCCCCTGCAAATTTCCCATTGACTTTCCTGCCCAACCCCTTTTCCTATTTACCGAAGCGCCTCCTTTTTCCCTCTTGTGATTGTTTTCGGTGGCGACTGTTTTTACATGAGCGCCTGCGGAGTTACCCCTCAATTCCCCCCCCCTCCCAAAACAACCTTTCCCTCGGGGCAGGAACCCCCCTCACTCGATGTCCAGTACTTGCTAATTTCTTGCCTTCGATCGGCTCATCTTTTCCCCGGCTGCTGGATCCCCCCCTCCCCCCCCATCATTAGCGTTTCCTTCTCACAGCGCTTCCGCCCTTCTCTAAGCGTCCATCCCGCCCCCCCTTTACAGTCCGTCCTCCCCTTACGCGATTTCTCAGCCCCCTTTCCTTAAGAGAAGCCTCTTTGGAAAAAACGCTGCGGTCCCTGAGTTCTGAGCGGAAGATGCATACCCCCTGCTTTTTGCCGCACCTCTGTAACTGAGTGCGTCCTGAAGAGGTAGGCGCCCCTCCTCTTGCCCCCTTTGCTCGTAGTTTTCGCCGCCCCGTGGGAAAATCATCGGGTTCTTTATAGATTGCGGATCTGCCATAGATTCTCTGTTTGAAGAGGCTTGTCTTCGCGTTTGCTACTCTTGGGGTACTTGTCTCTCTCCTTTTTCTAATTGAGCGTTTTCCCTTAGTTAGAGTCACGGGCCGGTACATCACCTTCTTTAAAGGTTTTTCGGTAGGATTTCCCTCCCCCTCCCCCTAGCTCTCCTTCAGGCGTACACCAGCTGTTCTCCTAACTCTGTGCCCACCTTTCTGTGTTTTCGATGCGGCCGTCCCTTTATCATTGAGCGCGAATGCCCTGTTGACCCCTCGGCACATTCGCAGTGGAGTCGGGGTCCTGACCCCCTTCCCCCTCTTTTGCGCAGACGGCGTTCGTCGAAATCCTGCCAGGAGACTTCGATCCCCCCCAAACACCGCAAACCAGAAAATTTTTTTTTTCTGCCCAAATCCTCCCGTCGACGAAGACCCCTTTCCATGAACCCCGGCCATTCCCCCACGCCAGCCCTGCCTCTTTTTGCGGGATAATGTCTTTTTTCCGGACGCTAAAGAGGCTGACTCTTTGCTATTGTCCCCCCGGGAAAGGTTCCAGGTACCCTCCTCCCTTAGTGCAGACGGCGACGGCCTTTTTTTATAATGAGATTCTTCTTTTTAGAGAGGGAATGTCTCCCCCCATGCGCAGAAACCCGTTGATTGCGCCTGACCAACCCCCCTCCAGGTTCTTTTGTTCTCATGGAAAAACGTTCTCCCTCATTTTTTTTTTTTTCGGCACAGCTTACAAACATGAGTTTTTTGCCGATAATTGGATGCTCTCTCTCCCCGGATAAACGGTCACCCCCTCGAGTTGTTTTTTTGCCGGATTACTCCTTTCGTTTTTTTTCTTTGTTTTGAAGGAAGAGAGTTTCCATTCAACGAGTATCCTGGGACGTTTTATCACACGTTCCAGACCTGTTTCGGTCTGTGCCATCGAACCCATCTCTTCCACCCGGGTTTTTTCCCCCCCTTCCGGGTTCGACTGAAGCTTTCTCCCCAGCGGATAGGTTTATTGTAGGCTTTTTTAGGCATTTGGACTGTCCTGAAGTTTTGTCTTGCGAGGGAGATTTCATGGCTTTTCCTTTTTTTTTTATGCTCGCGGCCGTAGGACGATTTTCGCCTCACCGAAGAGGTAAGAGTTTCCGCGTCGAGTAGCCGCGCTTTCCCCCAGAGAGAGGTCTTTTTGTCCTTGAGATTTCCCCTTCCTTCCGTCGAAGCGTGCAGGGTACTTTTTCTCATCGGGGTAGGAGTACAGGGAAGCCCCTTCCACCCACGTCTCCCTTCGAGATAGCTTCCTCCACGCCCGTCAATCGTCCTTCATTTTCTTTTTTCTCGAAAAACGGTGCCGTGTATAATTCAAAATAGCGAGGCTCCTCGTTCCCGGATCCTTCCCCCCCCTCGCGAGATCATCACTACCGTTCGTCCCTATTATAGTCCGATCTTTTCTTTTTGCGGCGGTGAGTTTTTCCTTCCGACGGCGGTGAGCTTTTCGTCGTTTGTGGTTTACGGGGACACCCCGTATGCGTCCCCGTCGATTGCTCCTTCCCTCCTTTTTTAACGTTCAGTTTTCTTTTTCTCCTTTTTTTTAGACGAGGGGAAACGTTTCCCTTTTCCTCTTCGAAGACCGCGCATCCGCTTTTTTAGGAACGCTTGATATTCTTTTCCTCCAAAGACGTCATTGTTTTCCTTCAGCCGCGCTTCTGGCTATCGGGCCATTCCCCCCCCCCTCGTCTTCTCCGCGGCGAGAGTGATGAATCTTTTTTCCGCGTGGTGTCGGCCATAGCAGTCCCCTGTGTGAGTGCTTGCGTCCCCCTTGGTAAACGATGGCAAGTTGCGCTTTTGAGCCTCTTCCTCAAAATTTTTTCCCCTCCAGGTCGTACCCGGGGTTTTGAAAAAACCCCCGCCGCGCCGGGTTGGGGGGTTGGTTCTTTTTTTCCTTTCCGCGCTCCCTCTCCCTTTCTCTTTCAGGTCATTGTCGAGGGCGTCTCTTTTCCTTTCATAGCGAAGAAAAACCACCCCAAGGGTCTCTCCCATTGGCCTCGTTCCCTTCGGCTCCTCTCTTTTCAACTATTTCTTGAGTCCCTTTTATTTTTTTATGCCTGGTCCACTTCTTTTCCCCAAAGACGCCGGTGGACCTGGGTCTGTTGACTAACATGTTTTCCCGGGCCCTCTCTTGTCTGAGTGATGGTTTTCTTCCCTTCATGCACTTACAGAGGCATTTTTTTAGTTGGTCCGGGGGGAAGTTCCGTTGACTGAATTTCCTTGAGTGAGC
>Ga0179593_1432702_pt1 | contig 12182 bp, 11 predicted proteins | sample CZODoug2_1_08_16_FD_185931 | JGI IMG/M metagenome (GOLD analysis project Ga0179593, IMG submission 185931) | Vadose zone soil fungal communities from Angelo Coast Range Reserve, California, USA - CZODoug2_1_08_16fungal (PacBio error correction) | ecosystem: Environmental > Terrestrial > Soil >... | reverse complement strand
CCCCCCCCCCCCCCCCCTGTGCATGCATTTAAAAACACCAACATGCAGGTCCCGTCCCGCTGTTGAAGTTTGCTCGTAACCTTTGCTTTCGGACAGTCCCTTCCGGTTCACCAACCAAGTCCCCAGTGACTCCTATTTGCGGAATGTTGCACTCCGAACTGGGTTTCTGACTCCTTGGAAAGTTTGACTCAAGGATTGGTGTAGACAGACCAGTCCACGACCCCCCCTGATCATGATTCTCTTTTTGATGGGGACCAGGTCAGTTAAGTGAAGAATGTGTCTGTCTTTCCTCCCTCCTCTCGGACGCATCCTTTTCCGATCCCCTTGAGTTTTTTGTCCTCTTGCACCAACATGTTCAAGGTCCCAGTTGCCCCCTCCTGAATTTCCAGTCACTCAAGGACTTTTTCGGTAATAGGCTCTTTTGTCACGACCAGAGAACAACCGATCGGCCTTACCCTTTCCTCTTCGTAACGCAATAAAGAACCACCAGATTTTCTTCCGTGCCGGACCCCTGCCAAATCTGCTTTGAACCCCTTCATTTTCTTTTAAAACCCTGCCCATTGCCCCTAATTTCCCCCAGGAACTGTTATACGGTCTACGAGCATTCTAGCGTGTTAGGGTAGTTGAGTTCCTGTAATGAAGCCCCGCCGATGTCCCCACATTCCCCCCCTCCCCCTGCCGTCAGCTTCGCGCACCGCTGAAGACCCACGGGTCGCCGCTCGCTGTGGTCCTTTTTTCTACGTAAGAGAAGATACCTTTTTGACCATCCCCTTCCATGATTGTTTCTGTTCTTCCTGCGTACCTCTGCTTTCCGACGTTGTAAACACCGGTTCTCCCCCAACCCCCGCGCCCCACGGCCGTTTTTTCCCCCTCCGTTTAAAGCCCCTAACCGACTTGACGCAACTTTTTTTCCCGTTGTTACACGTGCCCGCGCTGCCGTTGAGGGATTTTTCCGCTGAGGTTGCGCCGATACCTCCACCGCATCCTTAAAAGTCCCCCCTGCCGGCACCCCTCGAAGCATGATTTTATTATCAGAATTAAGAATGTTTCGCTTGAACCTGGTCCCTCTTTTTTCCCTTTGCTCCTCTTCACTGACGCACCAATGGGAAGGATCCTCGCCGCTTGTCCTGTCCCACCCAGTCAGCAGGCATGACTGTTTCTTAAGTCACTCTTTCTCCGCCTCCGTTGCCTATTTCTGAACCCCCTACAGTCTTGCCTGCTCTTGCTTATCCCTTTTGGGATCATTACACCTTTCACTGCCACCGCCTGGGTTGGTGCTCACCTCCGCCGAAACCGACGAAATCTTCGAGCAAATCCCCCCCCAAAAAATTTTAACTCCCGTCTTCGTCTGCTTCTTCCCCCCCCAATCGATTCCTGTTTTCCCGCTTTGGCCGCTTCATAAATGTTCGACAACGGGGCCAGCGTCCAAAGCCCTTCGCCTTCCCTTGTTCTGCAGGGGTGTCCCCCCTGAAGTCTGAATGTCACATCTGTGTTCCGCGAACTTTGATGCTCACAACGCTAGGGGAATCACCCCCCCGTTGTGTCTTTATTAGAGATGGTTTCGTAGAATACCGATAGAACCCCTAGACGGTCACCCCCTTTCTCTAGACCCAAACTGATGCCATGAATGCCCGGACAACTTGATTTACTCATATTCCCAGTGGTAGATTGAGAGCACAAACTTCCGGTCCCCAATGTGTCCCAAAATCCAGAGATTTTTCCTCCTCCGGTAGGCCTTGAGCCAATTACTTTGTTGCTGAAAGGTTTCGCTCGTCGCGACGTTCGCCCCACCCCCCCCCCAGTCGGGCGTGGCGTGTTTACTTGATCCCGACCCCCCTAAGTCGAGCAGGGTCTTTGATGGCGTGGTCAGATCGCACGGCGCGCGTTGTCAACTCTTGTCAGTCGAACCTACTTCTTCTCTTGCGTAATTTGGGAAGTTCCCCCCCAATCTGACGTCCCCGCATTCCAATTCATTTTCCTTATCCCCCTGTTTCATTCGTGCTTGCCAGCACGCCGTTTGGCGTTTCCGATTTACCCTTTCCTGACATTCTTGAGTATGAGAATCGCCCGCCCCTAGATGTCGAGAATTGCACGGAACGGGTAGTGTCGATGATCACCTTGTGCCGGATTTCGAAGCTTTTTGAACCTCAAAGGAGAATCCCTTCACCGGTAATCATGCTCCGAGAGGAACTTCCCCACATTCCTCGTTTTTCGGTCGCACCTTTTTCGATATTCTTTCTTTCCCAATTACGGTGCGCCGGCTTTCGGGGTCTAAACTTTTTTTACCCCTGGCAGACGTCTCAGGACCCCTTCCCCTGGTCAAACACCCCTCCGTATAGGGAATAACGTATCGGCTCAGTATCGTATGCCCTCCGCTGGCGACCAGACCCAGTCGGCTCGCGGGTTGATGGGTCATCGACTTTCCGTTAGCTTTCGCGTGTATTTTCCGCCTGGACATGACCTTCCGGCCTCCGCAGACAATTTAGCCCACGCGAAGATAATCTTCGTCAAGACTTTCCAAATTCCTTTTCTTAGTATCCTTTCAAGCTATTTTGACTCCGCACCTGAAGCCTTATTTTGGCACTGTCCGAATAAGGACTTTTCCAGGTGTTGTTTTTTCTTGATTGCGTCACCCTCGTAAGCATGGGTAACATTCTTTGTTCGTCTTCGTAAAAGACTATGATAGTTTTCCGCGTTTTTCCTTCCTCCTTAAACCCTTGTAATGCTGGCAAGTGGCCCGGGTCTTGCCCCCCTCAGATGTTGTTCCCCCAACCCTTAAATCAGAAAAGCGATCCTGTCCCCCCGTCTTACGGGAAGAGCTTTCTTCTCGCCGAAGATAAAAAAAGATTCACGGACATGCAAGGACTTAAAGAGAGGTTAGCCGTATCTTTTTCGACTTGAGTACCAGTATAAAACATCAGCAGTCACCCCGGTACATGATATCGAGAACCCCCGAGAATCCGCCCCTTCTTGAGTTCCCCCCAGCATCTCTCAATGGGTCTTATCCCAGAATGCTTGTTTCTCTACCAATCTCTTTCCCCCCCCCGTTACTCCCCCAACACTGGTCCCGCCGGCCCTCCAATCCCACCAGAGACCTTACCCTAGTTTGGGCGGGCACGAATCACCGTTCGGTTCGAAACTGCTCCGACCTTCGAGTTCTCTCGCTGGAATCTTGTTTTCCCCTCCTTCAACGTAGCCTGCTTACGATGCAGAATCTTTGGAGCAAGAACACTCCCTTTGGCCCTGCCGGTTTCATCTTACGGGTGGTCTCCCCCGTCGTTGATCGCAGGCCTACAGGTCTTATGTTCGTACGGGATGTCGGGCTGTACCCGTATAAGAGATGTCCGGGGCAGAAGCTTTCCCACCGCTTTTCACCTCCCTGCCAAGGAAACGGCCAGGGGCCATCTAGTTACCAGGCCACTGAGGGGAAGAAAAAATATTCGTAACGCGTCAAGGAGAGCGGATTCTTCGTAAAGCCGTTATGTTGCCGGTTTATGCTTCACTGCAGCGCCATTGAACTGAGGACCAACATCCCCCCGGACCTGAGAGTAAGACGAAAAGTGAGAAGAGTGCGACACCCTTCAGGGTACCCCCGCCTTATGACCGCTGCCAAGAGTCTCGGCCCCGTAACCCCTGAAACATTCTACCTCGAGTCTTACCGTGAAGAGCGCTTTCACATCAAACAGGGAAAAGTTCAGATCAGGCAATAGTGAATGTGACTACGCGCGGCCCCGGTTGCGACTTGGATCCAACCCACGGTGGATTCTGTTAGAGATCTTGGGATCTTCAGAACAAGGGACAGGGAGCTGTTCGTTCTCAACTATAGCCATCAATCTTGTGCTGACCTGCATGGAGAAACGGCCGGCCGTTCCTCTCCCTCATACGTCTGCCTGTCACTTTTCAGACCTGTGCGCGCAACGACGCCCGCAGACCCCCAATCAGTCAGCCTTCGTCTGGCCGGTAACAAGTAATCTTTCCCCAAACGTCCCATGACGAAGGTTGATGTAATCTGCACCCCCTAGCGCTCACCTTTCTTCATTCCCCCCACACCGTCTCCTCCTCTACCCCTCTCTCCAACCTTCCCTCCCATAATCCCCTTCGCTCTCTTCCCCCCGCCCCGACGTCCCTCCACTCCCGACCCCCGCCCCCCTTCCGCTCATCTCCCCCCCATCCTTTCCCCCCCTCATTCCTTCCTCCCTCCTCCCCTAATCCCCTTCCTCCCCTCTCCCCCTCTATCCCTTCCCCACCCCCCCTTTCCCGTTCCCCCCCCCCTCCCCCTCCCCACCCCTCTATCCCAACGCTTGGAGGCATGAACCTCCCACAAGACCTGAGATTGCAATATCGTACTCCAACTCCCCCATCCTCACGAGCGGTACGCACGAATTGCTATGCCTGAATTCGACAAGGGTCTCGCAGTCTCTTAGTGCTCCCAGAAAGTCCTATGGCGACGGAGTTCACCCCCCCCACACCATCGGGCGCTCTCTTATCCCTATTTCAATTGGACCCTGATTGATCACGACATTGACCCAGCCGTATTCGCACTTAATGTCCCTCGGGATACCGCTTGAATAGCGGGAGTCGAGTGCCGGCCCCAATCTCACGTTTCTTCCGCGCAGGATGGTTTATGGACTCCGACATCGCCATCCAAACTTGCTTTCAAAGCGGGCGTTCATATATTTTTCTCCTTCCCCCCCTTTTTTCTTTGTTTTTCTTCGGAGATGACCTCCCGTCGCCGTTTCAACCCCTCCTTTGTTGATGGCTAGTGTTCCTCCCCCCCCATTCTCGTCCTTACGTGCTAGTTGGTCAATTTGCCATCGCACCCCCTACCGGTATTCTCTGATGACAGTTTCCCCTTGAGCTTCATGCTGAAATTATGCAATGATTTCCTTCCACCTATTTCTTATCGATTCCTGAGATGTGAGGTTAGGGCGGCCTTCTCCAATAGGCCTTCGTTAGAGGGCCCCCCTTAATGCCTCCTGATTTTCTAATTACTCGAAATTATTTGTTTCCTCAGAGGTGACTGTATTGGGCATTGACGGATCTGGCGGGCAGGCGGTCGTCAGCCTCCGCCCCCCCTCTTGGCGATACGCATCACGAGTTTCCCGGTGTGTCAGGACTCGCTTGACCCGCCAAGCCCCCTGCCGAATCCTGCATTATTTTTTTTATGCGTTGTCCGTTGCGACCGGTGTTTTTAAGTGCCACATACGGGCCGTTGGCGCGGTTTTGCGGCTTGTTATACATCCCTTCCGAAGATGGCTTGCCTTTCTCCATGGCCCTTGATATTCGAAGCAACCCCTGCAATCGATAAAGCATCCACGGGGTTATCCAAGTCACCCCCCCCCCTCGGACCCCATGCTCTATAGGCCTCCGTTCTTGGTCAAGGGTTACTGAGGACCGATCCCCTCACCTTCCTGGTCCATGGTCAGCCGCGCCCCAGTCAGTCGCTCACTTTTTCTCCACCGCCGCCGCCGAGGAGTCTGGGCGCCCCCCTCCTTTCCCCATTGCAGACTTCAACGCTTGACGTAAACCGCGACGGGCTTTGACGACCGCAACCGCGCCTTTGAATGAGTCGCGGTTGTTTTTTCGCATTGTTCTTCCTTTTTGGCACATGGCCTGCATCCTTGTCAGCATCGCCCTGGTTGAACTGCTAGGGGACCTACATAGAGGTCTTGCCCTGTCCTCGAATAGCCCTTTCCCTCCATATTGACGTCTGAGCCCTGAAAGCCCCCGAGACAGGTATTGGACCGTTCAGGCCTCTCGTCCCCTTCATTTTCGGCTTTTTTGTCCGAAGGCCCCTGAAACCATCGGCCCTCGCCAACTATACACAGCTCTCGCTCCGACGCGTCTCCCTTTTCGATCAAATCGCCGGTGTTTTTTGTTTCTTGCCCACGCCAAAGACTGCCGTTGCGCGATTTTTTCGTTCGCTGACTAGCGTCTAACAAATATTGTTGAAACCATCCTTCCCAAGACGCCTCGGCCCTGAGCGTTCATTGTTCCGATACCCCCTTCTGGAATTACTCTGGGGTTGACGGACTCCCCCCCGATTAGACTTCCCGAAGACTCTATCATTTGTTCGGTCAGGTCCCTGAACCCCTTCTCGGTCTGATCTCACACTCCTTCCCCCCCGTCGAGTATACCGCTCTTGACTCTTTTCCCCCCCACCCTTCTTCGCTTGAAAGGCCAGTCACCCCCCTTCCTCAGTAACCTTTTCAAATTAAATGAATTTCTTTGTAGATAGGCGGTGCCTTCAACCCCCTCACAAATAGACGGGACATTCCCAATTCTTCTATGTACCCTTCCATCCCTACACAACGGGTATTTATTCAAGTGCCCCGACTGCTGCCCCCCCCCCCTGCAGGAGTAAACTAATTGCCCCAGATCTACAAAAACCAAGGTCTGTTGAATTTTCGTCTCACTCGCCCCTTTCTTTTTCGTGTTTTCGACGTTGACCTGTAAGGCCAGATCTCCCTAAGATGGCCTTTTGCTCACTCTTACATACGCAGAATTGCTAACCTCACGACCCGGCGATTTTCCTTCCATACGCCACGGCCCTACCTGGCAAAAGCCTTGAGGGTGTCCTGTGCCCCCTCGAATCCGCCCCCCCCCCCCCCCACCCCCCCCCAATCCCCCCCCCCACCCCCCCGTTCAGAGGGTTAGACCAGCCCCGCAGATTTACTTGACTTTGAAGATAGCAGACCCTCGACCTCCGCTGCCCGAAATCCCTGGTACGATGCGCCCCCTTCCGGTTATCGTTCTTACGGGATTTGTGCGTTCGTACTACGGAATTAACCCCCCCCCCCACCACCCCCCCCCCCCCCCCCCCCCCCCCCTGCTCACCCCTGACCCGGGGAAACCCTTCTCGCACCTTTCTTCCGCCTCCTCACGCAGCTCGGCACTTTTCAATCGGTTCTCCCTTTTAGGTTGATGTCCTAGTCAAGTACTTGACACCCCCGCCCATACTGCCTCTCCTTTCTTGGATGCCCAAATTCTACGCAGAGTCTTACTGGAAGTCAAGTTTGAGACCGCGCCCCCTTTTTGATAGGTTGACCCTTCAAGAAGTTCCCCCCTGACATCGAGTATTAAGTCGGATAAAGGAACCCTTTACTTGCCCACGAAGGGTTTGGTGCTCACCGTACGACACATGATAGACCGTTCTCCCCCCCACCCGTCATCTTGTACAAAATTGTATGGCAGACGCACTCGATGGAGTTTTTCGCCCGTTTCGTTTCCATCTTTGTTCGAACCGTTGACTCTGCTTGTAAAAGCACTGGGCATGACATGTGCTCCTTGGTGCGAAGAATCAATCAAGTAGATTTTTGGCATAATTTGAATATACACCATCAGATCTTTTTACCTACCGATGGTTTTGTTGTTTTGAGCCTGATCGGGTACCCCCCCGGCTCGACACACTCGACGCCAACTGGCTCTCGCACCCTGCGAACAGGGCATCCCATTTTTTCCTTTCATGAGATGCACAAGGTTAAACCCCCCCCCCAGTAGCCCCAACTCCCACCACCTCTTTCACCGAAACCCTACTCTTGCCAGAAAGCCCCCTTACAGCTGCAAGAGTTAGTGATATCCCCTTTGCGAGGGAGACCCGATAGATCTTTCGAGAGGCTAAGAAAAAAAAAAAGAGGGTGGAGAGTTTGGTTCCAGGTTGAATTTATCCCCCGAACATGAAAGAAGAGAGCAGGGAACCAGGAGGGGAGGGGAACCTTCCCCTCCCGGCCGTGCCTTCCTGACTTCGAAACCTTTAATTGTTGTTCAGTAGATTTTACCTTTCAAAGCGTTCGAATAGAAAGTCCCCCCTGGAATTGGGGAACCTCAGGGAACTGTTTTCTCACCCCCACCGGCTCCTAACCCCTATGGCGACGATTCAGTTCCGCCGACTCTGCGTCTTGAAATCGACCACTTTCGAGACTGCCCTGGACTGTCCTAGGAGGTTTGCTCCTGAGTTAAGGCCCAGGAGATTGTTATCGAACTCCAAGCCAATCCCGTATCCTTTTCAAGAAAAAACTTTGGAATAAGCGAGCCTAGTTAAAAATCAGGTGTGGTCAACGCAACTGTTTTCGATTGCATGGCATCGGTTTTAACTTCCCATGCTTTGCCTGCGGGCGGGGTCTACCCCTCGGAACTGCCTTGCTGCCCGGACCCATTACCCCCCTCCGTCTTGTCTGGTGTGGTCGTGTTTATAGTTTCCATTTTTGAAACGTTTACCCTATAGAGCCCCACTTGTTCTATGAGGTTCCAGAAATCCGTAGGCGTTTCCTTTGCAACATATTAGGAATTGCCCCGTCACTCGAACACCAATAGCCACCTCCTCCCGATAATTCTTACTTTCTTCCTGAAATTCCCACCCCGCCTGTTTGCTTCTCTTGCATGCAATATTTAAGTGCGCCCCTTTTCCCCCGCACGTGGCCCATCTGCCCTCCCCCCTGGTCGTTTGTGGTGTTGCTCCTTCCACACAATCTCTCCTCAGTGATAAGAGCTCATTTGTAGTCCCCTATCGTTCCGCGCTGATTCGAGCGACCTTCCTTGTGTTGCAACCCGGTTACGTCCTGCCTTTGTGAAAGTTCTGCACGAAGCTTGTGGTTGGCAAACTCTTCCCGAGTAACGCCGATCAGTCCTAGAGGCGTCCGATAGGATGCTGAGGAGTCCCCCCCCCCCCACCCTAAAAGTCCTCACCCTACCTTACCCCTTAAAGAGTAGTCTAGCAGATGACCTAGTATGTTTCGTCCCCCCCCCGCTTAGCGAGCTCTTCTTCTCCCAAGTTCTGCGCCAGTTTTCAGCCCGGCTGCAAGATCTAGCCCGTCGTTGATGAATGTTTTTTCACCCCCCCCCCCATATGGGTTTTCCGGGGGCGGGTTTACCTCACGTCTTTTGTCCGCTTCCCGCCAAAAACATGAGCCGAAGCAGTTTGCAGTATTGGTTGGCACGGAGATAACCATGCCTCGGTTACAAAACGGGTTCCTCCTTCGAGATTTAGCTGGTCCTGTTGTCGGTTACAGGCAGGTTTCGAATGAGGTTCCCCTAAGCCACCTGCCCTTCGTGAGAAGAATCATTGTGCCTTCCCCTGGGCAATACTCTCGATGCGCAGATACAGGCACGTTGAACTATTCGGAGCATCGGACCACCGTCCCGTAGCAGTGACCATGTCACGCTTTAATCTTCTTTTTTCACAGGCCACCTCCCCCAAATGGATATTACCCGACTGAACAGCTCTACGTACCTCATGCTGTTCCCCCCGTATTACAAGGCGCTTTTCTTTGAAATGTACAAAACTAGATACCGTTTACGTCTCCGGAGAGGGCTTTAGACTCGTCACGGAGAGAGGATAAACCGAATATCGCTCCCCCCTGCCCGCTTGATAATTACTTCTGCCATTAAAGAGGCGGTTCTGACCCATTGCAAGGAGTTTTCATCGTTCCGTCATAACTTTTTCCAAGCAACTGACCCTCATCCCGATCTCCTGTTGGAAGAGTACTGAACCCCTTTTCTTCGGTGATATGCGGTGCTCGACATAAAAGTTCCCATGGTGGCCACGATCAGAACTCAATCGTGATGAATTTCAGGCTATGGATCTCCCCCTTGCCGGACTCCCCCGAATAGTATCTGGAGTGTGAAATTCGAACCGTGGACCCCTCCCCACGCAGAAGAAGACCCATGGAATCTCTTTCTCCTCCTGGGATTGTTCGGCCGGGAATTCCTCAAAACCTTCCGTTGAAGCCTGTGATGAGTTATATACTCCACTTCCTTGGCGCTGCTTACACCCCCATTCCTGATGCATCTCTTTTCCCTGACAAGAAAAACCTCTCTTTGGGACGCACCGACGCTTTATTTTCCGAATTAATAGGGATCTCCTCCGAACCCATTCGTGATGACCCGCACTTCTACTTGATAAGGGCCAATAAACACCTAATCAGAGCCCCTCTTTCTCATGACTTCCGTTCTGTAAGAGAAGACCATAGTTACCAGTCTTCGAGAGGAATTGAACTCGGTCCTCCCGAGGATCTTTTCGAGGCGGTTTCGCGATTTGTCACCCACAAACTACACTATTAAGCGCATTTCTATGGCTGGTCTTGGAAGACCCCACGATTCACCAAGGCCTCAATTCGCGCTACTTAATATAATATTCATCTCCTCCCCGTTGTTGTTATTCGATTGAAAGCCAGCAACTGAACGCCATGTTGATGGCGTGATACACTCCCACGCAACCCCCATGGAGTTAATAATCTTCCCACCCCCCCCCCCCTGCGATGTTATCCAGTATGAACCGATAATACCCCGGGACTTTCATTAGATTAGCGTAAATCCCCACTCTCGGGAGACCCGCCCTTTCCCCACAGGGTATAATGAGACAGAGCCAGAGCACCAGGATCTTGATTATGAAGGTTCCCAGCATTATACCATAGGCCAGTTCAGAGTAAAGAATTTTCTCGGACGGACACTAGTACGTCAAATAGCAGGTTCTCCTCATTCTGGATGGCTTGGAATTGCAGATCTTTGTGCTATTAAGTTCTGTAGTTCCGACATCACACGAGTCGGCATGGAGGAACCCCTACTCAAAGGCTTTGGCCGGCTGTGAATTGAATTCGACTTGAACCATTTGCCCCTCTACCATTCCTGATATTGCTGTCTTTTTCTGCTCGTCGGCGAACTCATCAGTCCCCCCCTCCAATACCCCCTTGCGCGCCTTCGGCCCTTCTTATGATAACTCCTATTCTCCCCTCCGGAGGGCTGATCGGTTAAAGATGGCTTTGCTTCGCATCCCAACCCGCAAGATAAACGACTCCCCTGTGTGGTTCTCAAGGCCCCTCGACAATGGCCGAGTCGACTTCTTGGCAATGGTTTCGTAACCAGAATACTTGCGCAATTTTTTTCATATCTCCTAGTTCATGACTACAGTGCTAACCGACCCCTCTTAGTTTATTCCGAGATTTCGATGACTCAAGAGAAGAGAAGGCAACGATAAAAGTAGAAATGGTTTTCAGACGTAACCAATTAAGAGTCTTCAGAAGGCTCCTTTATGTATTGTAAGGTAGTACCATGTTTTACTTTGAAATGGAATGGTATGTAAGGTTTGACCCTTTTTACAACTCCTGCGGAACATCCCAAGATCGTCCAGTGCACCTCTCCCAGACGACACTCGACTCGCGTCGGCAGGATCCCATAGAGAAAGTCGGATGTTCTTTCCAGGAACCGGGCTCGTCTCCCGGATTTGTCATGTAAGTGGGCCATGCCGAACCTTGAACTTGGCCGACAATATCGAACACTCTCCCTTCCGTCCCCTCGGAGCAACCATTTAGACCTCGCCGGTATCAGAGACAACTCCCCATACATGACGCGAGTTTTTTTTTTCGGAGGCCCAGTTTTTGGTAGAACTTTTGTCCATCTTTGGTGAAACCCCCTTAATTATCCAAGGCTAGATATTTCGTGACCTCGATTATTCCCTCCCTTTGTGGTAGAGACGAAGGGTAAAGGGTCTCGGTGTTTTCCGTGGACGCCGCCCAAGAATTCCATGCCATGAATATTTTGTGGGTATTTACGTAAGTGACGCGAGCGGCTCCTCCCCCCCCCCCTTCTCGGACGCATTTTCGAGAAATCTGGCCTTTTATTGATAATTTGTCCCACCCCTCTCGGTGCCCTTGCCCTGTTTCCCCCCCGGAGCCAACGTTAAACCATAATTCGTCGTCGAATATGCTGCTTGAAGATTAAAGACTCCAACAGCGATCGTGCAGTAACCCCTTCTTCTCTTGGAAGCCATACACCCCACAGAGGGTCTTCCCCTGATTCCGGACTTGCAACACGATCTGATTCCTTGGTTACCCCATCATTTTGCAACGACTAATAACATCTGTTTTCACTTTCTTGCGAGACTCTCTCGTCGTTTCTCTGCGGTCTGTCTCGTTTCTTAAGGCAGATATCCCTCAAGTATTCTGTTCCAGCACTCCTCCTTTCCTCCCGACCCTCCCTATTCGATTCTTTACCTCACGGTCTTGTCCCCCTCTCATGCCCGGACGTTATACCGTCCCGATCCTCCCTCGTACCCCCCTCTTCCATTTTCTTCTCCTCGAGAGTTTGTTTTGGTTTTTGGATTCCCCCCCTTTTTTAGTCCCTCCCTTCCCTTGACGGGGCTTTAGCCCGTACCGCAGTCATTTTCTTTTTTCTGCCTTTCTTTTTTT
>Ga0179593_1422590_pt1 | contig 12182 bp, 12 predicted proteins | sample CZODoug2_1_08_16_FD_185931 | JGI IMG/M metagenome (GOLD analysis project Ga0179593, IMG submission 185931) | Vadose zone soil fungal communities from Angelo Coast Range Reserve, California, USA - CZODoug2_1_08_16fungal (PacBio error correction) | ecosystem: Environmental > Terrestrial > Soil >... | reverse complement strand
TAGTGCGTGCTCGCCCCTTTCGTTTCCCCGGCTGTCCCGCGTTTTGTTTGCTGATTTCGCATCATTTCCTGTCGGGGGGTTCACGACAGCCTATTACCCCTACCAGTTAGTGATGTTTTTCCGATTTTCCCTCTAAGGTTTCCCTGTGTGTAATCGTGCTCTTGGCCTTTCACGTATATGACTGAGCCGCTCCCTTCTTCCTGCGGAAACCTTCTCCGCGTGTGCTTGTCCGCAAGCCCGATTCCCCCTTCCTTGCCTTTCCTCACAGGTGGGAGAATTTGCCGTTGCCCCTTAGATTATGGAACTGAAGTGGCATCAGAGCCCCACCGCTTGAGAATTTTGTTTTCAGGCTTTGTATTTTGAGCATACCTTGAGGTCCCTTTTCCTCAGGATGCGCTGTCCTCCTCGGTCTCAATTCTTCGATTGCCGGCGCCTGTACCGACTTCCTCCTCTGGGAGGACCTTTCACGGGTGCCAGTGTGGAAAGCTTCTGACCGAAGATCTTTGGACTCTTAGCATCGATATTTCGTCGAGTCTAGAAATGCAGCGAAGGTCCCCCAAGTTCCAGCTCTCCTCTTGGCGGCGGCCGGTTTTGAGTTCTTTGTCTTGCCCTGCGAACGTTGCGGCTGTGTTTTTTATTGATACTGGGCTTTTTAGTTTTTTCTCGGCTTTTTTGGGTTTTATTTTGGTGGGCTTGCGTTACTTATCCATCCTCCACCACCGTGTTTGTCTCGTAACCTATCTGTTGAAGTGGCTTTCCTTCACGCCGAGGCTTCAACTCTTTTTGTTTTAAACGTTGTTTTGGTTGAGAGATTATTATCACCTTGCGGGGTTCCCTGGCATGTCGGTCGTCCGGTTTGTAGTAGTGACCCCTCACTCCGCGACCAGCCCCGTCTTCGTCCCTCTTTACACCTCTTCCGTCGGTGGCACCTAATTCGACTGAGATATCCAGAGTTTCACTCTCGGTGACTTGTTCTTCGTTTCTTGTAAATTTCGATCTACCGTGCATTTCCACCTTTTGCTTCGGCGACTTTTCCATATGTCGATAGACCGTCGACCAGGTTGCTTTTCTCGAAGCGGTATCAAGCGCCGCATCTTTTTTCCGTGAATGCGCATCGCGTCTTTTCTCCGACTCAATTTTCGACACCTTTCTTTCCCTTTCGCTTCTACTTTTCTCGACTCCAGCACGCCTTGCCCTTTATTAGTTGGCGTTTTCCGTGATCCTGAGCGGTCTTTTTCCAAGAGGATCTGTTCGTCGGCTTCTTTGCCTTTCCCATGCTTTCATTCTCTTTTTTTTTATCTCCGGTGACTTTTGGTTTGAAAATAGGAAAGTCCCCGTCGCCTGTGTCGTTTACTCTCGTGAGGTGCGTGGTCCCTCGTTCCCACGTTGTATATGTGGTACATATAGTCATGATCTCGCGAGGGCAGCCCGTGCACCCCAAAATTCCTTGACGTTTCTTGCTTCCGCGTCTTTAGTCTCAGATCCAGATCCCAATCCTGCTGCTTCTTCCTATTCGCTGCGGTCTGACACTTCCGGTTGCTTTTTTTTTTTCGTTTTACCTAAAGAACTCCCAGCCACTATATCGTTTTTTCTTTCTCCCGGACCTTGTTCCAGAGCCTGTACGGTACAAAAGGATGCTGTCTTGCGATGATATGTATTCTTGTGTTGCCCTCTCCAATTTCCTCCTATGCTTTTCAATGCCTGTTGCCATAGCTGTTTCTTTTTTGTGTCCTGTCGTTCCTTCGCTCCGTCTCTTATGTTCGGCCTCGATTTAATCGCGCTTAGCCGATGTCTTCGCCCCCACTTCTTTAAATGTGTCACCTTCAGAGGAGTCTTCTGTGTATGTGGTTCGCTCTGGTTTCCCGTAGACTTTCTTTATACCGGTATTCCCCCAAAGCTTACATCGAACCACGGCTTCGACGCCGCGGTGCCCCTGTTTTGCTTAACCTTTGGCTAGGGTCCAAATGCCTCTTTGTCCCTGCACGACAATGGCGTTCTTCCTTTTACATTTTTCGCCCGCCATTTCTCTGTTGCCTGTCACTACAATGTCGCCGTGAAACGCGCAACCCTCCTAGGCAGCGATGTTTTTGTGTCTTTTTGCTCGCGTCTTGCTTGCGTACTCGCGATCTGTTTCCGTCGGTTCTTTCTCTTGGGGTGTTGAGGGTTTGCTTAGCTTTCACGGCTGATCCCTGTTTAACCCCCGCAGCAAATTTTCTTCGAGATATTTTGGCCCCCTTGTTCGGTTGGGTGCCTCCGCGCGTGCCTCCCTTTTGCTCAAAATACGCTGTACGCTCGCGCTATCAACCTACCTGTGCGACCCTTCGTTCCTTTGCTTTTCCCCTTCGCCTTCATGTCGGAGGACCCTCCCTCATCTGCCTGATCAGGTCCTCGTTCGAGATCAATTCTGGTCTTTCCCCTTCACTTGTCAGGCCCTCACTCGATGACCATTCAGCCTCCCTGTATCTCTTTCTTCCCCTCCCTACGTTTGTTTTTTTTCTGATTTCCCGTTGCGCGTGAGTTTCAGTATCTGCGGAATTATTATGTGACTTCTCATTCACCCTGAAGGTTTGCAGCCTTCTTGCCTTTTAATCGGCGCTGTGCGGGTGTCTCGTTTGCTCCCTTCGTTTTTTGCAGCAGGGTTGCACCTGATCAAGTAATCTTTCCCTTGTCCTTTTGTCTTATGTCGCTCTTCCTTGATTTTGTCATGATGGGCCCGCGCGGAGTTTCCATGAATCTTCGTTTGTGCAAGCTCCCCGATATCTCTTGCCCGGTTGCCTTTTCTCAGCCGTGGTGCTTTCTTTTATTTGTCCCTTTTGCTCTGCCCCATCTCGGCTGGTGACGCGGCGGGCCTCTGTTGCAAGTCCCAAAATTAAAAATTCTTTATGGGGGCTTGTTTCCACCTGAATCTCGACATTTCGGCCTTTTTCTGATGCAACGAAGGTGAACTTGTGCTGGCTCCTTTGTCTTCCTCCCCTCAGAAAATTGGGCCCGGGGCTTTTCCAATTCCCATTCTTTTCCCCTATCCCCTTTTTTCAGGGCTTTTCGGCGGGCGGTTTTTTTCTTACTTTAGTTGAAGATTTGTTTTTCTCAGAGCTTGCTTGGACACGTTTTACTTGACTTTTGTCTTGGCCTCTGTCCCTTGCCGTTTGCGAGCACTGGTTTCTTTGCGGTGGTGTTCCTCCCTTCCCTCAAAGATGAGTCGCAGGCCAATGTCTTTCTTCTTTAGTTCTCTTTTCTTCGGATTCGGCGCTTTTTCACTGACTTTGAGTCTATGCAGATATATTTGTGATTTTCCAGGCATTGATTCTTTTTATGTTGGCTCTTCCCCCATTTTTTTCTTTCTGCCAGGCGCAAACTTTGCGTATCCTTGGATTGCTTCTTTGACTTTTACGCGTGCAGCTCCTTCGGTCGCTGTCGCTTCAGCTTAGTTGTTTGTTTTCGCCTCCCACTCGTGCGAGAACCAGACTTTCTCCTGTTTCATTGGCGGACTCAGTCTTTTCCCTGAGATGTTATCGTCTCTCCCAGAGCCGTGATGCGATGAAGCTGCCCGTTTTTAACGTTTCTCTGCGGTTCCCGGTGAGATTTTCGCTACGTCTTCCCCCCCCCTTCGGGAACACGTACTTTGATTAATTGAGGGTGCAGTGTCCGCATTTCCTACCTGGGAAGGATAACCCCTTGATCGTGTGCAGTAGGTTTCTTTCGATTCAAGTGTTTTTTCTCTCCGACATGCGGAACCCGTCTTGTTGTTACCAAAGCCCGCGTTGCTCCCTCCCTGACTTGGGTCTGATTTTCGTTGTCGAATCTTGTCTTGCTTTCTGAATTGTTTGGGATAGCGCGTCGCGACCTTTTCTTCTGGTTTTGTTGGCGAACTTTTGTTTGATCAAAAGCGCATGTGTTATCTCTTTTTTGAGAGTTCTAATGATACAGCTTTCTTGCCGCTGTTCCTGACCTCCTGGGAGTATTTTTTTTTTTCGCGCTTCGATCGGACAGATGGTAGTTCTAAGCAGAAGTGAGTTTTTTTTGGGACGATGATCGTCGCTGTTTTTTTCTTATTTTCTTTAGAATGCAGACGAGGTTCCCCCTTTCCCTAATTTTTTTCTTTTTTTCTCTTGTGAGGCTTCCCCCGCCGAGGCGGGGTATGATCTGGGCGTAATCGTGCTGTGTCGGGAGGTGGTGGGTTTGGTTCTCTACTACTGTCCCTAAATGGTCTCCAGCCCTCTCCGCCGTGTTTCTTGTTGCATCTTAGATTTCTTCGCCATTCGCTCTTTTCAGTGGGTTTTCTCTTTTCATTCTTTTCGTGTTGTGCCATCCACCTGTCCTGTCGCGTGGAATCCCGGTTGGTTTTTTCTTAAACCAAGAAAACAACTCTTACTCACCTCTTCATACCATACAATCCCCCCCCTCCGCATTGTTCTTCCTTTTTTTGCTCGCCCCATCTTCCTTTTGAAATTGCTCTTGATGCTTAGAGTCGACTTCTTCACTCGATTTTTTCTCCCTCCTTCGCGTATCCTTTTCCCTTCTGATCGGACCGCGTAAGCTTCCCTCGTCTAGAAGCGTCTCTCCCGTATTTCCTCATCGCGACCGCGTTAATTCCGGATTTTCTCCTTCAGTTATTTTTTTCCATCCATGCCTTGAACCTCCCCTTCGTTGTTGATTTTCCATTCTTCCTTTTGAAAGAAGAACGCAGATTCGCACTTCCTTCGTTTTTTCCCTCTTCAGGTTTTTTTTTTCATCTGGTCTTTCCGTCCCTTCCTTCTTGATGTCCTTCAGTTTGCTTTCTTTTTGCTCCCAGCTTTCGATCTGTAAGCTTGACTCATTAATCCTTCCGCTTTCACCATCTTTTGATTCCTATCTCCTGGTCATGTGTCTCTTTTTGCGTTCCCGACCTCTCCCAGTTGTTATGAGACATCTTTCGAACCGAGGGAGTAAGGGAAGATGTCTCTCTGCGAAGAATTTATCTTTTGTTTGAAGGCTATCGGCTATCCCTCCCTACTTTCCCCGCTCGCCACCTGTAATGTGTATGCCCTGGGTTGTTTTTTTAAAACCCCCTAAGCAGCTTCGCGATTCGGAGCGTCTTCTTTTTACGTGGCGGTCAATCCAAGGATGTTTCGTTTTTGTGGTCTCCCCTCTTCTCGTTTGCAGCCCCCCCCCCACCTTCGCCCTTTGTTATCGCTTTTCCACACTTGCCTCTTCTGCGGTTCTCGTGTAGTAAAGTTGCGCCCTTCCATCCTCTTTTCGATTTTCCTGCAGCCCTCTCTTTAAGCGTTCCGAGCCATTCTTGACACTCCACAGTCCAAAATGATTCTTCTTCTGACCTGGGTCTGTGTAGCCTGGTGTCTCTCCTCTGTTACTTTCTTAGCTGACCTCTTCAATCTTCAATCCGCAACCCTGAACTGCAACCTAACTACTTGACGGGACCCCACTTTTTAGTTCCCATTGTTTTGGAACTTTCCGGAATCTCTTTCCTTGAAATCTCCTTGCGAACTTCTAGTCCCCTTTTTTGCTATTGTCGCGTTCCCTTCTTAAAAATCTAGTCGCGCTGTTTTTGTCTGTCCTCGCTGAGCAGCGGTCACCTTTCGCGATATGTTGCTTCTCAGATCTGTAACCGTGTCTGCCCCCCCTCCTCTTCCTTTGATTTCCCTTGCCCCCCCCCAAGAAAGCCCCTGTATCGGAGCCTGGATGTACAAAGGGTCTTTCTGTTTGGCCCTCCTGCGTGCCACTTACCTTTCCTTAATTCTGATAGCCTTCTAGATTATATAATAATCTGCTTTTTGCCGAAAACATTACCCGCTTGAGTAGGGCTGTTTCTTTCTGTTTCCCCCTTCCTTTTTTCTTATTCCCCTCGCGTTCCCGACGATTGTCGCACTATTTTTTGGATTGTCAGTCATCCCTCTACTTGGCATCACTCCTTTTTTAGCCTTCTCCGCAGCCCTGCCTGAGGTTGACATCGCTTTTTTTATAAATTTCGTCCCTCCTCAGTCTTTTTTTCTCCTTTTCCCCTCCTCCTTTTTTTTTTTTCGATCCTTTTTTTTGTTGTATCCTGATTTTCACGCTGTTCGCGGATGTTGCTGTTTCAGTGTGTAGATTCAACGGCCAAGTGGGTTTGTTGGTTGCCTGCGGTCTTCGGTATTGTGAATCCTTCCTTTTCTTTTGGAATCGTCTCGAGCTTGCGTCTTCGATTCCTGGCTTGGGAGACTGCTGACACTTTTTGTATTTTGTCGTTTTTTTTTCCCCCATGTCCATTTTTTTTTTTTGTTATATATCCGTATCCTTCTCCCCTTTCTTTTGTGTATGTCCCGGAGTGTCGAGATGATTTTGAGTGTGCACAGAGAGTACCGCCCCGTTCTCCTCTTTTTTTTCCTATCCTTTTTTCTGGTTCTTTTCCTTTTTCTCCTTCTTCGTGTGCTCTTGAAACACTTCCCGTTCTTCTTGATCGCTTTTTTTTTTGTGTTTTGCCTGTGCTGAGAGAGTCCCTTCATCCCCCCTAAATGCGGGTGAGTTCTTCTTTGTTGTGCCTTTCCGTTTTCTAAGCCCCGACCAAATTTCCGATTTCCTTTCTCCCTCGTTTCTTAAGTGTCCCAAATGTCTGGATTGCACTGGTTTTCCGAAGTCATTCAGGTATTTTTAATGGTTTTTATTCCACTGGCATTTTACACCAATTTCTCCTTGTTTAATTTCCCCCTTCCGTTTTCTGGTTGTTGTGCGTTCTTTTTCTTTGATTCCCGCTTTTGCCTACTGTAGTTCACGAGATGGCTGTTTTTTTTTTTAAACGTGTACCATGCCAGGCATAGTGCATCCGTTAGACTGTTTATGTATGCAGTTCTCTTTGAGGTTCTTTTTTCTTGCTTTCTTTCACCCGTGCTCGCTTTATCTTCTTTTTTCTGCGCCTCTGCCCTTTCTTGATTTTGGTCTACCTTTCCCTGCGCTGGGATGTTTGAAGTTGCTGTACGCGGTCTTTGTCAGACCTCCGGGTTTTCACAATTTGGCCTGTGTCTACATTTGATTTTTTCGATTTTTGTAGCTTGTCAAACTCTGATGTCAATCTACTGATTAAGCTGTTACAACCCTTCTCGTACTGATTATCTCTTGTTATTCGCTATCAGGCTAATCGGATTCCTTTCTCTCTCAGCGATTGTTCTTCTCCTTATTTTTTCCCGCCGGTCAATGTGAATTCGAACCGCTTCGTTTGCAACTCTGGTTTTTGGCTGGTTCTTGCTTCTTGTCCCGCGCTGGAATCGCTCTTAAATGCGGTCGGAATCGCAAGAGAAGGTTTTTTTTTTCACGGACCCGACCGTTGTCTTTTAAGACTTGTATTTTCCCTATAGCTTTCCCGTCGGGGAACCCCCTCCCCTTCTTTTTTGACTTCCCCATACCTTCGTCCTTCCTTGTGAATCTCCTCTTTTTCCCCTGCGGAAGGTATAATGCTCGTTTCTATATGTTCACTTTCCCCTTGGATATTCTTTTCGAAAGCTTTTGTTGCCGATCTGATTGCGTCCTTCTTTCTTGAACCTTCGGTCTTAAAGAAGAGTTTTACACTTCCAAGTCGGTAGAGTACAGCTGAATGATTTTTTTTTTTTTTGTGTGGTGATCTTTTTTAGTGCTTGATTTCTTCCTTAAGAATGTTGATCACACCCCCTCCCCCCCCTTCTCCCCTTTCTTTTTTTTCACCCCCTGTCTACCCCCCTTTCTTCTTGGCTTGTTTTTGTTCTTACCACCTGCTACTGTTGAATCCATTTTTTTCGTAAGGGTGTCTTTGTCGCTTGTTGTCGTTCTGCAAGCTTTGTTGACCTATGTTTACTAGACAGATTGTGCGGAGTCGCTTTGTCTCCGCTCCCAATAGCCTCGTCGACCTGGCGGGTTCGCCCCATTCCATTATTTTCTTTTTTCAGTGTAACAGATTGGAAATGAGTGACTTTTTGCGAGAGGGTTCTTGTGACGCTTGCTTGCTTCTTCCTAAGTCCGTCTGAATTTGATGCGCTGATTCCTCAAACGTTTCCCCGGAAGTGTTTTTCCGTTGGATTTTGTGCGCCCCCCTCGTTCGTGAGGTTAAGGTATTTGCCGAACCTTTTTTTTATCCATACTTTTTTTTCTTTTGTTTTGCTTGTTTTGTTTCTTTTTTTTTTTTTTTTTATTTTTTTTTTCCTCCCGCGTGGTGTATGCTCTTTGAGGTTTTTTTTTTTTCTTTTTAGGTGTTCGTGGTTGTCAGACAAACGTTTGCTTCTTGTGTTTTTTTTTGACCGCCGTGCTCGCAGTTTTATTGTTTTTCCAACACCGCGCATGGTTCTGAAGCTTCTGATCTTTCGCCGTCCTTTTTTGGGTCTTTTTTGTGCTGTGTTGTTGTCGGAGACTTGAAGACAAGATTTTCTTTCTTTTGACCAACACGGTTTAGCATCGTTTTCTGATCCGCGTTGATGATAAGTCGATCCCCCCACAGTCCCCCGAGTGACCAACTGTCTTCCTTCCCCTATCAGAAGACGCCGCAACCTGTTCTGGCTTTCTAAGCCTCTCCCCATTTTTTCATAAATAAACTCTTCTTGGACACCTTTGTTCTCGCTTCCTCTTCATTTCTAGACGACTTCCCGATTTGTTTTAATCTCCTCACTTTTTTTCTTTTATCTTTTTTCAATCGTCTCTTCTTATGCGTACCTTCTCTCTGCCCGCGCGATTGACATACGTTACTGCGCCTCACTATGGTTGTTCCTCGGAGACTTGCATCTCTGTGCTTTTTTGATTCTTGGTCTTCGTCCACTCAGCCTTTTGTCCACCGTGTTGTCTATCCCACTTCGTTCCCGTCGCCACTAATCCTCTATTTGCCATTCCCTTTTTTTACTGAATTCAGGTTGAGAGCGCTTGTTCTTCCTGGAAAGCGCGATTCTTGTCGTCCGCAGTGTCGTGCTTGCTTGCTGATTTCTGAATTCCCCGTGTCTTGTTGCTCGATCTCCTGGGATCTTCTGTTTGAACAAATCGGAAGGTCTTTTCCGCTGTTGATGTTCGTGTGTACTGTTCATGTGTAGGTTCCCCTCCGTTCAAGGCGAAATTCTCCGTCGCTTTATGAATCAGCTTGTGCAGCCCCCTGCTACGCGTCTGGATCGCCTGCTGTTGGTCTTATTTCGCTTTATCCCCTGGTCGATAAGCCGCAAATGCCAGCTCCAGGCTGCTTTTGCCTCCGTTATTGGCTTTGTGTCGCGAAAAAATTGTTCTCATGCCCCGTTCTGTGCCCCCGTCGCTCTGTCTTGTCAGTTTGAGGTCATGTTCCATGTTTCGGTTCGTCGGAAATAGGATTTTTCTTTCTTTTTTTTTTTTTTTTTGCCCGGTTCCCCCCTTGTGGATCCAACATCTTTTCGTTTGCTCTGTTCCAACATTCTCATTGCTATGTATCACTTGCTGTGCCACCTCCCTTTTCTTGTTTTTTCGGCCGCTGTCGTAGCGTGCCAGTTTCCCTCTCTCTGCTGATGTACCTCTGAATTGGGGCCCTCTTTCTTGTACGATTTACTTTTTTTTCCCATCCCAGCAAATCACTGCTCCTGGCTTAGATTTTGCCTTGTCTTCTTTTATTTTTGGCCGTTCGCTTTTTCTTTCCCCCCACGCGATCGAAAACGCTCCGAACTGCTTTTTTACCAAAATTTTGTTCCCCGTCGTGTGACAATTTCAATTTTTCGTGTCTGCTGACTTTCGCCCTGCCCTTTCTTCTTGTTTCATCTCGAATATGGTACTCTTTTTTCTCGGCCCCAACAATCTCCTGTCCGCGCGATTTGCTCGTTTTTTCGCTCTGTTCAATTCTCGATCTTTGCGCGTCTGTCTTTCCTCTTAGCTTTTCTCTCTTTCATGTTCAATCTCCCTGTACCTGTTGGAGAATCTGTGAACAAGAGTTTCTTTTTTTGACCTCGGGTGCGTGCCTGTAGAGGATTCAACCATCTAAGTAGCGTCTTTTAAAAAAATGTGCCGCCCCTTCTTTCTCTTTCTTTGATTTTCTTTGTTCTTTTGCCAGTTTTTCGTCATTCCCGCTTCTTCGAAGCTCCCCGTCCTGCATCTTCCTTCGATGTAAACTTGCCCTTTGTATATCTTCCACCCCTCCCCTTACTGCCAGTGATGAATCCTCGCCCAAATTTTTATCCCTCTCTCGTACTCTCCTTTCTTTTTTTGTCTATGAGCTTAGCCTTTGCCGTTCCTTCTTTCCCCTATGCCTCGGTCACAATTTCTGTTGTACTTTCTTCCCCGGAAAGTCTCATTATCGCTTGTCGTGGTTTATTTATTGCTCGGAATGTAGATGATTTTTTATGTACTGTCTCTTGAACGCTTGGCGTGCTGTAGCTAGTCCATTTTAGTCCCATTTTTCTGCAGATTTCTCTTCGCCGTCTCTCTCGAGCGTTTTTCCCCCATCCTTGGTTATTTTAGCTTCTCAGCTTGCTTTGGACCCCTTGGGTCTATCTCGCTTCTTTGTGGGCCCCCCTCGCGAAATGTAGTTGGGCCTTTCTCGATTCTTCGATTACCTTTTGTTGCTTTTTGTCGGTCAGGCTTTTTTTTCTCTCTTCACCCTCGGACTAATCTTTTCCTTTTTTGTTTTGCTTTATTTTTTTCCTCTTGCGCATTTGAGCGCGCAAGCCCACCCCCCATCGGCGGTTATTTGTTTGCTCTTTCCTTTTTCTCGCGACAATTTCTCTGTTTAGTTTCATGCCTGTGGAAGTGCTGCGCATTATGGTGTCAGCAACCTTTTTTTTGATTCCGAATCCCCCTTTGCCCTCTTCACATACTTTTTCGCTTGGCCCCTCGTGCGGCCTTTTCCTTCTTCCCTCTTTCACGCTTGGCCACCAGCTTACATCGCGTCTCGGGTAATGTGCGATGATTTTCGCCAGTCTCATGCCAGCTCAGCCTTTTTTTTCCCTCCCTCTTGGTTATTTTGTGTTGTCGACGTCTATACTTACCCCGCTGCGCGCGCTTGTCCTCGCGAGGCTCGCATGCTCTGTTTTTTCCTGCTCCGTCCCGGTTTTTGTCCTTCGGCGTCCCTTTTCCATTCTTTTTTTGAGTTTTCTGTTCCCGTGCTGATTCTATGTCTCCCTCCACCCCTAGCGTGAAGTACCAGTCTTGTCTTTCTTTCGTTCTCCCCCTCCAACGGCTTCTTTTTTTTCTTACTTTTATCCCGTTTTTGTTGGATTTCCGCTTCCTCTAGGATCGTAGCCTTCTTTTTTTTCTCTTCGTTGTCTTTTTTGGGACCGCCGCAACCGTTATGAAGTTCATCCCTGATCTTGGTGTGGCATTCTGGCGTTCATTTGGCGTCGTCTTTTTGTAAGGAAAGCGCTGTGCGTTGTGACTTGTGATGTTTTCTTAAAAAGAGTGCGGCCTTTCTTCGCCTCCGTCGTGTTTATGTTCTTCCGCTTCTTCCCGTGCGTTTTTTTTTTCTTTTCGCATTTACTGTTGAAAAGGCTGTTTTCATCCTAGTAGCATTCTCGACGTCATTACCAGGCATCCGTCCTTTCCGCCTTCACTTGTTTGGACTTCTCGGTTTTTTCGCTGTGCAAGCTGGACCTGGCTCTATTCCCTGCTGCATTTTTTTGTTTCCCCCCCTCTTTCCTCTGGACGTAAAGACCTTCGATGCTCCCCCTCCTGACTTCCTTGCGTCGTGCACCTCCCTTTCTTTTTTTGTGTTCCTTTGATTTTTTTTTTTTTTTTTTTCTCTTTTTTATGGTGAGTATGCCTTCAGTCCTGTGGATCCTGCGGCGGATCTCTCTTTCATGGCCTTTCGTTTTCGCCTCCCTTTGTTGGTGATCCAATTCTGGATCGACTTTTTTCCTGCGTCCCTTCTTTTGAATGACCCTCTTTCTTGTTTTCGCTTTTGTCCGTTTCAATGGCGCTGGCGTGTCCCCCCCCCCATGGCGCTTTCTTGATCTGTTTTGTTTTTTGCGTCTCTGCTAATGTAGTGTGATGGTTATGATTTTTGGGGCCTGCTGGTGTGCACTCGAGATCTAAGTTCCGGTTAGATTAAATCAGCGTTTTTTCGGCGCCTAATATGTTCACCTAATGATTTTTTTCGTGTTTTCGTTTGATCCTTGTGTCTGACACGTTTTCGGTTTTCTGATCTGTTTCGGCTGGACTCCTTGATTGTCGCCTCTTTGTTTGGTTCCCTCTCCCTCACCCCAGGAGTCGACCGACTGCGTTTGTATTTTTGAACCTTTCCCTCTATTTGG
>Ga0179593_1368580_pt1 | contig 12182 bp, 8 predicted proteins | sample CZODoug2_1_08_16_FD_185931 | JGI IMG/M metagenome (GOLD analysis project Ga0179593, IMG submission 185931) | Vadose zone soil fungal communities from Angelo Coast Range Reserve, California, USA - CZODoug2_1_08_16fungal (PacBio error correction) | ecosystem: Environmental > Terrestrial > Soil >... | reverse complement strand
CCTGGTAACCCTCCCGCGGCTAAACCTTTTTTCCGGAAAGGGCGATGAGTTTTCTAATCTAAAGATCCCTCCCCAAGAGCCCCACCATACCGTACAAAAGATCTTTTCTCCTTGCACGCCGATCGAAAATGTTTTCTATCCTTATGAATAATATTGGAAGAGTGAGTCCCCGTACGATAGAAATTAACACTGCTTTCTCTTCTTTCAAGGATACCCTCGGAATTATTTCACATTCCTCTCTTTTTTTACTCCCCCTCGTTGTTGTTCCCTCCGATTTCTTAGTTTGCTTTTATAGGATAGACTTTACATTCCTGATACGGCCTCTTTTGATGAAAGAGTGTTACTTTTCCAGAGTGTTGTCTTCCACCATTAATTTCCTCAGGAAAAAAATCAGATTTCTTCCGTCCTTCTTGTGCCATTGATCTGTCCGATTTTTCTGAACGTAGTGTTTCTTTTACCCGCGTAGATCGCTTCTGACCCATTTACGACCCACATCCCAACTTCATTTTGAGCCAGTCTTTTGGCTAAAAGGATGCAAATCCCCCCTTGAGAGTACTTTGTCTAGATAGATAGTGAAGAGTAAGAGTCTGAGCGGGCCGTTTTCTGTCCATTCTTTTTTCTCGAAACGTCCCTATAAAAGCCACCCTCCCCCTTCCCTTAGATGCGTTCATAAGGCAACGATTTTATCTCATTCAATGATAGGTTATTCTGGCCAATCTCCTTCGCGTCCGTGAAAAATTAGTACTAGCACCAAGATTTCCCTATGCGAGAGTAGACTTCTATTTTTTTCGATCTGCATAGTTCCTGTCCAACTTGTTTTTTTCAGCGATGTGTCGGGACGAGAACTCCTGGACGGTCGCGTACCAATTCATCGGCAACTCTTTTTTGACGTCCATAGGAGAACGATCGAACTCGAACCCTTTTCCACCACTCGTCGGTGACTCTTCCTTCCCAGGGAACGATCTGCTGACAGGTTTCACCTCTTTGTGGGGATTTTTCTTTCCTTATCCATATGAAGCTCTCCAGAGGAGCCCTTCGCCTCGCGTTCTCGCATAAGGTCTGTTGGAGATCCCGGGATCATTGACCACACTGGCGGTTATTGGACTTCTTCTCCAGGAGACTGGTCTTAGCGGATGATGTCCCTTAACTCTGCTATTTTTTTTTATTTTATTACATTTCAGAGCTGAATCTCCCCGTCGCCCCCCCCCCGAGACCTCATCCCAAAAACCCACCCCCCACCCAGACAGTTCAAGAGAGAAAATGTGTGAACGTTTCCCCTTCCCATTCGGCATGTTTGTTCTCTTCACGATGATCTTCCACCCGCCACCCCCTACAGGTCCTTCCTTGACTCAAACCTGACTCGAAAGGAGCAGCCATGGTAAAAGAATTTATTTCCCCTCCCCGATACGACCCTAATGTTCGAGCCTAACAAGGATTTGAGCAGCTTTTAGAACCATGCTTTTTTTTACCATTATTCACGGATCCGAGGGCAAGTGGGATGTTTTTGGAACTCTTTCCTTCGCTGCGCACACAGTGTAATTCTTAGTGTTCTAGGGTGACACCACAACGTCGGTCTCGCCCATGCAAACTTTGTCCCATCTCGGTTCAAGATTCGCAAAGGCTTTGGTGAAGGTCTACTTTTTCCCCTTTCTGCCCATTCCGAGCTCTCATCGACGTCCTGCCCTTTAGTTCGCTACTGTCCTAAGTAATCCTTTTGGCGCTCCAATGCAACGGTCCTCGTTTAATTTTTTTCCAGTTTTTCTTTACCCTCATAACTTCGTTTTTATCCCCAGACGCGCACGACATGGCACCCGGGAAAAGTCAGGGAAAGAGTCGGCGGGTCTCGTTTTAGCAGCCAAATAGCACCCCTCCCCAACCCGTGCCCCCCTGAAAAAACAAGCTTATGGTACCCTAGAGTCTCACCCTCCCATTTTGTGCAATTAAGTTTCTTACCGATTCCGTTTTTTGTGAGACCGAAGAGCGGGTTTTTTGCAATACAAGCAGGTGCCTATCCTTTGCCTTTTTTCGTACAGCCCGGGAATGCGGAGGCCGGCTTCCAAATTTTCCTTTCCCCTTTAGCTTCTGTAGGTATTTGCCCCGATGGGAGGCAGCAGATTTTTGTAACTTCTTCCCCCTGTGCTCAGCGACGATTGCGGTGCATTTTACGATGTTACTAACCTGCGCCCCTGATATGAATTACGTGGCTCCCCCTTCAGGCCATCTATAATTTGCGCCAGTCAGCTGCCAGTCGCTCGAGTCCACATTCATCCATCCATATTAATTGCAGTTTTCCTCCATCGTCTGTCGAAGATCGTCGACGATTCAAATAAAGCCCCCTCAGCGGTGGTGTGGAGGCCCTGGTTTTAGAAAACCTCGAGGTGCTCCCAGAACTTAAAATAGGCCGTCCGGAGCCTCCTTGAACCAAGCCAATCCTCGGGGCCTGTTTAACAGATTTCTACTGCACGGACCCGCTGTAAAAAACCCTCCCCCCCCTCCTTTTGGCCTTTTCTGCCTGCTAGGGTCCCAACACCCTTTGAGAAGTTTTTGTTAAGTGAGCGTGTCCCTCTCCACGTGCCCTCCCCTGTGAACATCTCCCTCACCGGTTCCCCCCCCCTCGAACTAGCATTCTACCACCAATGTACCTCCTTCAAAAAACCCAGCCTGGACGCGCGTGTCCCAGGGATAATATGTACACTTGCCCTTTCTTGTTCCTTCCAGCTCTCCAGATACCTGGTTCCGACCTCGCCGTTTGCGGACCACCCCCGCATGCTTAACAGTGTAGGTGGATAATGTCGCGGTCTGAGCGCTCTTAGGATGCATGGATTATGACCTGCTGTAAAAGTACGGATTTTTGTAGACCTGCCTCTGGTTCGCCTTGCTTTCGTCTGTCGCTTCCTATTGACGTATCGCTCTATTCTCCCCCTTTTGTGGGCCCTACATAAGTTTCGACGCAGAAGGTCCGCGCCGTCCCCCTCACGGTTATCTTAACATTCCTGCTCCCTTTAATTATTGTTGCAAAATTAGTCGAGTCAAGGCTAGCTAAACTGATCTTTTTTCAATTTCCTACTAGGCTCTTGCCAGGGGCAAGCTTCGCGTTTTGCCTATCCTCCCATGTTTTCCCTCTCCCCCGGTATCCTCCTCCGGTGATGTCTCCTTCGAGTCTACTTGTTACCCTCCTGAATACATGTTTTCTCTGGCTCTTGAAAAAATTAACCCCCCTTACTTGGGCCCACCTTGATCTGCACTCGGCTTACCATAGTAGTACTCCCCAGTCCTAACTTTCAATCCCCTGATTCCAGGGATGAATTACCAGTCGTCCTGCTTGAATTTTCATGCGGTTGTCCTGCAGGAGTGTATTAGAGACCTCAGGGCACCCCCCCTTCTCCCTATAACTTCCTCCTCTTTGTGTTATTTTTGTGACGAGAGATCCATTATTTCGTAAGGTTACAGGATAGCGGCAACTTGCTTCTAATGAATTTCAGTACGTCCTGATTTATTTTGATCGCGGTTGCGCCTTGTGCCATGTACCCCCCCCCCCCTCCATGGCAAAATGTTGCCGATAATTTTTTCCGACATTGAGCCCCTAGATGGTTGAGCGATTCTTCGGTGCCTCCCGTCTACTCACTGTTTCCAGCCCACTCATCTTGATGTCTCCATGACCTTACTGCGGCCGGCTCCCTCGGTTACTTGCGTTTTCTTCCTTCGCGCTGCTCTTCGAAATCCAGATCGGTTTTTGACGTGCTAGGGATCTAGGTAGTCATTTTTCCGCGTGCCTGTCTCTTCCTAATTTCCCCCCACCTCGGCCCCAGCCAGCGGTCCCCCTTCTCCCCCCCTTCCGTAGCCGTAGATAGGTAGATAGGTTCCTCCAATTTTGTCCCAAGAATGCCCTTAATGGACCGACCCTAGAAGTCCTGAAATCAGTGCCGACGTAGAAAACCTGGCCTTTTCATAAGGCACTCTGTCTTCCCTTAGCTATTACCGCCGTATCTACCTTATAAACGCAACCCTGTAGAAGGTTTTGACACAGATGTACCTTTTATGAAATGGGTCCCGTATCCTTACACCGGAGAACCTGCCAAGGTCTCTTTTCCTAGCTACTTATAGGAGAACCTATTCGTTTTTGCTAGGTATGTGATATAGAGGTGCTTTTTCGGAGAGTCCCCTTCCTTGTTCACAGTTTGTTTTGATCCTGCCCTTCTAACGATTGGCCAAGATGTAGCCAAGCGTTATACCCCGTAGAATGACGCGCCCCCCGCCCTTTTTATTTGTTCCTTTCTCCGCTGGCGTAGTGAAGTATGAGTACGTGGAAACTCCACGAGATTTTCTTGTATCTTCTTTCTCTCATTACAGAGAATATGTACTCCGCCTCATTAATTGACAACTTTTTTTTTTTACCACTGGGGTTTTCAAGTAACGATTCTGTGTCCAATTCCCTCAACGCAGCAGAGAATTCTGGGTCCTACCCCTGCCCGAGATAGGCGTAGCCCCTCTTTCGCGCAGTCGCCGATCGAGACGGGATGATTAAGTAGCCATCCTCTTCGCTCATTTTTGAACTTCTTTTCATTCCTTTATCTTCCACTTTCCCCCGGAACGGCAAGAGCGCCATATAATAGTTTATCGTGTCACCCTTTCCGTTTCAGTTTTATCCAGATCCTTAGTGCGTTGAGCAAATGCAACTGAGCTGTCGCCCCATCATTCCGAACGTTACCAGCTCCCCATTTCAGAAGATGACCTTCCTGAACTTTCTATCTCACTTATGACAGTTTCTGAATGTTTTCTCTGTCCCCCCCAATAGCACTCTGTTCCTGAAGAAACACGAAGATGTGAGTAATTCACCACGTATCTAGGTCATTCCCGCTGTTTAATTGAAACGTTTCTTTATAGGCATCACTTTACCATATGATGCGGCCTTGGGTCTTTTCCCATTTTGTGTTTTTTTTTAAACCGGTTCGTGTTCCAAAGCCCCGTGAGCTTTTTTCTGCAGGGTTAATGCCTGTGATACCTCATTCCGTACGTCGTCACCTCTGGGTGGGTACCTCCGGACCTCCTCAGAATCAATCCTACGCCTGTCTGGACCCTTGGCCCCATTGACAGTCTCCACGGTCACATGCTATTTCTTTAATGACCCGGTTCTTTTGCGCGTCTCGTCCTGATCGGGTTAGTACCGCCCTGTGCCTTCATGAAGCGATCTTTTCGTTGTCATCATCACTTTCACCTGATGTCGTAATCCCAACACAGAGCTTAACCAACAATAGGTACCCAAAGAACTCGACAATAACAAAAACACATTTTTTCTCAACGCCAAAAAACAAATTTCTGCCTTGAATCTCTTTTTTTCATTTGGAACCACACTCAAAATCACAACTTAACCTTCATACCGTTTTTCGCCTGGTCTTTTTTCTCAAATACATTTTCACACTTCTCACCCTTTTTTTTTTTTTTCTTTCTTACCCTTGTACATTCTCTACCACTCTCTCAGTCCTTTTTTGTTTCCCACCCCACCCCAACACCAAACCCCCCCACCCACCCCCACTACCCACCGCCGACACCCCCCAACCAACTTCACCCCACCCACCACAACCCACAACAAACCCTAGTTTAACACCCGGCAAAAACTTACAGAGAGACTAAACTAACATAAAACCGTGTCGGCGCGAAATAGCATACAGTTAGTAATTTTGGTCGGTGTGGCGAAGGAACCCGCCGCATGAGTATGCCAATCAAATTGCCGACTTCCTCTCACAAGATCCCACAACACCCCTCCCCCAACCTATCCCACTGAGGGATCTTCTCCTGTTTTTCAATTTAGTTCAGCCGGGTCCCGACACAAACGTCTCCGGTTTTTTTAACCACCCCGTGTTGCCCGCCCCCCCGCCGGCGCGCCCCTTTCGCCCTTTGAGTTGGTGCGCATCATGACACCCCCGAGCACTTTGCCCCAACACCACAACTTCCAACACAACCATCACAACCCGGGCTGTCCGCGCCCCACAGTCGGCCCCACACAAACACAAAACCCTTCAAAACCAAAAAAATTGTCCTCCCAAACCGCCCCTAGGTGCAAACCACATTGCGTCTCCACCAAACATAACGGCCGCATCACCGCCCACAATGCTTCCGCTTCTGGTTGATATTATTATAACCAAAATGTAAACCCCTATTATCCCCGGCCTCAACCCTACCAGGAAAACGAACTCCAGTGGCACTAGTGAAAAGCGCCTGCCTCTGTCCACTTGTCACCACACATCAACCACCTTCCCACGTGGAAGCGCATGCCGTCAAAGGAGCAACTCCCCCGTGCCAGCCCCACACCCCCCTCCCCCCTTAATGTTTCCTGTAACAGCCCCCGTGGAACATAAATATAAAAAAACACGAACAAACGTCCACGCACTCAAACAACCATAAGACTTGGAGTTAACAATGAACCTGAGACCAAGTTGCTCCCCGCCTTCACCCCACGATCACCCTTCCTGACCCCCCATCACCGCAACCCGACCGACAGCCATTGCACCAACAATTTTCCCCCCCTCCGTTAAGGCAAAAAATCGCCTCTTCCTTCTTTTGCCTTTTGAAAACAGAAATTATGTTAAAACACAACGAAATGAAGCAAAACGTTACCCCCTACCCCTTCCCCTAGACCCCCCAAAGAAACCAACACACTCAGCTTCCGAACAAAAAAACACCACTAAAACCCGCAACAAAGACGCTCCCTCAGAACACAACACAATACCACAAAAACCGGCAAGAAATTAGAGTGGTCCTTTTCGGTCCCCTGCCCCTCTTGCACCCGGTTCCCCGGCGGTAAACCTCCGACATTCAAAAAACAACAATACACCCCAAGCCTAGTCCTATGCTGGTAGTAGAATCCCAGACCACGAGCCACTTTGGGCCGGCCCGCCCCCCCTTAGTGTCAGCAAAGAAGAGTAGCCCCCCCGTCCTACATAGCAAATTTCATGAAAACGTCACACACCTAACTCTTTTTGCCCCATAACACAAGACGCACCCCCCATACTGACCACCTGTGCCTTGTTTTGCGGCAAAACCAGCAATTATCTAAGCTTTGACTTTCGCAGTGTATGTCCTTTAGGCCAGTTAAACACAAGTCTGAAACACAGAACCTTTGTCCGCCTACAACAAAGTTACAGCCATTACCCTCCGGGGTTTAAAGAGGGTTACTGAGAATAGAAAAATAAGACAGTCTTCCAAGGTAAAGAAAGGTATATCTATGTTTTACTACCCTACAAGGGAAATAGGCGCCATTATAAACCTTGGAAAGTTGCCACGAGCGATGAAAACATTTAAACGTTACATCTTTTCTTCCTATAATAACAGAAAAAATGAAAGGACATTCAAACAAAACGCGTACACCAAACACCACCTTATACGACAAAGAATAACATCAGAGCTGGATTAAGGACCGACGTCAAGCAGAGAGAAGCGAAAAGAACCTCTTCAGAAATCGTACCGCGTCCACAAAGATACACATTTAAGATCGTGAAAGATTAATATCCTCCTAATCAAAAAGAGAGATTCTCACACCCTCCCCCCCGTACAACCAACACAATATACATCACAACTACAATGGACAACAATTCTTTTATCCACCCCAACCAACTATAATGTAACATTTAAACGGCAAAAACTGTTTTGAGCCCCAAAAAAAGAAATGTCCCTTGCAAGAGTACACTGAAAAATTTCCTTCCAACCCACCAAAAACCCCTAATTATCAAGAATTTTATCTTTAATCGCAAAAAAGCAACCGACTATCCCCCAAAGAGAAAAAAGACTGCGGCGGACATTGTACCCCCCACAAATCATTCTTCTGGCATACAAAAAAACGATAAGAAGGCACCAAGCAGCGGCACGGACCACATACCCCTCAAAAAACTCAACAAGAAGTTCGTCATCAAGGGACTGACTTTTGTGCTCGACTCAAGAGGATCCGGTCCGTCATCAACCGACGATCTTACTCTCTCCCTTTGCGTACTTAGACTTCTCCCCACTTCTTCCCTAGTCGGTTCCTGCGGGTTTCTTAGAGACTCAGGGAGAATCTCGGGTCCCCCCTCGCCAATTGGTTCCCGGGTTGCTGCACAGTTCTTCTTGCCGCCTGGCGTGTCTATTATTTAGCCCTCCCTCTAAGAGGCACTTGACTCCCCCCTGTGGTCGGAGGTGATTGTCGACCTGTACAACCCTCGGTTTTAATCTTATTGGTCTCCTCCGATCTTTCATTTCGAAACTTATATGGGGATCTGGATTTTGGAATTCCCGATCTCCCTCTCCCATCAGAGGAGGTTTTTTCAAAGGAGAGTCAATTTTTCTCGCCGTCCCCCTGCAGACAATGGGGATAGACGTTCTGTGTGCATGCTTCCCGGTTGATTAGACGGCTTTCTGCTGCACGTGTATGTCATGATTATTTTTCGTTTCCGCCCCCCTGCTTCATGCCCCTCAACGCGACCCTTTTCACGCCACCACACCCGATGAAACCGGACGAACTCTATGAGAGTCTCGCGGCAAATTCCGCCTTGATCCCCTTATCTGCCCTGTACTCCAAAAAGACCACCCTACTCCCGTGCTTAATACCATCGGCGAGCAAGTTTCGCGCCCTCGGCCGCCTTTGCCGATCCGCCACTCTTTTTGTCATGTTGAACCAGTAGCGATAGTCTGCACCCCTTCTTCGATCTGAGTCTCGTGTTCCTTTATGTCGTTCTGCCCCCCGTCCGAACAAAAGCTATGCTGGTAATTATTTCTGGCTTTCTCTGGTACAACACAGGTTTTACGAAATTACCCTCTCAAAGCCACCTGAGGCCCGTACTCCAAAGGGGGAGTCAGTGATAAATACCACAGTTATGGTTCCTCCCTGAGTTAATTATTTCTCTTAATCCTCCGCCCGCTGCGTATCAACCTGTCTATCTTGCGACCCCAAGTCATGGAGAAGTGGCACAATCTCCCCCCTTGTCCTACCATCACGATAATGGACACCTAGTATTCCATTTGCTTTACTGGATCAGTTTACTCCCTCCCTTGTTTCTTTGAACGACATTTTGCACACGCCCTAAGCCGTCCTGAGGCTCTTTTTTCTCGGGATTGGTCGTGAAGAACCCGTCCCCCGCTCCAACCCCCATGGGCCCCTGCCCCAATAGCCTGATGATGGTACCTCTACTAAGGACATTTTTTTTCATTACCCTCTGTTTGTGCAAGATTTGGTTCCCTTCCAGCAAAGAAGTCGGCGGGTGTGCGAGAACCCCTCCGTTCGAGATCCTTGTCACACGCCGTTCCCCCCCTATTCTATCGTAAAGCATCCCGTTCCGTACTTTTAAGTAAGGGGATGGCCCTAGATGGGGCGCATTCTCCCTTTTCCCTAGGAAGGACTCAGCGAACTGATTTGGTCAGTTCAAGACAGGTGCTTTAGCTAATGCTAGGGCTCTTGGGTAAGTGAAAACTTTTTTTAGCAACTTCATATGATGCCCCCGCCATCGTTTCTCCCCCGCGGATTTTCATTTTCAGCGCATATGAATCACACCTCTTCTACGCCCCTCGTGTGCAGACGATCTACCAAATACCATCCGATATAATCATTGGTCTGATTACGGTCCAAGTCTGATTATGGTAACCCGGCAGGGTATGGTCGTTTCTATTTAGTCCAATGAGCACAATCGGCCTAACCTTTCCTCTTTAATTTTCTAGAGATCCATGGTCATTTCCTGTGATCCCCCCCTCCTGAACCTTACAAAGGAATAAGGACCACCCCCCGTCCCCCCTTTCCTGTCTGAGGAGCGGTCTCCTCAGCTTTTTCTGCCCGTCTTCCTGTCCGATTTTTTTGGAAGGACCTCCCATTCCCCTTGTTGTTGACGCACCTTTTCCTCTTCCGCCCAGCACACCTGAGCTTAGCACCATTTTCCCTATCAAAACACCGCTGAAGCGATCTCTTCTCACACTGCTCCTCTGAACTCTGATGGGTGCGAATTGCTTCTCCGATCCAGCGGCCACAATGAGGTTAAGCGTCCAACGCATGCTACTTTTTGGTCGGTACGGTCGGTTGTTCTTCGGAAGAGCCGAGGTTGTTCGGACTCGTTACCATGTGATCCAATCCCAACGTCCTGTGTGATTGGGTCATGGTCCCGTTCCTCTGTCTAGTTCCCAAGTCACGACCTGTCTATCAGAAAATAGGGCACCTCGACGCAGACGATCGACCCCTAGGTCCCTTCCCCTGCCTTTCCCCTTGGCCCTCATTGAAAGACGGAATTCCTTGGTATTGTCCTTCTAGCCCGCTAAACGGTCGACGTACAGTTCTTCTTAAATTTGGATTATTACATCCTCCTCCGCAAATAGTTTTCCCGATGACGAGGTATGCCCGCATATTCTTTCGACGAGCTCCCAGATGCTCTGTTTTCCGTCGAGTTCATGTGAATGATCCCTTAATACAGGAAGTTCTAGTGAATCAATGTCTGGGCACCTCCCCTGTTCGCTTAAGTGCATTTTTCGACTTCCACGCCGGCTCCCACTAGGTATCTTCTGCAGGGACGTCGTCCTCTATTGGCCATTGGGTTGGAGATAGAGGCCTTATTGTGGCGGCAGTCGACCATCTCTAATATCGTTTGGGAGAGGAGATTTTTACCTTTTTCGACTGACCAGCCAACGAGCTGAACGGCATGATGCCTATCTTCTTTTTTTTCAGTCTCTTGTCGAGTAGTTGTTTCTCGGGTTCGGCATTCTTCAACAGTTCATATTGTGTCTCCTTTTTGCGACCTTCTGCCGAGATGGGGCCCGTGCACATGTATTCATTGATCTTTCCCAGGTCGACTAGAAGGTTCTTTCTCCCCCATCCAGCGGGATCGCTTCGACTATGACACTCTTAAGTAAGCCCGAGCCTCTCCCCCTGCGGACCCCCCGGTTCCTGGATAGGGGCCCCGAGTCTCACGGTAGTCTCGCCCCGTGCTCTGGGCTATATTGCCAAACTCTTCTCCCAGGTATGTTCCTTCTGTCAATTATTTGCGATAATAATACGGGAGAGGGATTCGCCCTGTCCAGTCGTTCGCTCGTCTTTTTCTCGGGGTGGCAGTTTACTTGCCCATCGTCATCTTTCCCTTTTCCACCCCGCTTAATCTGGTAACGAGGAACGCCCCGTGAGACTTACCCACCAGCCTTTATGTCTCCTCGGTCATAGACTCAGGATCCTCTTGCGCAGGTTCCCCTTGACGCTATTACCGCACGGTATGTCATGATTTCCTCCCCCCTTATTTTCTTTCGCCTTGAAGTTAGACATCGCACCCGTTGAACAAGCGAGGAAAGTTGTTCATTTCCCTTTTTTTTCAAATAAGCTTGAGCTTTTTGATCCTTTTCTGTATGCGTGCTATCCTCCTTTGATCCGTTGATTCTCACTTAGCTCTTGATACAGTGATGGGCCGGGTAGATAAAAGTCTCCGCCTTCTCAAACATGAATTTAGACCTTCTAGCCGCCCCCCAGGGGTTTCCAGGTGAATTCGTTTTCTTGCAGTTCTGGTCTTCACAGACGCCCCCCGACCAGCTTGATAGGATTTCCTTCCCCTTCGCCCCCCCATGTCGGGAGGACTCCTCTTTCTAGTCCACACCGCCTCGACCGTTGCGGGTTTCGTAAAACCTTTGACATGGCAAACCTCCCCACGTATGATTTATTGCGCTGGATTTGGTGGGTACGCGTCGTCACTCCGCTTCAAAGACTTTGACTTGCTCCCCCCTTTGGAGTCCCTTCCTGCCGTCTCCCGGCTCAGATCACGGAGCAAAATACGGACTGTCCCCCGGCCCCAGGTCAAGTATACTCCCCGATGTAAAGCAACCGCTCTGGACACCTGCCAGTATGATCATCTTAGTTGTGATCCGTTTTCGCGAAATTCACCAGGTTTCGCACACTCTCGCGCAATCCCTCGTTCCATGCGGTAGCCAGCGTTCATGCGTGACTTGTACTTGCTTATTGAACGGATGTCCCAATTTTGAGCCTGTAAATTCTTTGTAAAGAAGTTTACTGTTACCCCGCCATTCTGATGGCTTAATTTCCCCCAGCAGGATAGGTCCATCCCGCGGTAGCACCCGCCTTTCTTCCTTTTTCTTCTCTGGTGACCCCCCCTCGGGGTGTGGGTATTGCCCATTGTCGAGTTGTATGTCCTGACTCACAACCAGCCAGCCGTTATGATTTCCTTTTAGTTCTAGTA
>Ga0179593_1632284_pt1 | contig 12183 bp, 6 predicted proteins | sample CZODoug2_1_08_16_FD_185931 | JGI IMG/M metagenome (GOLD analysis project Ga0179593, IMG submission 185931) | Vadose zone soil fungal communities from Angelo Coast Range Reserve, California, USA - CZODoug2_1_08_16fungal (PacBio error correction) | ecosystem: Environmental > Terrestrial > Soil >... | reverse complement strand
TTGCTGGTCACAGAACGTGAATGGACATGGCATTTTTTTCTTCTCTTCATGTTTGCCCTCTTTCTGTTGGGGAGAACGCAGCCTACACTGACACCCCCCGCTCGTGTCAGGTGGACGCCGAATCATTTCCCCTTATTTGTTTTTCACTTCCCCATTTACAGGGATCGGGCCTGTGAACAGTGAACCCCAGCAGGCCTTTGTTTTTTTGCCCCCCCCGTTACCACGATAGGCAGCGCCATGATAGAGGCCGTTTTTTTCCCTTTTTCTCTGTTTTTCTCAGGTGGCATGAGATGCGACTTTTACCCCTGTGGCGGAACCGCTGGTCTATGGCTTCGTCCTTTCGATTGATATGTGCGACGATTTCATCCTGTCGGAGCTGCTTTTCTTGATCAGCTCCATACCGGCTTGAAGGCTCGGGGCGGCGGTTCTTCCGCCCTTGTGACGTGACAACTTCTCCCTCGGAGAGATACCCCGCATTCTTCCTGACCTGATCGAGGCTACATCCCTTTCCTTTGCTTTCTTATTCGTGATATGATGTCGATGTCACCCGTATTTGGCCTGCTCTCCATGGTTTTGTTCAACTCAACCCTGTTTCCTTTTTCCCCCCGCGCTCTTTGGCGAGTCATGGCCGGACAGTCTTTCAGGCGGGGCCTCGTTTGTTCCGGCCGGGGACCTGGCGATTTTCCTTCTCTCCTTCCTCCTGATATTCGAACAGCGCGTCGCCTGCCTGTGCGCGCTCATTCCCCCTCCTCTATTCTTTGCGATGTGGAAAAGGGAGCTAAGTTTCCCCTTTTTCTTCTCGGTTTCTTCACGCTGTTGATCCTTTTGGGGAGGGCGTGCTGCGTTTTCGCCATTTTCCCTTTCCCCCAACGAGTTTCCTTTGACGCAGGAGACGACTGTCCTGAGATCTAGGCTCCTTTTTTCCCCTGGGGGTGGCTTCATGTCTACGGCCCGCTAAGCTATAACATGTTATAATGCGTGAACTTCACGTTGCATCTTTTGCGCCTTGTTCCTCTGTTACGCGTCTTCGCGCCGGATCGACGACAGTTTCGTCATCTGCCCCTCCTATCTTGTTTCAGAGTGAATTTGTCGTAGATTCCGGCGAGCGAAACTCCCCCTTCATTTTGGGTTTTTTTTAGGGGGGCATCATCCATGACTGAGAAGTTTTCCCCTTCCCAGGTGATTTTTCGACAGTGCCGGTATGCGGCTTGTGATTCTTTCTCCTATTCCCTTTTCCTCTCCCTCTCCCGCGTCGCCTGAGCGGCCTTGTTTTCCACTTAGTTCGGCCGCGATGGTCGGCTTTCAGCCTCCCGTTCGCAAATACCACGGCCGCTATGACGCACCTGCCGTATTTTCTTTCCTTCAGACAGAGCACCTCGCCCTCTTCCTCATCCGCGAGAGTCACTTTTCGCAGTGCAGAGTTGTCCCAACAGCCCCCGCGCCAGGTCATAATGAGGGTAAACCCGGCTTTGTTTTCCCCGAAGTCCTTTCTTCCTTACCAATGCTCGGCCATCTGGTCTCGGATTTCGCTGGCGCATCTTTTGAGTGGCAATAGACCTTTCTCCCCCCTTTGCCTATTCTCGGACAGCTGAAGTACGAAGACTCTTTTCCTTCCCTTCAAGGTCTTCCCTTCCGGTTCGCTCAGGTCGCGAAACGGCTGCTCGTTGGCTGCTACTCTGGCCGCGCTTAACCACCGACAGCGTTTCTCACTCTCCCCCTTAGTTCCCTCCCCTCAGATTCCAATCTCGCTTAGGCAGGCGCCGCTCGAAGCGGTTTCCTTTTTTCCCCCTCCCGTCTTTGCCGCGCCGAGAAACAGGTGCAGCTCGTTCAGCCTTAGTGTTTCTGCTTAATTGTTTGTGCAGCCGCTTCAGATCATTTCTTGCTCTGGTGACTCCCCGCACTGCCCTGGCGTGTATAAAGGGACACCGTTCAATCCCCCTCCCCCCAATGCCATCCCTGACACTTCCAATCGGGTTCACCTACTTCTTTGTGGAATTTTTCAGCTTCTTCGTTAGACTCCCCGTTCTGAACTTTCAGAAATAGCCTCTACCTCCTGACGAGCCACCTTTTTTTCTTGTTTTTTTTTTTTTCTTTTCTTTTTTTTTTTTTTTTTTTTTTTTTTTTCTTTTTTTTTTTTTTAATTGCAAGAACTTAAACGTATATATTGCGTTTTCCTACAATTGTGGAAGCGGACGGAAATATCCCTTTTTTTTCCAATCCCCTGCACTTTAGCCGCGGATGATTAAAGCTGGTTATCCCCTTTCTTTCTTTCTATTCTGTTGAGCCGCGCCCGATTACAAGTCTTTAATGATTGGAGCCCCGAAATGACGACGGCTTACGTTCTTCTAGTGGTTTTTCCTATGACTTGGGGATGGTTCATGTCTCCGAAATAACTCCTGTCCTTCTTTCTCTCTCTTTTTCTTTACGAATGCAGGGACTGGTATACCCTTACCCACTAGTTTTGGGTAAGATCCGATTCCTATCTTCCCCTGGCCTATTCTGACCCTGCTATTTTGCGTATCGCTTTGGTTAGGCAGGATTTCCTTTTCTTTCCGGTTTTCTTATGTCGGGTGGACCACGGACAGGGAAGATCGTCCTTTATTCCCTTTCTCCAGAGTTAGGGCCGGACGGAAGCCGAGGATGCGACGTTCCCTCCTTTCACTTTCAGTACTTTTCCCGGCAGAAGGTTCTTAACCGTCGAAGGAAACTTCCCTTGCCTTTCCTGGGCGTCGGATTCCGGTCGGCGGACGCTGGATCCGGTGCTCTGCGATAGTATAAAGCCGCAGTCCTTGGGAAGACCTTCCTTCTTCCCTGTTCCCCCCCCCCCACAGGCCGGCGCCGGCCGGTTCCCCCAGATCAGGACCGAATTTGTTTTTTTCGCGTGTCCCGCGTTACTTCCAATCTCCCTTAACCACAAATTAGGACTTCAATCCATCCCTTCTTTTTCTTCGCTGATGCCATACAAAAGGGGGGGTTACCTCCTCTTGAATGGACACCCCCTTTTATCTCCCATTTTCTTCTCTGTTTCCCCATACGCCTAGGATATTCCTTTTCCTCGTTCCTCTTCCCTTTTCTCGACGCTACACCGAACCCTGTGACCCCAGGTCCTCTTAAAGGACCACTCCAACCGGTCTGCCGGCCGGCAAACTTCACCTTTTTCCCTGCGGTTTTTTTTCTACCTGTCTGCCCACTTGACTTAGGGCTGAAGCCCGGGAGGCCCCCTCCTCCCCGAACGGATCTTTCCTCGTGTGTTGTTGAGAGAGATATGGTTTTTTTGTCCCTGTTCTCCCGGCGAGATTTCGAAGGTGGTTTGGTCCACCTTCGAAGCGGCCGTTTTCTTTGGCGAGAGATGTTATGCCGGCCGCAGCCGGTGGCGTTCTTGAGGTTTTCCCTGTCCGGTCTTCCATTCTGGGTGATGCCTTCTTCCCCACTACGGTTCCACAGGGAAGAGAGAGCCTTTTGGATTCTCTGTCTTCGACTCTTCCTCAAAACCCGTGATCTCGGCAATGTTTTCTTTTCTCCCTTTTCCCAGAATTCACACGGGTGGATGGGAAACTTCTCTTTCCTAAAGTAATTAAGGAATCTTTACTACCTCCACTAATGCCTCTCTTATTACTACTGGTGTCCCAATTCCCGCTTTCACCTCAGACTGGCGCGGAGATTTCACTTGTGACTGGAAGGCCGAATGTTTTAACTTTAAAACCACATAATTTAGGGGTAGCGGGAATGGAGTTTCTTCTTCGTCGCTTTCTTGTATAAATCGGAATAAAGTGATGGTTCACCCTTTTAATAACGGCGGCCTCCTAAAGTCACCACTTCTGAGAACTCTTTCAATCCGGAGGCCGGAAAGGTAATCCTGGTTTGGCTTACCTCCGGGCGGCCCCCCCCTTCCTCCACTCCTTTTTCCTTTCCCTCTTCCCGCTCGCAAGGAATACAGGGCAGCTGTCGGACCGCATAAAGGCTTCCCATCTATTAATCCGTACGCTTGTCCATTCTCCTTCTTCCCGGACCGGACCTCGGCAGTCCCCAACACCCAGTTTGGAGAGCCGCCTTCCGGTTATCCCTGCAGACCTTCTGAGGAGACGGATATGACATAACGTTACTTCCCCTTTTTCCTTTTTAGCTTCTTTTTAACGTCGTCCAGAGATATTCCATGAGAGGTAAGTAATGATGATTGAAACCTCTTCGTCCTCCCTAACTAGACATTACGTTGTCTCTTTTTTTCTCTCCTTTAATCCCTACTGGCGTCGCGGCGACGATATATCCCCTTCGTTTCTGAGCATGTAGTAACCCCTCACCCCTGCGAGGTCCTCAACCTGGTTTGGCAGCTGACTTCCGTATATTTTTGTCCGCTTTTTTCTTTTTCAAGAAGTATACAGACAATAGATAAGTTTTTTCTTTTTTCCCCAGAATGATATTGAATCTGCAGTGCGGTTCGCCTTTGGCTAGGCGGATATGTTCAGGCTGCGGTCGAACGAAGCTTCAATTTTACCCTACGCTTTTTCCCCTTTCAGTCCGTCCGTTTCAGGTGAAGACAGCTTTTTCTTTGCATTATTGGAAATGTGAATTGTATCTTATTTTCCTGTTACCCTCAAGACAAGTGAGGGAGTATGAATTCGGAAGATCTCGGTCTCCTAGGCCGTGGACCCAATCTTCTGATCACTTTCCTGTTCACTTCTCCTTCCTAAGCGGGCACCTTGGAAAATGGAGAGGTATTGGATTAGCTACTCTTTAGTATCTTTGCTAGAGGATAGGATCCCTGCCCCCCCCCCCCCCCCCCCCCCCCCCCCCCCCCCCCCCCCCCTCCGAGAGCTTTGGCGCCATTCCGGCCCACGGCCTACGGGAGGTGAGAATCCACTATTTTTTTCCGCTTTCAAAAGTGCCCTCTAAAGCGTTTCGCGACACGATACGAGGTTCCACCGCAAGTCCTATTACTCTACCCTTTTCCTCTTTGATGTGACATGCACTCTCGACTTATCATTTGTGCATCCATGTCGTAGTGCTTCACCTTCTCCCCTTTGGCCCCTTTTCTCGGGTGTGCACTCGCTCAAGATGGTTCTTGTTAGGGACGTGGCCGCTTCCTGCGAGGCCGGCTTTTAGACTCAGGGTACGGCGCGTTTTTCGGCTGCACTCGGGCCCCCCGCGCGCGACGCCCGTTCTCGCCACCTTAGAAGAGAATTTTTGCGGACCCCGGGCTCTGAAGCTGTTCGGCACGATGCTTTCGGTCCTTTTGCAGTGCTTTTTTTGATTTGTCCGGCTCTGCCCCCCGAGCTAAAGAAGTCTTGCTTTTTTCTTGGGGTTCCCCACCTAGGAAGCGAAGCCTGGCCGACCGATCTTCTTTTTTTCTTGATTCATGGAACCTCTGATAAAGGAAAGCTAATATATCACCTTTTTACTGAGATGCCCTTGGATCTTGCTTCCCCCCAAATGCCGGGCATGCCGCGGTTCCTTTTCGCTATTTTTTTTCCTACATCCCTTTTTGCCACCCATATCTTCTTTTTTCCTTGAGTTCGCATGTTAGGCGTGCCCTTCGCCAGATGTCGTCTCCGCGAGCTACGAGTACCCCGACAGTTCTGAAATTTTCCCGCAGAGTATTCAGTAAGAGAAGTTCCTAGCCTGAGTTTTCTCTCTTCGCCTTTCAGGCGCCTTTTCCCCGTCACATCGTCGCCTAGGCCCTATCTATTAAAGCGTCGCTGCGCTCAGTGCTTCAGTCAGCAAGTCCTGGCCCTCTTCTGGCAAGCGCCGCATGCCCGCCAAAGAGCCCAGTTTCAGCTCTTTTCCTCTTCCTTCGTGCTCCTGTACCCCAGAGCCCGCGCCCGCTTTGGATCCATTTCGCTCTCTAACTCGTCGCCGCGCGCTTTTTTTCAGATAGAGTTTTCTCCGCAGTCCTTTCCCTCCTCCTGCGGAAGGTACACCGGTGCCGCAGTTCCCAGTCTTTTCCTGCTCGGCCTAGCGCGGTGCACACACGAGTCGTTGTTCCCCTCTTTTGGAGTGGAAAGAAGAAACTTGTAACCTTCTTCCCTCTTTTTCGCGTTGCTTACGACAGCAGAGAGTCGAGGAATTTTGTTTTTCGCTGTTCCTCTCCGATTTTCGGAAACGCCATCTCATATGGAAAATCTGGGCCCGGCTTGGACAGCCAGCAGTGGGGCGTTTAACCGCCCCCCTGCCTAGATCGGACTCCACTTGAACCAGCGCTCGAGCGCCTCTTTCCGAACCGTCCCGTCCGCGAAGCATAGGACCGATCAGGTGCCGTTGAATTCTTCGTCCAGTTCTGCAGTGCCACGAAGAGCGCGCTGTTGTGCCGCCGGTCTCCGATCAGTGTGCCCGGAGTTGGCAGACGCCCCTTCTTCGTTGTCTTTCTTTACCCCTCACCTTTGTCCCCACTAAACTGACGCCGTTCAATGGACACGGACCTGGTCTCAAAGAGCGTTTTTTTTTCCTTGGGAGAGTTTCCCCCTGCTCAACGAGCCTCACATTATGCTGACGGCTCTTTTCCTAGGCCCTCCTTCTCTTTCTCCGTTGGTGACTTTTTTCCTCCCGGACACCTTTCGGTGGCTTCTAAATAAGGCGGGGAAGCTCTCAACCTGCTGGTAATCGGCCAAAGAAAAGAGCCGCGCCTGCTGAGCAGCTTTATTTTTCATGCTTTTTTTTCTACCTATTAGCTCAGTACTATACCACTTGCTTTGATGTTCTCTTCTCTTTTCCGGGCCAGCAAAGCCCATCCGCCCCACTTGGTGGGATATGAGATGAGGGGGTTTTTATCCCCCCCCCCCACTCATCCTTACTGACGCTCCCTCTCCGGCGTCTGGACTGGCACCGGACGGGTAAAAGCGCCGCCTTTGAAGTTATGTTAGCCGGCCTTCCCTTCTTGCTTTTCCTTTTCGGGGTGTCGCTTCTCGAGGGGGTGCAGTTTCGTCTTCTGTGCGCGGTCCGGGCCTAATGCTCCCCTGGTCGTTTATCCTTGGCCGAGGCTCAGACGGATTGGGTTTAAAGCTTCCTTCTTTATCGTTTGACTGAGGGAAGTCTTTGCTCGGCCGGGCCTCCTGCGGATTAAGGACTTGGGTACCGGTCGCCCGGGATTCTTGCCCCCCCTTTCGGCTCGGATTAATGTTCCCATGTCCTGAAACCCCCCGGGATTGTTTTTATTTCCCTTATTCGCTTATTTTCGCAAGGATTTTCCCTCCTTCTCTCCTTATGATTTTTTCGACACACAAAGGAAGAGCGGCAGCAGTTACCTTTTCTTTTTTTCTAGGCGCTGGGAGTCGGCTCAGCGAGTGTCTCCCTTCCTCACTCCATAGGCATTACTGACCCAACATTTAAATTTCTTTCTTCTTAAGGGAGTAGGGGTCCCGGCCCATAAACCTATTCTTGGCCTCCTGTCTGCCACCCTTGAAATCTCACAATTGGAGGCCAGAGCTTTTTTCTACCAGAGTTATTCCTTATCATTCTCGTCTGTGTGTATTTTTTATATAGTAGTCGACGTTCAAACTCCCCTTGACTTGGGCCCACCTCAAGAACGCCCGGTCTGCCGGCAGGAAATTCCTCCGCGACCCCCCCCCTCTCCTGATGTTGCCAAATCGAGTGACTTTGGCCGGGCTGAAATGGCTCGCCGGAAACGACTGCACGATCTTTCCCTTCCTTCCCACTCTTGTGTGTTAAGTTTCATGATACTTGTTTCTCCCTACTTCCTTCCCGTTCAGATCAACGCCGGCTTTGATGACATAGAATCCATCAGCGGCAAAGCCTTTTGATTCCCCTTGATTACTTGCCTGCCGCGGTGGCCGTTATTGAGGGTGTAAGCTACCTTTCTCCTTTCCTTGTTGGTTGCTGCGTTCTTTTTCCACAGCCCCGTTTTGGACCTCTGCACAGGGGAGAGACTTCTCTGCACTCTGGGCTTATGTGGTACTGTCTCTCCTAACCCCTCTCTTCTCATTTTTATCTTCCGGATCCATCTTTTTCACTCCCCCCCGGGGGGCTTCCATTTTTTTGTTCCTGAAAGAAGTCGTACTTTGACTTTGCTTAATGTCCTTATAGACTAGTGGGATATCTGGTAATCTCGTATCCCTTCCTCAGAGGTCACGCCTGATTCGGATATATAAGGAGTGTTCAGACACCTCCTCATCCGGGTGCCAGTTGACCCCCTACGATCCCCATTTTTTCGAATACTGTTTCTCAACCGAGATCTAGTCTCCATGGTCGGATAACAAAGGAGGATTCCAGTTTCCTTCCGTTCCCCTGGCATTCTCACTGCTTTTATCATACACTCGGAGTCAACCCCCCCCTGGAATCAGCGGCGGATTAATGGAATTCCCTTTCCCCGGAAGCCCTTCCCGTTCGGCCCGAATACCTTTAGACTAGTACCGGATTTCTTCCCCCTGCGCCCGGAGATTGTCCTCGGACCTCGGCCAAACTGGGACTATGGACCCCCGAGTTCCGGACCGCGGTAGCCAGGCTTTCCTTCGGCCAGTTTCCGAGTCCATAAGTCAAGAAAGTTTCCCGTTCTTTTTCTTTGGCTGTGCGTCGGACTCTTTATGACTGCCTTTTTCCAGTAAGTGATGGAGGCTTCCCCCACAGCCCCGCCCCTCTCCCCCACCTCCTCGAGACATTTCCGGGCGTCGTTCTTCCTTTCCCTTCCTTCAGGTTTTTCCCTTGTTCGCTCGCAGCATCGTATCTAGCCCATGGTCTTACCCCGCTGAAAAATTCAGCCCGTTCATAACCCTTTTTTGACTGATCTTAGACTTTTCATGATTGGAAGCACGTATGCCCCCGCATCTACATCTGTTGAAAAGGGTCCCCTTACTTTCTTCTCCAGCAGGAGGTACGGCGAGACGTCAGCATAATCAGGTTTGTTTTTAGAACTACAGACACAGGTTCGAAAAACGCCGCTCTTCTTTTGACGCCGCCTTTCTCAGGTGACTCCTTTCTTTATTATCTTGGCAAATGTGAAGGGATTGGGACTGTGACTGTACAACCTCAAGAGGCAGTGGGTATGCCCCCCCCTCCCACCCCGAAGGCCTGGATAGAGTTGATGCCTCCTGGAACAAACATGCAGCCTTCCGGCTCCTTTCAAGCTCGTATGACCCAGAGTCAGGAAAAGTTGCACTAGGCAGGTAATGGATTTAGATCTTCGATGCGCGACCTCTGAGGAAGCTCTTGTCGCTTCCCGTACATGGTCACGGATCATAAGGGAGCCCCTTTAGCCCTCCCTTTTGGTCTCTCGATGGCCCCCCGTTCTGGTTAGTGTCTCTTAAAGCCCCATCAGTTTCGATCCTGTCTGCGAAACCACGCCAAGGCCTTTCATTTTCTATTTTTCCCTGCTGTTTAAACCTGCACTGTCCCCCCGTCTGCAGTCTCGTGAGATAAATGTATTCGGTTTTTTCCCCAGTTCTCTACGAAAGGGTTTTTCCTCTAGCTCTCTTTTCCATTGGCGGAAGTGCGACTCTGTCCCTTTGGGAGGGGTCCTTCCCTCTTTTACTGTGGTTCTGACCTCTCCTCCAGATTGGCCTGCGGCGATAGTGAGACGCTCCTTGATAGAAGGGAGGAGGGCTTTTTCTTAGGGGAATCTCCGCCCTTCTTCATCTGCGCGTCCTGACCTTGTCTGATATTCTAAGGGGGTGGGAGATGGCTCCAATTCTAGGCCGCCCTCCGTGCATTCTTTCATCACTGCCCCAGCTTTTTCTTTTGATCCTTCCGGTAGTTAGTCATGTTCACAGCGAAGCATACAGAAATTCCGCATAGATCCCGGTCTGGATTCTTCGGAATAAAGGCATGCTTGCCCAATCTCCCAAGCGTTTCTAGTAGCTCGTCTACCCATCGGGACGAGATGCCCCCATCTTACTCTTTCCTTTTGTTTTTTCTAGCTCAGTGGTCGTTTCGATTCCCCGAGAAAAACTCGGCCAGTGAACCTTGGCTTCAGATCAAGGCTCCTTCTACCTTTTTGAAGTTAATCGCTGAGTCGTGCTCTTTTCCCGTGACCTCTTTTATCACCATGAAACTAAAGTACTATTCCCTCCCTCTTTTCGTTCCGGATTAGTAGAATGAGATTGCCTTTATCTGCAGTTCAGTATGATCGGAGGCCGACCCCATATTTCCTTTCTCCGAACGAACAAAATAGACAGCCAGTCTCGCGTGCCGCCCCTATGAATCTTTTTCAAGCCCGCCGCGCCGTATATTCCGCCACAGTTCCCTGTTTGCCCTCTTCTTTCTCGACAGATTCGCTTTTGGTTCCTCCTACCTCAGGTGCGGCTGCCTGGAACGAAGGTCCTCGGCCCACGTCAATTTTTTCTTTTTTTTTCTATGGTGCTTTGGTCCGCCCGCTTCTTTCCCACGCCGAGACATTTCTCTTTTTTGTTTTTTACAGAGATGAAGTACGACCTTTAGCCCTCACTACTTCCGTCCTCTCTGGCTGTTCGCCTCGACTCTCCGAAACGGTTTTTGATTTTTCTTCCACCGGGGCAGAGACCTTCCAATTCTCTGTGTCTGCTTACCCCGAAGAAGTCTATTCCGAGTCTCTTCCTCACTGATTCCGACTAAGCGGAAGCATCGTCACCCCCCTAATCGTCCGTAAAGCGAGACGCCACCTCTCCTATTGACTGTGACGAAGCCTTTAGACTTCTCTCTCCCGGTTTCTATCTCCGCTGCCTGGTGACGCCGATTCAGTTTCCTCTCCAGTTTTTCCTACTCCCGGCACTCGGGTTCTTTTAACGAGCCCCTTCTATAAGTTTGACCAAATATGCAAAACAATTCAGGTCCCCTCCCTTCCTTCTTCGTCACTTTTTCACCCCTTTCCCCCGGAACGTTAAGGAAGAGTTCGACCTCTCCAGCCCCTTATCTCTACTTTTTTTTTCTCCTCCATATACCGGCTTCCTTGCCGATTCTAATATTTGGTTTTCTTCCTCAACTTCCCTTCAGAGGGGTCCCCCCCCATCACGGTTTCTACCACCCATCTGACCAGGTCCTTGTGCAACCCATTCTTTAGCCCTCTCGCGGATGTTTCAAGCACTGGTTCCTTCCGATTTTCCAAGTGCTGATGAGAGAAACGAGAGCTTCTCTATGCCGGTCGTCAATCCTTGAGCCGGATAGTTTTTCGGTTTGACGGGGGTTCAGCTCACGCATTTCTTTAATTAGGTAAGAGAACGGACCCCCGTCTTCACGTTGGGCTAACCGGTTTTCTCCCCCTCTTTTTTACGCCGTCTTTTTTTCCTAAGGGTACCGCCCTCTCGGTTTCGTTAGCGGTTGTGGCCTTGCAGATTGCTTTCTTGTCCGGCCCGTGACATCCGCCGGATTGGCAGATCTTCGTCAGGGACGGTTCCTCTTTTGTCATTCCTTCGAGCGGCAGACGGTGTTCCTGCCGCCAGTGCTTAGGACGTTTCTCTGGCTTGACTGCCATTCATGAACGGCCCCGCACGGGATTTCCTTTACAGTTTTTCCCTTTTTCATGGATGTCAGGGCAGTGGTTTCCTGGACTAGGTCGGTGAGACGGGATGGGCCGGGCTTTCCCTTTTTATTCTCGACTAGGCTCCATTCCTTTTCCTCCCGGATTGAGGCCGGGTTTCCTGCACCCTCGGCGATGCTCCCTTCTTCCCTTAATCTCGCGCGCTTTTGTCTCTTGGTCGGCGGATCGAGTTGGGAATACTTCCAACATCCATCTAAGTCAAGGTCCACCGCAAGATCCCGGATTACGTCGGTTGCTTATCAATTTCCTCCCCTGTGGGTACGAAGGTGTCTTTCGCGCACTCCCTACGTAATAGAAAAAATTTGAGACCAGAGCGTCGGTCCTTCTCTTACTCTCTTCCCATTCTAGTCACCCGTGCTGTTTGGCCTCCTTTCCTTTCCTCGCATCTTTTTTTCTCACCGGACGACAACATCAAGACCCTGTCTTTTCTTTCTACTTATCGACAAATAGCGGCCGCTGTGATGGCTACATGTCTTCCCCCCGGATTTCCTTTCTAAGACAGGAGGCGAAGACCTCCCCTACCTTTTTTTGTTGTTTATGCGATACGGTGTCCTTTCGCATACATTCATTCAGCAAGGCCATTCAGGTCACGCCCTCTTTCATCCCAGCGGCCGCTCGGTTTCTCTTCTTTTTTCCCTTTTTGCCGGCGGAAGAAGGAGGTCTTCCCAGGTTTGATGGATCCTTCCGGGCGTTTGATGATTCATCTCTACACCCAATAAGTGTTATGC
>Ga0179593_1623381_pt1 | contig 12183 bp, 21 predicted proteins | sample CZODoug2_1_08_16_FD_185931 | JGI IMG/M metagenome (GOLD analysis project Ga0179593, IMG submission 185931) | Vadose zone soil fungal communities from Angelo Coast Range Reserve, California, USA - CZODoug2_1_08_16fungal (PacBio error correction) | ecosystem: Environmental > Terrestrial > Soil >... | reverse complement strand
TGCCGCGGATTTCCTTTTTACCTCCTTTTTTTCCCCCCTCTTTGATTGGCGTCCACACGTTTCCCGGATCTTGGTTTACCGGCTGCCCCGCTCCGGGACACTGTCCGATGGAATGCCGTTCCGCCCACCTCCTGGTTCGGGACTTTTCTGAGACTTCCGTAAGTTTGAACTCGGTACTTCTCGACACCTTCCAACCCACTCGCCACGCCGTCCCCCCCCTTTGATCCTCCCGGTTTTTTTTTTCATGCCCCCGGCTGTTTCTTTCGGCATGTCAATTTTTTTTTCCCATGGTGTTTCCCTCTTTGGAGGACTCTTGCCTGTTCTTTTTCCTTTCAACTTTTTTTCCCTTTCGTCTCGTGGTGGTTTTAACACAACCCAGCCCACGTCCGGGCACTCTCCAGGTGTCTTAACTCCCCCCCCCCAATTTATTTTCCGTACTTCTGTTTGTCTGTGCACTCAAGCCACCCACACCCCTTGTTTTTGACTTCACTCGGCCCGCCACCTTTTGATACGTTTTCTTTCCCTTCCCCTTGTTGTGAAAAACCCAACTGATCCATCCTTTTCCGTTTGTTCCGTGGGTGGTTTTTAACAGTTTTTTTGTTTTTCGAGGATCACGCCCGGTACCCCGGTTTTTAGAGAGATCTCCTTTCCCCGTTTTCAGGGTCTGGTGGACCCTTTTTTTTTTTTGACAATTGTGTTTCCCCCCACCCCTCCCTTGGGCTCCAGAGAACTTGTTCTTTGCTTTTTTTTCAGGTACCACCCCCCCCCCAATCCAGAGGGCTCCACAGGCCCCCATTTACTCTTCCCCCCTTATGTGTTAACAACAACCTCGGACCAAAACGGGACTGTTTTTTAACTTTTTGAAGGAACCGTCCACTTTCGGTTTATTACTGTGCCCCATTTTCTGTTTCCGACCTGGTCGGAGCAATGGTCTTCTTTTAGCATTCTTCGAAGGATTCACCCAACCTTGTTTCCTTTTGTGAACATTTTAGTGATTTTTTTTCCCCACCTACATAAGGGAAGCGGGGCATTGATTCCATTTTTCCTTTTTTTGTTTCTACCCCGTTTTCCCTTTGGCACACATTTGTCATTCCCGCCCTTTTGCACCTGAGTTCCGTTTCCTTCTATAGGTTTTTGAAACTCCTCTGGTCTTGTGCGTTTTATCCTGGAACGAATATGACCCCCGCCCAAAACTCCCCCCCAACTTTTTCGAGACTGCCTTTTTTTTTCCTTCCGATGTTTCTCTTTTTTTTTCCGGTGACGAGTTTTTTTGTTGACCCCCCCCGACGCCCACAAGAAGGCTGGTGTTTTGTGTTTTTTTTCAACTCTCCACTTCTTCTGGCCGGTTGCCGGGAATGAACCCCCCCTTTTTCCTTTTTTTTTTTGAAAACCCCCCCCCCCCCCCCCCCCCCCCCCCCCCCTGATGGATGGTTTTACTTCTGTTTAGGCCATTGGGTCCACATTTCCTTTTTTAGACCCCCCCTCTTCTGTCCCTTTTTTCCCCCCGGCCTCGGGGCCACCCTGTTCCCCCCCCCACTCCCCCCATTCTTTCAAAGGATGATTGTTTCTGCTCGTGGCGCCCAAGGGGGGCCCGCTATTTTTGAGTTCCCATCCCTTGCGGTTTTTTTTTTTTTAGGTTAAAAGGTTTTCCTCCTTTTTTTTGAGCCTTTCCATAACAACACTCGAGAAGAAACTCGAAGGGGTTCCCCTATTTTTTACTCCCCCCCCCCCACCTCCTTTTTTTGTAAGACCCCTTGTCCCCCATGTTTTTTCCGCCCTTTTTTGTCAGAGGTCCCGTGTGTTATTTACTATCCCCCTGCCAGCGGCTGTAACTTCAGAGTTTCTGTTCAATGGTTTTTTATCCTCCCCCCTGTTTCCTTGTATTCGCCGCAATGTTTTTCGTAGGGGGGGCTGTGTCTTTTTTTCCTTGTTTTTTCAAGTGCACCTGCGACGACACTCCAGTACCAGCCGACTTTTCTTTTTTTTCCCCTTAATCCGGTTATAAGGATGCCCTACGCCGCGGTTCTTTTTACTCCCTTTCGTCTCTCCCTTTATCTTTTTATACGGGACGCACACCCGTCCCCCCCCTTTTTTTTTTTTTGGTCTCCCACCTGAACGTTGCATACGGATGGTTTTTTCGCTACTTTTTGTTTTTGTTCCCCCTGACATTCCCCCCCCCTTCCATTCATGATGTTTTCTATTAACCAGACCCTTATTTCCCTTTTCTTTTAAGTTCCCCCCTCTCCTTCGAGTTATTCTTTTTTGTTTTGTGCCCTTTCCCTTTCTTAACCCTTGACAAGAAGCGTTTTTTTCCCGTCCCACGTCGGGGCCCTTTTAGTATGGCTTTTTCACCCCCCCCCCGTTTGGCCCAGAGGTGACACCCTGCCCGCACCACTGAAGCTCCCTTTCCCCCCAACATGCATTGAGCGTCCATCTAAACGGCCCCCCCCACAGTCACGCCCCTGGCTCCCTTCCCATCTCAGTGTTGTTGTTTTGTTTTGTCTTCGTCGCTTTGACTGGTTTTTCTTTTTTTTTCTTTTTCTCACTGCATGTTGTCTATGTCTGCTTTGTTTTTTTTTCTTTTTTCTGTGTTGTTTACAGAAAGTACTCCCTTTCCGCTGGCGGGCAAACATCGGTCTCCGCGCCTTTGACTTTTCCGGCCCTTTCCCCCCTCCCTCCCCTCTAGATGCTTTGTTGTTCCTTGTACACTGACTTAGCCCCTTTTTTTTTAATAATTTTTTTTGCTTTTTTTTCCCAGAGGAGCACCCACCCTATGTGTGCACTTGTTTTTCCTTGTGTCCCCCCTTTGAACCCTCTTGCTTGCCCCCCCGCGTAGGATGCACTTGTGTCTCCCATTTTTGAGGGTTTACGTGGGTCCCTCTTTTTGCTGTCCTTATAAGTGATAAACCAACTGTCACTTTACCCTTTTTTTTCTTTTGCCCATTTTTACACGGATTTCCCCTTGGGCTCCTTAGTGCACCGGATCTCGGTCACTCCCCCCCCCCGTTTTTTTTGAATATTTTCGCCACCACGGGTAAAACGCTACTCACCCCCATTGCCGGTCTTTTCCATCCCCCTTGACCTGGAGGCTTGGTGTCCCCCAATTTTGTGCAGCCTCCTGGATTGGCAGGGTCTCATTTCCCCCCTCTTTGGTAATTTTTCATTCTTCTCAGACCCGGCCCTCTGCTCATGGCAGGCAAATGCCCCGTTTTTCAATTCCATACTGACCCCCCCCTTTGCAGCGGCGTTTTCGGACCCGTCTTTTTGTTTTTGTGTCTCGCCTTTGCGCAAGACTTCTAACCCCAAAACACCGTCCTCTTGCCCCCTGGGATATTTTCTCGCTTGTGTGCCCCCTGAGGGCCGCGATCCCACCCTCCTTTCCCCGGGGCCAAGAAGGGTTGGTGCCTTTTCGGTTGGTGTTTTTTTTTAGTTCTGCTTTTTTTTTTTTTAAACGATGACCCTGGCATTTGCTAACCCCTCCCCCCTTTCTTTTTTTTTCAGCTTTTCCCCTCCCGGGCTTAAACCATTTTTTTCTACTCCCCCCCTCCCGCCCCGGATCAAGGCCCGTCTCCCCCCCAGCCCGCTTCCCAAAAAAACCCTCGTGTTTTGCTTCAACCATCCTCTGTTCCGTTTCCGCGGAGTGAGTTTTTTTTTTTCTTTTTGTCCCTCTGGTCTGTCACTCGTGGCAACATATTTAGGGTTTTCCCCCCTTTCATAGAACCTCCACCCTTGCATCATTTGGGCATGCTGAGATACAAAAAGGTTTCCTCCTGTGTTTTTGACCCCCCTACCCCTTTACTTTTTGCGGTCCCGAGTCCCCCTGTTGTATTTTGGCCCCCCCCAGATTCCCCCTACCTGGTTGACCTCCTCGGTTTTTTGAACCAAGGGACGGAATTTTTTTTTCCTTTTGCCTCATTTTATCCCTACATTTCCCTTTCACCCCTCGGGATTTGATGTCCCCCCGTGCACTTTTTCCTTCACCAGCAGTGTGTGTTCCCCATTTCGGCTGTTCCTATGTTCCCAACTTTCCTTCCCAGTTTTTGTTCTTTTTTCCACAAGTTGTTATGGGGGCCCTTTTGGCTGGATTTTTTGTTTCATTCCAGCACTCCCTTTCTGTGGGTGTTCTCTTTTTTCGTCACTGGAATTTGGGGGGAAACTTTTCCTTTTTCCACGCGCCCCCCGACATTGTTTCCCCCTTCCACTCTCCGTTTTGAATACTGGTGTTTCTCTTTCCCCCCCTTTTTTTTTTTTGAACTTGATCTTGTTTCCCCCCATCGAGTTTTGAAAATTTTTTTATCTTTGGATGGTTCACCACCCCCCTTGAGTTGTCCGGCATACTGCTCTGGCCCTGGTTTAGGGCTTTCTTCCCCCCCCGGTTTTTTAGCTGCTCCGCCAAATTCGAATTTGGACGGGCATAAATGCTTTTTCTTTTTTTTTCTTGAGCTCCCGACCTTTTCCCTTTTTTTGTTCCCCCCCACTGATCGGAGATGGCGCCTTTCCCCCCTTTCTTTCCACTGTCGTTAGTAAAAAGGCCGGTCACCATATCTTTTTTCCCTTTCCCCTTTAACACAAGTCAACTACAGTCCCCCCTTTTTTGCAATTTAGCTTTTTTCCCCCCACTTTACTCTTTCTTTTTCCCTTGCGTGTTATTTCGATTTTTTCCCTCTTCTCTCGTCTTTTCCCCTTTTTTTTTTTCTGGTCACCATGCCCCCATTTCGCAACCGTCCACACGAGGGTTCACCCTGTCAATTACGCTGGAGTTTCCTTGTCCCTTATCTCCCTACCCTCCCCCCCACTCCCCCCACGAAATGTGGGGAGATCCTGTGTGGTGTTCTTTTGAATGATTTCCACCGCCTTCCCCACGGGTTGCATTTTTCCTCTTTTCCCCCCCTTTTTTTGTTGTTTTTTGAGTGCCCTCCGTGTGTGCCATGTTGAAATTTTTCTCCTTTTCCCTTTTTTTTGCTCTTCGTCCCCACAACTTTCCCTTTTTTTTGTTTCGCGTTGCTTCAGGACCCCTTTTCCTCCCCTTGGTACATGCCAGATTCCGCCGTTTTTGGCTTATCTTTGAGCATGGTTCTGTTGTTCCCTCGAATCTTCCCTTGACCCCACTCTTTCTCCCATTTCCACTAGCAGGCAGTGAACACCCCATTCTTTTTCTGGTTGATATTCCCTGTTGCTTTTCGTTTCTCTGTTTTAGTGGTTCGATTTTTTCCTACTGCGTTTCTTGCATTTCCTCTGATCTGTCGTACCTTATCGTAATGGGTTTGCAGGTCCCCCCCCAACTCTGTTTTAGCTTTCCCCTCTTTTGTGAACAAAAGTAATAGTCGGGTTTTTCATCCCCTTCGGTTTTTTACCCACTGCACTCTTTCCTCCGCCCCTTCTCTGGTTGATCCAGTCCTCCCCACTTGTGACTTTCCTCTTATCAGCACCGAATTTCGCTACCCAGTCGTTTTTTGAATCATTGTTTTTTGGTACCTCCCCCTCCATGATCCCGACCCCCCCGGTCCCCCCTCTCGGGGTTTTGTTGTTCCCTGTGCCCAAAAACGTCATTTGCTCGGTCCCCCCCCCCCCCGTTGTTCGTATTTCACCCCCTTTTTTTTTGAAAAGTCGAGATCCACAGTGGTTCTAGATTTTTTACACGAAAAGAAGTTCCCCCACCCATCCCCCTTTGCTCTGAGACACCCCCCAATCTTCTTCTTCCCCTTGTGGTGGACCCAACAATTCCCCCCCTCCTCGCCACAACTTTCCCATCACTAGTTTGCTTACCCCTGGAACTTGCCTTGTTTGACTGCCCCCCTGTCGGCACTGCGCCCGGTAAAACTTTCGGTTTTTCCGGTTTGATCCCGATTACGGCCCGCCCTTTTTTTTGGTGATCCCTTTTTTTTTTTTTTTTCTGTTCCCGTTTTCCTTTTTTCTCTTGATCGGTTTTCAGTTTTGTTAACCCATTTCTCCAATCGGCTGGAGTGCCCATACCCCTTCAACTGCTTCTTTTTGCCAATCTTTTCCCGGGTGTTGTAATGTTGCTTTCCCACCCCGCCTTTTCGAGTTTTCTCCCCCCGTGTGCATTTAAGGTCACGGTGAAGTCTCCCGTTCCCTAGGGCAACCAATAGGTTCAGGTCGGTTGTTTTTTTTTTTTTTTTTGGTGTGTGGTCGTTTTTTTTTTTTTTCTTGTTTGTTTTTTTCATTCCGAATTCCCCAAGACCACCCCCTCCCCTCCTGTTTTTGCCTGATACCACTGCCCCCATCGCAGTGTCTCGCCCCGAAGTTATGTTGGACCACCTTTTTTTGTCTCGTGGCTGTCGGGCCTCTTTCCGTGTTTTTGCTTGCCCGTCTTTTCTTTTCGGACTTGGTTGTTTTTTTTTCGGTGCCCCTTTCTTCGTTCGTCCCCCCCCCCCCCCCCCCCCCCCGTGTGGGTATTTCCGTTTAATCGGTTTTTGTAACCCTTGCTTCCCGCCCCAAACCAACACCCCCTCTTTTTTGCCCCCCCTCCCCCCCGGCCACGTCAACCTGGTGTACCCCTTCTTTTCCACCCCAAACGTGTCTTTTTTTTCCGTTTTTTCCTCCTTTTTTCGATGGGCCGCTTGATATCTTTCCATGTGGTCCCACTCGGTGGTTGTCTTCTCTTTTTCGCCGCTCTCCACTCAACACTCGTTTAAAGAAGTCCCCCCCTTGAGGGCGGGGGTGGTCCCCTTTTATCATTCACCCGAAAACCTATTCTTGTCTAGTTTCCTTTCGTCAGTGCCCCCCAATTGTTTGCTTTTTCTTCCTTTTGCTTTTCTAGCCACCCATTGCCAGTTTAGCACTATCCTTTTCGGGTTTAATGGCGTTTTTCCCCCCTGTTTCTTTTTCTTTCCGCCTTTTTTAGTGCTGTGTCTTTTTTTTTCCCTTTTTTTTTTTTGCTATTTACACCCCTGTCACGAACCAACCCCCGTAGTTCCCCACCCCAGTTGACTCTTTTCCTCGTTTCTTTCCACGGTATACCTATTTTCAAGCCGTTGTCCTTTCCATCGTCGGGGGTTTCAATGTCACGCCCCCTCCCAAAACGCTTGTTTGGGTGAACTAAGAACATGTTTACCCCCCGACCCGTCTTTCTTTTTTTCAGATACTTTTTTTTTCCTTTTTTTTCCACGTACTTTCTCCAACACGGGCTGACCCCCCCTGGTTTTCCTTTTGTGGACTAAGCCCCTTTTTTTCAGCTGTCTTTCCATGCCCCCCTTTCTTTGTCAGCCGATCTTTTTTTCTTTTACCTTTTTTGCAAAAGCTTTTTTTCCCTCACCAAGTCTTTGGGAGGACTGGTGGGTTTTCCGCCACCATCAGTTTATGGTTCCAACTTACTTGTGCGGGAAACCTTCCTTGCAAGCACGTCTTCCGAGTCCCCCCTTTTGTTCATTTTTTGACACCCCCACCCCACCGCCCACGCCACAACCCCGCCCCCCCACCCACCCCACACCCCCCACCCCAACCCCCCCCCCCCGACTTGAATCAATCGAGTATGTTTTGACTAACCTCCTCTTTTTGTGTTGTCAGAGGAGTTTGGAGGGAGATCCTGTGTCACTCTTTTGGCATTTTTTTTTGAGCGCCCACCCACCACCCTCCCCCCCCCCACTGTCCCCCCAACCCCAACCCCACCCCAAATAGCCCCTTTTCATCTTCACATTTATTGCCGGCCTTTGTCTTGTTCTGGCCTTGATGTCTCAGACCCTGTCCACCTTTGTTTTTTTTTTTTTTTTGGGACACGTCCCCCTGTGCACGGCACCCGTTTTTGAACCTGCGTGCAACAAGCACTCTCCTGACCCCGTAAACAAGGAAGTCTTAACCTTGTTTTTTTTTCACCAGACACCCTTTCCCCCGCTCATCCTTACCTGTTTCGCTACGATTTAACCCTTCCCCTGCACGACTAAGTCCACTTTTCCGAGTTCCACGGCGTCAACGACTCTGTAAGTTTGCCCCTGCGTATTGGTCTTTGAGCCTCCCCCTCGTGTTAGTCGCGTCTCCTTGAAAACGTTCTTGCCTTTTTTTTTCCGGATCCACAGCAAGGGTTTCTCATGGTCTGGAGGGAGAGACAGTCTCCTACGTAACGGTCTTCCAATGATTTTACCCCGATGACGTCCCGAAGAAATTAGCGTAGTTCCCCGTATTATTCCCCCCTGTGACATCTCTAGCTTTTTTTTTCCTCCCTTGCTTTTTTTTTTTTTTATTTCCACCCCCCGTGTACCAAGCTGACAGAAACATTCCTTCGTAATACAAGTTCATCTTTTCTGTTTGGCCATTTGACAAGCCTCCTTTCCTTCAGGTCTTCCTCGCGGGCAGTCTATTTCTATTAATACCGCCCCTCTTGCAGGCCCTGGAAGGTCTACGTGTCTGGACTTTTTGACCCAAAGCAGAGAGTTTTCCCTGGTAACTTTCCCGTCCTTCGTGCTTTTATTGGAGAGGACTTGCGCACCGTCCTTACTCCAGCCTCACGGTTTTCTACTTTTCAAAATCCGTGATCGCTCTGACTTGCGCAAAAGGGCGACTTCATCCGTTGGGCCAAAGCCCCGGTTTTTTTCCGGTTGCACCGTTCCTTTTCCGTCCTGAGCGTCCCTTGTTTCTTGTACCTCTTTTTGAACTTTCCTCCTTCCACGTCCATCCTCTCCTTTTCAGGGGCTAACAATTTGTTTGCTAATCCCCCCAGACTTTCTCCGAACGTGTCTCTTTTCCACTTTTTCCTCCCCCGCTTCCCCACAACCTCGTTACGAGCTTTTTCCCATCGCTGGCAGTGTTTGTTAAGTTTCTGGTTCTTTTCTTTCATATTAGGACCCCCCTTTTTTCTGTCCCCCCATTTTTTTTCACCAGCACGGATAGACTTTCACCCGCCACTCAGTTCCTTTCTTCTGAAGATGTGTTTTCTACTGTTGGAGCCCACCCTGAATGTTCCGGCCCTTCCCTATCTGTAGTTGAGCATCTCCCCCTCTTTTTTCCCCCATTGGTGTTCTCGCAAAGGGCCCCCCTTTCCTTTACTTTCCTTTTATTTCCCTAAAGTTCCTTTGACCGATGTTCTCCTTGGACCCCCCTTCTTTTCCCCCTTAATTTGCAGTGGTCATCTCTGGTTCCTATTTCCCCAAAACAATAGTTTGTCGTCAGTTGTTGGCTTGATCCTCTTTTTTGTTTGTTTTCCTCTCCCCCCCCCCCCTTCCCAAGAAGCCATTTTTGTCTCTGTGTTTTCCGGACTTTTTTGTTTTTTATTCGTGGGGGTTTCCCCCTCCTCCTTCACTGGGGAAAGGATATTTTCCTGTCCACGGGTGCCCTCCTCTGTTGCCACTGAACGAGGTCTTTCTTTCACCCCGGAAAACTTTCACAACCAAAACACCCCTTCTGTTTTTTTCTTGGTTCCCCATTTTTCTTGAATTTGAGCCTGGCGGTGTCCTTCCAACCCGTTTTGTAGCTTACGCCCCCCCACCCCCCCAAGCTTGGAAGGTCTCCCCGGCACCAACTCTTTTTTGGTCCCCTCTTTCTGATCAAATCCCTTTTTTTTCCCCCCTCTTTCTGACCACCGCGGGGTGTTGGCGCTCCATTGAAAGGATACGGTACCCCCCCCATTTCGCTTCCCTGTTTCCATTCACCTCCGAAAACCAAGAAGACTCCTTCCCCCCATTATCAGTGGTGTCGGTAAACCTGGCCTATTCTGCCCCTTAGGAGGATGTGTTCTTTTTCGAGTGCGTTCCAATTTCTATTCCCAACTTCGACATGACCTTTTCTCCATCCTTTCGACCACCCCGTGTAGTTCAGGGCCCGATTGGTCTTCCGTTGTTCTTCAGAGACCACTAAATCCCCCCCTCCCTGTACGAACTTTTTCCTCCAGATTTCCTGTGACCAGCTCTTTTTTTAACTGGTTAAACGCGCATCTTTCTTTTGTCCTCCTGAAGGGGGTGTTTGATCTTTTATAGGTTTTTCTTCCATTTTTTTCCCGCGTCTGTGAGGTACCCACATTTGTAGGCTGGGTGCTTTTTCTTGGACCAACTTCCCTTTTCCCCCCCCCCTGCGAAAATGTCTTTTTTTTTTCTTATCGTCCCACTTTCGTAGGCTTGCGATAGCCGTCCCGTAAGTTTTCCTCCCCAAGCTAAGCAGCTTCGAACCCTCCACTCCCTGCTGAACAGCGATCCACCGGTTTCATGGTCTCCCTCTTGCTTTTTCCTCTTTTTCGTTCATTCCATCTGTGTCGCCTGTTTACCCGTCCTCTCTTGGGCCCCTGGTACGCTTTTTCTGTCCCCCTGCCAACTTTGACTCCGATCGTGTGTGTTTCAACACCAACCCGTATTGCTTCTACCGTGCGGCAACTTTCACTCCCTTTTATTCCCCCCGCTTCCATTCGCTTGGTTTTTAGTTACGAGAATTGCCCCAACACTTTTTTGGCCTCCATATCAAAGCAAGGGTCTATTCGGCCTCATTGTTTGTCCCCTTTCCCCCCCTGCTCACCCTTTTCGTTGGGGTGACCCCATCGTTCAAGTGCGTATACCCGCCCCGTATCCCCTCAAATGAGTAGTATCCTTTTCCCCGTTTCCAGGGTCTCCCTTCTGCTTTCCATCAAGAGTTTCCCCCAACTCCAGGACCCCTAGACCACCTGTCTTGTTGGATTGCAAACCCCACCCCCCCCCTCCCTCCCTGCCCCCAGTTCCTTTTCCCACCACTTTCGTGCTTACAGGGCTTTCCTTTGGGGACATGGAACCCCCTTGAGAGAACACTTTGTGACATAGGGTCTCTTCTTTCCGTTCCTCCGATTCGGTTCCCCCCCCCCTTGACTGAAACAAACTGGTTTTCTTGCTCCTTAATGGTTCTCCCTTTGCGTGCTTCACCAATGTATGAAAAATAGTGTCTTTTTTGAGTGTGCTCACAATCCTGGAACACCGTGGGCCTTCCCTCATCCTTCCCGTTTATTTTGGTGTTTTGCACCCCATTGTGAACCCCCTTCTCTTCTACGAGAACTGAGTCCCACGTTTTTCCTGTCCTATCCTTAACTGTCCTTGTGGTGAAACGCCCCTTTTTTTTTTTTATGTTTGTGCGTTTAAGGTTTTGGCATCCCCGCATTATTTCAATTGATCCCAAAACTCCCCTCCCCCCCTCTTCCTTAATAGGCTCTCTTTTCTCGCCCCGTTTGAACGTCCTTTTTTGGGAATTATGGGTCCATTTGAAGGTCCCCTTGCGAGGGTCTGCAACGGCTTTTCTTTTCCCTCATGGTTGGCCTTAGAAAAACAACCCTTTTTTTTTCTCCACCTTTTTTCGGGGTTTGCGTGTTAGCCTGGTCAGTTCATCTGTACCCAAAAACAAGCTTTTTGGATCGCCCCCTGACAGTTTTCCACCCTTCCCCCCCCCCCCTCTTTTTAACATTTCTCTTGCTTTAGTTTTGTGAGGGGGCCCGCTTTCTCTTTTTTCCCATGGTCCGTTCGTGCGGTTGAGGTTATTTTATTTTTGGCCTCATTGTTCTCCCTCCCCCTCCGAGAGCCCCCCCTTTCCTTTGGGAAACAATTCTTTCCGAAACACTTTTCCCGGGTGTTCCGTATTGAAATGTCATGTTACGCATTCAATTGCTGACGATTCCGTCTTTACTTTCCTATTCCCCCTGCCCCCCCTGCCTGCATGAAAGTTTTCCCCTTTCTTTTCGTTGCTCCCTGTTTTTATCGCCCGCCCAATTCTCTGTGTCTTTAAATTTGCTTAAAGAACCTTCCCCCCGACCCCCCTTCCCCTTAGTAACCCCCCCCTTTTTTCCCGCTTTTTTTTTTTGTCTCCTTTGTGTCTTTCCCCCCCGGATCCCATTCGTGGTAATTTTGAATTGGCATTCGTCTTCGTGCATTTTATCTTTTTTCAAGGACTGGCCCCCTTCCTTGTGGGCTTTTTTACTTCTCCTCTCGACGTGGGGGGTTCGGTTGCTCCTTTTTTTGAAAATTGGGTGACACTTTAACGGCTTCCCACAGTCTTTTTCGCGTTGCCATTGGCTCAGCGTGTCCTTTCCAATTAAACCCCGAGAAGATATTTTTTTTTCCTTCCTTTTTTCTTGCCTTACGCTCAGCACAGCCCGCGGGACCTTTGGTGCCGAGAGTCCTCTTTCTGGGCTGTAACCGTGCCTTTTGGCACATTTTACGTGGTCCACGTCATTCCTTCCGCTCCAAGCAGTGAGTTTTTGCCCTGCCCCACATTCGAACTCCTAAG
>Ga0179593_1611303_pt1 | contig 12183 bp, 11 predicted proteins | sample CZODoug2_1_08_16_FD_185931 | JGI IMG/M metagenome (GOLD analysis project Ga0179593, IMG submission 185931) | Vadose zone soil fungal communities from Angelo Coast Range Reserve, California, USA - CZODoug2_1_08_16fungal (PacBio error correction) | ecosystem: Environmental > Terrestrial > Soil >... | reverse complement strand
CCCTCTTCCCTCTACGCCGTTTTTTTCCTTCCGCCCTTTCCGTGTTAATAGATTTGGCGCCGCACCAACCGGATCAGGCCGGTAGCTTTTCTCTCCGTCCGGTTACGGAGAAAACTTCCCCCTTTGAGTCCCCCACTCTCCTTTTCGACTGCTTTTTCTCGAATTACGAGCCGAACTAAGACGGCGTGGAGCTATCGGGGTGCTACGCAGAACCTGGGAATTTAAAGGTTTTCCCCCCCTCCTCCTTCCTTACCAACCGCCCCTCTCGAGGTCCCTCTACAATCCCGCCCTATCTTGGAGCGATATCACCCCCCCCCCCCCCCTACCATGTGGCCTCCTTGCTAATTGCTGACGACAATGTGGGAATTGCCGTTGCTGATCCGAAGCAGCTTCCTGCCCCCGGTCAAGGTCGTTTCCCCATAATCCGGATTGATAGACTTACCTTTTCAATGCTTTTTCCCTTCTCTCAGTCCCCCGACGGCACGCTGCCGCACGCTTCGGAATGGTGCTCAGTTTAGAAATCGATTACCCTCTCCAACATCCCCTTTTAAAATTTTCACAAAATTACTTAGCCTCCCTCCCCTCCCAATCCTTGATTCTTTCAGCCCCCCTCGGTGAAGGAGACCACGGCTCAATGTGGGAGGGAGTTTTCGGCCCCCCTCCTTTCTTTTGTCGTACTGTCTCCAGACCTCCCCCTCTTTCTTGTCGGATTACCTGCCCCTAGAAGTTATTCTCTTGCATCGCACGGGGACTTCCTGAAATTTGCCACCCCCTTATCCTCCTTCGGCAGAATAGATCCTCTGGTTTCCTATTTTCCCCTACTCGCAGGATCCCTGAAATCTTCTTCTTCGCCCAAGCTAATGGATGATTTTTTGCCTTTTGCTGTCGACCCCGCTTTCTTGCTCCATTAGGCCAGAGGAATTTTGACTCCTTCTTCTGGTTCCCCTGATTTTCCCCTCCTCACCAATTGCGTGGCCCTGACGCTAGAATGATAGTTCGACTTCTACGCATTACGGAGCACAGGACTGATTTGTCTGCCCCCCCCGTGATTCTACACACCCCCCGCCCTCCCTCTTGCCCCTCGTCCAATCTAAAGCTTCAAATGTGCGACCGAGCGTAAACCCTGAATGATGAACGTCTTTCAAAGGGAATGTCGCCTGAGAATCCTTCTAGTCAGGGACGACCCCGGTACGAGGTACTCGTCTCCTCTTCCCCCTGGGGAGAACGACGTTCGATTCCCCACCTTGTCATATCTGTAGGCTTTTCTTCCCTACGCTTTATCTTAAAAGGAAACGCCCAGATTTCAGATATAGCGTTTTTCCGTCCTCTGGGGTCTTGTCGTCTGAGAAGGTCCCCCTTCTTTCCTTAGAGTCGGATATTTCCCAATAATTCCTTCCCTGATCTTATTCGACACACGACCATACCCACCTGGGCGCGGTCTTCTATTCTCTTTCTACCCCGTCCTTCCCCTTTGTTCGCGTTCAGAACTTGACGTCCACGGCGGCTGCAGATAGTCAAGCTCCCCGCGCTCTGTTGCTCCCAGTCCCCTCTTATCCCGAGGATACGCTTTCTGATGTTCGGCGCTGCCAAACCCCGCGCCCTCCCGTCTCTTCTAAGAGTTTCTCTTCCTGCCGCCCCCCCTGACGTCTCTTTTTTCTTTTCTGCTCACAACCCACGTGAATTGTCGCCCCTAGTGCTTCGCCCCCCAGGCAAGCCCACCCCTCCCTCTTGCCTGGCAACAACTTTTCTTTCGCACTCTTGCTCAGGCTTCCCAGTCTATGTGCAGCCGGCCTACGCCTTTAGGAGCAAAAGACGTCTTCCTTTTTTCCTTTTTTCTCGGCCGGGTAAATTTCCTGGCCTTTCCACCTAAATTCCCCAGTCTCCTCCGAGACAGCTCACCGTCCCCTCTGGCAAGACCTGCTTTTTTTTTCCCCTCTGTCGCAGCCGTTGCGATGTTCCCATCCCGGACTCCATGTTAACAACCCTGACCAGCTCTTTTATGCCGTCTTTCCATGTCGTATTTATTGCCCCCCCCTCAGCAACCCGTCAAAATACCTCCTTGTCAGGCTACCGAAGCGGACTGGTGCCCCTTCACCTCATTATGGCTGTTGTCTGCCCAGTTTTTTATTCGCCAATATGTTCATTCGCGCCAAGCGGTGTCCGAATGAGAGCGAGCCCTTCGATATCTTTCTACCGTTCGGCGCGAGACTTTTTACTTCTCTTCTAGTCCTTGTTCTCCCCCCAGAAGTGGTTCCAGATGGGTTGTTACTGTCCCCGTGCTTCGATCCGACTCTCATGCTCTTCTTTAATTGCGTCTCCTCCTCCAATCCGTTGCTAGTCTTCCCTATCGCTATTTCCCCGTCTTATTGAAGACAGACCCCTTGTACTATATTTCCTCTGTGATCTCTCCTTCGCGAACTACGGTGTCCCCTCTCTGCCCAGAGTCATTCGATTCTACCCCCGACAGACTCTATTTACCTCCGTTGTTGAGCTAGAATCGTGCGGACCCGATAGCAACGCGCGTAAGGTCATTGTGCCTTCAGCCGTGCCCTTTCTCCATGCTACCCAGCATCAGGATGGAGTCACGATTGTTCTTCAATACGACTGGGCCCCTCGTCTGCAACGCCTTCCAGCTCTTGCGTTTTCCCCCTTCCTCTGGCGAATTCACCGAGCTTCGGAGTAGAAGCCGGAGGCCTCTCCCTCCCGTTCCTTTCTTTCACCGGCTTTTGCAACACTTCTCCTTTTCCCTATGCGTTCTCAGAGAGCCGCATGTATCCTAAATATCATGAAACCAGCCCCCTTTTATTTCCGCTGTATATTGCCCGTACACTGGCATTTCAGCTAGTACACGAATCGGAGACCCCCCTACCCACCCTTCTGTTTTTCAACCCAAGCTTGCCTCCTTCCTGCAATTCTCCTTTCTTTTCCCCCTTTACCGCATCGGACAACAGAAATTCTCTTACAGTTATCCCCGTCCCTTCCTTGTTAACTTGCACTTCCACACTCGCTGAACTCAGTACTCCCTCTGCCCGCTGCTGGTATTTGACCGAATCTTATGAAAGGACTGTGTTTTTCCTCTGACTGTTGAGGCCCGTCAGTTCTCCCTTTTTCCCCCCCCTGTCGACCAAAGTTGTCACCGATATGGCCCGTCTAAGTTTTAAATTCAGGATAGCCCCTCCCTTTGAGCTACCCCATCTACCCCTTTAGATGATATACCTTGAATCGCTCAAGGTAGTTTCCCCGTACCCCCGTGCGCTTGTGATCACTCCCCCAAGCTCCACGAAGTGTTTAACCCCCGGAAATCTCAGTTGTTTTTGTTTCATCGCCGCGAGATCAGCTCTTCCTTTCGGATTTCCGTAACGCGTACCCCCACGACTGTGGATGTCGAACGCACCTTCAAAATTTCCCCATTTAGATAGACATCGATCTCTAGAGCTGTTACGCCGGATAGGCTCACTCATCTGTATCGACTCTCAGCTTTCCCCCCGCGATGCCTGCGACTCCGTTCTTTCCCCGGACCGACTTCCTCAGGATGGAATCCTACATTCGATTGCTCATTCGAGGAATTCTCTCGCACTCCTTCATGGATTGATCTCCTTGATTGGACCTGTTGATTTCCCCGAATTGAGACCCCTTTCAGTCCACCAAGTTAAGGTCTCCCCCTCTCCCTACAACTAGGCCGCATCGATTTTCACACAGCGCGAGGTGAAATGTTCCTTTCATATCCACGAGTTCCGTTCCCAGTCTCTGTTGTCTAGAGAAGCTGTCCCATGTGTAGCCGGTAGGTAGTTTTTCCAAGTCAGGCTCCCCGTTGGCTCGGGAGCCCTACGCGGGGATACGACTTCCGACCTTCCCCGAGTGACGGGTCTCCCTTTCTCCTAATAATTTTCCGCTTTTACCTGAAGTGCAGTGCTTTCCCATGTTGGGGCGCGTTCCGGCCTTTTGTCCATTTTACATACCGTACGGCACCCCCCCCCTTTTTCTGCCTTCACCATGGAAGCACAGCCTTCCCCCCTCGCCGCCTTTTCCTTCTGGAATCCCCGCCCTCCTTGCCCGGGCACCTCCGCCGGGCAATCGAATGGTCAATTTTTCCTCCTTCTTCCGATTCATCCTTTCTGTACATCGCCCCCCGCATTTCTCACCCGCTATGGTGATGGCGTACCCACACCAGGCAGCCCCATGAAAAAATACCGTTCAGCCCTTTATTGGTGTGTGTGTGCTCGCTGCCTGCTTGGACTGGACCTTCTTGATTTTTCCTTTTCTCATTATTTCGGCTTCTTGTTTTCATGAGGAACATCGGGACTCCCGTAAGCAGCGTTAGACATCTTTCCTCTTTTTTTCGTTCCCATCTTCATTTTCGTCCGACTCTGTCCAGTGTCCCTTGATCCTACGCCCGTAAACAGTCTTTCCCTTCTGCGCATCCCACTGCAGTTGTCGTTTTTTGTAGACCCCTTCTATGGCGACCAATAGGCCTCTTGGTCCCGCTTCGAGGCCCCCCCCCCCAGGTGAAGGCCCTCGAACCGTTCTCCGATCCGACGTTTGGCTTTTTTTTTTTGCGTCTATAAGGAAGAGCGTTTCCCTTTCTTGGTTTTAATGGATCCTAGTTTTTTAACGCCTGCCTCTGGAAGATTTTCTCCTTTTTCGTATCGATGAGACCCCGCGATCGATACTAAATAAAGCCTCTCCACGGAAGAGGTGAGGCTTGGTGTCGGGCTCTTCTCTCACTTGCCCTCTTGTCATTGCACGTTCTTCTAGAAAACTCTCTGCCTTTTCTCTTCAGGCCGATCGCTCCGATTTCCTCCCCCTTCTATTCCTCAACATTGTACTTCCTCCCTTGCAGGACAGGGCCCAGTCCTTTTTTACTCTAAAGGTTTGAGTCCCGGACCACTGCAACCAAGATACTGGTCTTTGGCTCCTTTTGAGTACGAATAGATTTTATTCGACTCCCTCATCAGGCCCAACTGTTTTACTCTGACCACCCCCGTTGCAACGTATCTTATTCCCCAGATAGAGAACTGACTTTTCCTCCCTATGGCTCCGTTGGGTTTTCCATGCGGCTTCTGATGTCTCGGTAAGCTTTAATAGACAAGGACCCCTGATTCCTCTCCCAGCCTTTCTCAGATAACATATTCCACCTTTCCCCCCCTTTTCGAATTTGTTGCGCCGAGATGCCAAATCTTCCTTTGCAAATGCTTTAGATGGGATACCCCTCTCTTCTACTCACTTATTCGATCTCTCCCCCCTGTTCCCCGACCGACTTTCACTCCCTTTCCTGTATCGGATCTCGGCAACCAAACCGGCTCACCCGCGGTTGAAGTATGTGATCGCTTCCTTTTCCTTAGAAATACAATTCATAGTCGTGTTCATCCCAGTTAGCCCAGTACCCACTCTTTCGTACTTTTGAGTGCCGCGCACGTCTTTTCCAGCATGGGCATGGGAATAAGAAGATCGTGTCTCCTCAAAGGTCTTCTTGCGTCGAAAATTTCATCCCTTCAACTTTTGACCGGGTTTCGCTCTCGCCAAAATCGACCTTTGGGTGGGTTCCTTGGTGCCGTTCCTGATCACGATCACTTGGCAGAAACTTTTTACTCCGTTCTTCCTTACCGAATCAGTTGCTTCCCGCGTCGGCCCGTTCCCCCCCCCCTGAGCAGTTCGATCGCCCCTTCCCTGCATTCTGAAAGTTCGCGGGCCTCACTTCCCACACTTCGCTCCCTGCCCTCTATCGTACTGGTGTCTGCGACTCATCGATACCCCGCTCCACCCCAATGTATCCCCCCTGCTTTCGACTCATTCCCGCGCCTTTCCATCCTCAGCAGCGTATTCCTCCGTCCAAACTCAGAACGATCCCGTTTTTCTGTTCGGGCGCGGTTCTCCCATCTCGTCGTAGGTTGCCTCTCCCACCGCACTGCCTTTTTTTTTGATGAGCAGATCCCGTTCATACTTCTATCTGGCGCACCACGTGTGACGAAAAATCTGCCCTTTCCGACGCCCCGATACGCGGCTGCGGGCTCTTTGTCCGGTTAGACCAAGCCCTCCGCGATCCGATTCAAGGGCGTGTGTTTGTGCTTCCCCCCCGTCGCCCTTCTGTTTGCGGGATTTTTCGCTCTTGTTTGCGCCATGTCATCTAGGGTCCCTGTTTCTGGTTCGACGACGGAAGCGCTTGGTGATCCTTATCAGCATCGCATGAAGCCACCCTACTCCTCTGTTGTTTCTTTTGCATGATGGGCAGTATAGTTCTCCAGCGGCCGGCCTTCTTCCCTGAACGACTGGAGGATCGTCAACCAGGCCGAGTTTCTCGATTTCCCAACACTATCCTTTTTGTGCCTGCGGAATTCCCCCCCTGGCTCGCGCCTTTTACCGATCACCTGAACTTGGAGATAGTGGCTCCTCCTCACCCCCTACCCTGGTCCTATTCCAGACCTCTTGGTTTTTTGAGCCCTTCGTTGTTTCATGTTCGACATTCCCCCGCAGCTTGAAATTGCATAGCTAGGGAAACAGCCACAATGGCCCCCTCGATTTTCGATATAGCCTTCCCTTGGTCTAGGGAACCGGCACTGTGAGCAGCATGCAGGGGTAAGATCATTTGAAATGTCGTTTCCTTTTATCCCAATCACTTTTTGGGAATCTTAACCTCCCCTGCGTTATTTCTTGGCTACGATGTCTGCACCTCGCCGGCTCTTAAATGTTCGTTCTCGAGCGAAAAATTACTCGTTCGTTCACCGAGCTACGAGGACGAAGAACATCTTCGCCACAGTCTTGCTTCTGCTCTTTCCACCCGGACGCCCCCCCTACTCTGCCGTGATGCTTCTGCCCAAATTTCCGGCGTCTTTCCTCCTCCTCTTTTTTTCGTCCTTTTTTTCCGCCCCCTTCTCGATCTCGTGGCACACGCCAAGCCACGGCCTTGCTCCTGCTGGACCTTTGAACACACCATTCATTCTTTCTGTTGTGCACTCCAATGTAGCCGTTTTGGTCCTGAATCTTCCAGAACCTCTAACACTGTCTTTATCCCCTGAACGTATCTGTTGCAAAGGTGGATTTACGACGACTTTTTCTTTGTACCCTCCCCCCGAGCGCCCCCCCTGCTCGTGAATCTGCTCCGCTCCTTAATTCCATCTCCATGCCGCTTGCGATCAGGGCCCACCCCAGTACTTTTGTTCCTTCGAAATAAGAGAAGCCGTTTTGTTTTTCTTCTCTTGCCGGCGATTTCCCTACACTCACGTAACGTCAGTTGTCACTCGAATGCCGCTCGGCGTTTCCCGCGGCCATCTCCTGTGCCAAATTATGGAAGCCAGGAGGTCTCCCTCTCCTTTCTCTTGGTCTTGATCGCCAGAAGGATAACTTTCCCCCGTCGGGATCCCCAGTATTTTTCACTCCGCCGCTGGTACCCGTTCGTCTGCGAGCAGATCTTCCCCTCATAGTCCCTGATCTAGTGACTTCTACAAAGCGTTACAAGCCTTTTGAGTCTATTGCGGAACCGCCCCCCCCCCCCCCCCCCCCCCCCCCCCCCCCCCCCCCCCCCCCCCCCCCCTCCCCCCCCCCCCTCCGCCCCCCCCCCCCCCCCCCCCCCCCCCCCCCCCCCCCCCCCCCCCCCCCCCACCCCCACACACGCCCCCCCCCCCCCCCCCCCCTCCGAAAAGACCCCGCTTTTTGGTTTGAATTACCATAGCTTACTCATAGGTATTGCCGCCCTCTCCCTACTCTTGTCCTGTCATAAGATAGTCACTATGCTGATGCGTGGGAGGAGGCCCTATGAGATATCGGCGGAAGCGTTGAATGTCCCCTGTACTCTCGTTAGTCTTCTTTTCCCCTTTCCAATGCTTTTCTGTATTTCCATTTGTTGTTTCGAGAGTAGCTTCCGCTCGAATGATGCCCCCTTTGCAACCCTTAGTAATTTCATTCCTGGCTATCCCCGATTCTTTAGCTATACTCTCCAACGCTATCGGGATCAATGCTGAGTTGTTGCGCGAGGCTTCCCCTCCTTTTCAATAGCGCCTTCCCTTCCATTTCAATCCTCCGGTTTTTCCCAGCTCCCCCCATTCTTTGTCCTCCATAAATAGCCTGCCGTTCTCATCCCCGTCTTTAGCCTCGACGTTCCTCTGGAACGGCCCTTCTTTCTCCAACGAGAAACCGCCTTTACCCCCCCTCCTGAGCCTGAAGCGGGCTCCACACGCCGCAGACCATGCGCAATTGATCCTCCCCCATAGCTAGTTTCCCCGATGTCATACCTCGCATCACTCCCCTGTCCTCCCTTCTCTTGGCGCCTTCGGCGAGTGGCCCATCCATATTCTTTACAAACATAGCGCCATGGCTATTCCCCCAATTTTCTAAGTAGTTTCCAGCATTTAGACCCCCGACTTCGCGCTAGACTTTAAGTTTAAAAATTCTGCAATCTCCCACTGAACTCTCTGATGTTTTCGACCCCCAGAGAGTCAGGTTGTGCGAGGACGGCGACCCGCCGGGCGCCGCCAACCGTTTCTCGGGACATTTTGCGGCCACTAAGTGCCCTTTTTATTTGGCCCCTGTCTTTGGATCCCCTGCGGCAACCATCTCCCCCGCAGTGTTTTGAGACTTCCCACGACTTTCAGTTGGACTCTTCCTGTCCTTTTCTTCGAATCCCTAGCTGGCGCACCTATTTTCCGAACACCTCTCCGCAACTGAAGACTCCACAGTAGTTTACCCTATCTTGCCGATAGGCTTTTTTCTCCCCCAGGCTGTCTAGAGGCAGGGATTTCCCCCCCTCCGGAAAATGAATGACCCCGCCCCTCCTTTTTAGGGAAACAGAACGCCCGAAAATTCTTTTTGAAGAGTAATAACAAAGTAATTCTGACGGAAGTAAATCAAATATTCCTAATTGGCCTCTTATCGCTTCTCGCTTTCGCTCTCTCCTGACCCCCATCAGTTCGAACGAGAAGAAGGTGCTACACCCCTCCTCCCCGTTCCCAGACCCTCGGACTTCTTGCCATTCCCTAGGTTCTAGCAGGGCAATGCGTTAGACTTTCCCGAATTGAGAGCACGCTTAGACGGATCTCCTATCCAATCGCCTGGTCCCTCAAGCTGCCTTGAGCGCCTATCTGTTTTTTTACCGTTTTACCCTCCGATCCTGCTGCTTTCACAAGCCCGACTCCTTTTCCCTTTCTACCGTAGACGTATTTTCTCTCTACCCCGCCTATCTCCCCAGGAGCTTGGCGCCCCAAGGGTACCGCTGCCGCCCCACCTGTCCCCCCATCCGCGTTCGGGAGCCTTATCCCCCCCCCCTCAGCGTCTTATAACTTTGTCGGCTTTCTCTACTGTGTAAGCATAGGTTGCGGTTCGGCATACCGCGATCGCATACAATCTTTTTTCCCCTTCCTACTAATCACCCCTGTCCTGTGCGAGTCGCTGCGAGATACTTGCAAAGCTTTCTGACGATCGGGTAGCAGGGTCTCTTTTCTTTCCCCAGTAGAGTCATTTTTTTATCCCCCTCCTATCCAGGCCGATCTGCCGCCTAATTGGAGCGTGCTCCGTAATACCATCTTGTTCCCCTCCACCCCCCCTCCCAACCCACCACTTCAGCCAGGGTCGTCCGTTCCCCCTTTTACTCAACCCCGCGAAGGATGATTTCGATAGTTGTTCTTCGGTTCTGGTCATGCCTCTTACACTTCTTCTTTATGCCTCGTTATTAGACCTTTTTTTGGGCGTCGTGTTTAGTTCTAATCAGGTAGCATCCTCATCCTCCCCCCTTATCGGTTATCTCGACTTTATTATTCGTGTCTGCCTTCGTCTTAGTCTTCCGCGCACCGACCATCGATTTTGACACTGCAACGAAAACACATTTGACTGCCCACTCGCGGTTATTGCTAGACTCTCCCCGAATTTTCGCTTCTTCCACCCGATTCGATTCTCGTCATTCTAGTTTACAGCGGTGGATCGCTATTAAGGTGAGGTCTTTCACGGAAGACCCGCCTTCTCTTCACTTCCCTTTCCGCGGCTCAGGCATGCCGATGGTGTCTTACCTGGGTCTTTAGAAATTGAGACAGGCCATAGGCCCGTTGCAGTGAGATCGTTGGATTGGAAGCAATTTTTCTCTTTTGGAAGATCGCTTCGATCTCCTCCCTTTTTCCATATCCCAAATTTCTCTAGCCGTTTCAACTGTTCTGACACATACGGTTAAGGCGATATATTTGGCTCCGACCTTTCCGCTTTTCCTGTTGGCGAGGAAGTCCTCCGCAAGTGACTCAGTCGCGGCGATCGGGTCCACCTTTCGGGATCCCCGATATGCGACATGCTTTTCTTTCTTTGTACGCGGTACGTTTCGGTCTTTCACGCTTTTGCGACGTTGTTTTCTCGACCAGGACTGGACTTCCCTCCTTCTCGCGTCGATTTTTTCAACAATTTACGTCACCCTCGCCCTTTCTGCGTGGTGCGGTAGACTCATCTTTCTCACCTTAGGCCTCATGGTCAGACAACCTCTCGCTTGGCTCCCCATGTGAAATCTACTACTTTGATCCTCCACGTTTTTTTTTCTCTTCTTGATTCCTTCAGCAGACGATGACAATGGGTTTTCCGCCATCTTAGTGTGCATTTTTACAGGCGCCCTCTCCAACTGCTCAGCGCCGTTTACTTAGGGGACAGATGGGTATTCTCCCTTCCCTTCGTCCTTGTCCCCTCTATTCCACCTCCCGTCGTTCCGCTTCTCCGCAGCTCCCTGCTGTTCCCTGCATGGAGCATAGCAGATAAAAAGGGAGGATGTCTTCTCCCTTCTTCCTTCCGCTCTGCCCCCTCCTTCCAAAGATGGATCAAAAGCGGCTCTTGTCGACGAGATCCCGGGCCGACCTGTAATTTTCGTTTTCTCTACCCATGTCTGGGATCCGTTCGGCTCATCTACGGCCCGGCCTCCGGTCCGGCTTCCCCGCTTACGATTGATCGATCAAGCAATTCCCTTTGCCCTCGTGGCTCCACCATGGGCCCTCTTCCCCCCCCTTGACTGGTGCTCTTGCTCGGTTCGACCCGATACCCCCGCAACAATGTAACTTTTAAAATAGGCGTCTAATTCCCCCGTCTCCTTTTTGCTTTCCCGGTCTGCTCGGCGCGAATCTCTTTGAGCTATAACGGTTGTCTTTGGTATCCTAACTGTATTCGAGTTGAGGACCTTAACAATGTTAACTGCATTGTCATTTCTGCGCCGCAGCGCCACGACTCATTTGTATTCCCCTGGCGCACATCCAGACGAAACATTCTGCAATATCACCCCGCCCTTCATTCCATCGATCCACGCTCGTCAATTTCTTTGTTTGCAGTCTTCTCGAACCCCCCCCCGATGAACTTTTTACGGATATCATTACCCCGTTTTCAGTAGGCCCTTCTTCATGGATGCCCTTTTTTTTTGCGGGTCTCGTCTCGTCGCCGGTCGGTCTCGCCTGGGTGACTCCCCTTTTGTGGGGGCGGGGGGTTTCAGAATGCACGACGGCATTCCCCACCTGCCGTGTCTCCCGCCAGTGCCCATTTCGATTTGACCGCATGACCTTGCCCTAATTTTTTAACCGTTGTCTTTTCGCCCAGGCGGCCCTGGAACAGCAGGATTCTTTCTCCTCGTGAGGAACCCACAACGACCCATTGGATAACCGGCCCCTCTAACTGTGTCTTCCCGCGCATCAGGAACCCCCGGAGCTGAAAGCGTTATGCCCTCTTCCTTGGAGACCTCCGCTACTGCTTCCCTGCTTTTTTCTGCCTTTGTAATTAGCGCCTCCCTCTCCCCGCGTTTCGCTTTTAGACGTTAGCTCCTGCCAATAATAATTCACTGAGAGCGTTCCCCTCGTTTTTCCATGCCCTCTCTTTGCCCTAAACGGCACACCGATTCGAACTGCGGTTGGCTTGCTCTGAATATGTCGTCCGTGTTCCTCACTACCTTACTGTTCCCTCTCATTTCTTGTTGTCTTCAGATCATTTCCCCCTCCTGGTATGGCTTCGCCCACGACGAGCGAGTGTGGTTGATCGACGGATGTCTTGCCCACCCCTTTAAGGATTGCTTTTCTGAAATGAGGTCCCTTTCCAACGCCTTCCGCCAGGCGTTCTGTCGGCTGCTCACGGCGAGCTCTTTTCGGACGCCTTTAGATGGCGGATCATTCCCCCTATTTAAGGCTGAAAGAATACCGACTGTGTACTGATCCACCCCCCCCCTTCACGAAACTGCTCCCACCTTCGATC